>ERZ1292625.121-Hain-H41-01um-R1-121-length-128373-cov-9_pt1 | contig 128373 bp, 131 predicted proteins | sample MGYA00564400_ERZ1292625 | MGnify/ENA primary metagenome ERZ1292625 (study PRJEB36523, sample SAMEA6512639) | groundwater metagenome | collected 2019-01-08 | study: AquaDiva: Metagenomics assemblies of 32 groundwater samples
CCCCGATGGAATCACGTGGCCTTGTATGTGGGTGATGGCGTTGTTATAGAGGCCGGCGGAAAAATTCCTGAAAATGTTCACCGGGTCTCATTAAATGAATTCTTAGAAACTCACCATGTAATGATAGGGCGCTGCAAAGATTCTGATCCAAAAAAGGCAATTGATTTTGTAGTAGTCCGCTTAGGACTACCCTACAACGCGCGATTTATTTTAACCGATGTTGCTTATTGCTGCTCCGAACTTGTTGCCGGCGCACTCAATGCGGCAGCAACGATTCCCGGCGAAGTAATTGTGAGATCACAGAGGCGCCCATTTCACTCCGGTCTTTGTGTTTCGCCTGAAGATATCTTACGTTCTCCTAAAATCGATTGGTGGTATAAGAGCAGTCCATCTTATTTCTGGAAGGCTGTTTGGTCAGTAATTAGAGCTTAACTTTTAGTGGCGGCTTTATGGCCGTTAGAGAAGCAAGAGAGTGGCTGTCATCAGGCGGGACTCGGCCTTCAAAGCGTGCGTTTTGGTCTGAAGATCTTTGCTGAAGCAAAAGTCTATCCTGATAGCGCCAGCCAAAGGCCTGAATCCAAGTGATTTTAATAGTCCCAAACTGCCCAACGTTTTCTTTTAATATCTACCATCCAATTATACTGGGTAATCATTTGAAAACCAATAAAGGCATTCGTATCGAGGTCTTTGAAAATACCTCCACTCATATCAATAGCTGCGACGGGCATACCCTGGGGACCTTTTAAGTCCAAAATGCTGACGTGATCTGTTTTATATATTTTGTAACTCAGGGGGTTTCCAGAACCATCGGTACCACTGTCAAAGGACTTAATAAAATTAAAGGCGCTCTTATGTGCATCAATAAGGCTGGGGGCCAATGCCACTCCAGACATCCCAGTGTCCCAAATTGCAAGAACCTCTTTGTCTTTTATTTTTAATGGCATAAGTAGGTGTCCCTGTTTATTAAAACTTAAATCATAGGACTTTTTATCTTCGGGAATTTTATCAACCAGACACAACTTCTTAGTTTTGAAATCGAGGGAGATAACATTGTCCTTTAACAAATCAAGACCGAGAATACATTTACCAAATACCGGCGATAGAACTTCAGATTCAGCAAGGAAGATTGACTGATTAGAACGAACGTTTTTTCCAAGACTAATTTTTTTTATTTTAATTTCGTACTTACTCGACAACCTATTGGCAGCAGAAACCATAGGAAGGACTGTTTGCTTTTTGTATTTCGAAAAAAAAGCGTTTTGTCCTACAATCGTAAACGGAGAGCCGGTATCAAAAAAACATACCTCCTCATGCCCATCAAATTTTACAAGAACACGAATGGCGTCGGGCTCAAACGATGCCATAACGGCATCCGTACTTGTCGCCGCAAAGGAAATCCATGAAAAAAGTAACGTAAAAAGAGTTAAAATCACAATCACAATGCTAATTTTGGTAGTTATTGCCGTCAACAATCAAATCTATATGAGCTGCGCGCCAAATCGAATTTAAGGAATTTAGAAGCCAAGTTAAAAGTCTGATCTTAAGCCAGCGCGATTCCGAGTATGTCTGGTACTCAACTTTTAGCGTAGGGGTTTGCCGAGCACGATGACCTAATAGCGTATTTTCAATAACAAAAAAAGCCTGGCGATTTTTCCAGGCTCGGTTTTGATTCTAAGAACAGCTCAGATCTAGTGGTTTAGGCTAGACATACGAGATCCACAGTGGAGAGCGCTCTACTTCGTTGTAGAATGGGTATTTTGCTCGGGGCTAGGGGAACCACCCAAAATTCAGAGAACAAGCGCCCCAGCAATTAAAAGCATTGTAATTCCAATGAAGGCGTTAAGAATTCGCCATGCTGCGGGTTTTGCAAAAACTGGCGTGAGTCGCTTGGCTCCATAACCTAAAGCAAAAAACCAAGTGAATGTCGCGGCGATAGCTCCCGATAAGAAAGCTATTCGCTCTACGCCAAGATACCGTCCGCCCAAACCTCCCAATAGGACGACTGTGTCCAAATACAGGTGCGGGTTCAGCACGGTGACCGCTGCTGCAGTCCCTATCGTTTTTGCGAGGTCTTTTGACGTTGATTGAGGTGAGGGTGCAAGATTTTCAGATTTAGTGAGCGCAGACAATAGCGATTTAAATCCATAAAAAGTCAAAAAGGCAAATCCGCTCCATAAGAGATAGGAATTAATCATGGCAAAGCGCGATGCCAAGTCACCAAAACCAACGACACCTAAAACAATACATAGACTATTGAATGTCGCACAGAAAAGTACGACTTCAAGGATATGGGTGCGGCGCAAGCCCAGTTGCAAAACAAATGCATTTTGTGCGCCGATAGCGATAATCAGGCTCGCACTTACAGCAAAGCCATGAAAAAAAACGGCAGTCAGACTGTCTATTCGCATGATGCTCTTGCGATGGGGGCACTTTTGGATTGCGGTAGGTTCGAGAGTTTCAAGCTGAGGCATTTCGAAGCACCACCAGCTTTGATGAACTCTGACATCTCTACTTCATGAGTGCGAAATCCGAGATTCTCTAGTAGGTCTCGGGTTTTTGGACACCCTGACGGCAAAATAAGATCCCGATCGATGACCACAATATTGCATGCGAAGCGCAACGCCTCTTCTTCTGGGACCGCAAAGCATTCTAGTAAATTCTCGAGCCTTCTACATGATTCAGGCTGAAAAGCTTTTGGAAAAAACAATGCGAGATCGTCTGTTAGTTTTGAGAAGCAAGTATCTAAGTGGTAAAATCGTCGATCGGATAATTTGATGGGCTCAGGACGAAGCGCTAGCGCTTCCGCGCACTCGTACGCCGCGGTTAGCGTGGATCTAAATCCCGTGCCGCAGATAAGACTATCTCTCACGACAAATGCGTCTCCTGAGCCTTCCAGGTACCCGCCATTTTTACGCAGAGATAAGGTCTGATAACCCTGTTCCAAAAACCACTGCATCCAATAAGATGTTTCGTTTTGACGTTCCGCAAAGCGAAACGTAGACGAAAAAAATATATTGTTGAAAACGATACCGGCATCAGATGAGAATACTTGGTCTGGATTTAGCGTGGGCTTAAGCAGGGTCACTTGAGCACCAAGGGTTTTAATCAATTGATAGAGATCAACCCATTGCTTCCAAGCCAATTTATAATTTGGCTGGTTTTCTCGATTCATCCAAGGATTAATAGAGTAGCTGATCTTGTAGTGCAGTGGTGGGCACATTAAAAATGATGCTTTTGTTTTAGCGTGACTAAGTTGAATAAACATAAATTAAGACTCCCTTTTTGATGGACGACGGCAATCTCCTTGCCAGCAAGTTGCTGCACTGTGATTGTCTCCGATAAGACCGGTGCAATGGTGAGCTGATCGATAGTCGAGATGCGCATTAGAGAAAAGCTGATGAAGTCTTTTCAAGTGAAACCAGGGAACCGATGGGGCCAGATGATGGGTCAAATGGAAGTTATTGCTGTGAGCATGTGTGAGAAAGCGAATTGGCCCAAGGCCACTAATCGTCCGCGTGTAGGTCATGATGGAGCCTGGCTGAAGTCCTGAGTGATCAAGAAACTCTACAATGTTGCGAATCAGGTTGTATACGGTGAGCTTCGATAAAAACCAAAGGGCGAGAAATGAAAAGACGACTTTGGCGTCAAACACTAGATACATAGACGCCAACAGAGCTCCCCACCAAAAAAAAATCAACTTGCGATCGCTTCTTCCAACTTTAAATAAATTTCCAATTACTGACTCTTTAATCGATCGTGGATGAAACAATACTCCCAAAAATCTCTTTAAAGTGTTGTTCTCGAAGTCAAAATCATTGAAGCCATATCCTTTGTGCGCGTCTACGTCTGGATCTAAATTCACCTTCCCTAAAAACGCGTGGTGCTTGAGGTGATTGCCTCGGTAAAACCGTGTGGTCTTGAAAAGGGGCAAGGCGCCAAATAGATCTGATATCCGGTCATTAATATGTTTGTTCTTTGTTAGATTCCAGTGTGAGCCTTCATGCACTAGATTAGAAATTGCCCGCTGGCGAGAGCCAACAATGAGCAGAGCCAAAGGAAAAATATAAAAAGAGAACTGGCAAACCAACCAGAGTGAGAAAAAAATCAGCGACCAGTCCATGCAAAACGCAAGGGCTGTTTTATGCCATTTCGGGGTTGTCATCGATTTGATTGTCGTCAAGAGTCCTATTTTTGCATTGATCGCATGAAAATCTCGAAGTTCACTCGCTACCGAAAAATCGGATGTCACCGAAGCTTCTTGAATGGATTGATTATAGCCTTTTCTGCTCATACCTCTATATCGTTCCAAGGTTTGTAGGCATTTTTCCAATGTTCAAACCAGAACGATCCTTTGAGTATCTATTTAGCAAGAAGCATGCTACTTAAAATGAGTTAAATTTGATTTGAAGATAAACACATGGCTAAAAGTTTTATATTGAGCCGTTAATAGTCACCGTCAAAAAGTTCGAGTTTTTTCAAGTACCGATACCGAAACCAAATCTATATGAGCTGGGCGCCAAATCGAATTTAAGGCACTTCCAAGACGAATATTAATTCGTGAAGCTTTTGAGCGCTTTACTGGCCATATTGGTCGGAATTGCGCCAACGAATTTATATAGCAACGCCCGTAAAGTGGTACTTCATGGCGATACTAGCTGAACTGCGGACTCACGACGATTAAATATGGGTACATGACCGGCGAGGCCCTTGGGAACCAATTTCACCCCTAACCTAGTGCAGGCATCGCGGACGCCCTTTTCGTCAAAACGGCTAGTAACTAGGGTGGCATTTTTCGAAATTTTTAAAGCCTCAATAATTTCTAGGCCATTCATCGGTTGGTTAATCAACTCATAGTCGCAAAGAAACAATATGTCTTGTTTTTGATCCGCCTGCCCCCAATAGAAACCCATAATTTCATCAACGGTCGAAAAGTGAAAAATATTAATATATTCACTGAATGGCTCAAGTCGCTGATCCCAAACCTTATGAATTGAAGGATCGTCATCAAGAACAACCACACTTGTCAGGTTTTCAACCAACAACTGCCGACAAAACCAAGACGGCGCTTCAACTCGCGGTAATAAAATCTCTATTGTAGTACCAACACTGAGCTGAGATTTTATTTTTAGCTTGCCGTCCCAGCTTTCAATGGCATTTTTGGCATGATAAAGCCCAAGGCCTTGCCCGTCTGGCTTGCCAAATGTTGCGTTTTCAAAACCAATTTGCGGCAAAATATCTTCGGCAATACCAATACCGCTGTCGGTTACTTCTAATTTCACCATGTCTTTATCAAGGGCGACGTCTATATAAATGTAGCCCTGATTCGGTACGGCTTCGACCGCATTATTAATGAGATTTGATAACACTCTCTTAAAGGTATTTGGCTGGATGTCAGAAAAAAGACCATAAGAGCTTTTTAAAAACCTTGCCTCGATCTTGACGTTCATTTTTGCCTTAAACTGCAATCTCTTTTCCGAAACAACAGCATCTACTAAACTTGAAATAAGCTGGGCTGACTTAGACTCTTGAGCCGCTCGCCCTTCAGAATTTTTCACTTCTATATCTGAATCGCCACCACGTCCCCTTTCAAGTAAACTATTGGCTATATCATTTATGCTAAAAAGGGCGTCTCTTACAGCCACACGGTCTCGCTCTGGGAGCTGCGGTAAAAGATCCGAAAAAATCTTTAGAGTCGTAAGAGGTGAGCGAATATCATGCGCAACTTGACGAGCAATTTGCGCTGTCAATTTTTCTCGCTCACCTAAAATAAGTTTTTTAGATTGCTCCTGAATTACGTTGTAGGTTTCTTGTGTTTCAGTGAACGAAAATATGTCTGGATTCTGATTGCCGCTTTCGCCCTTAAGTTCGCGCAGTCCCAAAAGGTCTTTAAAAATCGGCTTAAAACTGCGGATGATCCCTAGAAGCATTAAGCCCAGGAACGCAAACGCTACGATAATTAGGATCGTAACTTGATCTAAATGCAAAGAAGAGTCATTCCCTTTCACCCAAATTTTTCCCACAACCGCGCCGCTATTCGAAATAACGTCATGCTCGATAGCATCTTTAATATCTGGGCCATTCCCAAAGGTCGAAGGAAAAGAAACTAGGGCTTTCCCGCTGGAGTCCTTTACAACAATCGTGAGATTTTGTTTACTACCAACAGACGAAACTCGCTTAATGATTTCAACTTCATCGCCTAAAAGAATTGGATCGGCAACAAAAAGCGCAAGTGTGTTAACGACGGCTTCAAGGCCTCGCTGCTCTGACGAGCGAACATTATAAATCGCAAATGAAATCACAAAACAAACTAAAAAGAATGCGCCCGTTGCTGTTGGATAAATAACTCTTCGTGACCAGTAATTTTTAACTGATTCTTGCTTGGCTTTTTTCATTTGCGGCCCATCTTCCACCAGCGATTCAAATGCATACCAAGAGGATTCATATGAACCACCGCAACATCCTTACTATAAAGAAATTTAAAATCTGGATGACCTATTGCTAGGGCAAATCCAGCTTTATAAAAAGCCTCTTCAATGTCGTCATAGTCGGTAGCGGATCTTTTTTCTGGCAGCATATCGTAGAGCTTATGGTAAATCTGGTTAAATTTCGTATCGCTATACTTAAGAAAATTTTCCGAAGATTCTTTAGAGAATAGACGATAAAATCCAAGCGGGTCAGTTGAGTTCGTATCAATGGCTGAAAAGTATAGGTCGGATGCGCCAACCTCTAAGCTGATCATGTATTTTCCCATCTCTAAAAATTCGATATCACTGTCACAGTTGGTAGCCAGCTTGATTTCATTTCTTAGTGCTCCTTTAAAATCAGCCTGAGATGGAATTCCTTCAATTACAGTAACCTTAATGGGGTTTTTACAAAGAAATTGAACTATAGAGTCACCCGCTCTGATGTTGCTAACCATGTATTACTGCAATTTAGACGCGAATTAAGTGACGAGCGCATCCAACAGATTAGGAGCCAACACTTTGACGTAGTGACACAAATGGAAAGTCTCTTGAAAAAAATCAAAGCTGGTGAGAAGGTCCCACAAGCGGTATTAGATGCCATTTCTGGCTCTTGCGTTGGCCTCAGCATACCTAGTAAAAAGGCAAAAAAGACCTTGAATCTAGAGTCTATCAAAGATAGACATATAGAAAGTGAGGCCGCGTGACACCGGCTCAATTTAAAGAAATAAGAGAACGGCTTGGACTCACTCAAGGGGATTTAGCTATAGTGTTAGGTGTCTCTGGAAAAAAGCCTATTAGCCACTATGAAACCGGCGTTAGGCGTCCAAGCCCTCTAATACAAGCTTTGATGAGCGCGCTAAACAGTCTGTCTGAGAAAAAGGCGAAGGACTTAATAGAACTCGTTACAGAACATATGGCAAAAATTCAGCGACAATTAAAAGGTAAGAAAAATGCCAGAGGTTAAAATCTCAAAGGCAATAAAACTAAACTGCGACGGCATGAAGATTGAGATTGTAGAAACAGTCGATGTATCTTCTGAGGCCGAAACGTGCTCGCAGAGAGTTCAGGAATTGGTTGAAAAAATGATCGTTCTTGGAAATAAAAAAGGACGACCCAAAAAGGATGATGAGCCATATGAAGATGCAGCCTAAAACTATAGGAGTTACATTATGTCACTTTTGATTGGCGCATACGTGCGTGTATCCACCGAAGAGCAAGCCGCTGTGATTGAGGGATCACTGGACAATCAGCGGCATCGCATGCAGTCCTTTATTGATATTAAAAACTTGCAGGATAAAGGCTGGGGAAAGCTTGTTGAAGTATATAATGATGACGGTTACTCGGCAAAAGATACCAACCGCCCCGCCTATCAACGGATGATCCGCGATCTTAAAAAGGGCAAAATCAATATGATTTTGGTGACAGAGCTGTCGCGGCTTTCTCGCAACATTCCTGATTTCTGTGACCTATTAGAAGACCTAGAAGATTACAAAGGAAAATTTTTATCGATCAAGGAACAGTTTGATACCAGCACGCCCGCTGGCGAGATGATGATCTATAATATGATTAATCTCGCCCAGTTTGAACGCAAACAAATTTCAGAACGTGTCGCTATCAATTGCCACTCGCGTGCGCTTCGTGGGCTGAATAGTGGCGGACCAGTGCCATTTGGGTACGATAAACACTCGGACAATAAAGCAACTCTAACCGTCAATGAAAATGAGGCCAAACAGGTCAGACGTGTTTTTGATTTATTCCTTGAGAATGGCTCTCTTGGCAAAACGATTCCAGTATTAGAAGCCCTTAAGATCAAACCTAAAGTTCGATCATACAAAAGAAGTCGGCTGGCCGTAGCGGGTCGTTGGGGCAGTGATAGCCTTTCCTACTTGCTTCAAAATCCGACCTACGTCGGCTTAAAAGAAATAAATAGAGCTCAAAAAGGCAAAGATCAAAGTCATCTGAAGGCTTGGCAAAAGTACGCCATAGTCAAAGCTTCATGGCCTGCCATAATTGATGAAACGACATTTCAAAATGTTCAACAGCTCCTAAAGACAAATCAGTCAATGGAGCGAATACGACTTCAAAATGGCACGCGAAGAGTATTTTACGCCTCTGGTTTATTAAGGTGTGGCGAATGTGACAGGGCGCTTGTCGGTCAATCAGCTCATGGAAAAAGTCAGATTCATAGATATTATACTCACGCTTCAAAAAAAGGTGATGTCATTGATTGTACAATCAAGCGGATTCGAGCTGCCGAAATAGAGGATGCTCTCGAAAACTATCTGTCAGAAATTTTAAAACGAGCCGGTCATTTTGATCGAGTTGCTCAGAATATTAAAAAGCTCTTTGCGGCAAGTCCCAATGAAATTAAAGCCGAACGGTCTCGCCTTCAAAGGGAATTTGACGAAGTTCAAGCGGATATACAGCGAACATTTAGAATGCAATCAACCCTTGATTCCGAGTCGGAGGCCATTAAGTTAACAGCCGACCAGCTCGAACTTTTGGGGCAGAAGAAAAAAACCTTAGTGACGGAGCTTGAAAACTTCAAAGCCCTGGAAAGACAATCAGACGACTACCAAGAATGTGTCATCGACCTAAAGGAACGCATTGAGACTTTCAGTCGTGGTTGGGCTAAGGCCAGTCCCGCCATGAAAAAACAGCTACTGAGAAATCTATTGGTGGCTGTTGTCGTAGTACCTGATGGCATTAGAATCACTTACCGCCTTGCACATGCCGCAAGCCTAACTGGCGGCGAATCAACTAACCAGAAGTCAGTCGGAGCTTTTAAAAATGTCATTGAAATTCACTCTGACAGTCAGAGAGTCGATGGATTACCGGAAGCTAGTTCAAGTAATGGAGCTTCTGAGAACGGGGCGATCCAATTCCTGCAGGTTGCAGGAATTGGTAGGGGGAGAGGGATTCGAACCCCCGATCCGCCGGTTATGAGCCGGCTGCTTTAACCAGCTAAGCTATCCCCCCGCTTTGCTTCACCCGCCTTCGACGAAAGCCTTAAGCTTGTTCGAACGACTCGGGTGTCGAAGCTTGCGAAGAGCCTTCGCTTCGATCTGACGAATACGTTCCCGGGTGACGTTGAAGTCTTGACCCACTTCTTCCAAAGTATGATCGCTCTCTTCACCAATACCAAAACGCATTCGCAAAACTTTTTCTTCCCGAGGAGTCAGAGTGGAAAGAACACGGCGAGTTTGTTCGGCCAAATTCAAATTCACAATGGCTTCGGAAGGATTAATAACTTTTTTATCTTCAATGAAATCACCCAAGTGAGAATCTTCTTCTTCACCCACCGGAGTTTCCAAACTGATTGGTTCTTTCGCAATTTTTAAAACCTTACGAACTTTATCCACAGGCATGTCCATTTTTTCGGCGATCTCTTCAGGAATTGGTTCACGTCCTAATTCTTGAACTAAGTATCGCGAAGTGCGAACCAATTTGTTGATGGTCTCAATCATATGCACGGGAATACGAATCGTACGCGCCTGATCGGCAATAGCTCGAGTGATTGCCTGACGAATCCACCAAGTGGCGTAAGTCGAAAATTTGTATCCTCTACGATATTCAAATTTATCTACGGCTTTCATCAAACCGATATTTCCTTCTTGAATCAAATCCAAGAATTGCAAACCACGGTTGGTGTATTTCTTCGCAATAGAAACAACCAATCGTAAATTCGCTTCAACCAACTCAGACTTAGCAAGGTCAGCTTCGCGCTCACCTTTCCAAATTGCCGTGTAAGTTTCTTGAATCCATCGGAAGTTCATTTCGGTATCTGCACTCAAGCGAATCAAGCGTGTTTGCGCTTCTTCTGCTTGAATAGCGTATACTCGGTATTTACTGAAATTAAGACCAGTGTCTTTGCTCATCTTCGTGAGTTCTTTTTCGTTGGTCTCCATCATTTTCAGACGCTCAACCATCGAACTCACATCTTTAGAGTAGGTTCGTTCGACACCATCTTTAATCCGACGGCGAAGCACACCCATGCGATTCACTAAGTTTTTAAATTTAATCACAATGCGATTGATTGTCTTACGATTGAAATTGATAGATTCAAAATTTGCCATCAATTTTTCATTCAACACATTCAGATCGCTCATCACCCCAGCTCGTTTATCATTGGGAGTATCTTCTTTACGAAGAAACTCGAAATGCTTTTGCGTGGCTTCTTGGTATTCTTTAACCTTGTCGATCAATTCATGAATTTTATCGATATACTCTTTTTCGTCATATTGAGTTTCTTCATCCTCGAGACCACGAAAAATCGCTTTAACTTTGATTCGGCCTTCATCAAGTCTTTTTCCCAGATTAATAATTTCCCAGGTACCCAATGGGCACAATAAAATGGCGCGAACAATTTCACGTTCGCCTTTTTCAATTCGACGAGCAATTTCAACTTCACCCTCACGAGTGAGCAAAGAAACACTTCCCATTTTTCGCAAATAAAGCCGAACCGGATCGTTGCCTTTGACGTCTTCGGCTTCGGCCTTTTCGTCTTCATCATCTGCATCGTCAGACTTTTCGGCATCAGTTAAAAATGCAGCTTCGCTTTCTTCTTCCGCTTTTGCATCTTCGGAATACTCAAGAATAGAAACACCATTGGCTTCAAGCGCATGCATAAAAGCATCAAGAACAGCAGGAAGAACGATTTCAGGTGGTAAAAGTTCGTTGATTTCTTCAATCGTCAACGTGCCTTTTTCTTTTGAAATCTTAAGGAATTTTTCAACTTCTTCTTTGATCACAGCTTCTTGTTCAAGTTGCGACAATATTTTGCTGGGTTCTTTTGGGGAGCTTGGAACGATTGGATTCATGAAGACCTCTTTTACCCGTTAAATAATTTCTCTGCGGTTAAGCGAGCTCAAGTCCTTTTGCAAACTCATCATCAACTGCATTTTTTCTGGAGTCGGATTCACTTTTAAATCGAGCGCTAACTTTTTCAGTTGGCCTCGTAAAGAATTCTCGCGAATTCGTTTCAATGCATCTTTTAAAAGCTTCTGTTCCATCTCTTCATCAAAAACCAAACGTTCTTCACTTTTTTGCTCTGCTGAACTTTCACGGCCCAGTTCCAAATCAGCATGAAATAAAAAGCGAGGTTCGTCCACACTCGTCATGAGTTGACTGACCAACCTATCAAACCTCTCGGGGTTTTGTCTATAGACATCGAAGCTTTTTATCAGAAGCTTTTTCACACTTTCACTACTCAAACTCTCGATGATATTTTCATTCTCAACCACTAACAAATTGGCACGACTTTTGAGCGACAGTGCCAACAGCAATAATTCTGCGACTGGGGCGCTTTTCAAACGGTATTCAACCTCAATTGTCTGAACATTTTTTCCAGTCTCGGTATCCACTTTCTGATCTGACACATTTCGAGTATGCTTTGGGTCAATCCCCCGAGAATGAGAGTTAATATTTTCCGCGCCCAGGGCCTGTTTTAGCCATGGAACCCCCACCGAAAGCTTTTGCGCCGACTCTTGAAGGTACAAATCCAACAAACGTCGATCGCTAATAACCCGAAATAAACTCTTTAAACGATCAATCAATTGTATTTTTTCGCTAGCATCCCCTCGATAGGTTTTCATCCATTGGGATAAATTTAAGCTGAACAAGTCAGGAGCCTGTTTCACACGTCGAGTCAGCTCTTCAGGCCCGCTCGACTTCACAAAATCATCGGGATCCTGATTATCGGGAAGAATGAGTCCTTTTGGAAAAATTTCACAGGCCAAGAGTAGGGGCAAAGACCTTTCGGCAGCTTCTTGCCCCGCAGAATCACCATCAAAAAGAACCACAACATTTTTAGTGAGCCTTTTTAAAAAGCGCCCATGCTCTGGAGTTAAAGCCGTACCCATTGTCGCAACAACATTGCGAATGCCGACCTGGTATAGGGAAATCAAATCCATGTAGCCTTCGACAATCAAGACCGTATCTTCTGATCGAATATAACGCGCTGTTTGAAAAAGGCCGTAAAGGATTTTGCCTTTCACAAAAACGGGCGTCTCTGGCGAATTTAAGTATTTAGGCTCGCCTGACTCAATAATCCGTCCACCAAAAGCGACGGGCTCACCTTGATTATTTAAAATTGGAAAAATTAATCGATCACGAAACAAGTCAAAGTAGCCGGTTTTGCCTTGGGTGCGGGCTTTAACCAAACGAGCTTCTTCTGCAATCTCCATTGAGACACCTTTTGAGGTCAGGAAATTAACCAGGCCATCCCAATCGGCTGGGGCATAGCCCATTTGAAAAGTTTCAAGAGTTTCGGGTATAAGTTCTCGCTTCTGAATATATTTTTTTACTGGATGATCTAACGCTTGACGCTTGAGCTGTTCACGAAAAAAAATCAACGCCCACTTGTTAGCGGCCAATAATTGTTTTCTTCTTTGCATCGCCTTATCGATTTCAACCGACTCACCGGTCGGTTTTGGCAAAGAAATCCCGGCGCGATCCGCTAAAAACTCGACAGCTTCTGGAAATGATAAACCTTGGAAGTCGCGCAAGAAAGAAAAAATATTTCCGCTCTTGTGACAGCCAAAGCAATGATAAACTTGTTTTGTTTCTGAAACCGAAAAACTGGGTGTTTTTTCTTTATGATCCGGGAATGGACAACGGCCCATCAGCCCACCACCAGCGGATCTCAATTGGGTTTGTTGAGAGATAAGGTCAACGATGTTATTGGCTTCAGCCACTCTCTCGATAAATTCGGGCGTAAATTTTATCATTAGGCTGGGGTCAGTTTCGCCTTCACTACTTCGCTGACCATCTTGTTATCAGCGGTACCAGCGGCTTTTGCTATGACTTCTTTCATCACAGCACCCATTTCCTTGGGGGTTTTTGCTCCAAGTTTAGCAATGACTTCAACAACAATTTTTTCAAGCTGAGCACGATCCATTTGTTTCGGCATATAAGCTTCGAGGATTTTAAGTTCGGCTGCTTCTTGATCAACTAAATCCTGCCGACCCGCTGCTTGATACTGTTCGATAGATTCTTTTCTTTGTTTCACAGACTTGCGAAGAACTCCCATTACTTCATCTGAAGTAATGGGGTCTGGTCGCAATTCAATTTCTCGGTTCTTGATAGCCGCTTGAAGAAAACGAAGGGCATTGAGCTTCAATGTCTCTTTACTTCTCATTGCATCTTTCACATCAGCCATGAGCTTCTCGCGAATTTCCATGAAGAACCTCCAAATTAAATTTAAGATTCGCCGTAACTACGACGAGTTTTTTTAAGAGCACGTTTACGAGCTGCGATTGATTTTTTCTTCAATCTCACGCTTGGCTTTTCAAAGTTCTCTCTTTTTTTAACTTCTGAAAGGATGCCTGCTTTTTCACAGGATTTTTTAAATCTTCGAAATGCGGATTCGAAGCTTTCTCCGTCTTTAATGCGGACGAGTGCCATGGTAAATCACCTTCCTCTCAGTTCATGGAATTTGACGTATATAGCAAAACCTAAGAGCGGTTGACAAATTATTCCTCAAGTTTTAAGTAGTTATAGGGTTATATTGCAATGCATAAAAAAACCATCGACTTTACCGAACAAGACCACTTTTGGATGAAAAAGGCTCTCTACCTGGCCGAAGTTGCCGCCAGTAAAGACGAAGTTCCCGTCGGGGCGATTTTAATTGGCAGTGATAATCAGATTTTGGCTCAAGGCTTTAACTATCGCGAAACTCTGAACAGCCCCTTGGCTCATGCCGAGCTTATAACTTTGCATCAGGCGTCGCGGCAGCTCCAATCCTGGCGCCTTAATAACTCAACTCTTTATGTCACCCTTGAACCCTGCATTATGTGCGCAGGCGCGGTGATTCAAGCTCGCGTCCAACGAGTAGTTTTTGGATGTTTAGATCCTAAGGGAGGAGCGATAGAAAGTCTTTTTCGTGTTTTTGATGAGCCGAAACTCAATCATCGAGTGGAATTCGCCGGCGGTCTTTATGCCGATGAAAGTCGAGCCCTTTTACAAAGTTTTTTTAAAATTAAGCGGCTTAAAAAATAACTTCCATGCGATATCCCAAACTAGGTACGGCTTGAATAGTTCCTTCGAAGTTTTCAAGTTTCTTTTTCAAATAATTGATTTGGCTATCGACATTTCTGGCGGTGACTTCAATTCCACTCCAAATCTCTTTTAAAAATGTATCGCGCCTAACGATATTATTTTTATTACTGACTAAAAGCTTTAAAATTTCAAACTGCTTCGGCGTCAGTTGGATTTCAGTCAGCCCTATATGCACTTTCCGAGAAAAAAGATTCATTTTTAAATTCCCTGCAAAAATCTCGGCCTGCGAGTCGCTCTCTCGGTGAGTTAAGCGTTTGACCCGCAACATAAGTTCACGAATATGAAATGGCTTAGAAATAAAATCATCGGCGCCCATTTCAAAAGCTTTGATTTTTTCATCAACATTTGTTGTGCCCGACACAAAAACAATCGGCATGTATCGAGTCGTCTGTGTTTCTCGAATCGCTTTACAGATATCAACTCCCAACAAACCAGGCATTTTATAATCTAATATTATTAAGTTGGGTTGGAACTCCTTCATCATCGCCATAGCGTTGGTACTTTCCTGCGTGTAAACACACTTGTATTCCTGCCCCAAAACTTCTGACAAAAGTTTGCAACTTTCTTCTAGATCATCAACGATCATTACTTTTTTTGATTCTTCTTTTGCGTTGGTCATTATCATGTTGTTTCCCCCACTCCAATTTTATGGGATTTTTCATATTTAGCGCTAGTTCTTTTTTACAGGTCCTATTGCAGTATCGCCACAAAGGACATAAGGCTTGTTAAACCTCGAGTCGATACCCATGATTGGGGATCGCCATGATTTGTCCTTTGAACTTTTCTATCTTCTTTTTTAAATAATTAACTTGGCTGTCCACGTTACGGGCGGTGACCTCGATTTCCCCCCAAATTTCCTTTAAAAAAGTTTGGCGGCTAACTAGCTTATTTTTATTACTAACTAAAAGCTTTAGAATGTCGAATTGCTTGGGGGTTAATTGGACTTCCTTTTTATTGACAAAAATGCGGCGGGAATAAAGATTCATTTTTAAATTAGCCGCCGAAATTTCTGCTTGCTTATCCAAATCCCGTGACGTGAGCCGTTTCAAACGCAAGACCAGCTCTCGGTTATCAAAAGGTTTGGAAATAAAGTCATCGGCACCCATTTCGAAAGCTTCAAGTTTTTCATCAATGCTTGCTTCACCCGAAATAAACACAACAGGCACATGTTTAGTCCTCTGAGTTCTACGAATTTTTTTGCAGATATCGGTACCCAACAATCCTGGCATTTTATAATCCAAAAGCACGATGTCAGGTTGGAAACGTTTTATCATTGCGATAGCGCGAGAACTTTCGCTGGTAAACGAGCATTTGTAATGTGAGCTCAACACATCCACCATCAGTTGACAAAAATCTTCATAGTCATCAACAATCATTGCCTTTTTTAATAACTTGCGAGGTGGCATAACGATTTACTCCCTTTTTGATTTTTAAGGAGATTTTTAACTTTGGCATCATCTATTTTTGACATCAGCGAAATTTAGACTCACATGCCTTTAAACTTAATTTGTTTAGTTAATAGAATTTTTTTGATTGCATCTCTTTGATCACCTTGAATTTCTATATGGCACTCTTGTTTACTCAATACATAGGTCCCGCCCACGCCACATTTCACTTTAAGTTCCTTCGACAAGTCTTTTAAAAACTTTTCGTTTTTAGGCAGATCAGTTAAAACTGTCACTGTTTTCCCACCGCGTCCATTTTTTTCAATTCTGATATTTACGACAATTTTGGTAAGGACAACACTCTCAATTGGCACACAGCTGCATTCGCTTTGCAGTTTTCGACAACGGGGGCATTCGAATCGATCTTTTGGATCTGTAGAATAAACAATTCGGTGTTTATTGCTCATGGTTTGCTATTTGAGCCCTCATTGCCCGAAGGAAGATTCGGTTGAGATAATTTATGTTCAGTAAATTCTTTCCCATCGAAACGATACAGATGGCCTTCGCTATCCATGGAAGTGATAAGATTCACTGGACGATTCCAAACTTTTTGCAAGTTTTTTAAAGTTTCAGTCATAAAATCAGGCTGCATATCAATACCTTCATGCAAATGACTTAGCAAAAGTTCGCCGCGGTTTTCGAAATTGGCATCTTCGATGCGGATGATCGGTTGACCAAAGTTAGTCATATGAAATAACAGTTTTGCTTTGATTGCCTTAAAGTCTCGGGTATCGACTTCAAATTTTCCTGTTCGTTTATTGAATTTATAAACAAATAACCTATTGCGGATGCAAAAATCTTCTGTCAAAAACTCATCAATGAAGGTCACATCGTTGTAGACTTTTCTGACTTCAAATATTTTATCACGACCCTTACCTAACTTAAGATCCCAATTTTGTCTTTCACGAACGTCATCACAATTCTCCCAATCACGCCCGAATCGTCCTTTATTCCAACGATCTTCAATATCGCGCATCAGCTCAATTCCTACTTTGTAGGGATTGTAACCATTTGGCGCCATAGCCATGGTTCCGCTATGATGATCAGCAAAATCAACGATTTCTGAATCATTCATTATTTTTTCTGTCATCAGCTTGGAGTGCCAATATGAGGCCCAACCTTCGTTCATAGTTTTAGTCATACCCTGCGGCGAAAAATAATAGGCTTCGTCTCGAATGATCGACAGGACGTCTTGTTGCCAATCTTCCAAAGGCGCATGATGTATTAAAAAATTAAGAATATCTTTTTCTGATTCCGCGGGAAACTTTTGATCTTTTAAAGCCGCTGCCGCTGACATTTTTTCTTTTTGTTCTTTGATAAATGCCGGTGGATTTATGTAATCCCGCATATAAGGGCGGTTGACTCTCAATAAGCCAGGTTCAGCTTGGCTTGCTTGACGATCCAAGTCTTCCGTACTGGCTTCATTTTTAGAGGACTTTTCCATATAAGGACTGTAACGATCAATCAGATTCTCTAGGCTCAAACAAACATCAATAAAATTTTCCACATTGTCTTGACCGTAACGGTCTACGTAACGGCGAATGCGAGTCGCATGATTCGCCATTTGATCCATCATTTTTCGATTCGTTTTACCAAACCAAACATTATTCTTAAAAAAATCGCAATGTCCATAGACATGGGCCATGACCAGCTTTTGATCCATCAGCATGTTGCCTTCCATAAGGTAGGCGTAACAAGGATCTGTATTGATCACCATTTCGTAAATTTTAGAAAGACCGTACTCATAACTTTTTGAAAGATGTTCATATTCCATACCAAATTTCCAATGAGGATAGCGGACAGGAAATCCACCATAGGCGGCAAATTGATTGATTTGATCATAGGTAATAAGCTCAAAAATAGTTTCGAAACAATCCAGGCCCGCGTCTTTCGCAATCTTGCAAATTTTTACACGTTCTCGTTCAAGCTCGGGCGTCAGATTAGCCATAAAATTTTATCTTCCCTTACCTAAAAAGTCTTTAATAGAATCCAGAATTTTATCGCGATTTTCGATTTGCGAAAGCACGATGCGTTCATCATTGGGAAATTCTTTTTGCAAATCCTTAAGAAATTGACCACTGCCATACTTACTTTCAACCTGCCCATAACAAAACATATTCGTGTGTGGCAGAAAAAATTCGCTCAGCATGCGAGTACAAAGTCGTGTATCTTCGCCGCTCCAGTTATCACCATCACTAAAATGAAAGGGATAAATATTCCATTCGTTAACGGGATAATCCGCTTCGATGATTTGCTGACAAAGTTTATAGGCCGAACTGATTAATGTTCCGCCCGATTCACTGGTGCGAAAAAAAGTATCTTCATCCACTTCCTTGGCTGCTGCATCGTGAATGATAAAGCGAGTTTCAAGACCCTTGTAATGTCTTTTCAACCAACTGTTTATCCAAAAACTCTCCAAACGGACAATTTCTTTTTGTTCATCACCCATCGAACCAGAGACGTCCATCATATAAATCACCACCGCTCGGGTTTGCGGCTTAGTGATTTTTTTAAAACTTCGATATTGAAAATCCCGACGAATGGGAATAATCACGGGATTATCGGGATCATAAGAGCCCGTTGTTACATATCGTTTTAAAGCTTTTTTATAGGAAGAACGAAAATGACGAAGACCTTCGGGACCGACCGGAGCCATTCCGGTGTATTTCGTTTTTACAGTCTCAATGTTTTTATTACCCTTGGGTTGAATGCGGGGAAGCTCAAGTTTTTCACCTAAGATTTCCGCCAGCTCATCCATAGAAAGTTCAACTTCCAAAAGATGTTCGCCAGGATTATTTCCAGCTTGTCCCTGGCCATCGCCTGGTTCACCAACATTATCGCCTTGTTGAGCGTCACCTTGGCCAATGCCACCTTGCTGTTTGGGTCCATAACGAAAATTAGGAATATCAATTGAAGGAAGTGGAATTTTAACAAAATCGTTTTCACGCTTTCCAATCATTTCGCCTTGGGAAACGTACTTGCGAAAGTTTTCTTTGACCTTCCCTTTCACAATATCTCGAAATCGACTGTGGTCTTCCTTGATAGACATTATTGTTTTTTTACATCCCCTCGGGCAAAAATGCTGGCCACGTAATGCAGAACATCCGTTGCCGAAATCTCGTCGTAACCGTAATCTTTAATTAAGCGCGTCTTAACGATCTCAATTTTCTCTTGAGTATCTTTGTCCGTAACAGAGCTGACTAAAGATGTAAGCTTGATACTGTCTTTTTGATCCTCAAAAAGTTTCAGTTCAAGGGCTTTGTGCAATCGTTCATTCATTTTATAATTGAATTTTTTTCCTTCAATCGCCAAAGCGCCAATGTAATTCATAATTTCTCGTCGGAAATCATCTTTGCGAGACTCTGGAATTTCAATTTTTTCCTCGATCGATCTCATCAAGCGCTCATCAGGATCTTCATCCATGCCAGTGAACTGATTTCGCACTCGTTCTTTTTGAGTGTAGGCTTTCACATTGTCGATGTAATTCGCACAAAGCCTTTGTAAGGCACTTTCATCCGCGCTGATGGCGCGCTGAACTTCACCCTTAATGATTTCTTCGTACTCTTGTTTGACCACTCCCAATAGCTCACGATAATCCGTCTTCAATTCTTCATTCGATAACAAAGAGTGATTTTTTAATCCTGATTCAAGCTCATTGAGCACCATGAAGGGATTCACTGAACCTCGATTATTTTGTTGCGCATTAACGATGGCATTTGAAAGTTTATCTTGGATATACCGAGGCGACATTCCTTCTAGCCCCTCACGAATCGCTTCTTTACGAAGTTCTTTAACATTATCTTCGGTATAATTCGGTAAGGTTTTTCCATTATAGAGCTTCAATTTCTGCATTCGAGTCAAATTCGCTTTTTTCGGTTTTTCCAAACGAGTTAAAATCGCCCACATTGCGGCCATTTCGATGGTGTGCGGAGCAATCGATATGCCTCGCATTTTTTGCGAATTGAAATCTTTTTTATAAATATTAATTTCGTCTTTCCAACGAGTAATATAGGGAATATCAATTTTGACGGTACGATCACGAAGAGCTTCCATAAATTCGTTGTCTTGCAAACGACGGTATTCTGGTTCGTTAGTGTGTCCGATGATCACTTCATCAATATGAGTTTGAGCAAATTTCTTTGGCTTCACTCGATGTTCTTGCGAAGCGCCCAAAAGATCATACAAGAAAGCCACATCTAATTTTAGCACCTCGACAAATTCAATCATTCCACGATTGGCAACGTTGAATTCTCCGTCGAAATTAAAAGCGCGAGGATCAGAATCTGAACCATACTCAGCAATTTTTCGATAATTAATATCTCCTGTAAGTTCTGTTGAGTCTTGATTTTTTTCATCTTTTGGTTGAAAAGTTCCGATGCCCACGCGATCCGCTTCGGAAAGAAAAAGTCGGCGCACGCGCACATGTTGTAACACTCGCATTAAATCGCCATTGTATTTATCCATTAAATTTTTAAAAATATAGCGTGAAGGCGGCGAAAGTTCGCCTTCAATTTTCACTCGAAAATCCCCATCCTGACCGCGATTAATTTCATCACAAACTTGCTGACGCATTTCTTCTGGAAAAATCAACAAAGGATCTTCGTGCATTGGACTTGGAAATGCACGGACTGCTTTTCCAAGCATCCCACCCAGTTCTTCTTTTTCATCGATCCATTCGAAAGTGTAAAGTGAACCTCGATCTGTTTTTGAATAAGCCTCGAGACCTTTTTTCAGCATTCGACAGATCGTTGATTTCGCGCTACCCACTGGACCGTGCAGAAGAATAACCCGTTTTTCAGTTCCGTAGCCCAGCGCCGCAGCTCGAAGCACATTGACTAACTTCATCAGCGCGATGTCCAAACCAAAAACCGCATCTTTTCCATTGTAAGTTGCATCATCAAAAAATTTGTATCTGACCACTTGCTTTTTAAAATCGGTGTAGTCTTCCGTTCCCGCTTCAACAATCATGTCGTACATGCGCTGAAATGCATTGCGAGTTATTTTTGGGTTGGATTTAACCAGAGTCATGTATTCGTCAAAAGTTCCGCTCCAATGAAGTTTGGCCGCCGAACTTGAATTTTGCCAATTTCCAACAAGACTTTTGAGATCAATTTTTGAAGCCATCTGCTCCTCCGATATACCTAAATTATGCCTCATCCTAGGATACTAAGAAAACCGTAAATAATATTTTCAGAGTTCAACGTCTAGAATTCGTCTCTATTCGAAACGGCGTCTCAAACTGGACTTTGGCCGGGATTTATTGGACTTGCGATTCGGCCCCAATCACTTGGTAGCCCTCAGGTACATTTAAATTAAAAAGTTCAGGTTTTTCTGCAAAGTTAACATCTGGATTTTGAAAGAACCAATTCATTTCGACTTTTGGTGATGTCACTTTCACTAACTTTGCACCATTTGGCTTTTTAAACCATTCGACTTGAATACGTGAACTCGCCTGAACACATTTTTTTGGCAAGGTTGCCGTTTCTTTTCCACAAGCCCACCCTGGGCCAACAATGGGTTCATCGAAGACGATCGAAAATAAGGCGCGAGAAGAAATCGGCAACTTCGACACCTGAGCAAAGGCATTTTCATCTGTGCCTTGATAAAATTTCTTTTGCGGGTAAATCGCCGCTTTATAACCTTCGCGATCCAGCAGTATGCTGGCCACTCGGTAACCCAAGGTGGCTGTGATTTCCATGCGCATTTTTTCATTCTTAACGGCTAAAATGTCAATGGAAACGCGATGAGTTTTTTTTGGTTTTAATTCATTAATTTGAGCCATAGTTTCCCATTTGCCTTTTTGAAAACTCCCCGTTGGGGCAATGGGTGTTGTTTGACAGCCAATCAAGGCAAGTATACTCGCAATTAATAAAATTTTATTTTTCATTCTCACCGCCACTCAAATTAAATGGGCCTGTCCTCATTTGGACAGGCCCTAGAGTAGGGCGACTTGGAGTTGATCACAACAAGAAAATAAAAAAGATCTTTAGGAGTGACGGTGACGCACATCAAAAGCGGATGAGGTGTTTTTGGTTATTTACTGTGATGCCGGCATACGTGGATTTGGAAATTTTTGCTTTTCCAAAGCTAAAATCTTTTGTTTTAACTCGGCAATTTTTTTGCTATCCGTTTCAAGGTCCAAGGCTTTTTGGTACATGCGGCTGGCTTTATCAATCAAAGTTAACTTCATATAGGCGTCACCTAAATGTTCGGCAATGATCGCCACCGTTGGCTGATGCTTAACTGCAGCCTCAAGATATTTTATCGACTCTTGAGTATTTCCTTTTTTGTAAAGTATCCATCCTAGTGAATCAAGAATATATCCATCTTGCGGTTCCAAATCGGCAGCTCGACGAGCTAACTTTTCCGCTTCGGGTAGGTTTTGTTCCATTTCTGCCCAAGTGAACGCAAGATAATTTAATCCTTGAACATGATTTGGATCCAACTCAATTACTTTTTTCATTTGAGTGATGACATTTTCTTTTTGTCCCAGTCGATCTTGAATCGTCCCATAATAAAATCTTAATTGCGCGTGTTCGGGAAATTGCTCAAGCGCTTTCTCTAGAATCTGAGCTGCTTTCTTGTAATCCCCTTTGTCATCCAACAACGAAGCGTACATCGCGTACATCTGCGGTACATCTTTTTTATTTTTAATTCCAGCTTCAATGGTCTCGATGGCGTTATCAACCTGATTCAATGCTTTCATCAAATAAGCGGCATGTATGGTCGCTTCGCTATAAAATGAACTCGAGGGTGGAATTTTTTTAAATTGAACGATCGCTTTTTCGTCCTTTTTTGTTTCTTCGTAAACCGCACCAAGATAAAATCGCACCTTATCTGAATCCGGAGCTTCTAACAAAATTTCTTCTAATTTTTGTGTCGCTTTATCATAGATTTTTTTCTCGATCAAAATCAAAGCCATCTTCAGTTTTACGCTAAGGGAATCGTCTGAATTGGCCTCAAGAATTTCGAACTGCTGATAAGCTTCATCAAACATTTCTTTTTCGATGTAAATTTGCGAAAGAACTTCGGCCACTCGAGTATTTGGTCCACGATCTTTTTGAAACTGATCGTACAATTTGATGGCTTCATTTTCCCGCTTTTTGCGACTGTAGAAATTTCCTAAGGTCAAAATGCCATCGACAAAATCAGGTTTAATTTGCAATGTTTTCTTAAATTCGGCCTCGGCAATTTTTTCGTATTTAGGTTCTTTTTGTTCCAAGCGAACTCGACCCATGTAGTAGTGCAGTAAATGGGGCGTGGGATATTCTGGATTTTTCAACAGTGCTTCGAAAAGCTTGATGGCTTTATCTTGCTGTTTAATTTCGGAGTAAACTGCCGCGAGGTACAAAGTCGCCTCGGGATGACTTGCTTTTTGAGTCAAAACATTTTCATATTGAAGGATCGCTTTATCATAAATCTTCAATGAAGAATACAATCCTGCCAATAAAAGACGTGCATCGATATTTTTAGGATCTAACTTAACGGCTTCTTGAGTTTTATCGAGAGCTTGATTGATCTGTCCCAATTTTATGTGTTCAGCGGCAACTCTGAGTCGGACTTGAACTGATTCAGGGTCATAGACGAGGGTTAATTTAAAAGCTTCGATGGATTTTTGATGTTGCCCTTCGTTTGAATAAGCTTCCCCTAAAGCATAATTGTAATCGGCCTGAGTGCGCATATTGAATGCATCACCCACTTGGTCATTAACCACTGAAGCAGCGGGAGCAAAGCTAGCCGGTGCACGATTGCTTTTTTCATAAGGGGTGTTATCCACAAGTTTTTCATCATTTTTCAGCGTGGCACAGGCTGAAAGTAACAGCAGAAAAATTATTGCGAATAATTGCCTGAAATGCTCGCCCAGCATGAAGTCTCCTCGTATAGAGACTTCTCGGCCACAGGTAAGTAGACTTGATAAGACGAGACTACTTTGTCTTGAAAATGACTAAAATCTAGACTTTTAAATGATCAAGAGAATTTAGCTGGCAGAGTCAATTAGCGTTGAGTTGAATCTACTGGAATATTCAAAACAATTTGAACATCATCCGACTTCGAAGAAAATAAGCTCTCGCCTGCAGATGATCTTTGGCTATCATCCTTTTGATCTGGACCTTTTGACCAGATGACGACCCGAACCTGATCGCGACCAGCCTTTTGAATAGAGTAATGGTAGGGCTGACCCCAAGGATCCATGCCCATAAGCCCATCAGGTTTGAATTCGACTTGATCGTTATCTATGGAAGCAATCGAACGTGAGCTTTTTTGATTCTCGGACGAACCATCTAAGTTTTCTTGGTAAATTTGTAGCAACTGATAGCCTAAAATTTCAGCCTTTTGGCGAGCTCTAACAGACTTTGAATCACTCCACGAGCCGTTCCAAGGCATCGATAACATCAGTAATAAAATCAATGCTAAGCCGAGGACTCCTATAATCCCGCTTATCTTAACATATTGATTTTGTTTACTATTCATACCATCATCCCAATCTATTTTCGGGGTCTAGACTATGCTTCGGTCTGATTGTTTAAAAACTGTAGGCAAAATTAACCATTTTTATGACTCTTTTTGTCATAAAAGATGTGTAATTTTTTTATGCATTGTTTAAAGCACTAAAGCAGGGGATAGCTTGACAACATGGGGCGGCAGAGCTAGGTAAGCCCTATCTCTCGGAGAAATGCTTATTGAGTCAAATCAATAAGATCCTCCAAAACAAGAGAGAAATTGAAACGGGAGGCACTTTGATTAACCAGAACGAAACAATGACCACTAATAAGCCAAACTCAAAAGTTAAAATCATTAAGCGTTATCAAAATCGAAAACTTTATGACACTCAACAAAGCTGCTACGTCACTTTGGATGACATTGCCAAAATGATTCGAACTAATGAAGAAGTGATGGTTATCGACAATAAATCTAAGAACGACATCACGGCCGCCACTTTAACGCAGATCATTTTTGAAGCTGAAAAGAAGGCGTCTCAGTATGCTCCACTTTTCACACTTCGTGAAATTATCCAAAACGGTAACGGAAGCATTTCTAACTACTTGGCAAAACTTGGTGCTTTTCCACAAGATTACATGACCAAACAAGCCCAAGCTGCAAGCATCGAACGAGCTTCCTCTGATGACGTGAAACAAAACTTGGAAAACAGAGTGGCTAACGCTGCGACTCGCTACAATTCTGACACCACAGCAAAAGCTGCTGCAGAAAAAGCGACTGTACTTCCTGGATTACAACAAGAAGAAGAAACTCCCAATCTTCCAAGCCACAATCCAAATTTGAATCAGTAATTAGTTTTTATTAAAAGATTCCAAAAAAGGGTCAACTTTTGAGTTGGCCCTTTTTTTTGTTTTTTTAGAAACATTCTCATAAATTTTTTTAGAAGCGCTCTAATAAACAGTCAGCCGAGGCGACGAGGAGGATTCGACTGAGGCGCACTTCCTGTGCGTCGCAGGGAGAATCCGACGAAGGCAACGAAGGATCACTGTTTATTAGAGCGCTTCCTTACAGTCGAAGCCGTGGTCGACTAACTTAGTCTTCACCTTTTCAACAAGTCCTGTACAAAAATCCGTCTCGCTTTTTGAACTACTGCCAATCGCCGTCGTAATGCTATCCTTGGTGTAATTGACTTTACAACCTGAGCCCTCTTTTACGACCTGCAGCTTTCGTTTCTCTGAAGCACTTGAACAAATGACTTCAGGTGCATTTGTTTTTGTTTCCTCAGATGCTTGTCCCGGCAAAACTAAAAAGCACAAATAGGTGATCATAAATATTCTAATTTTCATATATTCTCTCTTTCCTTATTTTACAGTTCGCCAGTTCACAAATGTTTTTCGTCCTGCTTTTATTGTTATGGCTCGATTTCCCAATACATCTGCGGTCGCTTGTCCCGCGCTTGTTAAACCTTGCAAACTTAATTTGTAATCGCCAGCTTTAAGAAAAACTCTCATAATTTGAATCGTCTGAGGTAAAGTCGACCATTGGCGAAGATCGGCGCGATCTGAAACTCTCATAACCACCCAAGCAATAGCACCCAGGGCTTCATTTTTCTTTCTAACTTCCTGTGCAGCCAGGTCCTTAGCGACTATTCCCGCAATTCGTCGACCAGCTAAACTCAAGGCATCTTCTTGCAAAGTCTTTATGGCGGCGCCTTCCGTGTTATAAACAAACTGACTTTCAAAGTTCCCTACTCCCTCGAGAGTCATATGAACTTTTTGAGTAGAAGAATAAACTGGTTTCAAGATCGGCCAGCGAAAATCAATAGGATTAAAGTTTTTTCTGGGACCCCATCCCTGCTGAACCAGGATAACAAGTTCACCAGAGCTTTTGTCATACCATTCTGGTTTTTCCTTTACCTCAGGAAACTTTTTCTTCCAGCTTTCGTATTCATCCATTCTTCGCGCTTTTTTTGCCGACCGAATTAAATCTTCACGGATAGGAGTAATCAAAGGATCTAATTTATAAGCTTCTGCATAAGCAATCGCGGCATCATCCCACTTTTGATCAGCTTCCCAAATAAGAGCTGAAAGATATTTTGAAAAGGGATTCAATTCAAAAACTTTTTTCTCTTCAGCTCTTAACTTTAAATATTTTTCGTTAATACGACGAGATTCCACCAAGGCATCATCCAACATATTCAGTTCTAGATAATTCATTGCTAAATAAGCATTAATAAAAATTTTCTCGAAAGTGTCGCCTTTGTACTGAACCATCTCTTCACTTAAGAGTAAGGAGCCCGCCACGCGAGAAGCCGAATGAAAATCAAGCTGCTCTGAAAGCTTATCAGCTTGTAGAAAAACCTGATTGCTCTCTTTGTATTGACCGCCCATTTGCAAAGCGGTTCCGTAATCCAAAAGATAAACTAATTTGTCCCCGTCCGCTTTGTCCGCCAAAGTTTTAAGCTCGGCAATGGCAAGATCCGTTTGCCCGGCCTGAATGAATTGCCGGGACTTATCAACTTTACCCTGGTAGGTCGCGCAGGAACTGAGGAATAAAAAACAAAAACCCACAATTAAAGTGGGTTTTTGTAATATAAAATTGATCCTCAATTTCACTCTTCGCATCTGAAATTACAGACCAATGGATTTTTTTCTGAATTGTTTTCGAATTTGTTTATGATCAGACCAGGAAATCACGCCTGACTTAAGATTTGTCATGTTTAATACAAGTTTGTAATAAACAGTTTTATCTTTTCCAACCTCTTGAACAATTGAATCGAGTCGACCATTAATGATGTAATCGGCTCCCGTTTGTCCGCCTGGTCCCTTTTTGCTTTCTCCTGCGACCATGCCCGAGTTTTGGTAATTGTATTCGTCAGAAATATCAGTGCGAGCTTCTTTATCAATAAAGGCCACTTTTCCGCCTCTCATCAATTCGACGCGAACCATATCCATGATATTTTGGGTATCGATGTGTTCACTGGTTTTATTTTGCAACTGAGTCACCATAACCACTGGAGGTCGTTTCGCGACAGAGATCGTGGGATGAGCAACTAAATTTCCGACTAAATCAGCCACTGCTTTTTGCATATCTGTTTCTGACCAAGAATCGTTCATTAAGTTTTCACGATTTACATCTTGATCATAATTTCCTTTCACAAAAGCTTTAGGTCCGCAATTCACTAGGGTTAATAAAATTGTTGATAATAATAAAAATTTCTTCATTCGTGTCCTCCGATTAAGATCCTTGAGAGTTTATTCCGAAGAAAATCGAACGGCAAGCAATCTCGGTGTGGCGCTTGTTGCAGATTAAGATGTTCCAAAATTTTGCAAGGCCTAGGTCCGTGAGTTATATCAGATACAGCAGCAAAGTATGGATGGTGTTAAAAGACCACATCTCTTTTCAGCAAGAAGAAGTGTGGTGCCTGGCGCTGAATTCCGAATGTCGTTTGTTGGGAAAACGAATGATTGCTCGCGGCACTGTGAACAGCTGCCCTATCCACGCCCGAGAACTTTTTCGCTATTTAATTACAATGAACGCCAGCCAATTTATCCTGGCCCACAGTCATCCATCCATGAACTCAACCCCGTCCCCGCAGGATTTTGCTATTACCAATCGCTTGGTATTAATTGCTGCAATTATGGAAATTCCGCTAATTGATCACTTAATAATGAGCGAAAACAGTTATTTTAGTTTCACGGAAAGCGCTCTTTTGAAAAAAATAAACTCATTTGAAAATTCAATGGGGGGATTGAGTAGCGCTTGAAGATGCGGCAGGATCTCGGAATAACTGTGGTCGATCGTCTTTTTTAATTTTTTTCGCCTTAATAATTTTGAATTCAGCATTCAAACGAATTTCCCACCCATCTTTCTTCGCCTTTTCAATAAAACGTTGTGCATAAGCTTGGCGGTAAGACAGGTTATACTCATTCCATTTTTGCTGATCATAAAGCTGTGCTTGCACGATATCTTTAGGATTCTTTGGTATTTCCGGAATCTTTTTTTCTTTGCCTAATGTCGCAGTCAGTTCTTTGATTCTTGGGTCTTCTTTAAAATCAAGACTTTGACTAGAGGCCTCGTATGCAGAAGTTCCTCCGTTTAAATCGGGCATTTTTGTGTAGTTTTCAATTTGAGCATTTAATTTTTGTGATTCAATTTTTTGTGAGGTTTTACGTAAGTGTTTATTAACCGCAGCTTCATTATTCAATACGGAAATTCTTTCGTCTTCATCATTGATCTCGGGTTCTTCCCAAATAGCAAACCAAGCTATTCCAATTGCGGAAACTAACAACATTATTGATAACAAAAGTTTTTTATTATCGAATTCCTTTTCTTGAAGTCTATTTAAATTTTTCCTGCTCATAGGTCATTCTCTCATATATTTATGACACTGTCCCAGAATATGGATCGGCGAGACCTTGAGTTTTATTTAGGTGTTTCAAAATGAGACATCTTCGAGACGCTCTCTAGGTTAAACTGGTAATAGTCGGAGGTTGTACAGGCAAAAGGACAACGAACTCGGTGCCCACGCCAACCTCGCTGCGCACTTGAATATCGCCACCATGGTTGTGGATAATTCCGTAAGTGATGCTCAGGCCCAGGCCGGTGCCTTGTCCCACTTCTTTCGTGGTAAAAAATGGATCGAAAATTTTATCTAGAACTTGGCTGGGTATCCCTTTGCCACTGTCTTGCAAAGAAATTTTCACCATAGTCGTTTTCGTTTTTACATCCTTGATCGAAACCGTTGAAATCCAAATGCTGCCATTTCCTTCGATCGATTGTAAAGCATTGCTCAGTATGTTCATGAAAACTTGATTAATTTGTGTGGCATAACCGTTAATTCGTGGGATGGGTTCATAATTTTTATGAACTTGAATGCGATTTTTAATTTCACCTTGCAATAAATCCAGGGTTGTTTCCAAAGATTCAATAATATCGATTTCTTTAAGCTTGGCCTCTTCGAGCCTTGAAAAATTCCTGAGTCCTAAAACAATGTCTCGGGTTCGACGCGCGCCCTCTTGGCAAGAGGCCACAAGCTTAGGCAGATCTTCTTTAATGTAACTGTATTCGAATTCTTCTTTAAATTTTTTAAGTTTGGCGGGATCACTTTCTGCCATTTCGATCAATTGCATTAGTTTTTCAGCATAATCTTTTAAATGAATCATATTGCTGTAAATGAAACTGATCGGATTATTTAATTCGTGCGCAACTCCTGCAACCAGTTGTCCTAAGCTGACCATTTTTGCCGAATGAATTAATTTTGTTTGGGTCTCGGTCAACTCTTTATTTGAACTTTCTAATTCCGATATTTTTTTTCTTAAATCTGTCCTTGCCTGTGAAATTTTTAGACTCATTTGATTGAAGCTCTCGGTTAACAAACCAATCTCAGTGTCATTTTTCACCGAAATCGTTACGGCTTGTTCTTGAGACTCGAAGGATTGCAAAGCGTCTACAAGTTCATTGATCGGCTTTAAAAACCAAGAGCTGCTCACCAAGATTGTTATCACCAGCAAAATGACGACAGCGCCAACAATGGTAACAAAGGCAAATTTGATATTTTTTAAAACAGACTTAGCATCGGCCTTAGAGGCTCCGAGGGCCACATAAAAACGGCTGTCCCCCCAGTCCGCAGGATTAATCACAAACCCATAGGGCGTATTGCGAAGCTGTATTTCAAAAAGATTCTCGCGAGGGTTATCAACAAGGTATTTTTTAAAAAATTCTTTATTAAAGTTCAAAAGGTCAGGCGAACTTGCTGCCACAACTTGGCCAGTTTCTTTGAGCAGCATAAGTTCAAGTTTCAATCGCGCCCGCAAGCGATTCAAAAAATATTTATCCAAGTCAAGAGCTTGCTCAAGATATCCGATGGTTTTTCCATTTGTGTTTGTAATTTTAGAAATTGATAACAAAGACATCTTTTGATTTTCATCGTATCGAATAACTCCCACTTCTTTTTTTGCTTTCAGTCCGCCTAAAAGTTTATCAGTTAAAAAAACGGCGTCCTGGATCGGAACAAAATTCCGAACTTCCCCTTTTTCATCTTTAAACACGGAAAGCATCAACCGAGCTTCGCGATTGTATAAAGTCAGGCTAGCCGAAAATTCATTTCTAACCCAATCACTCATCTGAGCTCTAAGCGCGCCAGCATCATTTGTTGAAATATTATAAATAAAATGAGGATCTCTGAGATACTTTTCTTTTCGTTGCTGAAGTCCAACACGAAAGTCTGATAAAATAATTGCGATCTCGCGCGAGTTTCCACTCAATCGCAATGACAGTTCTTTATCTATGGCCACTTCATATTTTGAAAGTGAATACCAAGTAACGAATCCCAATGGAACTATTGAAAATAATAAAAACCACACAACCAAAACTGTTCTTAACGAGCGGCGAGGTTTTTTCTGATTTAATTTCACTGTTTCTTTTCATCAACGGTAATGATCAAACGAATAATTCCGTCTGGCATAATACGAGGATGTTTTTCCTTCGTAAGTTCGGTCGTAGCGTATTCAGATAGAAACTCAACCAGTTCTTCATATTTTGCTTCAGGAAAAGTAAAATGATAATAATAAGTGGTATCGCTTTTTTTCCAACCAATATCCACTTCGCCCGCTTTGCGTCCCCCAAGCTCAATTATCTTTTCCGTAATTTTTGGAGAATTCATTTCAACATTGGTCACATCAAGCTGACCTCGGTAAAGAAAGCCCGTTGAAAGAGCCTTTTTTTCTGGATCATCAGATGATGCTTTTTCGCTGTCTTCAGCAACTTCTGGTATAATTTCTTTTTTTGCTGGTGTCTGGATTTTTTTATCTTTTTCAATTAAGGCCACCGCCACTGGTTCTGCTTTTGGAGCAGCCCCCGGTTCAGCTTTTTTTTCATCATCTTGAAATTGTGGAACTTCCGTTTTTTCAACTTGAGCTAAATTTATATTCTTTCCCACAGAAGGGTCGCGATTAATTTCAGCCAAAATAACTTCTTTATCCTTGGGAAATAAAGTCATTTTTAAAGCTTGGTCCCAAGGAACCACTACAAGAAAAACAATAACCCCTAATAAGACCACCAAAGCTTCGATGGACCATTTCACACTGGATGGCCATTTTTCGAATTGAGTTTTTTTCAACATTGAAGAAATGTAACTTGAAGACTCATTCATTTCTGCCAACAGTTCTTGATCGATTTCTACGCGGTTGATTCTTTCAACATAGCCAAGAGCTTTTTTCATATTGGATAAAGTTTTTTGATTTTCTTCATCGTCTTTTAATTCCAACTCGACAGCTGTTTTTCGCTCGGGATCAAGGCGATTCATTAAATAATCATAAAGCATTTCATGAGCTAAAAACTTTGAAACTTTTCTTTTTTTATGAGGCGATAAGGGTGTATCCATCATACATAAGTCCCTAGTTTTTTAAGAGCATGCCCTAATCGATAACGAATCGTTCCCGGCGTCATTTCCAAGCCATTGGCAATTTCATCATCAGAGTATTTTAAAAAGAGAGCCCAAATGGAAACGATAAATTCATCGTGAATGGCATTTTTCTGATATTCCATCCATGGCCCAAAATTAATATCATGGGGCCAAGTCCATCCCATTTGTTTAGTGATTTGGGGTCGGCCCCGTTGAATTTTAGATTTCAACTTTTTCCATATTTTATAAGTTGCACGGACCACAAGGATTTGAACTTTTTCTGTGGGGTGTTTTCTTTTAAGTTCATAAAATTCATCGACGGCACGGGAAGAAAAGTCGTAGGCTTTTTCTTCGTCTAAAAGACAAAAGAAAAAAAATAAGGCTATGTCTCGAACCGCTAACTCGTCCATGAACTCCCGATTAATCGACGGTAAGTTGTCTAAGCAGTTCTAAATTATCTAAAACTTTTCCAGAACCTAAAACAACACAACTCAATGGATCTTCTGCGATAGAAACGGGCAAGCCCGTGCGTTCACGCAACAAAACATCCAGATTGGCCAACAGTGCACCGCCGCCAGTCAAGACAATACCGTTATCAACGATGTCAGAAGCTAATTCGGGCGGAGTTTTTTCCAGAGCTGTTCTGACCGCATCAACCACTTCAGATAAAGGATCCATCAAAGCATCATTAACTTGAGAGCTTGTGATTTCGATTGTTTTTGGCGCCCCGGCCACAAGATCACGACCTTTGATCTCCATGGTTTTTTCCTCTTCGAAAGGATAGGCATTACCGATTTGAATTTTAATATTTTCTGCAGTTCGTTCACCGATCAACAAATTAAATTGTCGGCGCACATAATTCACAATGGCTTCGTCGAATTTATCTCCGGCCACTTTGATTGATTTACAATAAACGATACCGCCCAAAGAAATAACCGCGACACCCGTTGTACCGCCTCCCATATCAACAACCATATTTCCACTGGGCTCGGTGATAGGAAGACCCGCGCCAATTGCAGCCGCCATCGGTTCTTCAATAAGATAAACTTCCCGGGCACCGGCAGATTGAGCAGCCTCACGAACAGCGCGTTTTTCCACCTGAGTGATTCCGTAAGGAACACAAATAATAATTCTTGGACGAATAAAACTTTTTTTCTCGCCCATCGATTTTGCGATAAAATATTTCAACATAGATTGAGTCACTTCGAAGTCGGCAATAACACCATCTTTGATTGGTCGAATCGCAACGATGCTGCCAGGAGTTCTTCCCAACATATCTTTGGCTTCTTTACCAACAGCTAACACACGATTTTGCAGACCTCGAAAATTTTTATGAACGGCAACAACGGACGGCTCATCCAGAATAATTCCACGTCCTTTAACATAAACTAGTGTATTGGCAGTTCCCAAATCAATGGCGATATCATTTGAAAAATAATCAGTGAATTTATCTAACATTCCCACTCCGACTCCCTATGTATTTCCCCAGTCTAGAGGAGTCGGAAATAGAGAGTCAATGCACAGATTTGACGATGTTTTTTCTTATTTCTTGTGCGTAGCGTTGCTTGGCTCTGATGCAACACAGTCCACTGCTGAAGTTACCGCAGATGGAGTTCCATGTCGCACTGAAAATGTGTCTCCAAATGGCACAGAAAGTTTAATAGAGCGATTCTGATTTGACTTATCAATTGATAAAACTAAGCGTCCAAGGTCACTTGATTTATCCACTTCAAGTTTAAGAATTTTTGCAGGATCAATGAATTGGGCTTTGCTGTTAATTTTAAAATCGGTCACTTCTGCTGGAGCCGCTGCCTGAGCTTGCGACATGCGGCAGGCATAAGTCGATTTTGACCGACCAGTACCCAAGAGCTCAACAACATTGCAATCTACGTTAAGTCCTTCTTCTCGTTGAGTGTTAGTCATATCTAATTTAACATTGGAATCTAATCCTGCTCGGATCGTTGTAGACGCATTTCCCGGTCCACCGGTTACATTCAGCTCTAAGTATCCTATTGCTGTAAGAGTTCCATTTGCGTCAAATGTGTCTGGCTGAACATTGAATGTCACTTTCCCTAATGAAGTCTCGTAAGGATTTAAAATTGGAAATGTAGCTGCTTTCGATGTATCCCAAGTTTGTCTTAAATCAAAAGCTTGCGCTCCTAATAATCCTGATCGGCCTGAAGAATCTACAGCTGCTGCAATACAAATTACGTTTGCCATCTCTCCAACCGGAGGTCGACGAGAGTTTTGACTATTCCCAATAATATTTGGAAATGCTGAAGGAGGTGGAGGAACGATCACTGGTCCCACAACTGGTTGAGGACTGTTGTTATCGCTTTTTTTATTACAAGCAACTAGTGCTGCAGTTATTGAAACAGCGATGCCTAAACCCATAATCAATTTAAAAGATTTCATACAAACTCCTCATTCCCAAGGGTATTTCAATACTTATGCCTAAGTTTGGGCTGTGGAGATGGCTTAATTTTGACCTGAGAGCCTCTGTAGGCTCTCGAGCCAAAATTTGTCAGACAATGATTACATAGGCTTCAATTCATAAATAACTGAAAAGTCCATGGGCACTTTATCATCTGACTTTAGATCATCTAATTTATATTTAAGCATCAGATCCTCGATGTGTTTATCTAAAGCTTCACTATCAAGCACTCCATTTTTCCAACGGTTAAGCTGGTCAGCATAATAAGACGTGAGCTTATCAGCGGCCGCATCATCATTGCCAAGCCAAGTTTTAATATCTTCTTCTGGGTCGAAGATTTTTTTAAGATATCTGTCGTCTGCGTGAGGCTTCAGTTTTAAACCTGTCACTTGGTGCCCGGACTGCTGGATTAAAAGAAGCGTCAAACGATGCAAAGATGTTTTTTCATACATCGAAAAAAAATCACTGACTTTCATGACACTTTTTTTCGTCGACTTATGCCAGTCACGAAGCAGGCTTCCCAAATGGATCGTTGTTTCTGGGTGACGAATATTATCAACGATCAACTCTTTAAGCTCTCCAGCTTTAATTCCTACTTTTTTGAGTGTCCGCAATAATAAATAAAGCGATGTCGGTGTTCCTTTTTTAGAATCAAGCCCAACCGTGTCTTTTGTTTTAATCCAACGAGGTGCATTTTCAAAAGGCAAGACTATAACATCAAGAGAAGCCGAATCCTTATTCAGACGAAACTCTGAGCGACCTTTCCAGGATGTATTTGGAAAAGTCACTTTTGTAATTATTTTATTCTTTAAAAAAACATCTTCGAATTTTAAGATACTGCCATCATCCAATTTAAGCTGATCACCCGTCGTTATACCGTCAAATAACTTTTTACTATAAGCAACTGATGTCAAATCAACTTGTCGAGAATCAAACACCATCGAACAGTTGAGTTCAGCAGCATGAACTTGAGCGCTAACTAACAAAAGCGAACTTATTATAAAAAAACGAATTGAGCTTTTCATACTTAAATCTCCATTCAAGTCTATTGACGAAACGCTCTGCCACAAGCCAATCCGTTATTATTAGCATTCACGTAATTTTTTAAGCGAATCACGCTAGGCCCAGGAACGTCTGGTTTCGGCGAGTGAATGGTATCCAAAAATACTGCCGTTGCTTTTGGAAAAGCTTCGACCATGGCGTTGATATTAGCAGGTTCGTTCTCGAAGACACCAATAACTTCACCCATTTCGGCAATTTTAACAAATGCCTCTTTTTTGAAAACAAGATCATCCATTTTTAGTTCGGGCTTCATAAATAGGGACGAGTTTGAAGAGCTATTTGGGAAAAAATTTCGCTTTAGATTTGCGATTGTTCCCAATTGCATATTTGGCGCATCACGACCAGTCAAGTAAACAACTTTAGCTCCAGCGCGAACAAGCTTATGCAAGTAATTTGCAGATCCTGGAATCGCTTTATCTTTACTGCAATATTCATTGGTGAAAAATCGCTCAAGCCAGAATTTTGAAACTTCCTGAATTAAATCTGCATTCGTAATGCCTAAATTTTTTAAATCGTCTGTCACTTGATAGTGGATGTCCGATTCTTTCAGTTGAAGTATTTTTTTTGCTTCTTCAGAATATTTTTCTTGCACTTGTGGCTGATTCGCAAATTCTTTTAATATTCTTAATTTTCTTTCCTGTGTGCTGGTTAAGGTATCATCCAAGTCAAAAAGGACTATGGATTGTCTACCTTGCGAAGTTAACTCTTTCGCACGATCAATTACGGTTTGAAGTCCTACTGCATTTGTCAAATCACTTTGTGCTAATGCACTGAAACTAAAACTAAGTGCTAAAGCCATCGCGCTTGTTTTCAATATTGTTAATTTCATAAAATTTCTCCTTTGTTTTTTTGTTTATTATTCAGGGAATTGTGCTGAATTGTTTGGATGGTGTGTAATCTGTGATTTCAAAATTGCAAACGATGTAATCGAAAGCAAAATGCTTTAAGTCTTTACGAAGTATCTGTGGCATATTGACGTTTGCATCCTCAGTTGCCAACTGAACGACTAAATGAGGTAACTCGGATGAAAAATAACGGTGATCGTAATCATCATAAACAACTTTAACTGGTGCTGCAGTTAACTTTTCACCAACTTTGACTTCTCTTAAGCTGTAGAAGGAAACAGATAAAAACTTATAAGTTTTGTAAAGCTCTTTAGTTTCTCTTGCTAGTTTATTACATATTCTTGTTGCTGTTTCATTAACACTCTCTACGATTGATACTTCTCCCATATTCTTGTTCACAGACACGGCTAAATAGGGCAAACCCATATTACTTTTAGAAATTTTTCTTTCGCTCTTACCTAATTTAATATTTTCCGCAGTTGAATCGCCTGTTGAGCAAGACTCCGCAGCTAAAGAATTGACCGAGAAACTGATCGCCATTAAAATAAACACTAACTTTTTCATATAAACCTCCTCAGGTTATAAATTTTTTTATTTTTTAGCTCTTGTATAATATCGCAATGCGATATATAATTTATATTAGAATTAACGAACGGTAATTATCATGGCTATTGAGAATGAAATTGAACAACTTGTGCAGTCTAAAAAGACCACAAAAGCTAGGGCGCTGATTTTAACTTACTTAAGAAAAAACCAGTATACGAAGGCCAATATCTTTAAGGCTTCTCAATGGTTTCGCCGTCTCAGTCTTTACAAGGAGGGCTTGAGGCTTCTTATGCAGCTATCACCCTTTGAGCCCCTAGCCTCGACTGACATTAAAATTCGAACCGCAGAATTTTTAAGCATCCTGGGTGCCAATTCTTTTGCTATAAAGTTGATAAAAAATATTCAGTTATTAACTACCGAAGATTACGAGGTCGTCGCAGGTATTTATTTTGCCGCAAATGATTACCGTACAGCTCTTGAGTATTTTCAAAAACGTATTGCTTTAATGCCCGATAAAGAAACTTATGAGGCGCGCCTCAGTCGACTGAGCTGCGCCGATTGTCTTGTTCAGCTCGACAAATTTGATCAAGCTATTAATATTTGTCACAGTCTTCTTAAAGAGTCGAAAGAAGCTTTGTTCGTAGCCATTTGTAAACAAGCCATGGGTGAGTTCCTGGCTCGCGCCGAACGAACCCGTGAAGCTATAAAGTGGATTAACGAAGCTCGACTCAGTTTCCCGGGAAAAAAAGAAAGCTACGATCATGCCTTACTTGATCGTTGGACAGGCTTTACTTTGGCAAAATTAGGAAAAAAAAATGAGAGTAGAAAGTACTTTTCACAATCGACAAAGATCATTAAAAAAATTGGGCTGCGCGAGGAAATTTGGCTTGATAATTTGAAGTTAGAAGCAGAATTGGGTTTGTTAAATAAAAAGGATTCTTTACGTCTTCATTATTACCCCGGAATACCAAAATCAAATAACACCCTTGAAAAAAGACCTCTCGTATTGGGGTCAGAAAATGCAAAGATTAAAATCGATCTGGCGTCAGATGAGTTTGTATTTAAAAAAGATTTTTATTTGGGACTTCCATTAGAACTGCGACTGTTGGGATTTTTAAGGATTGTCGAGTCCTGGGGAGTGGGTTTTGAGCTTTTAAAAGTACTTTTGTGGCCTGAAGAACCTAATTCGTATTTGCAACTTGAAGGACGACTTATTCAGCTCGTGCATCGAATAAAAACAATCTATAAAGTAAATGTCGAAATAAAAGAAAAAAGAATTTATTTAAGATCTAAAAGTTATATGAAAATTATGGTTTCTATGCGCGGTTATAATCGGTTGCCTTCGAAGCTTAAAACCGATTTTTCCGCAAAAGATTTTCGCAAGATGTACAATCTAAAGAAAACTCAATCTGTTCATTGGCTTAATAAATATTTATCTGAAGGAAGAATCCAACGAGTAATAAATGGTCCTCAGACATTTTATAGGCTTACTTCAATTTCGAATGAATAATCTTTTTTTGTTTAAGAAAATCACGAATTTGTGGCGTTGTCATAAGATCAGTACTTGTCTTTGCCCAAGGTCCTCCCCCGGACCCTGTGACCAAAAATGTATCTAAATAAGTTGGATTATAAGGAAAAAAATCAAAAGTTTGACTGTTCACCGTGATTAGAATTTTACCTTCTTGAGTAAATGAGAGTTCAGGCCAGTTTTGTGTAAATGTGATTCTTGGCGGTGAATCATCCGATAAATATCTTCTATTTTGCATTTCTGGAATTATATATGAATAATAGTCCGTCAGTGAATCAGCAAGACGATCAATGCCTGACGAAATTTTAAGTTTAATTTTTTTATTTTCACTATCGACTTCCATTGTTTGAGAGAAGCTAAATCTAGATTTATCAGTAATAATAACTTCATATCCGGCAAGCTCTTTTGCTATTGAACTCGGATCAATAAGCACTAAAAGCAATTGATGCAACTGAACAGCAACGCTCCAAGATTCAATCTTTTCAGATTCAAATTTAAGCTTTATACCTAATGATTCATACATTTGTCGAATTCGGGAGATAATTGGCTTCAAGAGATAATTATTATGACCCAATACATACTGCTCACCGCGGTCACGTTTTTGAGTATTAAATTCTATTTTATAATTTATACCAATATTGGCTTTAATCTCTGCATCGAAGAGTGGAGAAAAAGACATCAGTTGATGACGAAGATGATTGGTGATCATGCCGGCAAACAATCCTGACTTTTGACTATCCAAAGTCTTTTCTTGTTGAGAGTTATCCATTTCGAAAAGGTAGGCTTGCATGCCAATCGCTTTTTCAATTTGATTCAAACTTGGCAAGTCTGAAAAATGCGTAGAATCTTTAAGCAACAAAGAACTCCACTGATATTTATGACTTTGTTCATAGCCCAATAGACTAAGCACTTCATGTACTGCTATCACCTGGTAAAGTAATTTTTGAATCTCTGGGATGAAAGTATCTTCAATATCATCCCATGCATCAGGGTTAATCGCAATTACCGAAGATTCAGGCCAATTCATTGCTGTTAGTATATGACGATTTTCATCTACCAAATCTTTTCTTAAAATTATTCCAGCTTTTTTTCTACAAACTTCGGCCAATTTAGTTGCAATCAGGGGAAGATTTAAACTTTTGTCAAAATTCCCTTTTTCAAAAAATTTTATTCCTAATTTACCAGCATCGCAAAATTGATCTTTATATTCTTGTTCACTTTTTACTTTTACTGTGAATAATTCAAAAAATGAGGGTGCGACTCCTTGCTGAATCAACATTTCCTTCATACTACCGCCACCCCGTTTTTCACCTGCATTTGACAGATTGAAACAGCTTGCGATTAAAAAAATTGTTAATAATTGGACTTTCACTTTTTTCTCTTTTTAGATTAGAAGGCTCCGGAATTATTCTACTTCAATACAGATGCCACCAATTTATAGCTAAAATCTGATCTGCTAGGTATGTCGGTTATGATTCCTAACTATACGATTGAGAAAGACTCTTTAGGGCATCCCTGTCTAAAACTTATCCACATTGACAAAATAGCATGTTGTATCTCTATTTTTCCTACTCACAGAGATGTCAATATATATATTGACATCTCTGTGAGTAGGAAAAATGAACACATACAATCCAATTTAGCGAGTAGCTTTCTGCCAAGCCAATTCCTGTTCAACATACTTGCGGTAATTTTCTTTTTCTGATTCTGTTTTTTCGTCTGACCAGCCTAAATAATATTTGAATACCGCACCAACAGAATCCAAAGTTTGAAGACCATGATCTTTCATTGATAAAAAAACTGGTACTCGGCGAGAATAGAAATCCACCAAATTCAAACACATGCTGTGTTCAATAGCTTGAGCGGCTTCAATTTCAAGTCCATTCATATCTGGATATTCGTTTAACATTTTTTCAGCTTCCAGGCCATATCGTTCAACCAAGGAATGCAGCTCAGGCAGGGACAGCGCTGGCGAGCGTTTCCATTTATCATAGCCGGTCAGAGCAGCATCACACTCTTCTGCACCAGTAAATTCATTGAGGGGCCGAGCCGTGTTCACACTTTTGAATTTCACTCGCTCATCAATCGACGAGTGTTTTAAAATGTATTCGACAACTTCCTGAGCAATTAATCGATACGTGGTGTATTTTCCTCCGGCTATATAAGTAACTCCGTGCATATCATTAAATATGCTGTGCTCTCGACTGGTCTTACCTTCGCTAGCGGACTGGTCTTGCACCAAGGGTCTTACTCCAGCGTAACTGGAAAGAATATCCTGCGGTTTTATTTTTGCGCCAGGAAAATAGGAGTCTACAATCTGCATCAGGTAATCCACGTCTTCGGGCAATACCGAAACATCTTCAGGTGACCCCTTATAATCGGTGTCCGTCGTGCCAATTAAAATCATTTCATGTCTAGGAATCCCAAAAACAATTCGATCGCTTTTCTCGGCTCCCATAACTACGGCATTTTCCATTTTCAGGCGGTCACGCGAAAGGGTCAGATGAATTCCCTTTGTTGGTCTTAAAATCGTTTTCCACTTAGGATCAAAACTCTGGGCTAATTGGTCTGTCCACGGTCCTACACAGCTGACATAGTGTTTTGCTCGCACATAAAATTTCCTCTGAGTGAGCTCATCTTGGCATAGGACTCGGGTGATTTTTTGATCTTTATCAAAATCAGCACCGATAGCTTTAACGTAGTTAGCACAAAGAGCATTATTTTCGTTTGCGGATCGCAATGTTTCATAAACCAATCGCGCATCATCCATGTAAGCATCAGAATATACACAAGCACCCATAAGATCTTTTTCACGAAGAGATGGCATGCGCATCATCGCCTGATCCGCAGATAATTTTTCATGGATCTCTGGAGCTTGAAAAAGCGCCAACAGATCATACAACCACATTCCCATACCCATTTTCCACAAACTGACTCGGCTTGTTTTATAAATAGGAATCATAAAGCGAAGATGGTGGACAAGATGCGGAGCCATTTCAAAAAGCTTCGTACGCTCATTTAAGGCTTCAAAGACTAGCTTAAATTCCATATTTTCAAGATAGCGTATTCCACCATGAATGAGTTTGCTTGAACGCGATGAAGTTCCAGAAGCAAAGTCCCGGGCTTCAATCATACCGACTTTCATTCCTCGCAAACTGGCGTCACGGGCTACTCCTGCCCCATTAATTCCGCCACCAACAATAAATAAATCTAACTCTTGAGTTTCAAAGTATTTAAGATTTTTTTGTCTTTCTTGAAATGAAAATTTTTTCATGCTTTTGTCGTCTTGATCGAAATAACTTGGGGCTGCCAGCTTTCCGGTTTAAATCCACTGACACTGTTCATGATACCCGCTGAATTAGGAAAAAGGACCCGCTGAAAGTGTTTTTCCCGGGAAAGTTTGTAAGCAAGCTCGCACAACTCATCCCGCGCTTTCAATGAAGCATAACTAATATGTTCAATCCAAAGTGATTGGGTTTGTCCGTCTAAAAACAAAAGTGGTTGAGCAATAAAATAGCCAGCAAGCAATCCTTCATCTGAAAATTCAGAATCAGTGTCCTCAAATCGAGCCAAAAAACTCCATCCTAAAGGAAGATAATGCTCTAAGGATTCTTTTCTCCAACGCGCATTCCAGCTTTGAATATCGCGTTCCATTTCATCCGGATAGACTTCCACCATTTTTTTTCTTTCAAAGGACATGATTTCTTCTAAGTCAGCGGATTGGATTACTCGACAGTAAAGACTCATCGTGATATTTTTCCTTCGTCAATTTTTCTTTGTGTCCTTGTATCAAATCAAGTCTTATTTCATAATATTTTTATATGAAATACAAATCTTATTCAAAATTAACTTGGGATAAAATTCATCAAACTTTGGATCGCGTTCTGAAACAAGACCCTGAACCAGTGGCTGCCTTCGATGCGGATGGTACTTTATGGGATAGTGACTTGGGCGAAAATTTTTTTCAATACAAGATTGATCGAAATTTAGTCAAATTGCCACCTCATCCCTGGGAGCATTACAACGAGCTTAAGAAAAAAAATATGGACCCAAGAGAGGCTTATCTTTGGCTTGGACAAATCTGTGCTGGTCAAAAGATAGAAACGATAAAAAGCTGGGCACAAGAAGCTTTTAAAGTAATTCAACCTAACCCTATTTTTGAAGATCAGCAAAAATTAATCAAAATTTTTCAACAGCATGGCGTGAAAATATACATCGTCACAGCTTCAATCAAGTGGGCGGTTGAACCCGGAGCAGAAGCCTTGGGTTTGACCCATGATCAGGTGGTCGGCATTGAAACCGCTGTGGAAAATGGTGTGGTTACTGACAAACAAAAAGGCCTTATCACTTATCGAGAAGGAAAAGTTCAAAGCCTGCTCGAGCACAGTGGCCAGAAAAAAGCTTTTTTTGTCAGTGGAAATACCGAGGGTGATTTAGCGCTACTGGAATCAGCCACCGACCTTCGACTTGTTGTCAGCGCGGCCTCTCGTGACGAAGAACTTTTTCGTACAGAAAATAAAATGCAACAGATCGCCGCAGAAAAAGATTGGCTACATCATCGATTTATTTAGGGCGTGCCTAGCTCTTACCAATAATTTTTTCTAAATCATCAATTTCTTTTGGTGCCGATGAAGAAAGAACTTCGTAACCAGTTTCAGTCACGCGAATATTATCTTCAATACGAATGCCTATTCCTCGATAAGCTGCAGAAGCCATTTCGTCATTCTCGGGAATATAAATTCCAGGCTCTATTGTAAAACACATGTTTGCTTCCAAAGCCCGTGGTTCATTTTTTAAATAATAAAGTCCGGCATCGTGAACGTCCATTCCCAACCAATGTCCAACACCATGAGGATAATAACGACGATGTTTTCCCGCTTCGATGATATCGGTTTTACGCCCCGTTAAAAGGCCAAGCTCTAGCATCAAATCTGTAAGTAAAGATGTTGCCGTATCATGAAAAAATTTAAAAATAATTCCCGGTTTTACCATAGAAATTAATTCTTTTTGAATTTTTAAAACACCTTGATAAACTTCAGCCTGCTCGTCAGTAAATTTTCCACTTACGGGAAATGTTCTGGTGATATCACCTGTAAAATAGTTGAACTCGGCCCCGGCATCAATCAACAACAATTGGCCTTCCTTACAAACTTGATCATTAAAGTTATAATGTAGAGTTGTCGCATTATTGCCAGTAGCAACAATAGAGTTATAACCTTCACGCGCAGCTCCCCTCATCAAAAAGTGATGCGCCAATACAGCTTGTATTTGTCTTTCACCAACTCCTGGACGAGTGAATTTCATAGCAGCAATATGCGCTTGCGCAGAAATTTCACAAGCTTCACTTAAGTGCGTAATCTCATATTCAGATTTTATCAAACGATGCTCGCCGATCAAAGTATCTGCATCGTGAATGCTTAATAATCCATAACCAGTTCGTCCCTGGGAAGCTCGTAGTTTTTCTAAAACATCAGTCACACGTTGATCAGCTTCTTTATTTTTAAGTAAGCGATAATAAATCCCGCTCACTTCTTTCAAAAGAGTTGGAGCTATTTTATTAAATTCATCAATGGGATAGGCTTTATCAACGCCAAACTTTTCTTCGACTCCTTCAGGTCCATGCCGATATCCATCCCAGGTTTCACGTTCTGGATCACGACGTCGAACAAACATCACGGTTTCGGGCTGAAGACCGGGACGATAAACCAAAAAACTTTCAGGTTCTTCAAAGCCCGTCAGATAATACATATTGGAATCTTGACGATAAGGAAAACCAACATCATGATTTCGCAAATGTTCGGGATGAGCCGCTAAAATTAAAGCTTGTCCTGGAATTTTTTTTCCAATTTCTGCGCGCCGCTGCGCAAATACTTTAATATTTTCTATCGGATGTCGCATTTTAAAATCCTAACCTTTGTGAAAGCGCTTCGATCTGTTTCACCGAAAGATCGGCACCTTTTTGCATAATTTCGCGCTTCTGAGGTAAGTCCATAATACCATAATCCTCTAGATTCAACGAGATCGTGGCATCAATTCCTGTCTGAGGTCGAGCATAGCTAGTGGCAAGTTCGGCCCATAGTAAGTTTTCTAAGCCATCAACACCAGCAATCGGGCGTTTTTGCATATTTCCGCTAAGCACATTTACTAAAACAATGTATTGAGCTCCCTGTGCCCGCAAATAATCCGCAGCCAGTTTCAAATCGCGCAAACCACTGACATTGTTCTTATAGGCTCGAAATAAAGGTGGGTAAGGCCAACAATAGGGAAGTAGTTGATCCAAAGATCCTCGGCTCATCATATAGATTTGATTTTTAGAAATATTTAACGCCGGACAAGCAAAAGGTTTTTTTAGATCTTCAACTTTTAATTTTTGAAAAATTGTTTTTATAAAATCCCGCATATCCGTCATGTCAGCGGGTTTAGTGGTTGAAGAAATCAAACCCTTCTTTAGAATTTCATCTTCTTTGATTTTAAACATCTGCCATTCAACGTCGTTGGCAAAACCCTTCCAAGCATACAAGGCGGCCATCGGCGCAGCAAATTCAAGACCGGAAACCGCAAATACGGGTATTTTTGCTTTTTGAAGTTCCTGCAGGACACCAATGTGAGCAAAAGTTTTGGCTCCGCCCGGTCCCAAAATTAAACCAATTTTTGGCAATTTAGAAAATTGAATATTCTGGTTTTGCGGCTCAATCGGTTGTTGGTTAAATAACGGCGTTTCACTCGTTTGCTTTTCCCCACTGTATTCAGTTGGCGCTGGTGCTGTTTGGGGCTGTGGTCGAATCATTCCTGTATTGTGAATAGATTTTGTCTGACAAGCAGATAAAAACAAAAATAAAATTGGGATCCAAAGTTTACACAAATTTTTTCTTGTCATTGAATTAAATTCCTTCTTTTTGAGCAAACAAAAAAAACTCTCGATTGCCCTCCTTACCTTTAATCGAACTCTCAAAATAATCAAGCTTCTGAAAGCCAAGTTGAGCCACTAATTTTTCAAGTTTCTGTTGTAACGAAATATACAGCCCTTCATCCTTAACTACGCCTTTTTTATTGAGTGCGGCGGCACCGACTTCAAATTGAGGTTTTATCAGTGATAATAGTTTTCCATTTTTATTAAAATAAGGGGAAATCTGAGGCCAAATCAGTTCTGATCGAATGAATGAAACATCCATCACCACCAGGTCAAAACCTTCTGCAGGGAATTGACCAGTGATATCCGACCGTTGAATCAATTCTTTGGCATTAACTCCTTCAAATAAAAAAAAGCGAGCATTTGATTTTAATATTTCATGAGTCTGATCATGACCAACATCAAGACCAAAGACCTGGAGCGCTCCTCGCTGCAAAAGAACTTCGCTGAATCCCCCAGTGGAAACTCCCACATCAAGAACTTTATAATTATCAACCTTCAATTTAAGTTGATCCAAGGCACCGGCCAATTTCAGACCGGCACGGGATACATATTTGCCAATTTCTCCTACTAAAATTTCCGGTCTTAAGGAGTTATTTAAGTCTTCGATGGAAAAAGTTTGGTTAGCCTTTAAGACAAATTGTTTTTTATTATCAAAATAAATAACGACTTGTTTGTTTTCAATAAGATCTTTGGCTTGAGTTCTTGAACTTGCCAATCCAGATTCAACAAGCCACTGATCGATTCGTTTCTTCATTAAGATTTTCGATTGCGGTTAAACTCAACCAAATCAACCAAGGCTTGGATTTTTAAATTTTGTAAGCTTGAAAGTTTTTGTAAAATCTCTAGAGCTTTATCAGAAATCTGTTGCAGCTGTTGCTGGGTTTTTTCAACCGTGGTTATCGATGCTAGATTTCGATGATCCTGCGCTTGCTGATCAAAATCCAAGACATCATCTGCAATCTGGAAAGAAAGCCCTAGGAGTCTTCCAAATTCTTTCCATAAATTTTGCGTTTCATCTTTCTTCTTAGACTCTTCTTGATCCAAGGCTATTCGCGCTGCGCCCTCTATAGCCACGCGAATCAAGGCGCCCGTTTTCATTTCATGCAAAACAAATATTTCTTCTGCTTTTGAAAACTGCGGCGTCATCATATCTAAAACTTGCCCACCTAACATTCCTCGAACGCCGGCGGCTTCACCAAGCAACAAAACCAAGTCCAGACCAAGCGAAGCACGGTCAGAATAAGCGCGACCTAAAACAAAAAAGGCTTCGGTTAGTAAAGCATCTCCGGCAAGTACGGCCGAGCTCTCGCCGTAAACAATATGATTCGTAGGCTTACCTCTTCGCTCTTTATCATTGTCCATCGAAGGCAGATCATCATGAATCAGTGAATAGGTGTGAATCAATTCGACCGCATTCGCAAAGGGCAAAAAATCAGATTTATTTTTTTGATGAGCATCAGCAACTGACAGAACTAAGTTTGGGCGAAAACGTTTTCCACCGCTGAATAAAGAATAATTAACCCCTTCAAAAAATTTTACCAGTTGAGGATTCTGAGCCAAAGCCTGAGGGAGCGATCCAGGAATATCAAAAATTCCAGACAATGATTTTTCAATCATTTCGCGATCGCTTGGGGTCGACATTAGTTTTCCTCAGCGACAAAGTTTTTAGTTAGCGTCTGTCCCTTTTCATCAAATCCCATCAGAACTTTTACTTGCGATTCGGCTTCGTTAAGTCTTTTATGACATTCCCGAGACAGCGTCACACCTTCTTCAAAAAGCTTCAGTGAATCTTCCAAGGGAAGATCTCCTTTTTCCATTTTAAAAACGATCTCTTCTAAACGTTTTAACTTTTTTTCGAAATCCATATCAACCTTTCTTTTCCACCCTGACTTCGATCTGACCTTCAGCAAATTGAATTTGCAAAAGATCTTTCACGGTCACTTGTTTTGACGATTTAATCAGCTGTTTATCTTTTGTTACTAGGGAATAACCACGTTCAACTACTTTCAAAGGGCTTAAGCTATCAAGCATGCCACACAAACGAGACCATTTCGATGTTTTGAGCTCCATCTGTCTTTGTATGCAATTTTTAAATTTTAAAGACAACATGTCGATAGGCTGACGTTGGTCGATAAAAATACGGTCCATGGCCATTTCCAGTCGATTCAACAAATCATCATTTCGCAAAACCAAATCTTGTAATTTCTTTTTTGGATCAACCAGACGTTTTTGGAAGTTTTCAATTTTTTGCAATAAGGATTTTTGTTGCCTCTCCATTGTTAAATGGAGCGAGCGAAAAAAATGGTCGACTTTTGTCGTCACTTCCGTAGAACTTTTAGCAACTAACTCGGCTGCCGCTGACGGAGTTGGCGCGCGCAGATCCGCGACAAAATCGGCAATGGTAAAATCGATTTCATGCCCAACTGCCGAAATTACCGGAATTTCCGTTTGCGAAATAAGCCGGGCCAAGCGCTCGTCATTGAAAGCCCAAAGATCTTCCATTGAACCACCGCCACGACCGATGATGATGACATCCAAGCCAGGAATTTTTTGCGCTTTTAAAAAGGCCTCGCAAATCAAAGGCGCTGCAGTTTCACCCTGCACAACCGTTGGCACAATGGTGATCTGCACGCTTGGGGCTCGACGAGACATGATATTTAAAATATCTCGAATGGCCGCACCGGTTGGCGAAGTGACAATGGCCACATGACGAGGCATTGTTGGAATTTGTTTTTTTCGACCAGCTTCAAAAAGTCCTTCTCTTTTTAATTTTTCTTTTAAATCTTCAAAAGCTTTTTGTAGAGCGCCAGCCCCAACGGGCTCCATCATCTCGCAAAGAATTTGATAATTGCCCCGAGGCTCATAAACAGAAATTCGTCCCCGAACAATAACTTCAAGACCATCTTTGGGTTTAAATTTTAATTTCGAATTGTGTCCACGAAACATCACTGCCGAAATTTGCGAGCGAGAATCTTTCAAAGAAAAATAAAAGTGCCCTGACGTATGCGCTTTAAAATTGGAAACTTCGCCTTGAACCCACAGGACGCCAGTTTGTCCCTCTAACAATTGTTTGATTTGTAAGTTCAACTGTTCGACGGTAAGTACATGAGGCTCGGAAATTGGGTTAATCATAGTATTTTCAGGCATGGGGCTGAACTTAGTAATCGGACCAACCCAAGTCAATTTGAAAGCAGAGGGTCAGGTCAGCAATAAGTTCTGCAATGACCACAATCCACCAATGAAAAAACTGATCCATGCCAAGGGACGATGGTTGCTTAGCTGGGTATAAGCCGTGCTCATCCGAGAAGTCCCTAATTTCTGTAAAAAGGGGTTTTCAAGCACAATTAATAAAAGTAGTCCATAAAAAAAGACCACCAAGGGAAAAATTAAATCCAAGGTTTGCAGACTCATAACGAACCTATCGGCTGGGAAAAAGACCATTTGAGTCTGGTTTCATTGATTATTTTTTTTTCTCAATTATAATTAGTAACGGAAGGTTCGACGGCGTAAAGCTCATCGAAAATAAACCTTACAAGCAAATTATAGGGGACTGTCCCTGACAATGGTGTGAAGGCCCAGCTCGTACTGGGAATCCTAAAGTTGTTAAATGGTCGCCCACTTATGCATTAAGAGGTTTATCTTTCAGAGTGGCCATCGAGCCTTTTTTTATTTCAAATGAGTCCTACCAAGAGCGCTTAAAGCCCAACGTATCAGCCTGATACATTTTATTTAGTTGGCACGCAACTTCAGAAAGTCCCCTGAAATTCCGATAAATTGTCTATGAAAACTATTCTTTTTAAGCTCTTATTTTTGAGCTTAATTACAATTTTTCTTACCGCATGCAGTAGCGGCGGCGGTGGCAGCAGCGGCGGTGGTGGCGGTTCCACGGTCGTTCAGGAGTCGGCTTTTTGTTCGACGAATCAATCCTTTTCACCTGCGACCACGATAACCGGATCGTCCATTTATTACTATCGTCCCATCCATGCCAGCACTCATGTTCTGTCGGGGAATCCCGTCAGTGATACGATCGCCGCGGCCGAGATCGTGGTCACGGACGCTGCCGGAAATGTCGTGCAATGCTCTTCGGTTGATGTCAGTGGAAATTTTTCTTTCGCGCTTCCCAGATCCGCCGCCAGTTACACTTTAACAATTAATTCTCGAGCTAATAACGCCTTACTCAAAGCCAGCGTTCTGAACGATATCAATATCAACGGCCTTTATTCGATTTCTAAATCCATCACTCTGGATGGCTTATCCGCCACTCAAGCTGTCGGACAACTAACTGCCTACGCTCGACAAAGTGAAAGTGCAAATATCGAAGGAGCTGCTTTTAATATATTAAAAAAATTATATGTCGCAAATGACTTCATTCGCACAAAACTTTCTCAACCTACTTGGGTCGCGGACAAAGTTACGGTTTATTGGAAGGCTGGATTTAATCCCTATTCTTACTACGGTTATCCGAATAGCCCTCTTAGCTTTTACGCTTCTGGTGAAAGAAAATTATATATTTTAGGTGGAATAAATGGAGACGTGAAAACATCTGACACTGACCATTTTGATAATTCGGTTATTCTTCACGAATATGGCCATTTTCTTGAGGACGTTTATGGCAAAAGCGATACTCCGGGTGGATCACACAACGGGAATATGATCATTGATCCTCGTTTAGCTTGGAGCGAAGGCTGGGCTAATTTTATTCAAGCAGCTATACTTGGTTCAAGCTACTACGCTGACACCGCAGGGTTTTGTAGCGACACTGTTGAGTCTACCGGAGCTTCATGCAATTTAAATATTTATTTTCCTTTGGACGGCAGTGGCGCTTCGGCCAGCATGGACTCTGTCAGTGTTTTGGGTGAAGGCGTCTATCGTGAAGTCTCGATTTCGCGAACTCTTTACAAAACAATTGCTTCACCAATTAGCACAGCAGTGGGAAGTCTTCGTGCGGCCATTCCCTTCTCAGAAGTTTGGAATGTTTTCTCTGGTTCAAGTTCAGGTTTTGTATCAACAGGTGTGCATTTTAGAAATTCAGGAAAATTTGTTGAATTTTTAAATGCCATCGTTAACACCGCAACCTATTCAGCAAATCAAACCGCGTGGACAAACATTCTGAGCAATGAAAAACAGCCCATCAGCACAAAATATTATGCCGATCCAGTGACTCTTACTTTCACTGGCAGCTGTGGAAAATTTCCAATCGCTTTAAGTCCTGTCGTCGATTACAGCATTCCCGCAAAAATATCCAATAAGCTTCATTCAAATGATTTTTATGAATATTATTATGATGGCTCGACAAATATACAAATTGCTCTTGCTTACACCCAGTCTGGCGCTCAAACGATTAATCTCGATTTAATTATCTACAAAAAAGATTATCTCTATTTTGAAGAACAAGCTGAAGCTCAAGGCGAAACAAACAGCACCTATGCTGTTCGCAGTGTAAGAGCTAATCCAGCTCTGGAAACCGGCAGTGAGTCTATTTCCATGGTGGGACAACCCGCAGGCTATTATATCATCAATGTCAAAGCAGCGACCTATGGCAAAACAAGCTTTCAGCTCAATGGCACCGCCGATTACACCATTAACGAAACAGTTTCAGGGAAGGTTTTATGTCCGACAAATTAAAAAGACTATTTGTTTATTTTCATCGAGCTTCGTTTTTTATTCCCTTATCGGTTGTTGCCGGTTTTGTTGGGATGGCTATCTTCAATAGTCTTGATGAAAATTCTTTTTCAAAAAAGAAGTCTCATGGCGCTGAACGCACTTTGGCTTCTTTCCAAAAGAAATATACTTTTAAACCGAGCACGATTGAAAAACATTTAGCCGTTGTTAAAGTGACTTTGGAATCACAAAATGACATTCCCGATTCGGGGAATGCCAGTGTTGTTCTTAAGGGAAAAATTGTTTTAACTCAAACTCCTTTGGCCGCAAAGTTTCGTTGGCTGTTGCCCGAGGATGTACAAATAATCCATGGCTCGACTCAAGGACAGCTCGACCCCAACCTTATTGGGGTTGCTCAAGAAGTTGAAATTGAAATTTCAGGCTTTGATCAATCAGCGCAAAAAATTATAAGCCTTGAAGGCCAAGCCCTTCATGCCGAGCAAACTTTTGGCGCGACGGTTTTGCTTAGCAGTCGCCCACAAGATTCAATGGAATACCTAGCCCCATCAATGAAAGAATCCGTTGACCAATTGGCGGCAGATCGCGAATTATAGTCAGTCTGACCACCAAGCTCTTTCTTTTAAAATTTGACTTGCGACTTCGTATTCTTTGGTGGAATAAATATTTTTAATTTCCATTTGAATTATTTTTCTAAGTTCAGAAAAGTTACTGTTAGGACCAAGTTTCAAAAGTAAATTATAGGTCAAATTCAATGTCTTCTCTTCACCGATCTTATTTCTGAGTTCCCACATCAAACCACTTAAGATGAGCGAATCATGATACAGGCTGCCGTTGCGATCTGTGTACTTAGCTTTATTTTCAACTGTACGCTTGTATTCGCCTTTCAAAAAAGCAACTTCACCCAAATTGGGCTGAGCCAAATGAAATGCTGTCAGAATATCCGCCAATCCCTCATTAATAGATCCACCTTCGCCTTCGAATGGCAGACGACACATTTGATCGATAACCGCGTGAAAAGTTTCGTGCTCAACAATGCTTGGATCTTGTGGAATTTTAGCATAAAGCTCGTCGTCACCTGAACCCAGCCGCACACGATGGTCATAATAAAAAGCGATATTCGTTTTTTCTGGGGCGCCACTGTGAACTTGAATATCAAGATCTGAATTCAATTTGATTTTCAATTTTTCTTCGGTCCATCGCAAAGCCTGTTGAGAAAAATAAAAGACTTGAACCTGATCGAATTTTTCATTCGAAGGTGTAAGCGATAATAACTCCTCTGATGAAACCGGCGCTAAGTTTTTGACCGACGATACTTTTAATCCTGCACCAACTAATATTTTCCCAAGATTAAGATCAAAAAGTTGAACTCGTGAAATCTGACTCTGCTTTGGCCCTCGCGGAAACAATTGGGCTTCTAAATTACTTCCATTGTTTTCAAAATTTGAACCCACTTTTTTTAATGATACAAAATGGTTTCGACTTTTCACACGAATATCCCAAATTCGACCACTGGGATCCTCGACAATAAATGAATTCATCGGTTCAATTTTTCGACTCGATTTACTTAAAACAATCTCTTGCTTTAAAAGTTTCATTTTCCTTAGGTCAGGACGAGCTTCGATAAAGTGTGAAAATGCAAAGGAAAAATCTTTTTTCATTTTTTCGATTTCATTTAAATTTGCATGTGGGTCTTCAAAATAATTTCCGTTGATAACCACAAGTTTATCTTCTTTTTCGGATTTTTCAGAAAGAACTTTGACTAGTGACGCATCAACTTTTAGCTCACCGATTTCTTGCTGATAAAAATTAATTTCATGAGTATTTAGCTTAATCTTCTGCTCGAGAGAAAATCCCGTGATTTCTTCCAGCCGAGGCTTCGGTGTCAAAGAATCAGAGCTCCAATTTAACTTTTTTTCTATAACTCTGTTTTGACATCCCACCATCAACAAAACAAACACGATGAGTTTTAACTTCATGAAAAGGCCCCCTCTTAAAAACTATTTATTCGATATCAATATTTTTTTCGATATAGGTCCCGTCACCGTTGACAAATTTTAAGGCGTGTTTTCCTTGTTCAAATTTTCCTAATTTTATCTCTTGTGAGAAAGGCACTAACACCATAATACACATGCCTTGGCTTACATTTGCTAGCATTCTGACTTCATGATGGAAATTACTCGTGTGGATAACTTCGGCATGACTCCACTCGTAACAGCCATTTGGAAACACACCACTCGCTATCGCATAAACGTCAGAAGACCTGTCAAAGCCAGCGGGCACATAAACGTCGTTGACACCTATCTGCACAACTCTTGATTCTGCGGCTCGCGCTACATTTAAGAATGCAAGACTATAAACTGCGATTAAAAACATGATGGCTTTTTTCATTTTCAAACTCCTTTTTGAATGAATACTGAATACAATTTCATCTTCCATTCCCTTCAAATGTTGAACCAATTTTGGTCTCCCCTGTATGGAGATGACAAAACTTTCGCGACATTTTGTCTCGTGACAAAGGCAATTTGTCACAAATTCTTATCGAAAACTCGACTCAATGCTTATCGCATCAAAATTCCTTGGCGCCCTATTTGTATATGCAATAGGAAAACAAACTACCGCAGTCGAAATTGGCTGTTAAATTGGGGGGAATATGCAAGCGATTTCTAATTTTATGACAAGTAAAATGATCACAGTTGATGAAAGTGCCGATTTAGCATCCGCGTACAGACTGATGCTAAATAATAAAATAAGACACTTACCTGTTTTAAACAAAGATAGGGAAGTTGTGGGCTTATTATCTGATCGCGATTTATTGCGAGCGTTAAAAACACAAGTTATTCACCAGCCCGGATTTAAAATTGAAGACGCAAAATTCGATCCTACGGATATTGTTTACGAATATATGTCGAGACCAGTAAAAACTTTTGACGTAAAAACTCCCATCGATCGAGTCGTTCGGGGGATGATCAATGATAAGATCTCTTGCTATTTGATTTCTGACAACGAAGGCATTGTGGGACTTGTAACAACAGAAAACTTTCTTCAATTGTTATTAAGTTATCTAGCAAAAGACGACTCGTCGTCGTGGTCTTTGGAAAAAATTCTTAGCACACCGTGGATTCAGAGCGCCAGCAATTCATTGAGCCAAGCCGGAATTTGAAAGTTCGCTAAAGCGGAATGACTTCGATGGTTTTGTTAAGTTCATCTCTCAAAATTCCCTCGATTGCCATCAGAGTTCCTGTGGTTGAGCTGGGGCATGTGCCACAAGCTCCTTCATAATGAACATATAATTTATTGTCTTCAAGTTTAATTACGGTCAAATCCCCACCATCGCCTTGCAGCCCAGGGCGAATGGTGCGGTCCAAAACCTCTTCGATTTCTTGAACTTCCTGAGGCAAATTTTGTCTGGCCATTTTTTTTTCATCAACCACAGTTTGTTTAGGGTTATGCATCGGCAATCGCGTTTGGATGACTGCAACCACAGACTTTTGTAAATTTTCAACTTCAGCATCAAAGTCATGTGTTATGGTAATAACATTTTGAAAAAAATGAACTTGTCTGACTTGTGGAATTTCAAATAGCGAAGAAGCCAAACGGTTTTGTGCGGCTTCTTGAGCATCGGCATAGGTAGCTTTACCCTCGCTCAATACCGGACGATCTAAAATAAATTTCCAAGCATTTGGATTTGGCGTTGCTTGAATACGAACTAAAACTTCGGTATTCGTTGGTGAGGTCATGTTAAAAATTCCTTCGCTTTAAGAACTGCTTGGTAAAGTCTGTCGACATCTTCCAAATTATTATAAATTGAAAAAGAGGCTCTCACAGTGCCAGGAATATCAAAGCGTTGCATTAGTGGCTGCGTGCAATGATGTCCTGTGCGTACAGCTACGCCCTGTTGGTCTAACACTAAGCCCACGTCAGAGGGATGAACTCCTTTTAAATTAAAAGAAAGAATAGGTGCTTTTTTCGTCGCAGTACCTAAAATTTTTATACCCTCAATCGATTGCAATTTCTCCGTGGCTTTTTGCAAAAGTTCAAGTTCATAAGTTCTTATATCCCCTAAATCAATTTTCGAAAAAAAATCAATGGCCGCTGCCGTTCCAATAGCTCCTGCAATGTGCGGAGTCCCCGCTTCAAAACGAAAAGGAACATCATTGTAAGTGGTCTTTTCAAAAGTCACCGTGGCGATCATATTGCCTCCTCCTTGATAGGGAGGCATAGCATCCAACAGTTGTTTTTTTCCATACAAAGCACCGATACCGGTAGGACCAAAAAGTTTGTGCGATGAAAATGCCAAAAAATCGATATTCCATTTTTTGACATCAATTTTTTCTTGGGAAACCCATTGAGCAGCATCGACGACAATTACCGCTCCCACATCGTGAGTCATTTGCGATAAGCGTGGAATATCATTGAGCGTACCCAGCGTGTTTGAACAAGCCGTCACTGCGAAAATTTTAGTCTTAGAAGTTAATTTTTTTGCAAGATCTTCAAGATCCAACTCACCCGAATCGGTTACTTTCACCCACGAAATTTTTAGGCCCTTTTTTTCTGCCAACATTTGCCATGGAACAATATTCGCATGATGTTCCATCTCGGTAATTAAAATTTCATCATTCGGTTTTAAGAAAGTTTCACCATAACTTTGTGCAACTAAATTTAAGGCCTCAGTGGTGCCTCTGACAAAAACGATTTCATCCGAACTTTCAGCACCTAGCAGACCAGCAATTTTCGTACGGGCATTTTCAAAATTTTCGGTACCCATATCACTCAAATAATGCGCACCCCGATGCACATTCGCAGTTTCATAAAGATAATAGCGCTGCATGCGTTCAACTACCACCATTGGTTTCAAGGTCGTTGCAGCGCTGTCCAAATAGACTAATTTTTTCCCATTAATAATTTGCGAATGAGTGCAAAATTGAGAGCGAATTTTTTCAAAATTAGTTTTCATATTCATCCCAAGTTGATCGCTTTCGTGCCAGCATCCGAAGACAGTTTTTTAAAAGACTTCTGCAACGCCGCGATCAACAGTGTTTTTAATTCTAGATTTTCAATTCTCTCCATCACATCAGCGGCAAAACCGAAGCTTAAAAGATCAAGGGCTTTTTCTTCTGAAATTCCGCGGCTTTTAAAATAAAAAATTTCTTCTTTGTTGAGTTGCCCTATCGTTGAACCATGAGTTGCTTTAACGTCATCGGCTTCGACTTCCAATTGCGGTTCGCTGTCAACTTCAGCTAATGAACTGATTAATAAATTTTTATTGAGTTGTTCGGAACTTGCTTGTTGAGCTGCACGAGCAATCTTAATTTTTCCAGAAAAAACATAACGAGATTCCCCAGCCAAAATTGATTTATAAATTTGTCGAGTAGTGCATTGACCAACTTCATGATGAATGAGTGTTTTATTATCGCAATGTTGCCTTCGTGCCAAAACCGCCAAACCTAAAAGGTCGACTTCTGAATTTTCTTTTTGAAGCTTTACATCCACATTGTGTCGCGACAACAAAGACCCAGTTTGAAAAGATAAACTTTGTAAGCGAGCGGACTTTTCAATATCAAAAATTGTTTGCGCCATATGCACAGAGGTTTCACTTTGATCTTGGTGAAAAGTATAGTTTAAATTTGAATTTTCAGAACAACTCACCCTTGTCCGAGAATTCACAAAATATCGAGCTGTCTCGAGTCCCTGATGTGACTCAAGAACGGTGGCTTTTGAAGCTTTACCAATTTTAAGGTGTACGCGAGGATGCATCATCAAAGAAGGTCCACCACAAAGATGATTTAAAAACAACAATCGCACTGGTTTTTTTAAAGACACATTTTCAGAAATCTCAATTTTAATTTCACTCTGAGAAAACATTTCTCCAAGCGCTTGCAAGTGAATGTCGCCGCGAACAAGAGCGGCCTTTTTAAAATCGATTTTATCATCACCGGATGCCAAGCTTTTTACCGAATGCCCTGTCGCAGTTTCGCCGCTAAGGTCAGGACGGTATTCTCCATTAAAGAAAACCACGTCCAACATTTCTTTTCGAAGAAAAGATTTAATCATCGACAAAACATCTGGGGAAATGGACTGCCCTGACTTAGGAATGGAAAAATTATTTTCAGTTAAAACTTTAAGACCGGTGTATTTCCAGTCCTCGTTTTTTCTGGTCGGCAAGCCATTTTCATTAAAAAACTGAAGCGCAGACTGCCTGCCCAGTCGAACGCTTTCGATGGATGAAGGGAACTCAGAATTAAATTTTTCAAATGTTTCTGAATAATTCATATTAATTCAACCAGTCATACCCTTCTTTTTCTAATTTTAAAGCCAATGACGAATCACCACTTTTAATTATTTTTCCCTTAGATAAAACATGCACAAAATCCGGCTTAATATATTCCAACAGCCGTTGATAGTGCGTAACCAAAACAATCGCGTTGTCTTTTTTTCTCAACTTATTAACACCTTCAGCAACGATTCTTAAAGCATCAATGTCCAGACCAGAATCTGTTTCATCCAGTAAAGCTAGCCGAGGCGCCAAAACAGCCATCTGCAGTATTTCATTGCGCTTTTTTTCTCCACCAGAAAATCCAACATTTACCGCACGATCTAAAAAATCTTCGTTCATCGAAACAATTTTCATTTTTTTGATTACGAATTTTTTAAAATCTTCTTCATTCATGGGTTCCGAGCCATGATGCTCGACGATTGAATTGAATGATGTTCGCAAAAAAGTAAGGTTGTTAACGCCTGGAACTTCAATGGGATATTGAAAAGCCAAAAAAATTCCTTCTTTAGCTCTGACCTCTGGCTCTAATTCCAAAAGATTTTTCATTTGAAAGTTAATTTCATATTTTACTTCGCCTGAAGTCACTTCATAGGAAGGATGTCCGGCTAAAACTTTCGACAGTGTGCTTTTTCCAGAACCATTCGGCCCCATAATCGCATGAACTTCACCGGCTTTCACCGATAAATTCAAACCCTTTAATACTTCTTTGCCATCAACGGTGGCATGCAAATTTTTAATCTCTAACATTTCAACCTACTGAGTTTTCAAGTTTCATTTCTATTAATTTTACGGCTTCCACAGAAAATTCCAATGGCAGCTGTTTAAATACATCTTTACAAAATCCATTCACCAGCATCGAAATGCTTTGTTCCATGCTCAACCCGCGAGACTGCAAATAAAAAATTTGATCTTCGCTAATACGCGAAGTGCTGGCTTCGTGCTCGATCTGCGCTGTTTTGTTTTTAACTTCAATTGAAGGAAAAGTATGAGCACCGCTATCATGACCGACCAGCATTGAATCACATTGCGAATAATTCCTAGCATTTTCTGCACCCGGCATGATTTTCACCAATCCACGATAGGTGTTTGAACTGTGTCCAGTCGAAATTCCTTTGGAAATAATTGTGCTCTTGGTATTTTTTCCGATGTGAATCATCTTGGTTCCCGTGTCGGCTTGCATGCGATCATGAGTTAAAGCCACTGAATAAAAACTTCCTTCTGATTCATCACCCTGAAGAATAACAGACGGATACTTCCAAGTGATGGATGAACCTGACTCAACCTGTGTCCATGAAATTTTCGAGCGCTTACCAACACATTTTCCCCGCTTCGTTACAAAATTGTAAATCCCGCCGCGACCTTCTTTGTCGCCGGTGTACCAGTTTTGCACAGTCGAATATTTTATTTCGGCATTTTCATGAGCAATCAATTCAACCACGGCGGCGTGTAACTGATTTTCATCTCGTTGAGGCGCAGTACAGCCTTCGAGATAATTGACATAACTGCCCTCGTCGGCAACAAGCAGCGTTCTTTCAAATTGCCCTGTATCTTTGGCGTTGATTCTAAAATAAGTGGAAAGATCGACAGGACAACGCACCCCTTTTGGAATGTAACAAAACGAACCATCAGTAAATACGGCGGCATTCAGTGCGGCGTAATAATTATCGCTAAACGGAACTACCGTGCCAAAATATTTTCTGACCAGCTCGGGATATTTGTGTACGGCTTCGCTGATAGAGCAAAAAACAACTCCCGCTTTATCCAGCTCTTCTTGATGAGTTGTTCCCAAAGAGACTGAATCAAAAACAAAATCAACGGCAACTCCAGAAATTCTTTTTTGTTCATTTAAAGAAATTCCAAGTTTTTCAAAAGTTTTTAAAAGTTCTGGATCTAAATCTTGCAATGACTGTGGGCCTTCGGATTTTTTCTTTGGCGCCGAGTAATATGAAATTTCCTGAAAATCAATTGGGTCATAGTGAACTTTTGCCCATTGAGGACAAATCATTTTTTGCCAATGGCGAAAAGCTTTCAAACGATATTCTAATAACCACTCGGGTTCATTTTTCTTTTTTGAAATAAGACCAATGACATTTTCGTTCAGTCCTTTGGGCATGGACTCAGTTTCGATATCTGTTGTGAAACCGTATTTATAGTCTTGCTGAAGAGAGTTTCGCTTGTTATCCATTCAAAATGGCCTCGGTTATTTCTTTTCCGACCGATTTCACTTCACGGGAAGATTCTTTTAACAAATCTTTCAGAGTTAAGCTTTGATAAAAATTATTGAGTTTTTGATTTAAAATACTTACCGGCGAAAAAATATTGCAGGTGGGTTGAATTTCGCAGGGTTCGGCTTGCTCTTTGTGTAAGCACTTCACCAATGCGAGTGGGCCATCAATTATTTCAATTAACTCATGCATTGTGACTTTGGCTAAATCTTTGGTGATTTGATATCCGCCGAAGGCGCCTTGTTCTGATTTTAATAAACCTCGACTAGCCATCAGCTGCATCACTCGCGCCGTCGCATCAAAAGGAGTTCGAAAAGTTTCCGAAACCTCTTTTGCCGTCGTTAATTCACCTGGGTGTTTTTGAACCATGTGCTTAAGCGCCATCAAAGAATATTCAATTTTTCGATTCAGCTTATTCATAGATCTCCTTCGGGGGACTGCAAACTAACTGAGAATGATAAAAAATACAATTTAAATAGGCCTTTTTTTAACGTATTTTTAAAGATATAAAAATTAAGGATTTGTTAAATAAATAGTGAGATTTTACTTATACTTACAAAATTTTTATTTTCAATTAATTCTAAGTAAATATTTCACTTCAGACTTAGAAGTAAGGTCTTTTTATAAGGGTTAAAGCGCATTTTCATCATTGAAAATGATTCGCCGCGTTCTTCCTCTATTCTAATTTAAGCAATTCAGACCTACACTTGTTTTCTTTTTGCTCATCAAGGGAGTTCATTTGCGAGTTTTAGCCATAAGCCTAGGTGCCCTGCTTGTTATCGGGTCCATCTTAACCACTCTTCGGCTGTGGGGCTTAAGTCTGCCTATTGTCGAATATCAATCCGAATTTTTTACCGAGGCAAAGCCTTGGTTTGCGCTGGAAATTTCTACTAAAAATGAGATTGAACAAGTTTTGCAAAAAAAATCTGATACTATTTTATTTTTTAATCTTCGCATGTCGGCTGATCATATTTTATATGTTCAGGCTCCAGAAATTTTCGAAATTGCTATCGCACAAAAGAAATTTAAAAATGAAGACTACAAGGGACCTAAACCTTATGATTATCCGTTTTCATTTCTTCAAAAAGAATTTCCGGGAATTTTTTCCTTTGAAGAGGTTTTGCAAAAGTATCCTGCACAACGATTAATTCTCAATCTGGTTGATAATGCCCGAGACATTCATACCGTCACTGTGGACCTTTTGAAAAAATATAATTTAGGAAAAAATCTTGTCATTCACAGTCCAGTTGAAGTGGTTTTAAAAAGTATCAAAAATCTTGAGCCTCTGTGGCTTTATGGAACAAGCCAAGCGGAAGCCACTCGCTTGTTGAGTTTAAATTCGCTCGGAGTTCTGCCCGCTGCGACCATGAGGAGTGATGTTTTTCTAATTCCATTAAAAATAAAAGATCGCCAAGTTTTTAGCGAGAGTCTTAATGAAGAGCTTGTTCGTCGAAAGAAAAAAATTATGCTAGGACCGCTTATTTCATGGGACGAGTTTGAAAGCGCACGAAAATTTAAGGTGGACGGTTTTATTTTCCGAAATCTTGTCGATTTTGAAGCGGCCTTGGGAAAATAAACACTCGCGTCAAATTGGATATGCAATCAAAGCGCTAAAGCTAGACTCGAGGGTCATTGTTTGTTGAATTTTAAAAAACTTCGACCTACCCTATTCCTCTATGAATTTATTATTTTTTATCTCCTCAGCTGAAGCCGCTCCGCAAATCGCCATTAACACCAATCCTCTTGCTGCAATTTTTCAAGCCAGTCTGATTGTTCAGGTGACTTTTTTGATCCTGATTTTACTTTCAGTTTTTTGTTGGGGAATTGGCATCGCAAAGTTCCGACAATTTCAAAGAATTAGAACGAAGAATGAAATCTTTCTTTCAAAATTTTGGAAAGTCAGCAGCTTAGATAATCTTTATGAAGAGTTCGAGCAATACAAAGACAGCCCTGTTGCCCGCGTTTTTAAAGCTGCCTATTTAGAAATGAAAAAATTAGCAGAGTCACCGCTAGCGCAAAGATCATCTCAAGATTCAACGGCTAAACCGCAACTTCAGGGCATCGATAATCTTGAGCGTGTTCTAAGGAAATCAACCGAGAATGAAATCGCACTGATGGAATCAAAACTAACCGTCCTTGCCACAACTGGAAGCACCGGTCCCTTCATTGGTCTTTTTGGAACCGTTTGGGGAATCATGGGTTCATTTCATAAAATTGGTGCCATGGGCAGCGCTAGTCTTGCGGTGGTTGCACCCGGCATTTCCGAAGCTTTGTTTGCTACGGCGATTGGTTTGGCAGCAGCCATTCCTGCAGTGGTTTTATATAATAATTTTATTTCTCATCTGCGCCGCCAAGAAATTGAGCTCAATAACTTTAGTTCTGATTTTCTGAATATTGTTAAACGAAATTTTTTCCAAGGAAACTAATCTGTGGGCATGAGTTCGGGTTCTTCAAAATCCAGAGTTGCTCTTAGCGAAATCAACGTGACCCCTTTGGTGGATGTCATGCTGGTTTTACTGATCATGTTCATGGTGACAGCGCCGCTGATGCAACAAGGGATCGAAGTTGATTTGCCAAGAACTTCATCTTCTGGAGTAGACCTTAACGACGAACCCTTTGTGCTTATCATTGAATCCACTGGAAAAATCATGGCGGCTAAAAACCCAATAGAGCTTTCAACTATAAAAGATAAACTCAAAGCCATTTTTGAAACACGTAAAAATAAACAGATCTATATTCAGGCCGATCGCAAAGTTGATTATGGGATTGTCGCTGAAGTTATGGCCGAAGTCAGAGCCGCGGGGATATTTAATATTGGACTCATTACCATACCAAAAGATAATTAATGATTCGAACGAGGTTGAAGTAACCCAAGGACTTAAATGGTCCCTTGGTCTTCATGTTGGCCTTGTCTTATTTTTAATGCTTAAGACTTATTTTGTTTCGAATGACGTCATTGATTATGAATCGGCCATACGTGTGGATTTAGTTGGTCTTCCTGACAAAATCGATCCCAAACAACTGGCCCCTGCTGAACCAATTGCGCCACCTCCAAAAGAAAAATCTGAACCTCCTCCTGCGCCGCCTCCAGCTGTAGAAAAAGAAAAATTGCCCGACAAAAGTAAAATTGATCCTGACTCCATCAATTTGGATGCAGTAAAGAAAAAACAACAACAGGCCTTGAATAAACTAAAGTCGTTAAGCGCTATTGAACAGATCAAAAAAAATCTTGAAGAGTCAAAAAAACAAAATGAAAAAGATCGGGCTCAGAAAGCTGCGACCCAAATCAAAGGAAATATTTTGTCACCGGGCACCGAGTTGACGGGTCTTAATAAATTACAACATGAAAATTACGTCGGACAAATTGATCGCCAGATCAAACAAAATTGGTCGATTCCGGAATGGCTAGCAAAAAAAGATTATCAAGCTCAAGTCCTTTTAAAGCTGGACGAGAAGGGTTTGATCCTTTCACGCCATATTGTAAAATCCAGTGGAAATGCAAATTATGATGATGCCGTTCTTGAAACAATTGATAAATCTGCGCCTTATCCTTCGCCTCCAGAAAAATTAATAGCCATTGTCGGGGCCCGAGGACTGCTGATAGGATTTCCAGAGTGAATAAAAATAAAATATTGGAGGACCGATGAAAAAAAATTTTCTGAACACGACACTTATTTTTGTTTTTTTTGCGGGATTGTCCTTTATTGCGAAATCGGCTTTTGCTGAAGACTCACAGATTTATATAAAAATTGGTGAAGCTAAGACTAAAAAAAGTTTATTGGCCTTTCCGCCATTTCAAAATGCAAGCTTGGGATCAGCGAATGCGAATACGGTCGGCGCTGAACTTTTTAATGTCATTAGCAATGATTTAAGTGTCTCAAGCTATTTTCAGTTCATTTCCCAAAATGCGTTTCTTGAAGATAGCAGTAAAGTGGGTCTTCGCCCGGCTCCCGCCGAGCCTAATGGATTTAAGTTTCAAAGTTGGTCCAGCATTGGTGCCGATTTTTTAATTCGAGGAAGTTATTCAGTTATTGGTAAGGACGTCGAGCTTGAGATTTATTTGTATCATGTACCTAAAGCCGGTTTAGTCTTTGCAAAAAAATACAAAGGAACTGTAGCAGCAGCTCGGCGGATTGCTCACACCTTTTCCAATGATGTTTTAAAAAATTTAACCGACAAAACGGGGATGTTTTTATCTCGTGTTGTTGTTTCCTCGGATCGTTCAAACAAAACTTACAAAGAAATTTACACTATGGACTGGGATGGCGCCCACTTAGAAAAAGTCACTGATCATAAAACAATTTCACTTTCCCCAGCTTGGGCTCCTGACGGTCGTCGCATTGCCTACACTTCCTATGTGCAAAGAGCTCGCACTAAAATGAGGAATGCGGATATGTTTTTGTATGATGTTACCGCAGGCACACGAAAATTATTTTCTTATCGACTGGGTATTAACTCTGGAGCCAGCTTTTCTCCGGATGGAAAATTCGTTTTTCTAACAATCTCGCAAGGAAACTCACCAGATATTTATAAAATTGCCACTGACAGTGATTTTGTAAAAAAAATTACCAACGGTCCAAATTCGGCGATGAATGTCGAACCTGCCGTCAGTCCCGATGGGAAACAAGTGGCTTTTTCATCTGATCGCAGTGGACGCCCCATGATTTATGTTATGGATATTGATGGCTCGAACATTCGTCGCATCACTTTTGCCGGAGTTTTTAACTCTTCACCCAGTTGGTCTTCTGATGGAAAAAAATTGGCCTTTGCTGGTCAAAGTGGAGATAATTTTGACATCTTTGTTGTGAGCACCGATGGTTCAAACATGATTCGATTAACCACCGCTAAAAAAGCGAATGGCCGCGCAGCTAACAACGAAGATCCTTCGTTCTCTCCTGATGGGCGTTTTGTCATGTACACCAGCAATCGCAGTGGAAAAAATCAGATTTTTATTTCAACCGCAGACGGCTCAGAGGAGCGTAGGGTTACAAATGATTCTTATAACTACTTTAAACCCAAATGGTCGGCGAACTTAGACTAATTTTTTAGCATTGGTCGCAGAGCGACAACTGCCCTCGACTGCGGCTTGACCCCCCTGATAGAACGATATACCTACGAGGTTACCTTTAAAGGAGACCTCGATGAAACTGCTGAGTCGAAATCTGACCCAAATTAAGCACATTCTGTGGATTTACCTTATGGCTTTTGTACTGATGGTATTCAGTTTCAATGCTGAAGCCAAACCTGCAAAAAAAGAAGTCGCCTCAAAAAGTCCAGTGGTTGTTATCAATGTCGAGATTCAAGGAAAAAGCATCGGCGATATTGAAGTTAAACTCAATGCTGAGAAAGCTCCTCTTTCAACAGAAAATTTTTTAAAATATGTCGATGCAAAATTTTATGATGGAACCATTTTCCACCGAGTTATCCCCACTTTCATGATTCAAGGCGGAGGCATGACCCCAGATATGAAAGAAAAAACAACTCGCGGTAAAATTAAGAACGAAGCAAAAAATGGTTTGTCAAACAAGCGTGGCACTATTGCTATGGCACGCACCAATGAGATTGATTCAGCGACTGCACAATTTTTTATCAATGTCGACGATAACCTAAGATTGAATTACAAATCTGACGAGGAATATGGATATGCTGTTTTTGGTGAAGTGACTAAAGGCATGGATGTTGTTGATAAAATTAAAGCTGTTGAAACAACCACCAAAGGTGAGCATCAAGATGTCCCTGTAGTTGCAGTTCTTATTAAATCTGTGAAAAGAAAGTAATAAAATGTTTGCTCTATTTGATACTAATCTAGGAAAATTCAAAGTTAAGCTTTTTCAAGATAAGACACCAAAAATCGTCGAAAATTTTGTTGGCCTTGTCGAGGGAACAAAAGACTGGGTTGATCCCAAATCAGGTCAAACTGTGAAAAAACCATTTTACGATGGCTTAGTTTTTCATCGCGTGATCACCAATTTTATGATCCAAGGTGGTGATCCCCTTGGCAATGGAACTGGCGGACCGGGATATCGCTTCGAAGATGAATTTCATCCCGAGCTTAGTCATAACAAACCAGGCTTGTTATCAATGGCCAATGCCGGTCCAAATACCAACGGCAGTCAATTTTTTATCACTGTTGTGAAATGTCCTTGGTTAGATAACAAACACAGTATTTTTGGTGAGGTTATCGAAGGTTACGATATTATTGAAAAGATTTCTCACTGTAAGACGGGACCGATGGATCGCCCGGTTGAAGCTGTGGTTGTGAATTCGGTGAAGATTGAGAGATAAAAAAAACCCGCTTGGTGAAGCGGGTTTTTGAACTTTAACTTAAGTTTAGTAAATTAAGCTTGTCCTAAACAATTCTTTTTGAATTCTGCAATTTTTTCTTGTAGCTCTTTTTCTGATAACTTGGGAAAAGCAGCTTTCATTGACAAGTAAATACCGTCATTTAGACTTTTTCCTTCAGACAATGCTTTTGCCAAAACTGACATCGCATTCCGAGCGGCACTTCCTGATTCTCCTTTAAGAGACATTAAAGTCATTGATTCTTCAACGAATTTTAAGATTTGGGCTTTCTCGGACTCATTTGCAGTAGATTTCGCAATTTTTACTAAAATAGAAGCAACTTTAACAGTAAAGTTACCATCACTGTTAACATTAGAGTCGTAATCTTTAGCCAGCTCTACAAGCTTATCCCGAGTTCCTTGATCTTTAATGAGAGAAAAATCTTCAAGTTTCATTTCTGTATTCGAAATTTTCTTGCTTTCATTGGCCTCTCTCGCTCCATTAATTTCTTCTTTTGCAGCTTTAGCCTGACGCTCTTTTGGGGTCATCTCTTGCTCTCGACGTTGTTGTTCTTTAGCTTTATTATCTACTGTTGTTGCTTTTCGTTGAGCCGTAGCACTTAATGTAAATCCAACTACTGCTAACAATGTAATAAACGTTTTCATCATAACTTTCTCCTTATAATTTTTAACTTTCTAATCTCACTCAATCTTCTATTTCAGTTTTTGTGCCAAATCTTTTAACTTCTACTCACATTAGTTCTACTTAAATCCCTCTTCAAAGCCTCAGTGACGGATTTGGTAGCCATTGGCTAATACTTAGTCGGTGCTAATTACACTTTCCAGAATTAGTCTTTTTCATACCTAAGTTAACACTTTTACATTCTTCTTTTAATGGACCCGAATCGCGATTGTATTCAACAACCCTTAACTGCGCGACCAATCCTTCAATCTGAGCTGCTAATGCAATAATTTTAGTCGTGCAAAAATTTAGAATATACATAGCTCTTTCAGCATCCGAGCTTGAATTTTCATTAGCTGCAAAGTGTTCAATTAAAGATTTAAAGACGGCTTCTGTTTGCGATTTTTGTTTGTTAAAATTTTCCATATCTTCCTGAGAAAATTTTATTGAAACACGTTCTTTGCCATAAGGCTGTTCAATTTTAATTTTGGAAAGAACATTGTGGTAATGATTTATTAAATTTTCAACTTCAGTTTGAAAAGCATAAATTTGTGGAACTTTTCCTTTTTTACTTACACCAGTCTCATTAAGGAAAAACAAGTCACCATTATAAGGTAGCACCTGATATTTAAATATATCTGCGTTTGTTTTCGCAGTCACTGGCTGCCATCCAATTAATTGCTCTGCAGGAACAGTTTGAAAAAATGGTACATTGCTTGTAATTTCTTTAGTTCTAATTTTATCACGCACAAGTTCCGCCATAATCAAACTGTACATTCTCATTTCTTGCATGGTGGAGTAGGCAATACTGTTTTTAACAGTTCCCTTATTAATTAAAGCGTCTTCCCAATAAAGAGTCTTAGCAAGATCGACGGCGATTTCTTCATATTGACTACGATATTTTTCAAATTGTCGTCGAATCACTGGTTCGACAACATCATTCCACCAGTAGGCAAATCTTGGACTGTCTTTTTTTCTGTCGACTGAAATTAAACCGTTTAGCTCGGGTCGCAAATTAGGAATAATAAGGCTAAAAATTCCTTTATAGGATTTATTATTATTAGCTTTGTCTAAAATTTGATCTTCGTACATTCGATCCGATGATTTCGCTTTCACATTTTCACTTAAATCACAGATATCCGCACTTACACTGGATTTTACAATTCGAGGTGGAATAAATTCATCTGAAAAACCAAACCATTCATCAATCATACCTTTATTGCCATTAAATAGATCTATGCCACACACCATATTGTAAGTTAAATAATCGACTTTAAGCGCGCTAAGGTAAGGACCAAATTTATAATCCTGCTTGACCTCATCCAGATAGTTTGCCGCACTCACCTGTGTAGCTGCATCGATAATTATTGATGAGGCGCCCTCTGTAAAAGCATGGGCAAAACCCAATCCATATTGCAAAAGAGGTCTTGGATTACCAAGCGAGGCATAAAATTTTATCAACAAGCTTCCGCCTGGACCAGAAAAACCTTCACGCGCAAAAGTTTTACGCTCTTTATAGCCAAATAGAACTTCTCGGATTTTATTAAACGTTGTCGCAATTTGAAATTTATTTTTTGTATTTAACTCGATAACGATTGAATCAAAAAATTTCTTATCATTTTCATTCAAATTTGGTCTTAAACTTGCCAATTGCTTGACTAAAAATTCGTTTACACTCTTTTTTATTGTAACTAATTGATCTTCTTCAAGCGCATCGGGATTGGTTAAATAAAGTTGTTTTTCATTTTTAACATACTGATCGGGCTTAACTCCGAAAAGAGGGTACAACCGCATGACTGAAGATTGATATCTGGCATTTAAATTACGATCTACATCGCTCAATTGTGCATATGCATCTTTAGGTTTTTTATCTTTTTGATTTAGTTTTTCTATCGATTTATTTTCTAATTTAATTTTTTCAGCCGTTTTGTAATCTTGAAGATCTTCAAGCATTTTATTGTTGTAATAATAAGCTAATCTTTCCGTGTTTTTGAGGTTATTGATTTTTCTTACCCAGGCAGAATGCGACATCATAGGATGACTTTGATTAAAATCTCTCCAGCTTTGCATAAATTCAGAAAATTCATTGAGCCAATTTAAGATATCACCTGATTTACATTTACCTTTAAATGGACTCAAGAGCGCATTCGCAGCTAGACCCAATCCGCCCATCAGGGCGATTCCTGGATTTGTTTCACATTCTGTTGCTGTTTCTTCTCCATCTCGCCAATTTCTTTTTTTCTCTTGTAAAATAACTTTCATAAATTTATCAGACAAAGTTGTAAAGGTATTGATTCCGGGCAGAACACTAAGTTGAGTGCGCGTAAAGTTTTCAAATTGTGGCGTAATCAGGGGTTCGAATAATTCTGTAAGTCCAAGAAACAGAATGAAGTTTGGAGTTTTTCCAACAATCATAAACGTCCAGCGCAAAGCTCCTGATCGAACAGCAGCGGCGCCGAAACGAGAGCCTACGAGACTAAATCTTATAAATCCTCTGGCTACTGCTGATTCTTCGGCTTTTGACATAGCAACAGATTTTATTTTACTAAATGAAGCTGTTAATGACTTAGTCACCAATCCAGAAGTAAACGTTGCCGCGAGCATTGAAATAATTGATGGACCGTAAACATGAAATTTCTTTTCAATCGTCCAGTCTTTCCAGGCCATTTCACAAGGATCTGCTTGTGGGTTTGCTTGCTCCATAGCTGGAATCTGCCCACGTCCACGTAAATCTAAATTTTTTGAACAGGCCTGCAGTAAATGAAGAGTATCGCCTGTTATATGAGAAGCCATTGAACCAGCAGTCATTGATAAGTAAGGAATCACACTTGCAAATGTTTTCTTCATCATTTGACCTTTGGCGCTATTACTAAAAGAAACGTCATTCAAAAAATCTGCGGCATAACCGTTTACAACCATAAAAGCATAAAATGAAATGTATCCGATCGGATCCTTTGCTGAATCAATTAATTCTTCAAATGCAATAGGGTTTGAGCTGTATTTTTTTGTTAAACCAATAAGTTTAACTGAAAATAAAGCTAAATTAAATGTTAAGTTTTCGTTATAGAAATGAATGGCTCCTTTTTTAATATCTCTTAGAGTAAGAGCGTCTTTTTTATCTCTTTGCTCTTCGACAGGCGCGAATGGATTAAATTCCTTCTCACTATTTCGAAGAGCCACATAATGCATCAATGAACCCATTTTCGAACGAATGACACTGGGTCGACCCGCTTCATAAACAGCCTGTGGATCAGTTCCGGGAGTTATCGTCACTCGTGATAAAGGACTTTTCGCTCCACCAAACAGGCCTGCATTTTCAACATCAATATTTATTGTAGAACCTTTATTTATTTCGGCTTGCTCTTGAGGAGTTATTGCCTGTGGAGTTAAATTTTCGGTATTTTGTTTTTGCGAATCAGTGCTAGTATTGTCAGCCGCAAACACAGTAGGAACAACTGGAGCGTAAGTTAAATTAAAAACTAAAATATAGAGTAATACTTTTTTAAGACGAAACACTCTTCACCTCGACTTAAGTTAAAGCAATCCAAGTACCGCCCAAATCTTGCGTGGTGTTTATAAGCTGATCTTTTGTCTCAGGATGAGACAGTTTGTGTGGCGAGTGACTGTTTATAGAAACGACTGTTTAAAGTTTGGACGGTCGTTGGGGTGGGGTGGTTAGGAATTTGTGATTAAGATTTTTCGTGGAACGTTGTCGGTGTCACATTTTTATATTTTTGGAAAAAATTCATAATGCACTCGATGGCTTTTTTAAATTGGAGTCATAATGACCTCGAAAGTTTGGCGGTAAATTATTTATGCTTAGTGATTTTAGGTAGATAGATTTGGGGCTTTTGTCGAGGTCGTGGATGGGGAATTGCTGGGAGGGATATAAATGATTAAAAAGAAAAAAAACCTCTCTTATTTTAGCAAATTAATTTTTATAATTCTTTTAGCCCTTTCAATATTCATTGTTAAAAAATACATCAGTAATTCATCTAAATTTAAAAAACTAACTATAGCACTTGATCTGGGAGTTTCGCTTTCAAATATAAATCCCAGTCGTATAAATGTTCTAGCAGAAGCTATTGTATTACGAAACTTATATAGTGCTCTTTTTGAATATGATGAAAAAGGAAATATTGTAACTGGATTGATAAAATCTTTTTATTGGAAAAACGGGGTTTTAAAATTTGATTTAATTACTGAACCTGTATTATCAAATGGAAAAACTATTAGTGTTAACGATGTTTTCTTTTCGTTAAAAAGGCTTATGTTTCTTGGAAACAATCTTCATGGTGATCTAAAAGAAATTTTATGTCCTGATGTTCAACTAAATAATATAAATGATGACTGTCCAGGCATAAAAGCTGTTGGACAAACAATTGAAATGAAGCCTATATCAAAAGCTTTCGGTCAACAACTCATTCCACTACTAGCAACTGTTGATTTTCGAATAATTCCACGAGAATCAATAAACGAAAATTCGCCTTTTTTTCCAATTGTTAATTTTAATGTTACATCAGGTCCATATTTTTCAACTATTTATGATGAACGAGGCAACTTTAATCTAAGAGCAAATCTATTTCACTACAAGTATTCTATAAATATGCCTCAAGAAGTTGACGTTTTATCTTTAAATGGAAATGAAGCAACTGAAAGATTTCTTAATGGTACCATTGATTTAATTTCTACCTCAATACCCATTACCTATGAAAATTTTCAAAAAATTGAAAAAAGTGTTAATGACTTATCTGTCTCTAAATCATTTAATTTAAAAATTAAAGCAATATTTTTTGGAAAAAAAGCTCTCGAAGATTTCGACACATTCGAAAGATTTATATTGGCTAAAAAACTGCGCGTATTTTATGATAAAATCGTTTTGCCTATGGAGGTACAAAGTAATGAATTTTTTCAAGACTTTGCCTCCGGTTATCTTAGTACTGAGCAAAAAAATGAACTACAAAAGTTAAGGGACACCGCCAGCACATCAATTGATAATTTTCCACGTAAAGCTAGTTTAGCAATCAATCGAAAATCTATCGATAATTGGAGGTCTTTTTTAAAACAAAATAAAGGTTTTACACCAGAATTAATCGATAAGAGCGTCTTTCATATGAAAGTAGAAAATCGACCAGATGTATTCGCAGGTGTAAATGATGTTACATTTAACAGATCTATATCGGTTTTATCCTATAACCTAAAGCAAGGAATACTAGGATTATATGGCGATACTGCACATGATTGGTTCAAAAAATACCTTAGAGCTAACTCTTCGGAGCATGCCATTAAAATCTTAAATGAATTACATTATAAAGCACTCTCAACGTGCGCAATTTATCCGTTAACAGCTTCACCTTTTATTTTATTGGCACGCAATGGATGGAAAGCGCAAATGAATCCGTTTTTTTCGGCAACAGAGTTATGGCTTTTGCAAAAGAATTAATTATTTTTAAGGCTAATGAAGACATGAAACATACACTTCCAATTGTTTTTTTTAATACTATTTGTTTGATTGCAACTTGTTTAATTACAACAGGCTATGATTATTACCAAAAGGATCGACTTGCGACTTTTGTTGTCAAAGCTCAAAGAAATAATCTTATTATTCGAGATATTTCAGCTGTCTCTGGAGAACTATCAGCTTTAATAGGAATTTTTAATGAAGTAAAAATTCAGGAACTCCAAAGCATAATACCTATTTATAAAACTGATGGATCAATTCAATTTTTACCATGGAAAATTACGAAATCTATTTTTACTAATACAACAATGAAAAATAGACTTGTTGATGTTATATTTTATTATGACTTATTAAATCCACTTATGATGTCTTTTTTTATTTGGCTCGCTTTAAGTGCTTTTTTATCTCCAGCTTTTGTTTTATATCGAATTAATAATTACAAAAAAATTGCCCTTGATAATAAAAACTTACTTGATCTAAAATTTACTGAACTCGCTCGACAGGTTGCGCATGATATCCGGTCGCCTCTTACTGCCTTAGGAATTATAACAAAAAAACTGCAGCCGATAAATTCTGAGGAGATCTTGCTAGTACAGGAAGTATTTAATCGTATTAATGAAATCGCAGAAAACTTATTGCAATCGACAAAAAATATCCCAAGCCATACAAAAAATCTAGAAGAAAAATTTGTTCCTTCAAAAGTAATAATCGACATTATAAACGAAAAAAAATTATTAACAGGTAAAGATATCACCGTTTCCTTTGATAGTGATACAAAATCAGATGGCATTTTGTGTAGTGGAATAAAAGCCGAATTTGCACGAATTTTATCAAATCTTATTCAAAATTCATTTGAAGCTAAACTCGCTGGAAAACCTCTTTCGATTAATATTTTTCTACGTAATCAAGAAAAATTTTTAAACATTTCGATACTTGATGACGGTTGCGGAATTTCAGAAGAACTATTACCTAAATTAGCTATCAAAGGTAATTCGTTTAATAAAAAATCCAATACCTCTGGACATGGCCTTGGACTTTATCACGCCAAACAATGTATCAAAAATTGGGGTGGAGATTTTCAAATTTTTTCAAGAAAGGATCAAGGTACACAAGTCACTTTGGCTCTTGCTAAATTCCACTAAAATCCTTAAATATCAGGTATTTATCTCAAAATAAGACGCAAAGATTATGTAACGCCCGCCTTGGGCGTCTCTGTAAATTACTTCGTCGTTTCAGTACGAGACTCTTTCTCTTCATCTGTACCTTGCCCGCTTTAAGTTGGTTCCATTGTTGAAATACATCAAGACAACAACTGCAACGAAGGAGTCTCAAAATGAAAACCTTAACCGTAACGAAAATTCAAATCCTGATGTTTCTTACGACTTTGGTTTTGAGCGTAGAAGGGGTTGCAGCTGTACCATGTCCCAATGAGTTGTTTAAAGGTGATAATGTTTTAAATTTACAAGAATTTGGAAGACACCTTGAAGAGAATTTTGATAAACTAGATGACGATAAAATAAATGCAAAGTTTGATATGCGTCGCAAAGTTACTCGTCACACAATTGAATCGAATAATCCGATGATTGGCCTTCATGCTATTGGGAAAGTTACAGCTGCTAAAGTAGCAGAAGGAAATCCTGGTTTCGAAAATTCAACAAAAGAAGAAGAAAATAAAGCTTGGGGAACAGGTTTTATGATTTCTCCATGTCACATGATCACAAATAATCACGTTGTTTGTGAAAAAGAAGTTGTTAATGGAAAAAAAGTTTGCAAACGAAATGAGAACTTAAAAGGAAAAGCAGCTAATTTCTCTTTTGGTGAAAACGAAACTGGTTCCGATTTTGAAAAACGCGTTACTGGTAACGTTGTTGCCTCAGACGAAGGTCTTGATTATGCGATTGTTCGCATTGATTCATTTAGAAATAATGATGAATTCATTCCTTACATTCCTCCAAATTTTAACAATATTTCTAAAATTAATGATTTAATATCATTAGGTGCAGGTTACCCCGCTCAATCTAGAAATGAAGATAATCACAAACTTTACGCTATGAAAGCCAAGTTGACTGCTGGGGACACAAACATTAACGGCAAAATGACTTTCACTCCTGGAAATTCTGGTTCTCCGACCATGTATATTGACAAAGGCGTATTATTTGCTTCAGGACTTTTTAATAGCAGTCTTAATGATTCACAAGGAAAACCTGCACTAAACAAATCTATTACTATCGTTGGATTCCCAAAGATCGGTAATAGTTTAATGAAGAATAATCCAAAAATTTTAAACGAAATTACTAATTCTTTAAAAACTGGACGTTGCGAGTAGTTTTAATTAACAAAAGTCTAGTTCTACTTATTTTTTTGCTAAGACAATGATACTTTTACATCTGTGCATAATTTCAGAATACTAGTATCTATTTTTTTATTTATTTCATATTTTACCGTTGCTGCAGAAGTTAAAAAAACTGTGTCAGCAAACTATCCCGGATTAAAGTTTATAAGTTACAATTTAAAACCAAAAGAACTTTTAACCTTATACAAAGATGCAGAACGCTTTAGTATAGATTATGAAAAAGAAAATTTATATTTTTCAGTAGAAAAAAGCGATGATAAAAAAACTAGCTATAAAATGAAACTGTTCAAAGAAAATCAAATATATAATTTAAAATGGACTAAAAAGAATAATAAAACTATTGAATTTGCCATTTTTGTAGAACTAAAGCCTTCTTACTATAGTTTTGGACTTGCCAGCAAGTGTGATCACTTTTCTTTGCATCAAATTCAAAAAATTAGCGCTGAAGTCCGTGCAACTTATACCAGTGAAGTTTCAAAACTTAATTTTGATTCAAGTTGTGACTCAAAATTAGGTAATATTTTCGGTACTTCTTACCGTAGCACTATTTCAAATCATATTTTTGGTGTACCTCACTGGAAAGACCCACTTTTTATGAATGATTCGTCTATTTATCGTTCTGAAGAAAATGTTAAATCAGAGAAAAACATACTTGCAAGAGCTCAAAGCGGGCTTACTCAGATTGAAAATGACGGAAGTAATAATTTAATAATTTCATGTGAAAATAGTTCGGACTGTTCTCATCTAGGGTCGTATTCGCCTGGAGCCGGAGTTAATAAAATTACGCTGTATCCAAATTGTGTTTCTGAAAACAATCCAGATGAAAAATGTAAGTTAAAGTCTGCTCTGAATGAGGAACTCCTTCATCATGTTACTAAGGTCGGCAATGAAACAGACGATCATAATTATGTTAAGCTTATCGCAAAAAATATGACGTTATGTTTGAATAACATTTCTAGATCCATTGAATTTGCTTCAAATGAGAACGAGAAACGAGCCGATTTCAACGAAACCATAACTCCCAATCTTAAAGCCGAACAACTACCGCAACCTCCACCATTACCGAATAATATAACTCGACCAATATTCGCTACGAATCCTGCAACTGATGTAGCTCGAACAACTACAGGTCCCGCCGTTGACAGAGAGTTTTTTGCAGTACAATCAAATCTACAACCTACGATTGCTTGGGCTGCAAAGGTCATGGACGCCGTTCAATTAACAGGTTCTCGAGCAATAGCATCGACAAAATCTTCAACTCACCAAGTACGTACACCAATCATTTCCAAAAACTCCTCACCAACCGCAATTGCCGCAAATTCAACACCACCTAAATCTAATAATCCAAAAGAGTCTCCTACAGAAGAACCAACGCAACTTGCAAAAGCGGTTAACGCTCCAAACGAAGCTGCGTCGAATATCACAAGATCAAATCAAGAAACTCCTAACGGTCGAAGCCAAACAAACCAGACCGAAGCACTACAAGCGCAACAACGAACAGTGGCCTCTGCGCAACCGAATAACGCTATTCCGAATGCAACAAGAGTTATTAATGCTTCAACGACCAGCACATTCCTACCTCAAGAAATTTCAAATGCGGTACAAATTTCTCGACTAAATATTCGAACGGTCCAGGATCTTACAACTGGACTAAAAGATAGAGAGCTAAGACCCAGTATTGTAAAAGTTCTCGAAAATAAAAATATCCAAATCCTTGGTCTAGGCGACCAGCCCATCGGCGAGCAAAATACAAACAAAGCCCGTATTATTTATCGATACTCAGGCTCGCCGCCTCGACTTATTAAAGTAAATGTAAAGCAAAATTCACCGATAAATATTTAATGAAATCTAAGAAGCCAGTTCTGGTGATTGCGGTGCTATTCTTTTGGATTGGCTACTCTATCCTCAGCTTTTCATTTTATTCTATTTCCATAGCCTCTTTAAATGAGGACCATACCCTAAGTAAGAAAAATAACATCGACTATCATTTAGATTCTTCGATCGATTATCTAGTTAACAATTCAATTGAATCTTTAATTGATAATTTAGAAACCGCCAGGAAGTTAGATCATTTTAATTTCTTTCTGATTCGCAAAGCAGGCAAAAACTTGGCCTTTGGTGCTAATAACAGCAATCTGCAAGGTATTGATATTCCTTTTACCCAAACCAATCAATGGATTGAAGACAAAGCTAAAACTCATCTTTGGAAAACTAAAGTTATAAATAATTATGAACTAACTATCGGAGCAGTTACTTCGAATACTGAATATCTTTTGACCAAGCTCAATCAAAAAAAATATTTCCTTCTCGCCGAACTAGCCCTCGTAACTTTATTCTCATTCAGCATCATCGCCTTTCTATTCAAAGATATTTTAAAAATCACCCGGCAGCTTCGTTCAAAAGACTTAAACCTCGATGGTCTCTCAACCATGTCGTCAGAAGCCGAGTCCATATTAAATGCGACTCGCAGTCTTCATGAAACCGGCACTGAACTTCGCACCACCAACAAAGTTTATTCGCAAGTCATTACTCCAGCGATTCTAGAGGAAATGCGCCTGCATACTCCGACACCTTCTTCTTTTCAAATGACCATGGTGCGCGTTGATCTGAATGGCTACACCCGTCTTTTTCTTGAAAAGCGTGAAGAATACATTACTGAAATTTTAAATCTTTATTTTCGCCGGTCTCGCGAAGTCATTGAACGCTATGATGGCTTAATTTATCAGTATGTTGGCGATGAAGTTATTTTTTATATTAAAGACACTCCAAATAGCAATTCCATCCTGAAAGCAATTTTTTGCGTACGACATCTTTTTGAAGTTGCAGAAGAAATTGAAAAAAAATATGCTCGCAATCAAGGCCATGATTTTAAGATTAAGTGCAGCTTGGCCCATGGCTCACTTTATTTTGTTGAATTGGATCAAGGTTATGGATTTAGCGGCCTGCCACTGATTGAATCTGTTCGCATGCTAGGTTCATTCAGTGAGAAAAAAGAAAATACCCTTTGTCTTTATGATGAAGATGCAAAAGTATTTGGAAAATATTTCCTGATCGAAGAAACTAAGGATTCCTTATTTAAGGGCTTTTCAAGCCGTTCAGATGTCTCATTAGTTAAAAAATTCACAAAACTCAATGACCTTCTTGGCAAATCTTCTGCCGAAGATCTTGTTTCTATTTACAAAGCAGACTCTGATATTATTTATTGGCTAGATCATCTAAAGTTGTCCATCCAACAAAATAAAACTGAATATTTTTTCAAAATCTTTAACGAATTGAAAGAATTGAAATTGGAAGCAAGTGTGGATTACATTATTAGCAATTATGTCCATTTACTAAAATGGACCTTTTCTGAATACGAGAAAAATGAAAATAAAAAAACATTTCTTTCGGCTTTAACTTCACTTGCTTACAACTTGATTCCGGCCACTTCTTTTAATAACGAACTTTTTGAATTGTTCGAAAAAATTCTGTTGTGTAATGACCCTCGCACAAAAGCGAATGCATTAGCTACCCTGAATGAATTTGATCCGAGTTCAAATCGCTATAAAGGTTATTTATCAGATAACTCAAATCGTCTGGCTGGCAATGCCCTGCTAATTGAAGCAAAAAATGATTTCAATTCAAAAACCTATGATTTAATTATTACATTTCTAAAATCTGAAAATCCTTATTTTGTCGCCACTGGACTTTACGTCGTAGAGCAAATTTTTACTCATTATCAAGAAACGAACACTGTCTTTTTTAAATCATTTCCCTTGTTTTCAAGTTTGCTGGAAGAATGTCGAAGCTTCTTAGAAAGTGAAAATGAAATGATTCGAGAGCGTTGCAGGAAGGTGCCTGGTTTGCTTAAAGAAGCCTCCATTCAATCATCTAATTCTGCAGCATAAAAAGCATTATCATATTGATTTTACTAGTGTTTAATATTTATTGCGACACTAATAATTATGTCGTATACTTGACTAATGAATGAAAAATTACTGACCTCAGAATTAATGATTTTAGCTTTAAAACACTTAGACCAGCTCTTACCCAAAAAAGTCTTACTGACTGTTGGCGGTGGTGGATCAATGATTTTAGCTCATCACTTTCCCCTGGCAACAACTGACCTTGATGCTATTCCACAAGGAATGGAGCTCTATGAATTTGATCATTTTATAAAACAAGTTTCGCTTGAACTTGGAATTCCCGGGGATTGGCTGAATCCTTATTTTTCGACATTTGCCTACGTTCTTCCAGCAGATTACAAAAATCGCTTGGTAAGTGTTTTCAATGGAAAAACTCTAACAGCCATGGCTTTAGGAAAAGAAGACATGCTGATCATGAAATGTTTTGCACACAGAAAAAAAGATATCGCCCACGCACGAGCGCTAATCAAAGCCGGCGCAGATACACAAATGGTAGAAAAACACATTTTACACTTACAGGACAAAGGCCTGACGGCAGCAAAGGATGCGATCGACTTTTTAGACGACCTACTCGAGGAATAATATGAGGGGAGCAAGCAAAATTCCTTCACCAAGCGACCTTGTCGAATATTATAAAATTTTACAAAATTCTAAAATCGCTCTGGCTGCTGATGTCCTCTCGGAAATCATTCAAAATACACGATGGGATCCCCGCTTGCACGAGCAAGTTGTTACCCATATTGAAATCTACTGGAAAAGTATTTCTGCATTAGAGTTGAATCAATCTACTCTGAATCAAGCCTGGCCGGCCTGTCTTGGCGTGACCTTAGAAACTGTACTTTTTATATTAAAAAACAAAGACCCCTTATCTGCAAAAGATCTCGTGCTTTTTAAAAATTGGATGACGCTTGCTTGCACCAATATTGAACCTGCAAATCAAGAAGTCTTTTATATTGGGCTCAATACCTTTGCTGGGAAAGAATTCAAAAAAGACGTGCACTTTACAATTCAACCTTTCGCTAAATGGGGCTATTTTTGTCAGGATCTAGCAGTATCAAAATTCAAATCAGAAGCAAAACTGGAAAATTCAAATCTATATCCAGTTGAAAGTAGAAAAAATTTATTACACAAACTCTTTGAAAGTAAAAAACGCATTAGCGTCAAAGACTACCTAAAAATAATCGAATACTCGATCTCACAACGGCAAGCTGAGCGTGATTTAAAAATGTTTTCCGGCGTACGCGCCATCGGAAATACAAAAAATCGAACATATTCTTTACACTCAAAAAAAAACAAATAGAAATTCAAATACCCTCTGTCTTTTCATTGTCTCAATTTGATACTATGATAAAATTTTCACTTTAGTTTAGCACCTTTAGTGACGATAATTGGGGTGAGGTCAAACATGTCTAAACTACAAAACGAAACGTATCTAATCAAAATTTTAGACCTAATGAGAGATGACATCGAGAACTCTCAACGTGGAGAGTTTTTTCACAAGTTTTATGACCTTAAAGAACAAAGTTATACTACAGTTAGTCCTGAAGTTATTCGACTTTATAAAAATATCCTACGCACGTCAGTCAAAAAATTTAAGGCTGATAAGTCCATGAATAATATTCTTTCTGCAACAATATCACTAAGCCACAATCTGATTCCTACAAATTTATATGATATAGAGATTGATGAAATTTTTAATATCTGTTTAAACCTAGATGATTCGCGGACCAAAGCGAACGTTTTGACAGCTCTTGGCGAATACAATCCTGAAAGTCCTCTGTTTAAGGATTATTTTGATTCTCAATCTAATCGAGTGGCCGCGGATGCTCTGGCCGTTGAGGCAAAAAAAACGCTCAGTGATGAAATTCTTGATCGCATTGATTTGTTTTTAGCTTCCACAAACCCCTACTTTGTTGCAAGTGGGATCTATTTAATTGCAAGACTCACAGAATATTTTTCGGAAAAAAACAATACTGAAGAGCAAAAAAAGCTGGCTCGCTTTTTTCCAATTATTTCTAAATTTTCAACTCATCCTCATGAAATGATTCGAAAACGGGCACTAAAATCAATGCCTGCAGTAGAAATACTCCGAAAGTCGGCGTGAAGATTGAAAGCGAAGAAATCCTTTTTATTGAATCTCGGCTCTCGCAGTTAAATTTAACTGATCTTCAGCTAAATTATTTACAAGTTTTATTACAACAAAAAACTATCGAGAAAACTTTTCTATTTTATCTACGCCAAGGTTGGTTAATTAATTTTAATGAATTCTACTCGCTGATAAGTAAAATACTGCAAAAAAAAGCGATTCATAATCTTAATTTTTATCACCTCTTCGATAATCGCAGATCAAACGAAGAAAAATTTCCTTCTAATTTAAATGCTAAGACAGAAAAAACTTCATCACATGCAAATTTAGATCTGAAAGAGAAACCCTTTTTCCGAAATTTAAGTCCTGAAGTTTTTGCACTCTTTGAAAAAAATTCTCAAGTCATCGATGTGCCAGAAAAGTCATTGCTTATACGTGAGGGCTCTTCAACTCGAGAAATGTATTATTTGATAGAGGGGAAGCTTGCCGTTTATAAAACTCGTGACCAAAAAAAAATACGGATTGCTGATTTAGACCCCGGTAGCGTATTTGGTGAAGCCAGTTTCCTTTGGGCAGCGTCCCGAAGCGCCGATGTCGTTACGCAATCAAACTGTAAACTTTTGCGTATTAATTATAATGTAAATGATTTCTCGAACCTGATTCAAAGTGATCTTGCCAAAAAAAATCAAATCCGCTTTTGGGAACTCCATGCAATAATGAAATCTCAGATACTGCGTGATCTGCCTTACAATAACCTCGACGAGTTACTGAACAGTGGAAAACAACGTAACTTAAAAGCCAACGAAATACTTTTTGATGAAAATTCCATCGGCACAAGTTTTTATATTTTGGTCCAAGGCCATTTAAAAATATCGCAAAAAAATGTCGTGATCAATCAATTGAGCCAGGGTGATTTGCTCGGGGAAGTCTCGCTTTTCGTTTCCGGTGGCCGAAGAACTGCAACAGCCCAGGCAACGACGGATTCGGTTCTTATTGAAATTGAAAAAGACAGTTTTTATAAAATCATTAGTCGAAATCTTTTTCTTGCTTGTGAAATAGAGTCTCTGGCTTGGGAGCGGATTCAGCGTGATCGACTTCGTATGCAAGCTTAGGGCCTGTCCTCACTTGGTCTGGCCCTAATTGGCCGAATTTTCCGCAGTAATAAATACTTCAATTCGACGGTTTTTTGCCCGACCCTCTTCGCTGTCATTACCAGCTACCGGCTTTTGATCAGCATACGAAATTGCCGCTAAGTTTTTGGGATCAATGTGATGATATTTAATTAAATATCGAACTACACTTGTAGCTCGAAGGCTCGCCAGCTCCCAATTGCTTTCAAAGACACCACCGACGACGGGTGTATTATCCGTGTGTCCTTCGATAATAATTTTTTTATCAGTTTGTTTAAGAAGATCCGCTATTTGATCTAAAGATTTCAACGCTGAAAATTTTAATTTTGCAGAACCCATCGGAAAAAATCTGGAGGCAGCTAAAGATATGCGCACTCCAATTGCATCATGTCTTAATGCTGATATCATTTTTTCTCTTTCATCCTTTGGCATTTTTTTATTCAATGAGCGATCGACATAGTCTTCAATTTCCTTAGGTCCACCGTTTTTTGGAAATGATGTCAATGGCGTATTGAGTTCTGGCACCAATTCGTTGAGATTTATCGAATGCGCCCCCGGTGCATTTTGAGCACCCTGGCCCGAACTATTTGAACCATTCAGCTTTAAATTCTCTCGAACTGAATCTTGGAATTTTTTTTGCTTCTCTTCGTTATTTGTGGAAGTCGCATACATTACGACAAAAAATGCAAAAAGCAGCGTGATAAAATCCGCATAAGAAACAAGCCATCGTTCATGGTTCTCGTGTTCTTCGTGCTTTTTTTTAAATCTTCCTTTGGCACTCATGATTCGGCCAAATGAGCTCTAAGTCTTTGATCCACAACAGCCGAGCTTAATCCTGAATTTACTAGTAAGGCGCCCTCAAGAATTAATCTTCTTTCACGCGTGTTTTCTTGAATTCGCTTTTTTATTTTACTGCCAATTGGTAAAAAAACTAAGTTAGCAAACCCAACTCCGTACACCGTAGCAACAAAAGCTACTGCTATTCCAGCACCAAGCTTACTGGTATCGGTAAGATTACCCATCACATGAATAAGGCCAAGCACCGCGCCGATAATTCCTATTGTTGGTGAATAGCCGCCAGCATCTGACCATATTCTTGCGCCTGATAATAATTTTTCTTCTTCAGCTTCAATTTCAGTTTCAAAAATATCTCGAATAATTTCAGGATCAATACCATCAACAACATTACGAAGAATTTTTTTAAAAAATTTATTTTGAATTCGTGAAAAATGGCCTTCCAGTGCAATAACAGATTCTTTTTTTACAATTCTTGTGCAATCTACTATCTCTCGAATTACTTTCTGAACGGGAACATCTTGGTGGTCACTGAAGGCTTTTTTTAAAAGTTTTAATCCTAAACGCAAATCTTGCCAAGGATTGGAAACCATGACAGCCCCCAAAGTTCCAGATAAAACAATTAAACCCGCAGTGAATTGTAGTAACGAACCAGTGTGGCCGCCCTCGAGCAGATTTCCAGCAAAAATCCCGCCCAAACCGAGCACCAAACCAATCGCAGTGGCTTTATCCATTATTCAATTTTGTCACATCGACCCAATGATGACATCTGTAGAGAAGGAGTCCTAGACTTTTTGCGAGCAAAAAACTATTTTAGATTAAATGGATTTTATTATTCTGTTCGACCAAAGACTCTTTGAATTTCTAAACTCGACTTTAACCCATCCGTGGTTAGATGTTTTTTTTCCCTTTTTAACAGATTTGCATAAATCTGCCGTGTTTCAATTTACAGCTTATCCGATGATCTTAATTGCTCTTTATTTAAAATTCGGAAAAAAATCTTTGGGTATTTTTTTGAGCTTGGTCCTTTGCATCGCCTGTACTGATTTTATCGGCAGCCAAGTTATTAAAAATAATGTCGGGCGTTTGCGACCAGGCGACAATCCCAAGGTGCAAAGTCTTGTGAAAAGTCCTTATGGAGGGACTAGCTTTATTTCCAATCACTCGGCGAACATGTTTGCATTTGCAATTTTTATGAGTGTTTTTTTCCCAACGATGACAATTCCATTTTTTGTTCTGGCAGCGCTGGTTGCTTACAGTCGTATCTATGTAGGTGTCCATTTTCCACTTGATGTTTTGGGCGGGGCATTTTTGGGTTTATTTACGGGAAAAATATTTTCCAAAATCTTTGTTCTTTGGTTTAAAATAAATTTGGATCAAAATTTTTTATTATTTAAAAAACGAGAATCAAAGTGAAAGTTCTAGTCACTGGTGCAAATGGATTTTTAGGTCACTGGTTAGTAAAATCACTAGCGAATGAAGGCCTCGATGTCGACGCTTTGGTTCGACCAAACAGTGATGTCAGTGAACTTTCCGGAATTAAATGTCGCCATGTTTTCGGTGACGTTACTGATTTAGAGAGTCTTAAAAAAGCTTTCATCGATGTTGATTCTGTTTTTCATTTAGCCGGTGTCATTGCCTATAAACCTTCCGATCGTCCTCTGATGGAAAAAGTAAATGTTCAGGGCACAGCTCATGTGATTGAAGCAATCAAGGCAAAAAAAGTAAGAAAATTAGTGCATCTTTCTTCCGTCGTCGCTGTTGGAGCTGGTTTTTCAAAAGATGAAATCCTTACAGAGTCCAGTCCTTTTAATGTGAACCATCTTAAACTGGGTTACTTCGACACAAAATACGCTGCAGAAAAATTAGTTCAAGAGGCTTATCGCAGAAATGAAATTGATCCTGTTATTTTAAATCCAAGTACAATTTATGGCGCCGGCGATGCAAAAAAGGGAAGCCGGTCTACTCAAGTTAAAGTCGCACGAGGGGAATTTAAATTTTACACTTCAGGAGGAGTTAACGTTTGTCCTATTGAAGATGTCGTCCGTGGCATACTGTCGGGATGGAGAAAAGGACGTTCAGGTGAACGCTATATTCTTGCCGGAGAAAATATTACTATAAAAAAATTATTTGAATTAATCTCTGCGTCCGCAGGCGTCGAAGCGCCGCAAACTCAAATTCCTAATTGGGCTCTGCACTTACTTGGGCACGTCGGAGATTTTTCTCAGTTGGTTGGCTTAAAAAGCAAGTTCAGCTCTGAAAATGCCTGGACAACAACTCTTTTTCACTGGTTTGATTCCAGCAAGGCTCGTGCTGAACTTGACTTTACTTTCCAGCCCGCGCAATTCGCTATCAATAACAGCGTGCAGTGGATGAAAGACAACGGGTATTTAAATAAATCTTTATGAGTAAGCTTTCTATAATTGCCATATCAATTGTTTCATTAATTAGTTTCGTCGTGCTTATTGTTTTTTTACAAATCCCAACAACGAAAACGATTCAAGGTTGTTTAAAAACAAAAATGTTTCAAGTCGAACTTTGTCCCGGCTCTGGCCAATACATTCCCTTAACTAAAATTTCAAAACACCTGCAAAAAACTGTTGTTTTAACAGAAGATTCTAGCTTTTTTCAACACGATGGTTTTGATTGGAATTCACTTGAAAAAAATGCCAAAGAAACGCTCGAGAAACGGTCCTTCAATAAGGGCGGATCAACTATTAGTCAGCAACTTGCAAAAAATCTTTTTTTAACAAAAGAAAAAACTCTGACTCGAAAATTTTTTGAATTCCTTATTACCTGGAAAATTGAAAGGGTCTTATCTAAACGAGATATTTTAGAACGCTATTTAAATGTCGTCGAATTTGGCAAAAATCTTTATGGGGTTAAAGCCGCTGCTTCATTTTATTTTCAAAAAAGTGCTGCTGATTTGTCAGTAGTTGAGTCGGCTTTTTTGGCCTCGTTGTTACCCAGTCCTGTTAAGTATTCCAAATCGTTTTTTCAAAAGGACTTGTCTCCGTTTTTACGAAGCCGAATAGGTCGCATCATAAAAGATCTTTTTCAATATCAACGAATAACGCCAGATGAATATGAGGTCGCAGTCAACGAGTTCAATAGCTTTCTAAATCCTTCAGGTGCTAGCAATGGACTGGCTTTGGATATTGATAGCCCAAGCGAAGATATCTTCGCCACCGATTCTGCGAATGTAGAAGAAGAAGAGTCCACTGATGAAGAGGAACTGGATCTGGATAATTAATTTTTTAATTATCCCTTTAGTTTGTATTGCAAAGGGCAGGAACGTCTAACACTTCTTGTGCTGCGGATGTTGCCGCTGTTCCAGCAGTATATCCGCTTCCACCAGTAGCAGACAAGGTTGTGCTAAGAGAGGGAGACAGTGCTAAACAGTATCTCAGCTCAGCTGAGCCGCCACCACCGCCGCCACCACTAGTAGTTCCAGTACCGCCATTGCCCCCGTTGGTGTAAATTGAAGTTGTGACCGTTGAATCAATTTGTTTTGCACTGAGACTGACGCTTCCACCACCACCACCACCGCCACCAGTAGAACCTGAGGCTCCATTGGCACCTTTTGCTGATAAAATGAGGGCTCCTGGTCCTGATATTTTGCGAGCTTGAATAAAAATAATTCCACCACCTGCCCCGCCGAGGGTCGACTCTGAACCACCACCACCACCAAAAAATAATTTTTTATCACGAACTCCTAAGCAGGGAGTGGTTCCTATACAGAATGTGATTCCATTTCCATATTGACCAGGGCTGCCTCCGCCACCACTTCCACCATTGGCTGATCCAGCGCCACCACCGGGGCTATTTGAGCCGCTGATTCCACGTCCGCCACCATTTTGATTGGCCGCATAGTCTAAACCGCCGTTATTTCCTTTTCCTTGAACTCCATCCCCTTGATAGCCGATAGTTCCGCCAAAGCCTTTGCCATCTGTATTTACTGTGAGATCTGATCCAGAGTTTAGGACAATTTCGTTGGCTCTAAAGGCAACAATTCCACCATTTACATAATTGAAAATTGCTGGGGACACATTAAACGTCTGAGAAGCTGCCACATTAATAATATTAAAATTCGGTACGCGAGTGATATGAATACGACAAAAGGGTGTTCCTGAAAACGCACTACTTTGTGCTAAATTGGTATTATTTATTGCTGCAGGAGTTGTTGTAATTGGTAAGCTTAGAGTTACGTGTGTACTGTCGGGAACACTTGCAATATATGCAAAACCATAGCGCCCCCGGAACAAAGAAGTCCCACTTCCGCAACCATCATAATCTGGATTTGCAGTTTCCCAAGCTGAGGATACATGCCAAATAATTTCATCCCCTGGCTCGAAGTCATTAGAAGTTATAGCACTATCTAAAGTTAAAAGCTTACCTGTGGTGGTATCAATATTTGTGACTCTCTTTGTAGACGAAACTTTTTTGGTAGTTGGATTTGGTAAACTTGATAGCGAATGAGAGAAATCAGGGTCAGATGTATATGTATCTGATCCAAAAGTTAAAAATGCGGGACCCGTAATTGCAAGATTACCATCTCTGCCGTTGCCAAACAGCGCTGGCGAGTTATTGCTACCACCACTAAAATTGCAGCTGTCAAATTTTTTCGTAGAATCGAGAGTTCTTGTCATGAGCAAGGTTTTATCTCCTGGCGGTAGATCAACAACTTGTTCACTAATAATATGGGGTATCGAAAGATTATTCCCATCTGGATTTTGCCCTTGGGAAAGAAGTTGGCAAGCAGTGCCTTGTGACTTTAGTCCTACTAAATAAATTTTTCTTGCTGGTCCCGAAGGAACTTCAAGGCTCACTTCGGTGCCTGCAGGCATAAAATATTTGTTAGGACCAAAAGTCATTTGCACAGCATTAGTCGAACTCTCCGAGCAGTTACTGTGTTGCATAAAGTTTTCAGGTCCACCCACAAAGAGGCCATAGCAATTAATATCCGCAATTGTTGCTGGATTAAGAGTGTTATTAAATCCGCCAGATTTTAAACTCACTGTCCCTGGCGCATTTGTCCCCGCGTAAGGGGGAAGCTGAATCGTAATCGTTGACACTTTTGATTCGCGTGTACAACTTGAAATTGATAAAAATAAGAATAATAAAATAATGACATTTTTCACAGATACCTCATGTATCTATTTAATAATTTTTAATTAAAATTGTCTATGTGACACCTTGATACACGTCTAAGGATTAGTGATAAAAGCTAAGACCGTGTCGTTTGAACAAACATTTATCGACTTAAATCTAGTTAGAAGCGGTCTCATAAATAGTCGCCGAGGCGACGAAGGATCACTATTTATGAGACCGCTTCTAAGAAATTAATTTTTGGCGGATTCTTTTGATGGCTAGATTCATTGTTAGCCAACTTAAAATTAATAAGTAAGCCAGATTTAAATAATGAATATTTTCAAAATTCTCGCTTAAGAGAGCGCGAACCAGACTCACGCCGTGGGTGAGCGGCAAGCAGTAGGCCAAAATCTGTAAAGCTTTAGGCATATGACTTACCGGAAAATAAGTTCCTGCGATCAAGGACATGGGGATTATAAAACCAGAAGTCGCATAAACAAAGGAATCATAGTTGCGCGCTAAAGAGGTCACAACCATGGCCAAGCATGAAAACAGCCACGAAACTAAAAATAGCACCAGAAGAGCGGGAAGAACCAACCAGGTATTTATTAAACCAAATAAACTTTAAACCATCAGCACGCCGCAAACTCCAAAAAATCCTTTGGTCGCACACCACATGATCTCGCCATAAACAATTTCTTCAGGACTAACTGGCGTTAGTAAAATCGACGTATAAATTTTTTGATGGGTGAGCTTTGTGAAATTCGCGTAAGTGCCTTCAAAAAATGGGACCATCATTGCCGTTGATACCAACAGTCCCGGAAAGAAAAATTCTAAAAATGTTTTTCCATCAATAACGTCAACAAACGAACCCAGCCCATAACCAATCGCCCCCAGATACATCAAAGGTTCAAAGACAATCCAAACCAAAGAAACTAAAATAGTTTTTTTAAAATAATAGAAATTTCTTTTCCAAACCTTAATGTAGCCTTTTTCCATTCTTACTGGGATGAAAAGTTCTTTAAATTTCATTCTTGATCCCGTAAAAAATAACCGGCTAGTTTTAAAAAAACATCATTCAGCGTGGGTTTTCGAATAGTTATCTTATCGCTGGACACAAGATCGAATACCTTCCGACCTTCCTGTTGAGTTTTTACTAAAACCGAAACCGTATTTTTAGAAACTTGATAAGAATAGGAGTTTTCTTTGAGTCGCCCTAAATAATAATTAAGATCCACTGGGTTCGTAGAAAATTCGACAACTTCTTTACCGATATGTTCTTCAATTAAATCTTTTGGACGGCCGATGGAAAGAATTTTTCCCTTATCCATGATGGCAATGCGATCACAAACTTGCTCGGCTTCTTCCATATAATGGGTGGTCATCACCAAAGTTGCATTGAGCGCTTTCATTTGATGGAAAAACTCCCAAAGCCAAGTTCGTGCCTGTGGATCCAAGCCTGTCGTTGGTTCGTCCAAAAATAAAACATCAGGGTTGTTAATCAAACCCCGCGCAATTGCTAGACGACGTTTCATGCCGCCACTGAGTTCATCAATATTGCGATGACTGCAGTCTTCTAACTTTAATAACCTTAAAAGCGTTTGAGTTCTTTCCTGAGTGGACTGCAAGGAAAGACCATGAAAATCAGAATACACTTGTAGATTTTCCGCTACTGAAAAATCAGTATCTAAGCTGTCGTCCTGAGGAACAACACCAATCCGTCTTTTAACTTCTTTTGCACTTTTTTTGATATTTAAGCCAAGGACATAAAGCTCGCCCTCGGTAATAAGCGAACTTCCATACATCATTTTCATGAGCGTGGATTTTCCGGCTCCGTTGGGACCTAACAAACCAAAACATTCGCCGCGAAAAATTTCGAGGCTGACTCCGTCAACGGCAGTAATTTCTCCGAAACGTTTATAGACTTGTTTAATCTCTACGACATTTTCCATAGTCGTCGATAAGTCTAAAACCCATCTTCTAAATAGGCAAGGCTAAGATTCTTTCTGCGAACGAGACCTTTTGTGTGGATCTAGGTCTCGACATCGTAATCGAATATGTCGAGGAGTAACTTCGATAAGCTCGTTATCGTTGATCCATTCCATCGCTTTTTCCAAAGTCATTGGTCTAACTGGAACTATACGAATGGCTTCGTCGCTGCCTGAAGCTCGCACGTTTGTTAATTTTTTCTCGCGCGTGATATTCACTTCAAGATCATTTTCTTTCGCATGTTCACCAACAATCATGCCTTCAAAAACTTGATCTTGATGGCTCACGAACATAACTCCACGCTCTTGAAGATTCCAAATCGCGTAAGCTGTAGCCATGCCTTTTCGATCTGAAATCATCGAGCCCGTACTACGAGACCAAAAATCACCTTTGTAATCATCCCATCCATCAAATTGTGTATTTAATAAACCGGTACCGCGAGTGTCTGTCAAAAATTCAGAGCGATAACCAATCAGTCCACGCGAAGGAATTTTAAATTCCAAACGTGTACGACCAGAACCTTTTGTGTTCATGTTAATCATTACACCTTTTCGTTTACCCAGTTTTTCAGTTACTGCACCGACAAAAGCGTCTTCGATATCGATAATTGCGATTTCCATTGGCTCAAGTTTTCGACTGCCCTCTTGTTTAAAGATAACTTGAGGTTTAGAAACCAGTAACTCGAAACCTTCACGTCTCATTTGTTCAATCAAAACTCCCAGTTGCAATTCACCTCGTCCGACGACTTTAAAGGCATCCGTGGAATCTGTTTTTTCAACTCGAATGGCAACGTTATGAAGAAGTTCTCTTTCCAAGCGTTCAATAATTTTTCTTGAGGTTACACTTTTTCCATCTTGTCCAGCGAAAGGTCCATTGTTAACCGAGAACACCATTCCCACTGTGGGCTCTTCAACAGCAATTCTTTTAAGTGGGCGAGGATCCAACGCGCTCGCCACAGTGTCACCAATAGTGAAATCTTCCAAACCCGCAACAATAGCGATATCACCAGGTCCAATTTCTTGAACTGGAATTTGATTGTTCACATGGTATTGAAACAAAGCACTGACCTTAACTTTTTTCTGCACTTTTTCTTGCATACATAAAACATCATCGCCAACTTTAATTGATCCTGCACGAATACGACCGATGGCCAAACGACCAACGTAATCATTGTAACTGATATTTGAAACCATCATTTGCAATGGAGCTTCAACGTCTACTTTTGGTGGCGGAATCAAATCAATGATTGCATCGTACAAACAAATTAAATTGTCGGTTTTTATTTTTGGATCCAGCGTTGCCATACCTTCACGAGCGATCGCATACACCGTATGAAAATCGCACTGTTCTTCGGTAGCATCCAAATCAATGAACAAATCAAAAATTTCGTTGTGCACTTCTTGAATACGCGCATCTGATCGATCAATTTTATTGATGCACACGATGACTTTAATATTTTGCTCAAGAGCTTTTTTCAAAACGAAACGTGTTTGTGGCAATGGACCTTCAGAGGCATCAACTAATAAAAGTGCTCCATCGACCATGTTCAAAATACGCTCAACTTCGCCACCGAAGTCCGAATGTCCTGGTGTATCGACGATATTAATTTTTACGTCTTTGTATTGGAAAGAAGCATTTTTTGCCGCAATAGTAATTCCACGTTCTTTTTCAAGATCCATGGAATCCATCAAACGTTCATCAACATGTTGATTGTCGCGAAAAGTTCCCGCTTGTTTAATAAGATGATCCACCAGAGTAGTTTTTCCGTGATCGACGTGGGCAATGATCGCGATATTGCGAATTTTATCAGCAGGCTGTATCATATGATTCTCCAATACTTCTTTTTTTTATTTCAATATCTCGGTTAAAAATTACCCATGGCCACCCATAAGGAACTCTTCATGACTTGTGTCTTGCTGAGCATTTACCGATACAGTTTCGAAGAATTGGAAGGCCATCTCCATCGTTTCTTCGTGGCTTTTGCTTTGAAAAATCTTTTTTCGAAACTGCGAAGCCCCAGGGTACCCGGAAGAGAACCAAGCGGCAAACTTTTTCATTTGTATCCCAACTAAATGAGGTTGAGCGAAGGTTTCCAAACTTTGACGAAGTCCTGACAAAACCTCGAGATAGCAGAGTTCCTTCAAGGTTTCAGCCCCAGGGTTTTTCCATTGGTGCAAAGCCTGTCGAAAAATTGTTGGGTTTTTCAAACAACCTCGACCTATCATGACCCCATCACATCCGGACTGTTTTAGCCGTTCAACTGCCCTTGCCGCCGAATGAAGATCGCCATTTCCAATAATGGGTATTTGAGCTTTGGATTTTACCTCGGTGATATAATCCCAATCAGACCAACCGGAATAACCTTGAGCTCGGGTTCGGCCATGAATGGCGACCCAAGTAATGCCTTCGCCCTCGGCAATTTTACAAACCTCGATGGCATTTCGAAGCCCTGCATCCCAACCGGTGCGAATTTTTATTGTCACAGGGATATCAACAGCTTTTTTCACAGCAGATAAGACGGTTTTTAGAGCGGGTAAATCTTTCAGCATCGCCGAGCCCGCGCCTTTTTTAACCACCTTAGGAACCGGACAGCCAAAGTTCAGGTCGACAAAATCTGCGCCCTTTTCCTGGACTAGCTGAGCCGCCCGACCCAACATTTCTGGATCTTCCCCAAATAGTTGAATACCAACAGGTCGTTGTGATTCATCAAAACTCATTAATTGAAGAGTTCGTTCGCTGCGATATTCAATTCCATGCGAGCTGATTAATTCAGTGATCACCACACTGGCGTCCAAAGCTCTCATAAAAGTACGAAAAGCGTGGTCGGTAATTCCGGCCATCGGTGCTAAAACAAAAGGATTTTGTTGTAAGGCTTCCATCGGATGCATGGGCCGAGTTCTACCAAGTTTGGATGCGCTTAGTCAATCCAAGTGATTCGATTTTCGAGCTGTCTTGGTGCTTTTGGGGGCTGGTGATCGGGATAACCCACAACTACGGCACAGAGTAATTCCAGCTCGCCATTTTTGTATTCTTCAAGCTGAGTAACGCCCAGGAATTGATCCACTTCTGACTTAATTTCCAGGGGTGCCCCCATGGTGCACGACCCAAGCCCCTCAACCAAACAAGCCAAATTCAAATTTTCGACGGCCATATAAACACTGCCAATGCTGGTGTGGTAGCGCTCTTCATTCGAGTTGTGGGAATAAGCAAAAATAATTACCGGGGCCTCACCCAAGGTGAAAAAAAATCTTTCGGTAAAATCATAGAGAGAAGGTTTTAATTTTTTCTGCAAAACATCTTTAATTCCTAACCAAGATTTTTGCGAAAGTTTCAAATATTGATCACGCTTTTTTCCCTGCACCACAAAGAAGCGCCAATTTTGGCGATTTTTCCCCGAGGGCGCCTCTATTGCCGCTGAAAGAATTTTTTCGATCACTTCTTTCGGTGGAGTTTCTTTTTTATACTTGCGAATCGATTTTCTGCTTTTAAGTAGCTCATAAAATTCATCTCTATTGATCATGGCTCAAATTATGGCATGATTTAAAAATGAAATTGAATTCTTTTATCATAGTCTTGGTTTTCGCCGCGGTGATCCTTGCTGCTATTTCAGCAATTCCACCATGGCGCCAATCTGTGCGCGCAGTCTTGAGCTCAGACAAACGAGAAATCCTGGCCACACTTGTTACCCAACTGACGTCAAAGGAAGAAACCTACACCATTTTAAAAATACGCCAAAAGGAACAATTGTTTGTCGAGGTCTACAAACAAGCCGATCCCCACGCTGAATCACAATTTGTGGGGCGGATAAATTTAAATGATCGCAAAGACGCTTTTTTTACTTTTCGCGGCCAAGCGACAAATCTGGCAGTCAGTGATATTGATCAAGATGGCGTTCAAGAAATTTTAGTTCCCGCCTATGATCAAGATATGATCGCCAGGCTTAATATCTTTAAATATAATTTAAAAACAAATTCTTTCGATCGCATGGCTTCAAATTAATTGGCCGGCACAAGCCGAGCGATAATTCCATCATCTGTTGATAGATACAAAAAACCCTCGGGACCTGGGCGCACGTTACGGATTCGGTAACCTTTATCTTTGAGAAGTTCCTCTTGGCCTGTCACTTTTTTTCCATCCAAGGTAATTCGTCGTAAATGCGCCCCACTTAAATTTCCTAAAAATATATTTCCTTTCCATTCCGGGAAGGCGTTTCCATTATAAATCGTCATGCCCGACGGAGAAATTGAAGGAGCCCAGTAAACTACAGGTTGTTCCATTCCTTCTTTGCTATTCGGGCCAATCGGCAAACCACTGTATTCACGACCGTGAGTGATCACAGGCCAACCGTAATTAGCGCCGGGTTTAATTAAATTAATTTCGTCTCCTCCGCGTGGGCCCATCTCGGCTTCCCATAAATCCCCTGTCATTGGATTACGCACAAGTCCCTGAGGACTACGATGACCTAAGCTCCAAATTTCTGGCTTAGCTGTTTTATTTTTTACAAAAGGATTATCTTTAGGAACTGAACCGTCTTCGTTAAGGCGAATAATTTTTCCAGTGGTAAAAGCTAAGTCTTGCACATGAGGTCTTTCGTCGCGATCACCCACAGTTATGAACACATGCCCTTTGTCATCGAACTCAATGCGGGAACCAAAATGACTTTCGTTACTATTGGACTCTTGGGCTGAAAATAATTTTTTGAAGTCCTTTAATTCATTTCCAGATAACGTTGCCGAGGCCAAGGCTGTCGTTGCCTTTTCCCCTATTGGTTCGGCATAGGTCATAAAAATTTTCTGCGACTTTGTATGAACGCGAATATCAAGTAGTCCGCCTTGCCCCTTACTCCAGACTTTTGGAGTGCCCTTAATTTCAGTTACAGATTTACTTTTGGGATCAAATACTTTTAGCACACCTTTTCGCTCTGAAAAAATAATGCGTCCGTCAGCTAAAAAATCAAATCCCCAAACCACATCATTTTGTTGAGTGAGTTTTTCGAAATTAAATTTTACCGCAGCTAGTGATGTCGTAGATAAAGTGAATAATAGTAAAAAATTTAACAACATATTACTCTTTCTTATCCGGATTTTTTTTGTAATCCCGCCAAGATTTTCCTTCGCGGGCCTTGGGGTTCATTTGCAATCGAACAACGGCTTTTTGATGTTCTTCGTAAGTTTCAGAAAAAACTGAGGTGCCGTCATTTTGACTGACAAAATAAAAATATTTTGTCGGAGGACGTTGGATGCTCACGATTAAAGCTTCTTTTCCTGGATTGGAAATCGGACCTGGCGGCAGTGATGGAATGACATAGGTGTTGTAGGGATTTTTGTCGTTCAGCAAATCTTCACGGGTAATGCTCATCGAAAGTTTTCCGGAAAGAAAAGCTTTGCCGTATAAAATGGTCGGATCCGTTTGCAATTTCATTTTTCGTTCGAGCCGGTTGTAGAAAACGCCGGCGATGAGTGGTCTTTCTTCACTAGTGCCCGTCTCTTTTTCTACGATACTGGCCAGAATAACTAATTGTCGAGCAGTCATTCCCACCAAAGGATATGTTTTCGTCACTTCTGAAAAAACAATTTGAAAACGTCGAACCATGGCCGTTATTAATTCTTTAGTCGTCGTGTATTTGGTCATTTGATAAGTTTCGGGGTACAAATAGCCTTCCAGACTTGAATATTTTTCCCCCAAAAGACTTTGAATAAAGTCTGGATCCGTAGCCAATTTTAAAAAATTAACTTTGCTGCCAAAACCTTTTTGCGCATAAAGCTCAGCAATTTCAAAAATATTTAATCCCTCTGAAACTGTGAACGGATAGGCAATGCTGCGACCAGAAGTGATCACATCAAGAACCTCGGAAGGACGCATCTGAGTATTCAGAGCATACTCACCTTTTTTAATTTTTCCTCTGGTGCCAGTCAATTTTGCAAATAAAGAAAAAATTTGCGCATTTTTAACCACACCCTTGGCTTGCAAGTCCTTTGCAATAGTCAAAAAAGAAGTCGCCGGCGCTATTTCATAAATAATTTCCTGTTTAATGTTGCTCGAAGGACTGTTAACAAAACTGTATCCTAAATAAACAACAAGCCCGACAATCGCCAGAAGTAAGCCCACAATACCGAATGAAAAAACTTTAAAATTTTTCTTCATCAATTTTTTCCATAATTCATACCGGGAAGAACTTTGCTTGGGTCGAAAGGCGTCGCATCTTCAAGACTGGCCAGCGGCACTGTACAGTACTGCACTGCAAAGTGAGCCGACGGCCGATCGTTCCCTGATTTTCCCATGCCACCAAAAGGAAGTCTTGAGCTGGCTCCATTGGTTGTCCGGTTCCAGTTGAGAAGTCCAACTCGAGCTTCAATTAAGGCTTTTTTATAAATGTTTTCATCTTTTGTAAATAGGGCCATCACCAATCCATAGCCCGTTGAATTTACGATTTTCAGTGAATGATCTATATCTGTGCTTTTATAAATTGCGACATTAGGACCAAAAATTTCACTTTTTTGATAAACAGATGCGGGATCAAATTTTTTCACCAAATGAATACTTGGAGTTACATAATGGCCTTTATGTTTTAAATCCATCGCCTTGCCACGCATCAGGCTTTCACAATTTTCCCGATTGGCGATTTCTTGAAAACGAATATATTTTTCTACGGCGGCGCTGTTAATCAATGGCCCCATAAATGGATTTTCGGACCAATGCCCTATGGAAAGCTTTTTTGCCGCTTGGTAAAATTTCTCGGTGAATTCATCGGCTATTTTTTCACCTAAAATAATTCGACTGGTGCAAGAACAACGTTGTCCAGAAGACATATAGGCACCAATCAAAGTTTCATAAATAGCTTTATCCAAATCGGCATCATCACAAACCACCGTGGCATTTTTTCCTCCCATTTCAAGAGCTAAAATTTTCCAATAGTGCGATAATGTTTCTTGTTTAATTTTAAGACCCACTTCATAAGACCCAGTAAATAAAATACCATCGATATCTTCACTGACCACCAATCGACGACCCGCTTCTCCGTCACCTTGAACCATGTTGAATACACCTGGTGGAAACTGCGCTTTATCAATAAGTTCAGCGTACAATTGACCCACAGCCGCCGTTTGTTCCGATGGCTTGAATACAATTGTATTTCCAACCATCAGCGCCGGAATAATATGACCATTGGGAAGATGAGCCGGGAAATTAAATGGACCGATAACCGCCATCACGCCACGAGGTTTATAACGAATCACGCCATCAACCGAAGGTAATGCATTAGTGATTCTTTCTTCTTCAATCAATTTGGCCGAAAAATTCAAAGTGATATCAATTTTACTGGCCAAAGCTTTGGCTTCTGTCGTGGAATCCCAAAGAGGCTTTCCTGTATCCCGTGAAATTGCCTGAGCCATCTGCGGTTCATGAGAAACAAAAACTTCTTTTAAGCGCAATAAAGCTTCTTTTCTTTTTTCCATGGATAAAGCGGACCATTCGGGAAAAGCTTTTTTTGCGGCTCGACAGGCTTCATCCATGTGTTCATGTTTGAAGGGCACATTCATGATCATATCGTTTAAATCGGATGGGCTAATGTCTTTGAATTCGCCATGGCCTTTCTCGACAGGAACAAATCGAGAATCAATGTAGTCGCCTTTGTATTTTATCGCAAAAATTTGACTCATGTTTGCTCCTTTTTCTTTTCGTAATCAAAAGGGGAGACAAAAACTTCGTCACCCAACTTTACTTTTAATAACTCTAAGGCTCGACCGGGAATAGCTACTTGCTCGCCGCGAATATCTGTCGGAGTAACTGTCGCACGAAATTGTGCCCCTGTTGTCCCGATCAGCTGCCGGCCCTTAAAGGAAGAGTCTTTAAACTCAGTTAATTTTAAATTACGACCGAGCTTAATTGGAAGAGCCTCTTTCGTAGCTACTCCATAGTGGGGACCGCCATCGAAAGGATCTACTTCTTCTAAATATTCAAACCCAATACTTTCCAACAAATGTTGCGCTGCTTTTGTCGCCTCCCCAACTCGGCCTAAAACCAAACGGGCTTTGCTATCGAGCAGACACAAATAAATATCTTCCTGAGGAAAAAGGCTCTCGATAAATTCTTTATGAGATTGACTTAACATATCGGCTTCTTGATAAGGCAAGCCAGTAAAACGTCTTCCAAGCGCTTCCCAAAATTCACTGCGTCCTTCGTCCGTTAAAGGCGGTGTTAATTCGCACAAAATACGATCTTGAAATTTATCGGGATGCAGTCCCATGTAAAGAAATCGCGCCAGGCTAATCTGTTTACCTAGCTTTTCTGGTCGGCGACGATAATCTTTATCAACAAGTAGTCCCCCTATTTCCGTGGGTCCATCAATATCCAATTGAAAACGCAAAACTTGATGAATAAATCCGATCCCTAAATCTTGACTGAAATGGTCCTTTTTTAAAATGCGAAAAGAAGAATGTGGAGTTTCGTCAGAGCCATGTCTGGCGATAATTAAAGAACTTCCGATAATTATCTTTTTTTCAACGTCTTCAAGTACAAACAAATATTCTGTTTTTTCTTTCGGCAATTTGCCTAAAAAGGATTGTTGGCTCTTAGTAATTTTTGCCGCAAGAATTTTTTTATCACCTGGTAAGTTCAGCAACGAAAATTGCTTCGCTAAATCAACAAGCTGAGAAAGATCATCACTGTGAGCTGCGCGAATCAAAAAACTCATAAACAAAACCTCTCGATCATCTTTTCGTAAAATAAAGTGGCTCGATGTAAATCGTCAATCACGACGTGCTCGTTAGGAGTGTGAATATTTCCTTCTCTTTGTCCTGGACCGAAACAAACACAATCGATACCAACGCGCGAAAAAAGACTCGCTTCATTGGTCGAAGATTGGGCCATTATAGTTTCATCTAAACCCATAGCCCGAAGCTCATCACGACAGCCGCGTGCCAGAATTGAGTTGAGCGCCGTGCGATGAGGTTTTTTATAATCGGTCACGCGAAAAGAACCACCCACCTTTTCGCATTCTTGTTTTAAAAAAAGCATCCAACGTTCATAAATATCATGAGTAATCACCGGTGGAATACGACAGCTTCCGCCAATCAGGACATGATCACCCAGGGTTCGAACCATGCCAATATTCAGTGTCGGAGTTGGTGGAAAAAAATCTGAATCGCAATAATCCTTAAATTCTTTTTCTAATTTTTGAATTGCTCCGTAAATGAAAGTGATTTTTTTAGCAATGGATTCGCGGGTTGGTGTCAGGTCCAATTCCAATATAGCGTGGCTGGGAACAGTGTTAAAATTCGTGCCGCCATCGATCTCCATTAAAATTACACTTTCCGGGAGCATCAAAAGGTAATCAAACATTTTTACGATAGCGCTTTCGCCTAAATGAGGCATTGATGAATGAGCTGATTTTCCATTAAAAATTCGACTCTGGGTAGAAGTGCTTTCGCGCAAATTGTGTTCCTGGCGATAATTAATTTCTTCCTTGGAAAAGGGAATTTGAATCTCAACTGTAGCGAAGCCTTTCGCGGCATTGATCATTCGCAAGTTGCTGGGTTCGCCGATCAAAGCCATTTTTGCAGAAATTTTATTTTTTCGAATGAGTTTTAAGGCGCCCGTCATACCGACTTCTTCCCCATAGGTGCCGACAAGCACCGGTGGAAGTCCCCATGATTTTACATCTTTGAATTTGACCAGGGCTTCAAGCTTACAAAGAAAATCTAATTTCACATCGGCCGCACCCAAACCATAGATTTTGCCATCTAAAATGGCCGCATCAAATGGATTATATCCCGTTTTTGACCACATTTGGTAAGGCCCTGGATCTACGGTGTCCAAATGAGTTTGGAAAAGAAATTCATTACTGGGACGAGTTTCGACCGGACGGGCGATCACATTCATTTCTTCAGTATCGCCATTGAACTCTTCTTGAATCTCGACATGTAATCCCCGCTCGCGACAAAATTGGGCCGCTTTTTCGGCAATCACCTTGCTTCCACTCGTCGGAGTGCTATCGATCGAAATAAATTCTCGACAGGACTGAATGAAATCCAATCAAACTCCTTCAAGAATTGTTTTTTCGATCAACTGCAGAGCCAGGTCGATATCTTGATCCTGAATGATTGCCGGCACCAAAAATCTGGCGCGAACTGGATCTTTTCCGCAGCTAAAAGAAATTAGCCCATTATTAAATAATTTCTTTAAAAATGAATCAACTTGCTCTTTCTTGCCATCGAATGGAGTAAAGGCAATCATCAGTCCCATGCCCCCAGCGTCCTGAACTTTTCCTTTACAGCTGGTTTCATTGAGATGATTTAAGCCCTTGACCAATTTTTGATGGATCTTCTGAATCCGACCTTGTGATCCAAGATATCCTTCATTTTTCAACATATCCAACATTTCCATACCGGCACACATTGCTACGGTGGTTCCAGAAAATGTCCCCGCAATCAAACCTGGTTTTGGATTGTATTCTTCGGTGTACAAAGTTGCACCAAGTTGAGCTGTTTTTGCGATCGTTACAATGTCCAAGTAATTGCCAATATCTAATGTTTCAAAAGCAAAAAGTTCACCCGTACGAGTGAAAGTTTGAACTTCATCCGCCCATAAAGCTATTTTTTTGGATTTACAAAACTCGAGAAGGGGAATGAAAAATTCGCGTGGTGCTGGCTGATATCCACCCTCGCCCAGCATTGGCTCGAAACCAAAACAAGAAATATTTTTTTCATGTTTAGCGACATGTTCTTTCAACTCATTCAAAGTGTTTTCTGCACTTCGAGGATTTTTTTTGTCATAAAAATTAATACGTAAAACTTCATTGTATTCAGGAAGTCCTACTCGATAAGCCGGATTATCCGTTACTTCAGCCATTATCGTGGATCGACCCGCAAAAGCATTTTTAAAACCGATGATCATACGAGCTGGTGAATTTTTTTGCCGAGCAATCTTCAAGGCGGTCTCGTTAGCCATAGTTCCACAGGTCGCAAGCCACGCATGTTTCAAGCGACTTTTTTCTGAAGCCCAACGAACTAATTTTTCCGAAAATTGAAGGTACTCTTTGTTTGGCTCAAGATTTCCTTGCATAACAATATCCGAAAGAGCCCCTCGCAAAGAAGCTGCGATAACTCGCGGATGGCCGTGGCCAAAAAGATGGATGCCGATGCCGTTAATTAAGTCTAATTTAATGCTTCCGTCTTCGAGCTCAACAAAAGGACCCCGGCCCGCCCCTGATCCAATATAGGGATAATGCAAGGGACGGCCTCTTAAAGTGGCAATTTGATCCATCATTTTTTTAGCTCGATCAGCATGATCGGGTTGCTGAGCTTGAATTCCAGGAATTTGTTGATTAATTTTTCCAACCTCAGAAACAAGTTCTTCGATTAAATTTTTAACTTTTGGGTTGTCATTGATTTTTTGTGAAAAAAGCTGCGGCATAGGCTTGTCCTTCCAAAATTAAGAATAGGACCAGTTTACTCCCCGCATAAGAGCAAGACAAGACACGACATGGACAGATATCGTGGAGTTTATGGTCTTGATTTTTCTAATACTCATGCCGTGGACTAACGTCGCTTGGAGCCAACCTTTGGACCCGGACCCTGCCGTATTGTCCTTCGAACAAAGTTTTCAAGAAGGCGTGAAGCTTTATCAAAACAAAGATTTCGAGAAAGCCCGCTCTTCTTTTGAAGCTTCTTTAGTAAAAGACCCTCATAACATTTCCGTTTTGACTAATTTAGGAATGGTTTTTTTCGAAATAGGCAAAAAGGGTCTAGCCCTGGCTTATTTACGTCGTGCGCTAGAAATTGATGCTGACTTTAGGCCAGCACAAACAGCCTATAACTATGTTTGGTCACGTCTTGAAGTGAAAGAGCTCCCCCACCGACTAGAAACCTACGAAAGCCTGCGCGATTATCTTTTAAAACCGGTCAGTTTATCCTCTTATCTTTGGCTCGGCAGTTTATTTTTTTTGCTTTCTGGCTGGTTGCTGATCCGTTTTTTTGGAAAAAGAAAGCGTGCCTTTGAAGAAGAGCTCCCCTTGCCGCCATTTCCCACGGTGGGTTTTATGATAATGATTATCTTCATCACCTTCTTTAGCCTCACTTTGCTTAAAGTCTATGATCTTACTTTAACTCGTGCGACGATAACCGCTGAAAAAGTTCCAATGCACACCGCGCCGAATGAAAATGAGGCCAGCCTCTTTGAATTAAGCCAAGGACTTGAGGTTATCCTTAGAAAGTCGGAAGCCGACTGGGTCCAAGTGACTTATCCCGGGGGACCAACAGGTTGGGTAAAAAAGACAGAACTGATGGTTACCACCGACGGGAGCATCTAAATGATAAATTATTTTTGGGATAATATTTTCAAAGGCGATAGAAAAGAAAAAAGCGTCTACACAACTTTAAAAAATAACATTTTATTTAAAGATCTCAACCCCCGCGAGCTTCAATTGGTTCAAAATATCGTGAATGTTCGACACTTTCAAAAAGGCGAAGTGATTTTCCAATATGGCGAAGTTGGCGTGGGAATGTATTTAATTGTCTCCGGCTCTGTAGATATTTCGCTGAATGGAAAGATCATCACTAAACTTAAAGAAGGTGATTTTTTCGGAGAACTTGCTCTTGCTGAAGAAAATGGGCGAAGAACTGCGGACACAATCAGTGCCGAAGAATGTGTTATGATCGGTTTTTTCCGACCAGATATGTTCGAGATTGCCAATCGCAACCCAAGTGCGGGAGTAAAAATTCTTTTTCGACTTTCCCAGGTTCTTGGCACACGCCTGCTTGAAACAACAACTCTAATTTCAACGATGAGGCGAGATGCAAGACTCAACGATCAAAAGAATTCATAGAAGAAAACTGATTTTTTTTCTTGGATTTTTATTAGCTTTTTTTCTTGGACTGACTTTTGTAAAAAATTTACTGATTTCATTTTTATTGGCCTTCGTAGGATTCTATATTTTAAGCCCTTTAGTTGATGTTTTAGAGAGGAAAGGCTTATCGCGAGGCTGGTCTGCCGCAGTTCCATTTTTTATTTTTTTATCGGTGTTTGGCATTTTACTTCAATTGCTTTTGCCTTTACTTGTCTCTCAGTTTGATGAACTCAAAACAGATTTTCCAAAATATTCAGATGGTTTTACAAGAATTTTAATGGATTTGAAGATGAAAATAAGCCACTTTTCTGATGCCGCCGTTGCCGAACGAATCGCCAGCCAAATCCAAGAATATCTTCAAACTTTAACGCAAAATATTTTTCGTGATATTCCCGAAGTTGTTTCAAATTCTTTGACCGTTCTTGTGTTAGCTCCCTTTTTAACATTTTTTATGCTTTTGGACGGCAAAAGGTGGATTCGAAATATTTTATCACTAGTGCCTAATAGCTTTTTTGAATTGGCACTGAATTTAAATTATCAAATCTCAACGCAAATGGGTGGCTTTGTCCGAGCCCGACTTTTAGAAACTTTGATTATTGGTTTCCTAACATGGATCGGTTTAATCATGATCCAGTTTCCTTATGCTCTATTTCTTGCTGTGCTTGCGGGAGTACTGAATCTAATTCCTTATATTGGTCCTTTTATTGGCGCTGCCCCGGCCTTTTTAATCGCCATGACAAACACTGGTATCCCCGTGAATTATACTCTCTTATGTTTAGTTTATATTTTTGCCCAAGTGATTGATATGGCTATCATTGTTCCATTAGTTGTTGCCAAGATAGTAAATCTTCATCCAGTCACAGTGGTGCTTGCAGTTATGGTTGGATCTCAGATGATGGGCATTTTAGGAATGATTATTTCCATTCCCCTGGCTAGCGTCATGAAGGTGACTTTCCAGTCTTTGTACGCTCATTCAACAGACTTTCGCAGATGAGAACCTGTTGACTTTTTACGCAGGGGGCAATTACAGTTTGTCTATGAAATATTCTTTTTTGATCGCTTCTATTTTGCTCCCACTTAGTTTTCAAATTCTTACCGCCTGTTCTTCTGAAGAAAAAAAAGCGGATACTCCTGAAGGTCTTTTTGCTTTAGCCCAAGAATATGAAAAAGATGAACGTTATGAAGATGCAATTCGTAAATACACGGATGTAAAAAATCGATTTCCTTATAGTTCGATGGCCCCAAAAGCCGAATTGGCTATTGCCGATGTGCATTTTAAAGAAGAATCCTTTGTAGATGCTCAGTTAAGTTATGTGACATTTCGAGAACTTCACCCCAAGCATCCGCAAATTGATTATGTGCTTTTTCGCATTGGTTTGAGTTATTTTAAACAATTACCAGAAACCATCGATCGTGATTTAAGCGTGGCCAACGAGGCGATCAACTATTTCAACGAACTCATCAATAATTATGCAACCTCGACGCATATTAACGATGCCAAAGAAAAACGGGACCAGGTCATGAAAAAATTGGCTGAAAAAGAAGACTACATCGGAGATTTTTATTTTAAACGCCATCTTCATGAAAGTGCCATACCCCGCTATGAAAACTTGCTAAAAAAGTTTCCAAACCAAGGATTTGATGCTCGTGCCTTAGGTCGGTTAGTCATTTCCTGTAAAAAAACCAATGACCAGGCTAAAGCTCAAAAATATTTTCAGGTGTTAAAAGAAAAACATTCCAATACTAGCGATTTTAATGACGCCAGAAAGGTGATGAACTGATGGAAATATCCAAAGAAGAAATTCTGAACGAGGCTCGTTCCCACTTCATCAATGGAAATTATAAAATGGCCGAAGGCCTTTTGAACCAACTGCTTCTTTCTCCGCAACGAAATCCTGAAATTTATCAAATGCTCGCAACAATTTATTACGATCAAGGGCAGTTCAGTCGCGCCATCAAAACCTTCAAAAGAGCCCTTGAAATTGATCCCACCTACACCGATGCCAGCGTCGGACTTTCAATTATTTTAAATGATCTTGGTAAGTATGACGAAGGCAAACGGGTCTTTTTAGATGCTCAAAAACTTTTAGACTTAAAATCAGGTCGAAACGATCCTTATATTGATGAAAAAATTGCTTCTAAACATGAAGAAATCGCTGATCTTTATTTCCAATACAAAAAATACTCTGAATCCCTCGAGCAATTGCTAAAAGCCCAAAAGCTTTCTTCACGACGCTCTGGGATAGGACTTCGAATTGCCGAATGTTATGTAAAATTGGGTCTTACTGATCGTGCAATCAAAGATTTAAAAAGTTTAATTTCAGAGTTTCCGGGTTTTTTACCAGCTCGACTTAAATTGGGAGTTATTTATTATAATTCTCATATGATTGCCGAAGCTTCCGAGGAATGGGAAACTGTTTTGATTCGTGATCCTCATCATCCCGAGGCAAAACGATACTTGAAAATGGCTCAAGCTGCTGGCGTTACACAAATAGAACTTTAAAAAAGGTCGCTTCGTATGGCACAAATGAAAGATTCGATGGTTCCCTTCCTGACGTCTGAAGAAATTCAAATTCTTGTTCGGAAGTTGGCTAAACAAATTGAAATGGATTATCGCAACAAAGAAGTTGTTTTTATATGTCCACTTCGGGGCTCCGTGCACTTTGCTGCAGATCTCATGAGAAACGTTAATTTGCGCCAACAAATTGATTTTGTTTACGTTCGGGCTTCAAATCGGGGCGGGACAATTAGCATCACTAAGGATATCTCCATAAATATTGCCGATAAAGATGTCCTTATTTTAGAAGAAATTATTGATACGGGTCGAACTTTGAATTTTTTAAAAAACCGCCTGCTTTCGGCAAATCCAGCTTCTTTAAAAATTGTTACTTTATTGGATAAGCCTGCTCGTCGTGAATTGCCCTTACGTGCTGACTATATTGGCAAAACAATCGATGATCGCTATGTTGTTGGCTATGGCATGGACATTGATGAAACTGGCCGAAATTATCCTGATATCTATAATCTCAAAAATTAAGATAGCTCGAGCTTAGCTGACCCAAACATTCACAGCGAAAAGTATCACCACACAAATTGCATAAAGAACGATAATTTGTTTTTGCATATTATTGTTACTCCTCCACTGTCTAAGTTACATACAGTGCTTTGGTCCGTCAAATCTTTGTCCGACTAAAGTCTAAACATTTTTTTAAATAATTCTCAAATTGAAACAAAAGAATTCTCAAATTCCTCTCTAAAAAAATGAGACTTTCGCCGATAATAAGCTTGTAGGAGGACAACTAATGAAAAAACTAACAAAAAAAAATCGTCGTTTATTTAGTAATGAAAAAGGTCAGGGAATGGTTGAGTACATTCTGCTTCTTGTCGTGGTCATCGGTTTAGTCGCGATCTTCAAAGGAAGAATTATCGAAGTGATCAAAGGGAAAACGGATCAAGTCGGTAGCGGCATGGATTCTTTTCAAGTTGAGCAATAAACTAACATGACCATCGAATACATTCTCTTGATGATTTGTGTTTTTGGTATTGGGCTGAAGTTTTTTGTAAGCGCCCCAATGGATGCTTTCAAAGAAGCCGGCCCCCGCCTGGGAGCTCGTGTCGAAAGACATTTAGCGACTGGAACCGGTTTTAAATATCAAGGACGCAACCATCGCTGGGATCAGGCCCAATGAATAAAACCTTCATGATTCTTAACAATCAAAAAGGTCAATTTGTCATCGAAGCCATTCTTCTGATGGTTTTGAGCCTGGGTCTTCTTATGGCCGGCACCCGCTATTTGCGCGAGAAAAAAGCTGTGCAAGCTGTCGTGCAAGGTCCTTGGTCACGGGTAGCGACGATGACTGAATCTGGAATTTGGGCACCAAACACTCCTCAACAAATTCGACGACACCCCAATACCGCGCAAAATCGTGGTGTGACATTGTTGGAGTTTCAATAATTTAATTTTTAAAGGGAAATCACTATGGATCAGGTGATTAAAAATCAAAAACAAAATCGGTTAAATAATAACGCCGGGTTCTTATCTGCGGATTTTTTATTTTCAATTGTTATTGGTATCACCGTTTCAATGATGCTTTTTGCCTTATGTTTTACTTTTAGCACTATCGAAATTTCACAGTACGTTGCTTTCTCTGTGTCTCGGGCCCACATGGCTGGTCACGATGATCCTGACAAACAGACTCTTATGGCCAATAATAAATATGAGTATCTGACTAAAAAAACGATGATTGGCTTGCTGTTCCGACCCAACAGCTGGTTTGAGTTAAGAAAACCGGATATTCGTAGCGGTTTGGATAATAGAACTTTTGGTGCCGATTATGAATACAAAGATGATCGCGTGCCACAAACTGGTGTGCGCTTAGACTTTGTCGCAAAAATATTAAATTTCAACGTCGCTTTTCTTGGCAAAAGTAGCGAAGACGACAAACCCTTCACGGCCCGCGTGACTGGACTTTTGTTTCGTGAGCCAAGTTCAAAAGAATGCCGCGAACAAATGAAAAATATAAATCGCTATAGTGCAATTTTAAATTTAGACCGTCGTTTTGGTGTTCTTGATTCGTCACGAGGAAATAATCCAGCTTATTTTCCTTTGGAGGACAACGGATGTTGAATAAAAATTCCCAAAAAAGAAATTTAAATAATTCGGGAATGGCCGTGATGGAAATGATTCCAATTTTAATCATTGTTATTTTGTTACTCAACTTTAGTCTTGGTTTTTTCGGAGTCATTCAAACTGGAATTCTTAATTCGATAGCCGCTCGCAATTATGCTTTTGAAACATTTCGACATCGCGCCAATTTGAATTATTTTTATCGAGAAGGCGCGCAAGAGTCTCAGCTTTCTAGTTACTCTAAATATGGTTTTCGTTTTCACGGAATTGCCTCTGAAAACAGGACCGGTGATACTTGGATCGCAAGTTCCCGTAGCATTGCCTTTGTTCAGCCTTTTGGCGGGGTCGATGCCGATGGAAAGGTCTTGGCTATCCAAAGAAATATGCAAAATGCTGAGACAGACCTACATAATAATAAAATTTTTACGATAAGAGATGATGGAAGCAGGACTCTGATCGGTGCAGCTCCAATTTGGATTCGTCCAACATATGGAATTTGTATTCGAGCCAGTTGCCAACCTTAATGGTGTGAGGTCTTTATGGGTTCGTCAGAAGGTCGAAATTTATGGTTATCGCTGATCGCGGGGGTCTTTGCGGCCTTTTTGCTGTACAGTTATTCTCAAGAAAATAAAGACGCCTTGATGAAAAAGTATGGTTCAACGAAAGTCATCGTCATTGCTAAAGAAGATATTCCTGAAATGTCGACAATTTATGAAACTATGCTCGAGACCCGCAGTGTGCCTAAAGATTTTATGGCACCAAATTCCATTGATAATCCCGAAGATGTTGTTGGAAATGTCACTGCAATTCCAATAAAAAAAGAACAACCTATTTTAAGAAATTTTTTGTATTCTCCCGGAGCTGACACCGGAATTTCAATGCAAGTCGCGCCAACAAAAAGAGCGGTTTCGATTCCTGTCGATGAAGTTCGTGGCGTTGCTAAACTGATTCGTCCCGGGGATCGCGTTGATATCATCGCGGCTCTTGATTCCGGAAAAGGTGTTTCTCAAAAAAGAGAAGCCTTTTATCTTATGCAAGACGTAGTGGTTCTGGCGACGGGTGTCTCAATTGTAAACAATCTTCCTCGTCTGATGGAACTGGATTCATCTGGGAAAAACGTCATTCAAACCCCTCTCACCGGAGATACAAAGTATAGTACAATTACAGTTGAAGCAGATTTAAAGCAGGCGCAAGATCTGGTGTATATTTTGTCGACCTCACCTGGGAATCTTTATTTCACGTTACGTAATCCCAATGACCGACAGCAGCCCTCAAGACTTCCGACTTCAACTTCGGATTCAGTCTTAGGTAAACCAGTGGTCGACTTTAGCGCACCAGCCCCAGTTCCGGTGGCTCCGCCACTGCAACCGGCAAGGCCTCAAAGTTTGCCACAAAAAAAATCGAATGGTTTTCAAAGATTATGATGATCTGTAAGATTGTAACCGGGGGAACAAATGAAAAGACTTAATAAAAAATTATCAAGTCTCTTAACAACAGCAACAACGCTGGCAATAATCATTTTGTTCATGACTCCATTAACAAAAGCACAAAAAGACAATCTTGAAGCACCAGCAACGGATGCTTCGGAACAATCTGAGAGCGAAGAAAATATTCGTACAAAAAAATACGTCAATTTGACTATGGGCTTCGAAGAAAATGTTAAACTTCCTAAGTTGCCGCCCAATGTAGTTTTCAAAGGAACCTTTCGCAATATCGTTGCAGCCGAACGAAATAAAGAACTTAATATCTTAAAGTTAATTCCCAAATCTGCTGGTTATGGAACTTTAACCATCCATGATAAAGACAAAGACCGAGTGGTTGCTGAATACCGCATCGATGTCAAAGTCAGCAAGCTTGATAAAGTCATTCGCGAAGTGCGCTCGCTATTGATCGACATTGAGGGTATTTCCATTAAAGTCGCCAACGACCGAGTGTTGATTGATGGTCAGGTTCTTTTACCCAAAGATCTTAGCCGAATTTACAATGTTGTTTCTCATTACCCCGATCAGGTCACTTCGATTGTGACGATCAGCCCTTTAGCACAAAAGAAAATTGCTGAATTTATTTCGCGCGACATCAACAACCCTGAAATCACTGTAAGAACGATAGATAATAAAATTATCCTCGAAGGTTTTGCTAATAACGAAGAGGAAATGAAAAAGGCAGAAATCATCGCCAAGTTATATTTACCACCAGTGACTGTGGACTTAGTTGGCTCTGAAAAGGGAATCAAGTATCAAAAGCCGATCAATGATGGCGTTGTAAACTTAATCGTTGTTAAGGAATCTCCAGCTGCACCACCAGCTAAAATGGTTCAACTTGTTGTTCACTATGTTGAGTTGAAAAAAGATTATTCAAAAGCATTTCGTTTTCAATTCACACCAACTCTGGAAGACAACTCTTCAATGTCAATAACCTCCGGTGGTTCTGGTGGCGGTGTTATCACTCAACTCACAGGCATCGTTTCTGGTTTGTTACCAAAACTGAATTCTGCAAAACAACATGGTCATGCACGAGTTCTTGAGAGCACCAGCTTAATTGTGGAAGATGGAAAAAAAGGTGAGATTTCACAAGTGACTCAACAACCTTACTCCGTGATTGGCCGTGACGGCGTTCAGGGAACTGCTTTTACTGATGTTGGGATCCAAGCTGGAATTACACCTGTGATCTTAGGTGAAAAATCCGGAAGTGTGGCCATGGATATGAGTTTCTCAATTTCATCTATGTTAGGTACTGCTCAAAATGGTGCTCCTATCACCGCAAAAAACACCATCAATTCTCGAGTGACTGTGCGTGATCGTCAAAGTGCAGCCATCGGCGGGTTGATTAAAAACTCGACCTCAACCGGCTACAATCGAAATCCTGCGGCAAAAAATCCGATCATTAGTCTGTACGCCTCAAAAGAATTTCAGCGGGACCAAAGTCAGTTCGTGGTTTTCGTAACTCCAATTATCAAAACTTCAGCTAGCTCTGGCTCTGAACAAGTTAAGAAAAAATTTCGCCTCCGCGAATAAAAGCTCCCTCTTTCCCGCCTTATAAGCCTTTTCAAAAGGCCTAAGGTCCATTCACTTTTGCAGTAAAAAAACCGATCTCCCTTACTGGAGGTCGATTTGGCGTTAAATCCGAATTGCACATTAATTGGCGTCATCGGCGGTAAAGGCGGCGTAGGCAAAAGTGTTTTTGCTGCGAACTTTGCTTGTGCTTTGATGACGGAATTAAGATCTCCTGTTTTGCTCATTGATGGCGATTCAAAAAGTGTGGGCGATCAAAATGTGATCATGGGTTTAAAACCAAATAAAACTCTTCGGGAAATTGCGTCTCTGACTTCTTCCCTAAATTCGATGAACATCAATCAAATTGTCACCATGCATGCTTCGGGTTTAGCTTATATTGGTGCTGTTCGCGGGCCAGAAGAAAAATTGGATATCAATCCCGATTTAGCAATTAAACAACTCGAATTTTTTAGTCGCAGTTATCGTTTTATCGTTGTTGATTTAGGAAATGACATCGGTCCTTTGCAACAGGCGATTCTTATGGAATCCACTGGTTCATTTATTATTAGTTCACCTGAATTATTGGTCGTCACACAAACACAACGACTAATCAACGAATTGCTCTCGGCCACATTTCCCAAAGATATGTTTCAATTGATAATTAATAAAGCTTCACCATCAGGTTTGGCTCCACAAGCAATATCAAATCAACTGAACATGCCCGTTTTGGGAATTATTCCTCAAGACGATTTGACCACCACGAGTGCCTTACAAAAATTCACACCATTTGTTTTATCTGCGGCTAAAGCTCCGATCACGGCCGCTTATTACGATGTTGTTCGCAAATTAACTGGTGGAGTTTTGCAAAGATTAAAATCTTTGAATAAACCCAAACCTACGTTAGCTGCGCAAACAGGTGCTGGAACAGCAGGCGCAGCAGCCACGAGTTCAAAAGACCTTGACGTCAGAACACAACTCAAACTTCGCGTGCATTCGGAATTGATCCGCACCGCTGATCTGAATAAACTTTTGGCTGAAACCCGCGGGGATGAATCCAAACAAGCCGAGTTGCGCGATAAAACTAAAAAAGAAGTGACCATAGTTGTGGATCGTGAAGCGCCGGATTTACAAAGAGAAGAACGTGCAAAAATTATCAAAGAAGTTTTAGAAGAATCCCTGGGTCTTGGACCTCTGGAAGATCTTTTAGCTGATCCTCAGGTTTCCGAGATCATGGTGAATGGCTATAAAAAAATATTTGTGGAAAAAAATGGAAAAGTTCAACTGAGTCCTGTCACTTTCACGTCGAACGATCATTTAAGAAGAATCATTGAACGAATTGTGACTCCTTTGGGTCGACAAATTAATACGTCCACTCCTTATGTCGATGCTCGATTGAAAGACGGCAGTCGAGTGAACGCTGTCATCGAGCCTTTGGCGATCGACGGCCCCGCCGTGACAATTCGTAAATTCAAAAAAGGCGGAGTTAACCCCGAAAAATATGTTGAGTACGGCTCGATGAGCAAACAGATGGTTGATTTCTTGCGCATCTGTGTGGAAAACGGTCTTAATATTGTTATTAGTGGTGGAACTGGATCTGGTAAAACAACTTTACTCAATATGATGTCTTCCTTCATTCCAACAAACGAACGAATCATCACTGCCGAGGACGCTGCCGAATTGCAATTGCAACAAGACCATGTGGTCCGATTAGAAACTCGGCCGCCTTCGATGGAAGGCACCAATGCCGTAACAATTCGTGATTTGATTAAGAATGCGCTTCGTATGAGACCAGATCGCATTGTTGTCGGCGAGTGCCGGGATGGTGCTGCGCTAGATATGCTTCAAGCAATGAACACCGGCCATGATGGATCAATGACAACAACTCATGCCAATAGCCCGCGCGAATGCATCGCACGTATCGAAACATTGTGTATGATGGCGGGCATGGATCTTCCTGCCCGTGCGATTCGTGAACAGATTGCTTCAGCGGTTCATATGATTGTGCAAATTTCACGACTGTCAGATGGCAGCAGAAAAATTTTAAGCCTCACTGAAGTTGGTGGCATGCAGGGTGAAGTTGTTACTTTGGCCGAGATTTTTCGATTCAAAGAAACTGGTTACGACAAAAACAGACGTATTCAAGGCGTATTTCAAGCAACCGGAACAATCCCCAGTTTTATCCAAAAATTAAGTGAAAAAGGGGTAGTTATCCCTCGAGAAATTTTTTCAACTGAAAACAAAGCGATCACTCCACCTGTAGATCCAGTAACGCCCGCTTTGAAAAAAACGAGTTAAGGATTAATTTATGTCGATATTATCAAATCCATTGGTTCTAGCTTTGTTGTTTGGAATATTCGTAGCAATAGCCATTTATTTTGCAGCTGACCACGTTAGTGCGCTCGTACAAAAAAAGGGTTTGAATCAACAACAGCAAGTCATTCGTTTATTAAAGCTGATGCAAGTCGAAGTGAATGAAAAAAGAATTTCTTTATTAATGATGATTATGAGCTTTGGTTTGGGTGGTGCTGTTTTTCTTTTATTTCTTCCCAATATAATTATCAGCATACTTTTTGGTCTTGGCGTTACGATCTTAGGATGGGCTTTACCTTTGATGCTGGTAAAAAGTCTATATGAACGTCGCTGCACCAGATTCACAGATCAAATGGTTGATGCTTTAACGATCATGGCCAATGGAATTAAAAGCGGATCCAATGCCACTCAATCGATGGAAAGAGTTATCGAAATTATGGGCAATCCGATCAGTCAAGAATTCAAACTGGTTATTACTCAACATCAATTCGGTCAAAGCTTTGAAGAGGCCCTTTTAGATCTTGGCCAACGAATTCCGAAACCCGATGTGCAAATGTTTGTAACGGCGATTAATATTTTAAAATCAACGGGCGGCAATCTGAGCGAGACTTTTGAAACGATTGTTATGGTCATTCGTGAGCGACAAAAAATTGAAAAAAAGATTGATGCAATGACCGCCCAAGGAGTTACTCAGGGGATGATTGTATCAATGATCCCTTTTGTCCTAATGGGCGTATTCTTCCTGGTCGATCCCGCATTTATTGCTCCGATGTTTAACACGACCTTGGGCTTAATCCTGCTTTTTGTTATGACTTTGATGGTAGTTATAGGTGGCGTAGTTATCAAAAAAGTTGTTACAATTAAAGTATAGTCCGCAGCTAGATTGGCTGACAATCAACGCCTGCGTAAATTGAACAATGAGGTTCAGCAAAATGAAATTAAGATATCTTTTTCTTACACTCCTTTTTTCTTTAAAATCTTACGCGGTCGTTGACATGAAGAATGCCAACTACTCGAACACCTGGGTCGATTTAAAAGTGAATGGATCCGGATACGATCTTAAACTTGAGCGAACCTATAACAGCAGAACATTGTTTAACGGCATGTTTGGTTTTGGCTGGTGTTCGAACTTCGAGACCTCGTTGGACATTACTGCAGAGGGTAACTTAAAAGTGAAAGAATGCGGCGCGGGCTCTGAAGTTCTTTTTTCTGCCCGGGAAATTTCAAGAAAAGATGTCGATAAAACTGTTGATCAAATTATCGTTAAAATGAGAGCGGATAAAACTAAACCTCGAACTGAAGAGTATTACAAAAAAATTCGTGAGGAGCTTATTCATTACGATGACATGAGGAGTGACCTCGCTCGAGCAATGGGAATTAAGGTTCAAATTAAAGAAGGAACAAAATTTCTAGCCAATGGCAAAGAAGTGGAAAATATTATTTTCGCTAAATCATACTACGAAAGAACTTTGCCTGATGGCACGAAGCAACGCTTTTCCCCACAAGGAAAGTTTACTGCTGCTTATGATAAAAATGGCAACGTACTTAAGCTTGAATATGAAAAAGATCTTTTAAAGGAAGTCAGTGACAACAATGGTCGTCGCTTAAGTTTCAAATATTTTCCAAATAAAAAAGTCAAAGAAGTTACTGGCCCTAATGGCATCAAAACCGAATACAAATTTGCCAATCAAGATGATTTATCTTTTTCAAAAGATTCAGCCGGTTTAACATCAAATTATGTTTATGATGAGTTACACAATTTAATTAAAGTTACTTTCCACGACAAAACGGTAATTCAAATTAAATACAATCAAAAAGAAGACTGGGTGACTGGTTTTACAGATCGGGATAAGTGTGTGGAGTCTTACGCCTATGAAGTAGCTCCGAATGATGCAGGCCATTTTTGGTCAACAGCAAAAAAAGTGTGTGGCAAAGAAACGGTCGCCGATAACCGCTATGAATTTTGGCATAAACAATCCCCTAATGGAGACTATGCTCTGCAAAGAGTTTTAACCAAAGAGGGCGGCAACACTGTCGATATCACTTATCACGAAACCTTTGGACGCCCGATTTCAATTCGACGTAATTCCGAAAGAGTTTCTTATGATTATTATCCAAATGGCTTAGTTAAACTGAAAGCTTCTGCTTTTGCAAAAATGCTTTTTGATTACGAAAATGAATTTAAGAAAGTAAGCAAAGTGACCATCGAGGCTTTCAATGAAAAGGGAAAATTGCTGAGCACTAAGATGACAAATTTTCAATATGATAAAAAAGCAAATTTAACTTTTGCCTCAAATACCGATGGCCAAAAAATCAATGTCACTTATGACAATCGCGGTCGGATTGCCACAATTACCGATCAGGCCAAAAAAGTAGTTAAGATTGAATATGATGAAAGACATGGTAAACCTGCCTTAGTGACTCGCCCGGGGCTTGGGACCATTAAAGTGAGCTACAAACCAACCGGCGAGATTAGCGAAGTTAAAAGCCCCGAAGGCCCAACTGTCGCTAGTCAGGTTGCAAGTACCTTTAATAATTTGTTAGACATTATCGCTCCGGCAACAGCCGAGCTTTATTTATAGGGAGTTGATCGTATGAAATTAATAATTTTTTTAGTAATGCTGATTATGGGATTTTCGTTCAGCTCTTTAGCGAAAGAGGCCTCTACTAAAACACAAGCAGGCGCGCCTTGCATAGATAAAGGCGGAGCCTGCGAAAGTCCTGAATCGCAGAAACCCAACGTCAGCGAACAAGGTGCTAAAACCCTTTGCGCTGGTGGTAAGATTAGTGGCATTAGCGATGAAGATTCTGCAGCTATCCAAAAAGAGCATTGTCCTCTTCAAGCTGGGGGCGACGCAGGCAAAAAAGATGGAACGGCTGGTAAGTAGTTTCTTCGATACCGTAAATTGTCTCAACTCGCGACATTTTCTCATTTTGACCCATCTCGCTTAACAGGCGTCTAATTATTAGACGCTTTTGTTTTTAGTCCAAAAGCCAAGTCCCTAATATTACAAGAAAATCTGCTGTCTCATAATGAATGTCTCATGGCATGTCTCTAGCTAAGACATTCATTATGAGACAAAGGAGTTTCAAATGAGACAGTTCAATTTAGTATTCACAGTTTTGGTTATGTTTTTCGCTTTACAAGGTCAGGCTCAAAACAAAAAGGCCAAAGTAATCAAAAAACATGAAATGACTCTTACTTTAAAAAGAGCGACAGCACCGGTTACAGGAGTGAAGTTTGCTTCTAGAGCCCCAACGGCAAATGTGGGAAGCACGAGTTGCGCTGCTAAAAATAAAGCACACAGCCCATTTTCTAAAGAAGGTAAGCTTACTCAAGTAAGTAATCGAACGCTTCCGACAATGGCAAATCGATCTGCTACTGGTAATTTATAACAAGAGCCAAAGATCTTTACCAAGACCGGCTCTTTAGTTTTACTTAGATGCTTTTTCGGATTTGCTGTTAACTTGAGTGTTCCAAAGACTTTGTGCTTTGTTGCGAATTTGCCAGGCACTTTCTTCAATAAATAGTGTGGCGCCAGACGCTGTTAAACGAACCTGCTGACTGATTTCGGAATTCCTTAACCACTGATCAAATCGTGTTTCAAGGCTTATCCCGCCCACTTTAAATTGCATAAGATAAACTAAAAATAGCGTCATTAAAAAATTCTTTAAAACAAACATTAAACCATTCATCGTGAAGCCTCTTTAACTTGTGGAAAGTAGTCCTTCATTACATTGAGTAAGTCTTTTTTAGTAAATGGCTTAACAATAAAGCTGTCGCAACCTTCCGCTAAGGCGCGTTTTAGCAATGGTCCTTGATCCAAAGAGGAACAAGCGACAATCACGCTTTCGGACCAAATTTCTTTCATCTCGCGCGCTGTTTCGATGCCATTTTTAATTGGCATTACTAGATCTAGCAACACCAAGTCCGGTAAGGTTTTTCGATAAACTTCAATAGCCTCTTGGCCATCTTCCGCTTCCCCTACGCAAACGCAGCCAAAGCTTTGGAAAGCATTCTTAAGAAGCTCACGAATAAAAGGTGCATCATCGACCACAATGAATCTTGCTGACATCACTTTATTATATTTGAAAAGTCTTCAGACTGAATCTGATTCCTTGAATTTTCTTCGAACTAGACAAAAGCAAAGCGTCGCGTTTGACCTCATCGGCTCTTCAGAGCAAACTGAGGGGATGAGAGCGCTTTGTCTTAATTTATTTCTATCTTTAATTTCAATTGTTGCTCTGTCTCAGAACAAAAGTCTAGGCACCTATCAAAGTGCAGATGACACGACTTTAACGATTAAAAAAGTTTTTATTGCGCCTTTTTATGACAATCAAAATAATGTCTACGCGCCAACAATGACTACTTACATAAAAGCGAAGGTTACCGAAGAAAATCAATGGGTCGTTGAACCTGCCGAAGGTGAAAATACAAAATCATTTAAAATTAGCAACCAATTGGACTCGACCGAGGCCGAACGAATTTTGATCATGAAAAAATTCAACGTGCAGGCCTTGATGACTTCTAAAATCATCAAAGGCCCCAAAGGGATGTCTTTGCGCATGACTTTGTATGCGGGATCAAAAGCTCTGCCCTTGGTTCAAGAAAATTTAGATCAAATACAAAATTTTGAAACCGAAGAAATTAAAAAAAATTATGACCTTTTGTGGAGTCGTTTGAAAAAACGAATGCCTTTCAATGGCACCTTGCTTAGTCGACGCGGTTCCGAAGTTACAATTAACCTTGGTACAAAAAATGGCCTTACCCCAAAAGCAGAAGTCCGCGCGATTTTAATTTTAAAAATGATCCGACATCCAAAATTGCAATTTATGACTTCTTCCGAAAAAGAAATCCTTGGCAAAATCGAAATCACCAAGTTAGACGATTACCTCAGTTTCGGCACGATCACTTATGAAAAAGAAACCAATCTTCTGGCGGCCGGAATGAAGATCCAAATGGATGAAGGGGTCTTTACTAATATCAAGATGAGCGCTGAGGGCCCCACAGACAAAGCGGCCTTTGGTGACAAACCGAAAGAGTGGCTTCCGATGAGTCCGCCTCAGTATGGCCTGCTGGGAGTGGCGCTGGGTCTTAACCAGTATAATCAAAGCGCGAATCTGACTAGCGCCGCCGGTAATCTATCCGCTGTAAATAATTTTGCTCCTACAATCCGCCTGAATGGTGAATTTTGGCTCAACGAAGAATGGTATTTTGCTTTAAGTCTTAGACAATCAGCCCTGGCCGTATCGAATGGTCTTTCGAACTCTTCGCCAGAAAAACTCAACATGTCTTTAAGCCAACAATCTGTTTCTATGGGTTATAACTTATTAGTCACCAATCAGTTTTTTGGTCCTAAATTTCAGTTTTCAGCAGGGATGACTCAGTATCGCGCTCAAATTGATCCAAGTTCGCCGGTGGCCTTTACCACCATGAATTACGGCGGTCTTACTTTGGGCTTTGCCGGGTCTTTTCCTTTATCCGAAGAAGTCCCTTGGGATATTGGTGCACAATTTAAATATTTCTTATCACCGACAACTTCTGAATCCACATCGTCAGGCTCGGTAACCTCAACCAAAATCAACGACTTTGGTGTGTTCTCGAGATATCGTCGCAGTAAAAATATTGCCTATGTTGCTGAATTAAGTTTTGAGTATTACGCCACTGACTTTGATTCAACAACAGCAGTTCGTCCTGACCCTGCCACCAACATATCCCATAAAATAACGAATCTTCTTTTTGGAATTGAATATCTATTTTAGAAGATGGCCCTTAGACCGTCTTTCATAAATTTGTCTCAAATTTTGCATTAAACTTTACACAGAAAACAAAGACCACTTTGTTTCGAATTAAGGAGTCTCTATGCAAAAAGTTAGGGTATTTTTTTCTATTCTGTGCATAAGTTTGACAGCAATCGCGGAACCCGATCTTCGCGAGGTATTCAAACAACGTCTTCAACTAAATTACCAAATGTCTGTTTTAAAGATCGTCGATCTTATCGTTAAAGAGATCAAAATTGAGGTGGAAGGAACGCCCTTGGTTCTTCCCCCTAAATCGGATCAACTTGCAATTTTGGCTACAAAAAAAGGCGACCTTTGTTCTATTTCAGAAGAAGCGGCCAGCGTTGGCTTTCGATCTTTTTCAATCACTTGCCTCAATTCTGAGGGGCGCGCAAAAACTAATGTGACCCGAGAAATTGGTAAATACCACTTACAATATTCTCAGAATGCTAAGCCCTGATTTTATTTTACACGGGCGTGTCTTCATCTCACACCAAAAAAAAAGGCAGCTTATAAGCTGCCTTTTTTTTGATCGAAGGATCGGATGTGTTTGCCGTAAGGCTTACATCATGCCGTCCATTCCACCCATACCGCCCATGCCGCCCATTCCTGGAGCGCCACCGCCGGCTGATTTATCATCACGTTTAGGAGCTTCAGCGATCATTGTTTCAGTCGTTAACATCAACGAAGCTACTGAAGCTGCGTTCTCGATAGCACAACGAACAACTTTCATTGGATCGATAACACCGTCTTTAATTAAGTCAGCGTATTGATCAGAGTAAGCATTGTATCCCCATGCTGGAGATTTATTAGCAAGTACGCGATCCAAAACGATCGCACCATCAAGACCCGCGTTTCCAGCGATTTGACGAAGAGGCTCTTCGCAAGCACGTTTAATAATTGTTGCACCAAAAGCTTCTTCTTCAGAAAATTTTGTTTTATCAATTTTTTGAGCAGCCCGAACAAGAGCAGTTCCACCACCAGCAACGATACCTTCTTCAACCGCCGCGCGAGTTGCATTCAATGCATCTTCAACACGAGATTTTTTTTCTTTCATTTCAACTTCAGAAGGAGCGCCAACGTGAATGACAGCTACGCCGCCAGACAGTTTAGCCAAACGCTCTTTCAGTTTTTCTTTATCATAATCAGAAGTTGTTTCTTCGATTTGAGATTTAATTTGAGCTACACGGCCTTGAATGTCCGCTTTTTTACCAGCGCCATCAATAACTGTTGTGTTGTCTTTGTCGATAACGATGCGTTTTGCAACACCCAAGTCAGCAACCGTTGCTTGCTCAAGTTTACGGCCCATGTCTTCACTGATGACTGTAGCGTTAGTCAAAACAGCAATATCTTCCAACATTGCTTTACGACGATCACCAAAGCCAGGAGCTTTAACAGCAGCCACGTGCAAAGTGCCACGCAATTTATTCACAACAAGTGTAGCCAAAGCTTCACCGTCAACATCTTCAGCGATCAACAATAATTGACGGCCTTGTTTTGCAACGCCTTCAAGAATAGTGATCATGTCTTTCATTGAAGAAATCTTTTTGTCATAAACAAGGATGTAAGCGTTCTCTAGAACTGTTTCCATTCTTTCAGCATTAGTTACAAAGTAAGGAGACAAGTAACCACGATCAAATTGCATTCCTTCAACTACAGTCACTTCTGTTTTTGCAGTTTTAGATTCTTCGATAGTGATAACGCCTTCTTTACCAACTTGATCCATAGCATCTGCCAACATTTGACCAATTTCTTTGTCATTATTTGCAGAAATAGTTCCTACTTGAGCAACTTCATTTGAACCTTTTACAGGTTTAGCCATTGCTTTAAGTTCGTCGACAACGATAGTTACAGCTTTGTCGATTCCACGTTTAACTGACATTGGATTGTGACCAGCAGAAACAATTTTAGCACCTTCACGATAAATCGCTTGAGCTAAAACTGTAGCTGTCGTTGTTCCGTCACCGGCTTCTTCATTAGTTTTAGAAGCAACTTCTTTAACCATTTGAGCGCCCATATTTTCAAACTTATTTTCAAGTTCGATTTCTTTAGCAACAGTCACACCGTCTTTTGTGATCAGTGGTGATCCAAAAGATTTTTCAATAACCACATTGCGACCTTTTGGTCCCAAAGTGACTTTCACCGCATTCGCAAGAGTGTTTACCCCACGTAAAATCAAAGTTCTTGCATCTTCAGAAAAGCGAAGTTCCTTACTCATTTTTTATTCTCCTTAAGTTTCATTTTTTTAAATTTTAAATTAATTTCAGTTGAAAACGCCGAGAACGTCTTCTTCGCGCATCATCAAGTACTCATGTCCATCCAGTTTAAGTTCTGTTCCAGCGTATTTGCTGAACAAAACTTTATCTCCGGCTTTCACTTCAAGAGGAAGTGTTTTTCCATCTTCGGTTACACGGCCTTTTCCTGTTGCCATGATTTCACCTTTTTGTGGTTTTTCTTTTGCAGTGTCTGGAATAAAAAGACCGCCTGCGGTTTTTTCTTCCTCTGCCATTCGACGAACTAAAATTCGATCGTGCAATGGGCGAACACCAAGTTCTGACTTAGCCATGAATACCTCCTGAAAAAATTATTTTGGCGATTTTAAATAAATAATAAACGGCGCCGTTAGTTTTAAACTCTGTGGTAATATGAATGGGCTCAGAGGTCTGTCAAGGTCTAGACCCGAAAAACGTAATTCTTGCTTCGCGTTATGCGGCGAGTTTTAGGCTTACTTGTTTGAATCTTGAGCGCCTTGGTTAGTCGCGCTTTTTGGAATTTCAGTTGATGAGGCACCAAAGATCGATTGAGCGTAAGCTGACATCAATTCAGCAACTTCGTCTGTCGACATTTTGCCAGCAATTTCATTGATTGATTCTTTTTTGCCATGAATTTTGTTCACGTAGCCTACAAAGTAATCTGTTACCGTAAGATCCTTTGCCATTTCTAAAGACATCAAATCCAGGCGCAGTTGATTTTCAAGCTTCACCAAAGAAATGTCACGACTGACGATCGCTTCCGTTTTTGTGTTGGGCAGCGTTTGTTGAGTTGATGCTAAGGCGATTTTACGCCCGTCCATAAGTGAACGTGCAGAGCTAAATTTAGCTAAAGACTCTTGGATTCTTTCGTTTTTCCATTGGCGAAAGCTTTTAAGGCCTGAAACTTTGACGACAGTCGCTGACGGGCTTTTATTCGTCTTGTTTTTAAGACCAAAATTACGGCCAGGCGTTTCCGCGCTAGCCATTGTCATGGCGAAAAAAATTAAAATGTAACTACAGCCCTTAATACACTTAAACAAGCAGCCTCCGAATGACGTGCAACTGACGCTTGAGTTAATACAAGAACCAAGCCCTGGTTATAACTAATCCATTAGATTTGGGGTCATTCTTAGGCCTTTGGTATAGTCTAGGAATTAGTCATTCAGCTCAAATTGTCGCACTCAAATAGTCCTAATCTATCCTAAAGCTCTTTTAGCTCATGTGTTTTACTGGAAAAGCCTTTAGTCGCATCGACCTTCGCCGATAAGCCCTATGGAGGGCCTTATGATCATAAAAAATATAATTATGTCTATTCTGATGATGTTTACTCTTATGTTTGTTGCCGTTGCTGAGGCTAAAACAAAAAAGTCTGGTGGAAAAAAAGTAACAGCAAATCACATAGAGAAAAAGCATAAGAAAAATAAGAAAAAAGTGATCGCCAAAGCTAGCAAAAAACAAAAACGTGAAGTTGCCAGCTTGAAAAAAAAGAAAAATAAATCAAAACATAAAAGCAAAAAGAAATCTCACCACTAAGTAAAGCTAGAGCTTCATCGATAGTTTAGCGGTGAAGACTTTCTTGTTGGATTTCGAGAACTAATTTTCCACGTGTTCGTCCTGATTCCAGCTGTTCGTGAGCTCGAACTATACCATCGAGGGATAAAGTCTTCGTGTTTAGAGGGCGTATTTTTTGGGATTCGATCATTTTTGTAATTTCATCGAGGTCTTTTCGACGACTTGTGAGAAGAAAAAAATCCGTTGTGATTTTTTTTTGCAGAGCCAATTCACGTGTTTTTACATCTGGTGGGTTTACGATACACGGTACAAACCCTCCCGTATGGGTCGCAAGAACACTGCGAAAATAATTATCGCCACCAATTGACTCTAAAACAATGTCCATTCCTCCTTCATTTTGGCAAATTGAGACGAAATCTTCCTTACGATAATCAATCGCCACATCGGCACCCAATTCATAAACGTAAGAATGATTTTCTCGACTTGTCGTTGTATATACCTTTGCTCCCATGTGTTTTGCATATTGAATTGCAAACGATCCTACGCCCCCAGCACCAGCGTGAATAAGTACTTTTTGTCCTGGTTGTATTTTGCTAAAATCCCCAAGCGCTTGAATGGAAGTGAGGCCAGCTACAGGCAAAGCCGCTGATTGAACATATGAAAGTGATTTTGGTTTATGCGCAACAATTTCTGCATTTACCGCGCACAATTCGGCATATCCTCCGTTCTTGTCTAGCGGATTCGAGAAATAAACCTCATCTCCGATCTTAAAATCATGAACATCATTTCCAATAGCTTTTACTTTTCCAGAGATATCTCCTCCCAGAATGTGGGGAAAAGAAACTGGAAAGAGGTCTTTAAGAAAACCCCCGCGAATTTTATAGTCGACGGGGTTTAATCCACATGCATAAACCTGGACAAGAATTTCATTTTTCTTGATTTGGGGAGGTGTAATCTCTTTGCTTAAAAAGACTTCTGTTCCCCCATAACGTTCAATAAGAATTGCCTTCATATATCTTTTGGAAGCCGAAAGCTTCCATCACTATTAATTTGCATTTTAAAAACTTTCTTAACAGCGGAAAGATTAATAGGTCCATATATGTGTGGAAAATACGTTGCGTGTTTTGCGACATAATCATATCGCAAAGGATATATTAAATAACGTTCTTCGATCTTTAATAACAGCAAGTCTTTTACACCTTTATAGTGTCGATGGGTCACAGGAATTATTTGCAAGAGCGTCGCACAATGCGCAAATCCTTCTGTCTTTAGGCTCGGTTCAAAAATAAAACCATTTTGAGTTCTCTGTTTAAGATCTCCTTCGCTGATAAGATGATAAACATCAGCCTCTGAATTGACAGCGCCAAAAAAAACTAAGCTTAACAAAAATACCTTCATACAAAAACCTCCTCTTAGTGAAGTTTTCTACACAATTAAGATAAAAATTAAAAGTGACTTATATTTAAAATAATAGTAACTATTTATTTCTTTTAAATTAAGCTGGGCGGATTTGAGTTTAAGCTCAAATAAGAATCCTCTTTCTAAAATTGAAAGAACGTTTTTTGAGAAAACTCTATAAAAACACCTACCTAACGAATCTTCTGCAAACTTAACAAAAAACGGCGTTGACGCTGCCCCCTCGCTTGTGTGATACGGCAGGCAGATAACTTCTTTTGAAAGGAACATTCTATGAAATCAACTCTTGTTATTTGTTTTTTTGCACTTGTTGCGACACTTTCTGGTTCTTTAGCTCATGCCCGTTGTGATGACGGCCCAAAACCAGATGAAGGGGACTATTTTTTAGCGCTTCTTACAACAACAACACTTCCTCCATTAACAACAACAACGATAATTGCTTGTGCGCTTGCAGATTCAGCTGAAGTTAACAAGATGATGATTCAACGTGAAGCCACGATGGTAACTGAAGAAAATAAAATGTATGTTCCGTCCTTCCTTGGCACCTACGCCGATCAACAAAATATGGAACTTCGCGAAGCTGCGAAAGATGTTCTCGCCAATGGTGTTCGTCCATAATTATTGTTGAAAACTATAGGAGTATTTTTTATGCATGCAAGGTTTAGTGGAACTCTTCTAAACCTTTGCATGGCTTTCATTTTTACTCTTTTATTTATCTTAACTACTGGTATTGCGCGAGCCGCTGAACCAAGCGCTAAGATCGTAAAAAAAACCTCTGATTCAATCTTTTACCTTCTCGATGGGATTCCTTATTCAATCCGGTATCTGAAAAAAGGTCAGTGCAATTTTACTGAGCGCGAAATTCGTTTAATCCGGGAAACTCTTCAGATACTTCCTGAGCTTTACTCGAAAATTAAAACCAACTTCCATTTCGAAAAAAAATGTGACCTTGATCTAAAGACTGACTCTTTAAGTGAAAAAAACTTAAGCACTTCTCGCGTTCATTTGGCTTCGAGCTCTTCAGGTAAAATTGCTTTCTCGGATAGAACTTTTAGTTATGTTAGCAAAGGACAAGCTTTCCAATTAAATGAAGAGTTTTCGAAAAGAATAATTACCCACGAATTGACTCATCAACTGGATCGTCAGTTTGCCTACAGCAAAAATGATCAGTTTCTGCAAATTAACAGCTGGCAGAGATCTTTTGGGTTTATGAATTCTGATAAAAAAACTGCTGAGGGTTTTCAGCGTGAGCAGGGAACAGATAGCCCAACTGAAGATTTAGCAACGCAAGCCGAAGGTTTCTTTTTTGATCCAGATTACCTCTGTAAGCATCCTCAATCCTACGTTTGGTTTTATTACTGGATTGGGCAACCAAAAGTAATTGCCTCGGAATGCCCAGCAGAAATGAACACTCCTATTGATTCAGCAAAAGTCACGGCTGTGGGTTACATGCTGATTTCAGCTACATCCGAAAATGCCGAAAGTAATTTTGGCCATTCGGTTATTCATTTCCATATGGATCCAAAAAATCCATTCGAAGACTTTGTGATTCAAGCAGCTGGGAATGTCTCGGGTATGCCGGTACTCACTGGTTTCGAAAAGCCCGAAGAACTTTTAAAAAAACAATTGGAATCTGAAAAGTTGAAAGTTTCCCGTTTGGAATTTCTTTTTCAAGGAGCTTCCGGGCAACTTGATCTGAAGGTTCAACAGATGAAATACAAACTCAAATGGCTAGAAGTCGTCATCCTTGAGGGTCGAGATATCTCGGAAAGAATTTTAGCACTAACGAAACTTCAGACCCGTGTTTTGGTCTATATGATTAATAAAGATCTCGCGGCATCACGAGACAACTATAATGTTCTTACTAAAAATTGCTCTTCTTATATCGCCCGAGTTATAAATCAGGCCATTGGCGACGATGTCGCGAGCACAAATTTTTTCGGAGTTCACTCTCCTACGCAGAGCTAGCAACTATGTACCCCAAAGCCGGTGGGGAATATGTTTATTTACGAAATGCTTTTTTGAGTCAGCGATGGCTATCGGGAACAACCGGAATAATAATGACGTTTGCAGGTTGTGCGTCTGCAGCCACCGTGGCCCTTGCGTTCGCAAGTTACCTGCAACATTTTATGGTGCTGCCTCATCTTTTGGTTGCCGGCGGGCTTCTTGTTTTTTTTACGGGAATCAATGTCATTGGAATTAAGCAGTCTAGTTGGGTGAATGCCGTTTTCACCACAATAGAAGTGTGTGGCTTGCTTCTCTTCGTTTGGTTGGGTTGGCAAAATCCAAATTTTGGATCTGCGCTGTCCGCAATTCCCACATCAGCAACTATCTCCAGCGCCGCGCTTATCATCTTTGCGTTCTTCGGTTTTGAAAACATTGTCAATTTGGCTGAAGAAACCAAGACGCCGGAAAAGACAATTCCCCGTGCGATCTTGTTGAGCCTTTGCATTTCCACAATACTCTATATTTTGGTTAGCCTAAGCCACAACAACGGGAACTGTATTGTCAAACTCATGAGCCGAGGTGATTTCCGCCTTGGCATCGAGCTTCAAGGACACAATCGAGAGCTTATGGAACTGGATCATCATATCAAACAGTTGGCGGGCCGTCATAGAAGTAAACCCCAGTACTAAAGCAATATTTGCCACGAAGTATTTTTCTGATTTGGTTTCTGCCCTACCCGTCATTAAACTATGTTTGATTTGTCCCTTAACAAGACTATCAAACTCCGAAATTTTTTTGACCAAGTCTGCAATTGGAGAATCATTCAGCAAGTGGGCTTCGACAACTCGCAAGCCAGCTTCGGACGACATCTCGGGGCTTAGTTTTTCGATACTCATCAACGATTCTATCGATTTTTCCACAACCTTTGCCACAAGCTCTCCTGTCTTTAAAGATCGCAAAGAGACAATCCTAATTATTTGTTCCGACAACTGTGTGTCTCCTTCAACATACTCTCGTGCTGCCAGAACTTCCGAATCTGACGCCGGCTTTCCCGCCGCCATCGATTTTGCAATGAACTGAATCAGGTATTCCTTAATCTGCGGTCGAGATTGAATTACGGCCTGCACTTTCTCTGGAAACGCCAACCCATAAGTAGACGTAGCAAGCATGAGCCCCGTCTCTATCTCTTCGATTTTTATCTCTGAGTTTGATTCTTTGCTTACGTTTTCGTTCAATTTTTCCAATAGCTTCAACTGCTGCTCGAAACTGAGGTTACGAAGAATCATATTCGTGAAAACAAGATTGGCGATCTTGTTTTCTTTCGCCAGACTCGACAGTACGCCTCTAAATTGTCCACTCTTTTCGGCGCTAATAATAGATAAGAGGGCCTTCTTAACTCGGGACATATCAAAAGAACCCACTAATAAAGACGGAGCCATAGCCTCAATTGCTTTCCTGGCCAGGACACTTTCTTTCGTCGATGCGAAGAAAGCCGGATCTCCGGTAACAGTTTTCTCAAATAGCGACATTCCCTCTTGAATGGTTTGAAGATAGGTCTTTTCGAAAGGCAGACTTGCAAAGACTCCATCACAAGATAAGGACTGAGCGAACCCTGTTGCTCCCGCACAAGCCAAAAGACTCTGAAGAAAAAATCGCTTTAAATAAGTCATAGAATATCCTACCCAAAAAAGTGTTTAAAATACGTAGGAAAGAATAGCAAAAACACGGCCAAAGATCGTAATTTCTAAATCGGTTTAAGCCTCCTCTGGGCATGCATTATATAATTTGTACGGAGTTCACCCTAGTGGGTCGTTTTTTGAAATCCACTGACAAAAATATCAACACTTTTGAAGGAGGCGCTCAGCGAGACATCTTCGAACTACTTTCGTGCTTGGGAGTGTATTAGAAACTGCTGAGCACAAATCAATGATTCTTTAATCGAACTACTGTTAACAAAAAATTGCAAATCTGGGCAACCGCTGTTGGCTGCCGACTATCGACGGAGAATTTTAAAAGTTGATGGTGGACATCAATCATGAATTTTTCGGCTTTTAAAAGATTTTCTTCATCCAAGGCTAACGACATCGACATATAAACTGAAGGGCGATACAAATCAGGTTTTTGCATCAGTTCCGCAATGCCTTCTGCAGCTTTGGTATAAACACGATGCCCTGTTGGATCGTAAGGATCGGGTCGCCATAAACTCTCAGGCCTTGATTTAAGATTATTTTGATCATCTCTGAATATAAAGCCAAGATTTTCAAGTTCTTTGAGTGTAGAAGTAATTTTTATTTCATTGAGGTTTGGAATCATTAAGTTGTCTTTGATCCATTGGGCATTTTCTCGAAAGTCTTTCAATTTGGTAAATGTTTGAAGAATCATAAAGAAATAGTTGAGATAAAGTTCTTTATCATTTGTCGTCGATGGCATTGGCGCGTCGACTGCTGACTTTACATATTCATGCCGAATACGGTTAAGGATTTTTTCAAAATGGGACTGAATAATGGGATTTCTGCTCGAGCTCTTACAAATCATCAAGTAAGTAAAGTACTCTTCATCAGCAGACAGATGAAGTGCCTTTGCTAAAGGTGGCATACGATCTAAACCCAAATGTCTTTTTTTATTTAAAATAAATTGAAATAAAGATTTTGAAATCTTGCTTCTTTTAGCACAGGCATTAAGCGAAAATTTTTTATTTTCTTTTTTTAAATTCTCAAACCGATGTTTTAAAAAATCACGATAATCTGAAAAATTTGCAGGCTCTAGATGATATGTAGTCATTATATTAAAAATATTTGATTTTATTAGCTTTGGATAGTGGCCACTTGGTGTGCACGATAAAATCGAAAACTGAAAGGTAAAATTTGCGCTCCGCATTAGTTCGATATATAAACACGTCTCAACATTAACAAAGATTAAGGAGTTTTTATGAAAATATTCTCGGTGAGTTTACTAACATTTTTCTGCAGTTCTTTTGCATTTGCAGACACCTATGTTTGTCAGATCGAAAAGTTAAATCAAACAATCTTGCTAAAAAAGATTCAAGATTTACCAGTGAATAGACAGTCTGCTATTGAAAGTAGGGCTCGATATCTTATGCAAATACAAACTACTGAGTTGCCTGCACCATCAGTCAGCATTCAAGGAATCACTACAACCGCTGACGTTATGTTTAGATTTAGATCAGACGATGGACGATACAAAGTATTTATGTATATGGACGATGCTGCTGGAACTCTGGAATTCAATAGAAAGAAATATCAATTTTCAGGATGTCGTTATTTTTAATAATTAATTATCCTATTGATTCTCAGAACACTTTTAAAATTGATGGCTATGTTTGTAGAGCTAAGAGCTGGAGCACTAAAAAAGCTCGAGGAGTTGGTCGAGCTAAACCAACTCAAATGGGAGCACAAGAACACTCGGATTTCAGCCGCGAGATGTATTCTCGCGGTTTTTAGTTTAGGGCGTTTCTAAATTTCTTGGGCCCTTTGGAATCTTTTATTTTGAATTATTCGATTCGGAACAAACCGGAATTCTTGTGTATAAGTTAACGGGTATACCGGAATGCCGGTATTAAAAGACAAACAGGACCTGGTACCTAATGGCGGAGAGCGAGGGATTCGAACCCTCGAGCCCCGCGAGGGGCTGCCAGTTT
>ERZ1292625.122-Hain-H41-01um-R1-122-length-127351-cov-7_pt1 | contig 127351 bp, 129 predicted proteins | sample MGYA00564400_ERZ1292625 | MGnify/ENA primary metagenome ERZ1292625 (study PRJEB36523, sample SAMEA6512639) | groundwater metagenome | collected 2019-01-08 | study: AquaDiva: Metagenomics assemblies of 32 groundwater samples
CTATTGATGGATTTTGTGGATCAGTTATGTCTACGATATCAAGCTCGTTACTTGAGTTTTCAACCGCATAAAGATACCCACCTTGTATGAACAACCCATCATCTCCGACGCCCGACAGGCGAGCAACGGTTGATGATGCGGTAGGATTCGATATATCAATCACCCTTAGCTCAGCGGGGCCCGTACCAACCACGTACAGATAATCACCCTGTATCTCCGCCCTAGTAGGGGTATCCATGACAGCGATTCGCAGATTCGCTACGTGCGGTGAAGTGGGATTTGATATATCATATATTTTTATAAAATCAAAACCGGAAGCACCCGATTGAACGATATACGCGTAATCTCCTTTTACCACAATATCCTTTGGAAAACCGAAGACAGCAACATCCTCACCGACAACAATAGGCTGGGCTGGATTTGAAACGTCAACAATAATCAAATGACCAAAAGCTCCGGGGCCCGTATTGCTGACAGCATACACATAGTTATTAACAACTTTCAGCCCCGTCAAACCAGATGTTGTAATGGTGGTTGAGCTTACCTCAGTCATCGCCGAAGGATCCGTGATGTCTATGATATTGAGAGATGATCCTGTCAGAAGATATGCATATTCTCCTACCACAACCGTATCGACTACATCAGCCGAAAGACTTACTGCCGCAACTTCTGTAGAGACGGTTGGAGTCTGTAAAAACGAACCGCCAGTTAAATGAAGATTTGCTCGCGGCGTTGAAGTACCTATGCCGACTCTGCCATTGTTGTATACATAGAAATCATTACCGACTACAAAATCTCCATCGCTCGTTGTCGCATTCCCTACACCCAAACCACCGGAGATATAGGCATCGGCAGTTGTATTGTCTCCACCACCCAACACGAAGTCTGCGAGTGGTTGAGTAGTAGTACCTCCCAAAAAGAAATCAGCTGATGTGTATAAATTCCCCGCAATACTTGAAGATGCCGAGGAGACAAAACCATCATCAAATCGGAATGCGAGCTCATCTACAGTTGATGATGCGGTAAAATACTTGGTACCTGAGAACGATTGATAAACGAGATTTGGGATTGAAGATCCACCCGTATTATCGGTATCACAAATAAGCGCTCCTGTGGCATCGGTAGCCACTACGTCACAACTATTAAGATCGCCGACGCGGAGACCTCCACCCGATGATGCGATATAAAGACCCCCAGCAACCGTTGACGTTGCGGTACCCTTGATCTTGGCAATGCCACCGATATATGCGATACCTGATGTTTCCAAAAGTCCATCAGCAGTGGTCGCATTGCCTATGCCGAGGCCGCCGGAGACGTAGAGATCAGAATTAGCACCGTTGCGGCCAATCACCACATCGCCAATATTTAATAAAAGATTAGAGGGTGATGAGGAGCCAAAAGAAGTGACGCCTTTTTGTGTAGTAAATATAAATGGAGTTGAGGTGCCATCGTCAGCAACTACAAATAAAGGCTTGCGCACTGACAGTCCGTACAGCACAGGATTTATTCCACCGTTAGTCACACTTAAGAGACCCCAAGGCGATGATGATCCCACCCCGATCCTTCTTTGACTTGTCAAAACAAATCCGGGGATATCAGAGTGACCAGCGCTTGTATTAAAATTTGTATAATCAAACGCAGTACCGTCGACAACATATGTGTTGAGATATGCATCAGTAACACTACTGCCATCAGATTCATACACCAGAAAACCCCATTGATCGTCTTCCGGCCTTACAGCAATATAGCCGGAAGAATCAAAACCTTCGGCTGTAGAAAGGATAAGGGTTCCTGTATTAGTTACAGAAATATCAGCAACTTCAATACCAGTCGCTGGAGAACGACCACTGTAGAGACGTAGGCTTCCTCCAGCAACAACTAACGCAGGATCCTGATCAAGGCTGGTCATATGATTGAGCGAATAATCAGGACTTGTCGTACCGATGCCAACTCGCCCATTGTTAAATACAACAAAATCATCACCGACAATAAAATCTCCATCGCTCGTTGTCGCATTGCCGATACCAAGGCCGCCAGAAATATACGCATCGGCAGTTGTATTGTCTCCACCGCCCAACACGAAGTCCGCAAGCGGTTGAGTGGTTGTGCCCCCTAAAAAGAAATCGGCTGATGTATATAAATTGCCTGCGATTGATGAAGATGCCGATGACACAAACCCATTGTTGAAGTGCCATGAAAGATCGTTGGTTACCGTTGATGATGCCGTATAGTATTTAGTGCCGGAGAGCGATCGGTAGATGAGGTTGGGATTTGAAGAACCGCCTGAGCAGATTCCGTTTGCAGCAGTACAAATCTTAGAACCACTGATGAAGCCAGAATTTGCAATGATAATACGATCGGACACTTCGATGACCCCATCAGCAGTGGTCGCATTGCCGACGCCGAGACCACCCGAGATGTAGGCATCAGCGGTATTGCCCGTAATACCTCCTATAGCGAGTGTGGCGAGAGGCTGCGAAGTAGTGCCTCCGCCAAAGAGATTTGAGTAACCAATCAAAACTGGAGACTGCACGGTACTCGATGCATAGACCGAAGCGCCCGTAGTCGTAGCAAAGATATCTGACATAGCAAGGAGCGTAGGATCGAGAGAAAATATTACAGTGTTCGCTGAAGTTACAACTTGAGACGTAATATTTCTACCACCTCTAAAAGAAAGACTAGTATCAATATCATCACTACCCGTATCGCCATCAATAGCTATAACCGTGATACCTGTATTGTCCGTACCGCAAATAAGTGCGCCGCTTGAATTAGTATCGAGCGAATCACATGAAGGAAGATTTGTCTGGAATGCATTGGCGAAGATTCCTCCGGTGAACGTGGAAGTGGCACTCGACGTATTACGGAGTTTCCCATTTAAGTCGATACCGAGTGTAGTCGTTGAATAGGCCCCGAAAATAGCGTTGCCTGTAATGTGCGCGGTACTCGACGCATTGAATACTCCTGCCACATCGATGGTTGAGGTAGCGCGTATCGGCCCCACCTTTAGTGAGCCTGTCAAAATTGAATCTCCCTCAACACTAAACCTGCGAGCAGGGCTTGTAGTCCCAATACCAATCTTGCCGTCAGGCATTATCCTCAATCGTTCTACTGGAGTTCCTGAACCGTCGGGACTAACCAAAAATCGCATTACTGTAGGCAAATCGCCGGCCCCCGACGTTCCTGATACATCAAAACGTATCTGTGCTCCCTTTTCATAGTCAGTACCGTCGTATCCGTACACAGCATAAATACCTAACGTATCTCCATCTTGTACGGCAGTTTCTGCACTATCCGTTCCTCTACTTCTTAACAAAACCATATTCGGAGCGGTTAGAGATACATCGGAATGCCTATGAACCGAGGATTCAATAAGATCAGCAGCTCCTTCGGCATGAACGGAAAAAACAGAACCAGTGTTAACACCGCCCACAGTAAAAGCATTCTCTCTATCCCTCAAAGATAATCTTTGATTCGATGCGTCCCAAAAGAAAGCATTGGAGAGCGTGGTATTTCCATCTATATGTGCAGTACTCGACGCATTAACCACTCCTCCAACATTGAGGGTTGATGCAAATGTTGAAGATCCGTGAGCAATGAGGCCATTGGTACCTTGGAGTACAAGGTTGTAGTTAGTAGTAGTTGGAGTGAGATATTTTTGTCCGCCAATAGTAGAGACCTGGAAGTTGACTGGGTCGATGGAGTTTTCGTCACTCCCACAAATAATCGATCCCGTAGAATCAGTTTCGAGTGCACTCGTACATGACTCAAGATTGATGTCGATGCCGCCAGTCGAGACCACAAGCCCTCCACCAAACGTTGAAGTTCCAGTAATTTGTGATGCGTTGAGAATCCCGCCGGAAAGCGTGAGACCATCACTCGAGACAAGTCCTCCGGTACCCGCAGAAAGACCTGCAAGGAAAGTAGAGGTAGCTGAATCGTTTTTCCATGCAAGAGTTGAGGTTGAGACCCAGCCAGGAATACCTCCGGTGGTCATGGAAAGAATAGTGCCACGAGTACCGGCCGCTAACCGTGCGAGAGTTCCTGAGGTGTCTGATGAGTAGAGTGTGTCGCCTACTCCTGTGAGCGTTGTGTAGTTGACGGTGCCAGTGAGATGCAATGCGTCTGATATAGATGAAGAGGCGCCTGATGAGATGAAACCGTTTGAGAGTTGGATGATTGAAGTCGTGGCATTGATGTTTTCGCCAGTAGTATGAGTCCAAGCAAATGGAGAGCCGCCAGAATTTGCATCACTCCCACACACAATGGCACCACCAGCATCAGTATCGAGCGAATCACATAAAGGAAGATTTGTCTGGAATGCATTGGCGAAGATTCCTCCAGTGAACGTGGAGGTAGCGGTAGAAGTATTTACGAGTTTTCCTGAAAGACCAAGTGCTGTTGAAGTTGCGTTGCCTCCTACGGTGAAGTTGCCGGTAACATGGCCCGTTGAGGAGGCGTTGAGAACTCCAAGCACATTGAGAACGCTGCCAAGCGTGGTATTGCCAGTGATATGTGCAGTGGAGGAAGCATTAAGGATGTCGGAAAGATTGAGCACACCATCGAGATCAAGATTGCCCGCGATGCTTGATGACGCACTTGAGACAAAACCATCATCAAATCGGAATGCGAGTTCATCTACAGTTGATGATGCGGTGAAGTATTTGGTGCCGCTAAATGAACGGTAGACGAGGTTGGGGTTACTCGATGAAGTAGCACAGATGCCATTTGCAGCAGTACAAATCTTAGAGCCGCCAATAAAGCCCGAGTTTGCGATCACAATGCGATCAGATACTTCGATTGTTCCATCAGCAGTGGTCGCGTTACCAACGCCGAGACCGCCGGAGATATATATATCACTATGAGTACCGGCTGCACCTCCAAATGAAGTATCGCCAACTCCGGTTAATATTGGAGTGGTTGTACCGCCGATACCTACAGAGCCGCCGTTGAGCACAGTAAAGACCAAGCTCGAACTATCAAAAAGATTTAAGATGTCACCGGTGCCTGTTTGGTACACAGAAAGCTCTCCGTCAAAGCTGCCGCCACCATCACCAACCTCAAAGCGGCCATCAGTTTGATTGAAACGAAGATATGCATTTGTATTTCCCGTACCATTATCATTAAGACCATTAATGATAAGAGTACTAGCATCCTGCGTAAGATAAGTGATTCGCTGATTTGCAGTTCCATCAGAATCAACAAAATACATTTGAGGAGTCGGGGCCTCTATAGAGAGTCGTGCATTCTGCTTGCTGCCGCTGCCCAAAACAAGATTTGTCCCGTCTAAACTATTTTTCAAAAGTCTCGTCGGTGTACTTGTGCCAATACCTACGCTACCTTGCGGACTAATATAGAAAAATGGTGTTGAGGTACCTGAGTCACCCACCACAAATGAGGGTGCGACACCAATCTGTTCAACGGCAAGCGATGCGCCTCTCCATGGAGTTGTAGTGCCTCCAAAAAGTCCTGACGCATAAGCAATAATATTACCAGTCGCCTGCACCGTACTCGACGCATAGAGAGATGATCCGGTGCTCGTAGCAAAGATATCTCCCATAGAGTAAAGATTTGTTTTGACAGCAAACTGGGTGCCAGTGAGTGTTAGGTTGTTGCCTGCGGTATAGGTAGTGTCTGCATCCGTTCCACACACAATGGCTCCCGCACTGTCGGTATCGAGTGAATTGCAAGAGAGAAGATTAGTACGAAAATCATTGGCATAGATGCCTCCACCAAACGTTGAAGTTCCAGTAATTTGTGATGCGTTGAGAATCCCGCCGGAAAGCGTGAGACCATCACTCGAGACAAGTCCTCCGGTACCCGCAGAAAGACCTGCAAGGAAAGTAGAGGTAGCTGAATCGTTTTTCCATGCAAGAGTTGAGGTTGAGACCCAGCCAGGAATACCTCCGGTGGTCATGGAAAGAATAGTGCCACGAGTACCGGCCGCTAACCGTGCGAGAGTTCCTGAGGTGTCTGATGAGTAGAGTGTGTCGCCTACTCCTGTGAGCGTTGTGTAGTTGACGGTGCCAGTGAGATGCAATGCGTCTGATATAGATGAAGAGGCGCCTGATGAGATGAAACCGTTTGAGAGTTGGATGATTGAAGTCGTGGCATTGATGTTTTCGCCAGTAGTATGAGTCCAAGCAAATGGAGAGCCGCCAGAATTTGCATCACTCCCACACACAATGGCACCACCAGCATCAGTATCGAGCGAATCACATAAAGGAAGATTTGTCTGGAATGCATTGGCGAAGATTCCTCCAGTGAACGTGGAGGTAGCGGTAGAAGTATTTACGAGTTTTCCTGAAAGACCAAGTGCTGTTGAAGTTGCGTTGCCTCCTACGGTGAAGTTGCCGGTAACATGGCCCGTTGAGGAGGCGTTGAGAACTCCAAGCACATTGAGAACGCTGCCAAGCGTGGTATTGCCAGTGATATGTGCAGTGGAGGAAGCATTAAGGATGTCGGAAAGATTGAGCACACCATCGAGATCAAGATTGCCCGCGATGCTTGATGACGCACTTGAGACAAAACCATCATCAAATCGGAATGCGAGTTCATCTACAGTTGATGATGCGGTGAAGTATTTGGTGCCGCTAAATGAACGGTAGACGAGGTTGGGGGTGGCGGAACCTCCAGAAAGATCAGTGCCGCACACAATCGCACCTGACGCATCAGTATCGAGTGAATCACATGATGCAAGGTTGGTTTGAAGCGCATTGGTATAAATACCTCCAGTAAAAGTAGATGTGCCAGTACCTCGCACAACAAGAAGATTGCCGACCGTTGAAGTACCAGATACAAGTGACTGACCACTAACGCTAAACGTGCGACCAGGAGTTGATGTGCCAACACCCACAAGATCAGTGTCTGTAGTAAGTCTCACCACAGATCCATCATCAGTCCAGCCGCTATCATTAGATCCGACGCATCCACTTGTTGAAGTTGTACAAACTGTAGCTCCATTAAACGTAAAGCTATCGCCCAAAGCAATAATTTCCGTACTATTGGCAGATCCAAGATTTACCGTATCTCCGTATGCACCAAAATTTCCACCAACTTCGAGAGCAATATCAAACGAACCAAATTTACCCCACACACCACCGTTGTGTTGAGTCATGCCCTGAAAAACACTCTGCCCGTCAACCAACACATTTTTTGCGCGCAACGTTTCTGTAGCGCGGACATGAGGTGCCTTTATTTCATTCGTGGCCGTAATGCGCTCACCTTGTAATGTTTTGCCGATAATATACTCATGCGCAAAAAGATTTCGAGCGCTCACGTCGCCATGTACTTTAAGATTTTTTGAGAAAACCGCATCACCCAATACCGCCAATTCGCCATCCACCTTAAGTGACTGACGAAGGTGTGTCGCACCCTTCACCAACAGAGTCTTGCCAACCTCTACTCTTCCCTCCAAATACACATCGTCGTAAGTGATATTGCCATTTTTGGTCACAAAGGCGAGCGTCATTTGTTCACTCGAAACTCCATCCAAAAAGTCGGCGTTTAAATTTTCAACTTTTGTAACTGACCTAACTCTAATCGGTGCTGTACCTTCTGCCGCGTTTGATACAAGCTGCTCACCCGCCTCAATGTTATTTTCTGATATCACATCACCGTAGATAGCGAGATTACCATTTTTATCAAGCAACAAAACTTCATTAGCATGAGTACCTGCGCGATGACCCATTAATGTTTCCGCATCACGTATTTTTTCATAGGCCGCAAAAATCATATCGTCTGCGGCACTCAACAACACACGCGTGGGCGATAATACAAGAAGCGCGATAAAGAAAAATAAAACAAAAAACGATCGTCTGTTGGTAATAATGTTTTTAGTCTCTTTTTTGATGCGCCGCCAGCTGCGATGCATGACGCCAAAATGACCCTCGATGGAAATATCCATGAAAGTCATGAACTTACCAATAAACTTTTCAAAAAGAGTATCGCTCTTATGGTCAGGTTTTATATCAAAATGATTTGAATCAAAAGCATCGGAGACGCGTTGAGAAGAAATAGGAATCTCTTTTTGAGTTTTTATTTCTGGCGATACTAAGTCTTTTTCTTGAGCGTCATCCCAAGAACGGAGCTCGATGGTATTTGATGCAAGATGTGCTTCTGGTTTTTTAAAAAGCGTATTGGCATATGTATCAAGCATCGAAACACTTGAGTTGCGCTGAGCGATTTGTTTTGCCAGATACTTACGAACAGCTTCTTTGGTCGTATACCAATTACGCCCTATTTTTTTTGATTCAATTCTACCCTTACGACAAAGCAAGCTCACATACTCCGTGCTATAAGGAGTATCTTGCGAGGCTTCTGAGACTGGAATAAATTCTTGCTTTTTTTCTTTCATATCAACTATCCGATGATGTATCGGATACTTGATTATTATTGTAAATCAAAGAAAAAAAGGATGTAGATAAAAACATCCTTTTTTAATAAATCCTTGTGGAAAGCTTTTGACCTTATAAAAATATTTTGATTGCCCTGGGGCGATTTTATGAGCAACAGGAGCTTACCATATTTTTATATTTTTTAATCTAAACATTACTAGATATTATATAAACATTGATAAATAGTGATAATAAAACATTACTATTTATTAAAAATCTTTATTCGAGAAAATGGATATATTCTGATCATTGGTGTCCCAATAATGTGCCGAACATCAACAAGACCAGATCCATCTTTTATTACCTGATCGGGCATGAAAAAAAATTCATGAGAGTCTATCTTTCCTACTCCTGGGAGAGTAAGTATAGTAGTGCCAAAAATTGGCAATTCAGTAGCCATGATACCCTCTTCCTGGACAATAGATATAATGCCATCATTTACCCTGATACGCTCTCCTGGTAAAGCAAGAATGCGCCGTAAAATATGATCACCAGCCTCTAGATCTCGAATAAGCACAACGGTATTGCGCTCATATACTCCCCATCTATTAATGAGTACGACGTCTCCTTTATAAAAATCTGGCGCCATTGTGTTATCGGGCACGAAAAATGGCTGAATGGCTATATACCGAATAGTTACGCTTAGAACAAGCGCCAAAAGAATAATTTTAAACAATAAGATAAAGCGAGACATATCTCTATGGTAGGGCTTGTCCAGATGCTTGCAAGGCCCCTACAATGAAGCAATGCACATCGTATCAGTTAGCCCACTCGCAACCCTTCCACGGCGATACGCGACATCGCTTACTTATTATACAAAAGAAAATATAGCACCGGGCGCACTCGTCTTGGTGCCATTCCAGAAGCGTATTATCCCGGCTCTTGTTATCGCGAGCGAACCTCTTGCCGACAAAAGACTTACTGTTAAAAAAGGAGCGTTTGCTCTCAAGCGCGTCCATAAAGTTTTTAGCAATGAAGGAAGTGTTCATCCGTCGCTCATTAGTATTGTGCGAGATCTGGCGAACTACTATCAGGAACCCATTGGACAAATTTTAAAACTTTTTTTCCCTACGCATGTTCTTGTATCTCCTCCGAGCTCGCGTCAATTTGAAGTACCACCGCAAGTACTCCAACACCCTCATCCTGAGATCGTGCTCGGTTCTTACCGAGAACGTCTTGATTATTACACAACAATCATTCGCGAGGCATACGCAAAAAAACAATCGATTGTTTTGTTTGCCCCTACCATTGCCGTTATTGAACATATCAACGCATCAATCGCCCATCTCCCGCTGCACCCCATCATGCTTCATGGATCACTTACACCAAAACAAACGCGCACTGCTTGCGAACGTATATTACAAAAAACATCTCCGTCACTTGTCATTGCCTCCCCTCTCGCGCTCGGCCTTCTCTCAGGAACCGAAGATATCGTCATTATCGAAGATCCAGAATCTCCTCACTACATTCGCAAAGAACATCCGCGCGTGCATACAGCGCGTCCACTCATCTCTTTTGCGCAACATATCCGAGCAAAATGCATTGAAGGAAAAACGATACAAAGTATGCATGATATTAAAGATGAACGCATAGTACACTATCTCTCTTCGCGCATTAAAAGTCATGCGCCCGGATCAATTATTGATATGCGTCAACAGAAAAACCCCATTGTTTCAGCGGAGCTCCATGCGCTTCTTACTACGCGGACCGAACGAACACTTCTTTTTACCACCCGCAAAGGATTTTATACGTTTATTATATGTAGCGACTGTAGTACATTGCTTTTTTGCCCCGGATGCCAAATACCCCTCGTGCTCTACGACAATAATAAACGCCTTTATCATTGCCACCGATGCCAGAGAAATCTGCCCGCTGAACTATCGTGTCCAAACTGTAAGGGTTGGAATTTGCGTGGATATGGCATTGGTACACAACGCGTACTCGAAGAATTAAAAGAATTAAATATAAAAAGACCCGCGTGGATCTATGATGACGCAGTAGCACCGACCAAGACTGCGCGCGAGAAAATCGTCGCACAATTTCTGGCCTCTCCTGACGGTATTTTGATTGGCACCGACGCCATACTTGAGGAACCGCGCATTACTGCCCAACATAGTGTTATTGTAAACCTCGACAATCTCTTCTCCATACCAGATTTTCGTATCAACGAGCGCATACTTCTTATACTCCATCGATTTGCAGAAAAAGCATCGGAATCATTTGTATGGATCCAAACTCGCTTTCCGACACACCAACTTTTCTCGCATTTTATACGCCAAGATACAAAAGGTTTTCTCCAGCAAGAATGCAGTGAACGCATGCGCGCCGGCCTCCCCCCTGCAATTTTGTTTATCAAGGCTACATTGCATGAGAAAAATCGAGAGCAGCGGGAACAGAAAATAAAAATATTTGAAGAGCTTATAACACCCTTCGCAGAATACGTGTCGAGTTATCCTGCCTTCAACGACACATCAACACACAACCTTCTCATCAGCATAAATGAACAGGTCTGGATGGCGAACGCTGAAGATCTCAAGGGCATTTTAGCTACTCACAACGGAGAGTGGGACGTTGCAGTAGATCCAGAAAATATCCTATAGTAGTCCCATGGCTTCCGATATCGTAACACTTCCTGCGCCCGTCCTGCGCAAAAAAGCTCCTTTGGTGACAAGGGAGGAATTTGGTTCGAAAGAACTTACTCATATCATCCGTAATATGTCGAGTGCCCTTCGCAAAACGCCAGATGGTATCGGTATTGCGGCGCCACAAATAGGCATCTCGAAACAAATTTTTCTCGCCTCTGAAGAAGCACTTGCTATTGATGAGGGCTGGGAGCCAAAAGATGCGGCGGATGAACGCGCAAAGAAAAAAACTTGGCAATATATTATTTTCATTAACCCCACGGTTATGAAGGTCTCATCAAAAAAAATACCAGGCAGCGAAGGATGTCTAAGCGTACCAAAAACCTATGGTATCGTACCACGTGCGGAAAAAATCCGCGTGCGCGCCTATGACGAGCACGGCAAGGTGTTTGAACGTGGCGCCTCAAAATTGTTTGCGCGACTCTTGCAGCACGAGATCGATCATCTTGGTGGTACACTCTTTATCGATCACGCAACCAAAATCACAAAGATAGCGGACAAAAAATGAAAAAGATCTCGATCGTATTTTTTGGTAACAGCGCATTTTCGGTAACGATACTCAATGCCCTCGTGCAAGCAAACTTTGATATACGAGCAGTCATCACAAGCCCCGATGAACCGAAAGGGCGCGGCGGCAAACCAACCCCCCCGCCAACCGCGCTCTATGCAAAAGAGCACGGATTGCCACTCTTGCAATCAACGCAACTAGATAAAAATGCCGTGCCGTCATGCGATCTTGGCGTGATCGCATCATACGGTCACATCATACCCGATAGTATTTTGAGCGTACCCTCACACGGTACACTCAATGTGCATCCGTCACTTTTACCGCACTATCGCGGGCCTACTCCAATTCAGACGGCGCTCGCAAATGGCGACACTTCTACCGGCACAACTATCATGCTTACTGATAAAGAGATGGATCATGGCCCAATCATTGCTCAAGAATCTATCACTATAGACAGTAACGACAGCGCAATAACTCTTGAAGAAAAACTCGCGCGCACAAGCGCTAATCTTTTGGTAGACACGATTCCTGCGTGGATTGAAGGTCGCATCCAGGCGCGACCGCAGGATCACGCAAATGCTACTTTTACCAAAATGCTTACAAAAGAGTCAGGTCATATCTGCTGGGATATGCCAGCGCGCGATATTATCAACAGTATTCGCGCATATAAAGCATGGCCTACGAGCTGGAATATACTCGACAAAAAAAATTTTAAAATCATCAATGCATCTATTTCAGATATACCTCGTGCCGCTAGCACGGTGCCGGGGACACTCATCACACACGATGGCAAACTCTATGCTGCAGCAAACGATTTTCTTGTACATCTAGAAACAATACAGCCATCGGGTGGTAAACCGATGGCTGGTAAAGCTTTTTTTGCAGGACTGCGAGTAGACATCAGCACACTCAAACTCCTTTAGCTTTTCTCTACTTGAAAAGCACCCGCGCATCTTCCCAGAGTTCTGGCTCACCGCGTTCTTTGAGAGCATACCAAAACTCAACGCCCCAAAGATAAAACATATCGAAACCGGTGCGCGACGCGTACGCAGCCATTTCTGATAAATCGTCATCGCCAAAAGATTTCTCTCGCTCCGCGCGGGAAAAATTTTGTACTGCACCGGGCCCCCATGGCTCCGCTTGCAGCTCGATGACAACACTCTGACGCTTGTCGGTAAAAAGCGTGGCGAGAGCGTACTTGAGACGAAAAAATGAAGGCGGTAATGGATAGGTTACATACCCAAAGCGCTCCGTGTACACCGTACGATACATGGTTGTACCAAAAATATCTGCGCGCGACATAGCGGGCACCCACAATGACAATTCACCTGAGTCAGTAATCACAATGGGACGCGAAGGGTCGAGTGAACGCACAAGCGCTATTTCCTGATCTAAAAATTCCTGATGAAATGGCGGGCAGATGCCAAATGGCAAAAATGGCTCATTCTCAACCTGCCATGCGACAATGGTATCCATGCCGCGATATCGCTCAACAACCATTTGTAGATAATTCAAAATAAGTTTGTCTTTTTCTGCATCAGTCATGTCGTGCGCCCATGCTGCTTCGTGACATTCTGGCCAACGTGGCACTTTGCGTCCAATCGCAACGATAACCTTTGCCCCTACGTCGTCAGCGCGGCTCAACATATAATCGTAATCATCAAAATACCACTCGCCTTGTCGATGTTCGACCTCCGGCCAATAGACAGGAATACGCAAATGTCGCACACCCAAATCTTGTAATATCGCCTCATACACCTCCGCCCACGCGATACCGAAGGATCGAGCATAGATATGTGAAAACGTTACCCCCCACACTTGTGGTTCACGTATGGGCGCGCGCACCACCAGCACATAACATCCGAGCAAAACTACTATCAATCCCCCCATAATGGCGCGAAGCACTTTGTGGCGTTTTCTGGCGTAATACATCATGCAAAAAATAAAAGATATGACGCAAGTCCCAATGCAGCGATACCGCCCATCTTTGCCATCAGTGCGCCGCGCGAAAAATCTTCAGCCTCGTACTCAGGCAATACGCGCGAAAGGATACCAGCAAGTAAAAATGCAAACAGATATTCAAAGCTACCAAGCGCATGTACGAGGGAAACCGACGCGTGGGCAAGTGCAAGGTTAATAAGAAACAATGCTACCGCGCCGACAATTTTATTTATACCAAACAGCGCTACACCACGAGGAGCTGGGGTCTTTGTGGTACGAATAATACGCCGCGCGCTGGGAATAAGAAAAAGCAACAAAGCAAAAAGTATAAGACCAAGGCGCGTCCATACGAGACCGTTGATAAATGATGTGTGATTAAATACAAGCCGTGCAAAAACAAAATGTGTACTCAAACCCAGAGCGGCCGCGAAAGTCAGACCTCCTAAAAGTGCGCTAAAGAGCGCCTGCCCCCTACCCTCCCACGCAAGCAACACACCGCCAACAATCAAAAGAGCGAAAACGCCCGCATTCCATGCGCCCACCTGTTCACCTAAAATTTCTGCCGAAAGTGCGATAGTAGTAAAGGGCGCAATACCCACAAAGAGCGGCACTACGCGTGAAACTTCAAACCTGCGCAATGCACTATAAAAACAAAAAAGTGAGGCACCAAACGCAAGACCTGATACGAGTGCGTAGCCTGCAATTTGAGGCGACAATATCGAAAAATCATAAAATGCAAATATTACAACAAAGCTGCTCAAAACGCCCGTCCAAAAAGTATATACTCGCGGATCGGGAATGGTGCCCGTCAAAAGCCCTTTATCGATAATCTTTGAAAGCGCTGCACAAAAATATCCTACAAGAGCTATGGCTGGCCACATAGTTATTGATTTCCTAGTAGTATCTGAACTTCTACTAACCCCTCGCCGATGGCATGAAGCTCGATAGCGCGAAGATCTTCCTCAATGGCACCCGGATCCAGAGAATCGCCTGAGGTGAGTATGCGCTCAATAGCTGGATCGCCAAGAGGGGCTGCCGGCAACTCTGCCGCCTGCGTATGCTCGGTCACGCGAACGATATCACGCATCCAAAGCGTACTAAAAGTCACAAGCGCTGACATCAGCACAATAGCCGCCAGAGGTAAATGTGCCTTGAGATGCGGTATCATTGGGTCTCTTTGAGCTTGAGTACAATGCCGATAAGCGTTGTGTGTGCTGCGCGCATCGGGGTGGCGACTTCTTTTTCGAAACGCATAATAATTCTACTGGCACGCGTACGCAACGTGGTGCGTATATCGGCGACTAAAATTTTTTCAAACTCAATTTTTATACTATCGAGAGCGTCTTGGGCTTCAGCAATACGCGTACGGCTGTAGGCAAGCTTGGTGCGCAATTGTTCAGAGTCTTCCGTAAGTTCTCGCGCACTCAATGCTCGCTCAATGCGACCTGCCTCATGTTCCAAACGAATGAGAGAGGCTAGCGTTTTATTGTACGTAGAAAGAAAATGCTCTTTGAGTCGTGCACGTGTATCTACAGAAAGCATATATTCCGGTGCAGGGTTTTGAAAATCAAGAAATTTAAGTTCGCCTCGTAAAAACATCTCGCGAGGCCCTGCGAAGATAGCAAGCGGCAACGCAAGAGAAGATATAATAATGCCAACTACGAAAAAAGGCCGCATCATAAGCCTATTTTACGGCTCATCGCCTCCACAGGCTATGCATATCTTATCCACATGATATCCAGAGATATCGTATTTCTACTTTTCGCGGACAATCAACTTTCCTACTTGGTCGTAATGACCTCGCGGCTTACCATCAATCACTCCGTCGCCGCAGGCAACCGAGCAATAAAACTGAAACTCCCCCGCTTGCGAGGCGATAAATTGTATCGTTGTCGTGCTCTTTGGAAAAATACGTTCATTGACTGCAAATTCATCGAGACCGATACCGTGATCGTACGCATCTTCATTGTAAATATGCAAAATTACTTTTGCGCCTTTAGTTGTTTCAAACATATTCGGCTCAAAAAGCCAGCTGCCCTCAACCGATCGCATGTTTCGCTCGAGCACCGTTACGCCATCCCAAGCGACAGCACCTATATTGGCAGGTCGAAAATATTTTTGATAGACAACGCCACCTCCAATCAAAACCGCAGCAAATAGAAGAAAAACAATATATTTGTTACCCATAGGTATGCACAGGGAGCTTTATATTCCCGTGATAAGATAGAGTTAATACTATTACTATAGCATAATTCTTCTTTTTTATGGCAACCATTCGTCAAAGTTATCGCGTACAGGGCATGCACTGCGCAAACTGCCAAGTACTCATCAACAAAATTCTCTCTGCGCAAAAGGGTGTCTCGAAGGCAAATGCAAATTATAGCTCCGAGCGCTTGATCGTCGAATATGATCCGGCGACCATCACCCTCGACGCTATGCAAGGTATTCTCAAAAAAGTGGGCTACGGACTTATCGTACCCAAAGAAGGGGCCTTGGAAGAAGAAGAAGTAGAAAAACATCGCCTCGCAGAGATAAAACACCTGCGCAACCGCACTATTATCTCGTTTTTGCTTGCCACGCCGATCATCCTCTACTATATGGCGGTGCACATGTTTAACCTTCAGCACGGCCACGCGCTTTGCGCGGGGGGTGATGCCATCATCAAGGTAATCGATGGCGCATGCACCAACGGCACCTTCATTGATCTCAACTGGATTTATCTGATCATGACTACGCCTATTCAGTTTTTTGTGGCATGGCCCTTCTATCGCAACGCCTATACAGCATTGAGGGTGGGCTCAACCAATATGGATGTACTTGTAGTACTTGGTACTACAACCGCCTATCTCCTCTCTGCATTTGGATTTTTCTTCTCAATTTCATTCAAAGCTGGCTACCAAGACGTTTGGCAAGGTTTGAGTCATCCCTATTGGGAATCGTCAGCGGCACTCATATCATTTCTTATTTTGGGACGCTATTTTGAAGCGCGCGCCAAGGGGCAGGCATCGAGTGCCATTCGAAAACTTCTCAAGCTTGCACCCCAAGATGCCATTATCATTCGTGATGGCAAGGAAGTAACCGTAAAAATTGGTGATATCCAGATTGGTGATATATTCCTCGTAAAACCGGGCGAAAAAGTTGCTACTGACGGCATTGTAGTTGAGGGTGAGACTGCAATTGATGAAAAAATCATTACTGGTGAATCAATACCGGTTAACAAAAAAGCTGGCGATCAGGTTATCGGGGCAACGGTAAACAGCTATGGACTCCTCAAGTGTCGCGCATCCAAAGTGGGCAAAGACACCCTACTCCATCAAATCGTAAAGATGGTAGAAGAAGCTCAATCAGCACGCGCGCCCATTCAAGATTTTACTGATCGTGTTTCCGAATATTTTGTACCAGCCATTGTGGTCATCGCCCTCCTTTCGTTTTTCTATTGGTATTACATCGCGGGCAAAATCATTGCGGTCGCACTCTTGGCCGCCGTCTCTGTCCTTGTAATCTCATGCCCTTGCGCTATGGGGCTCGCAACACCAACCGCCATCATGGTAGGTACGGGCCGTGGTGCCGAGTTTGGCGTACTGCTTAAGGGTGGCGAGGCACTCGAAAAAACTCGCTCACTCAACGCTATAGCCTTTGATAAAACGGGAACGCTCACAAAAGGTGAGCCTTCAGTCACCGACATAGTACCTTTAGGTGAACTCTCGCGCGACGAGGTTTTGAAAATTGCTGCTACCGCTGAACGCGGATCTGAGCATCCGCTTGCACAAGCAGTAGTAAAAGCGGCAAAAGATTTAAATCCCCCAGAACCCAAAGAGTTTAAAAACGTTTCAGGCAAAGGAGTTTCCGCCCTTTATGAAGGCAAAACAGTTTTGGTTGGCAACGACGAGCTCATGAAATCAATGAATATTGATTATATTGCAGGCGAGAAAGACCTTGACCGCCTACAGGGCGAAGCCAAGACCGCAGTTTTTATCGCCTATGATGGCAAATTGATCGGCGTACTTGCGATGGCTGATACCCTCAAAGAATATGCAAAAGAGACTATTGCTGAGCTTAAAAAGCGCGGGCTTGAGATTATCATGATCACGGGTGACAATCAAAAAACCGCAGACGCGATAGCAAAACTTGTTGGTATTGATCGCGTCATGGCGAAAGTTCTACCCGAGAAAAAAGAAGAAGTCATCAAAGAGCTTCAAAAGCAGGGCAAGCGTGTGGCTATGGTCGGCGACGGGGTAAACGACTCCCCTGCCCTCGCGCAAGCTGAGGTCGGCATCGCTGTGGGATCAGGTACTGATGTCGCCATCGAGACCGGCAGCATTGTACTCATCAAAGACGATTTGCGTGACATTGTGACGGCTCTCGATCTCTCACGTAAAACTATCCGCAAGATTTGGCAAAATCTTTTCTGGGCCTTTATTTATAATATTGTGGGTATTCCCCTTGCCGCAGGGCTTCTTTACTACATCGGGCAAAATTATCCTGCATTTGTTGCGGGTCTTCCGTGGGGCAAAAGTGCGTTTAACGCATTTCTCAAGCCTGAATACGCCGGTTTTGCCATGGCATTTAGTTCGGTATCAGTAGTAGGAAACTCGCTCCTTCTCAAATATTTCCGCGAACCCAAGATTGCGAGAGAAAAAGCAGCGTAGTATCATAACCTTATATGGCAATTGTAAAAAAACAATTTGATGTAGGTGGCATGCACTGCGGCTCGTGTGCGGCAGGCATCCAGATGGTGCTCTCAACCCAAGACGGCATTAAAAACGCCTCAGTCAGCTGGGACACCAAATCGGGCGAGGTTGAGTTTGATGACTCAAAAGTAACCGTAGAACAAATCCAAAAATCAGTCTCCGAGCTCGGATACTCAGCTACACCAAAGTAATAATACTCTGAGAACAAAAAAAGCGTGACCCCATGTCACGCTTTTTTGTTTAGCCCAGCAGCACCGCGTTTACAAAAACGCGATGAGCAGCCAGCTGAGCGCTGCCGATATCACAAGTGCTATGAGTCCCGTGATGAGTGCGCGCGATGCGGAAATTTTTTCTTTTTTATAGAAGATGCCCGCAACTGTCGGGCCAGCGATAAAAAGTACCAGTGACGCGATCCAAACGACTGAGAGAAAATCCATAATAAGCAGATTTAGTGCGCGTGCCCACCGCCACCCTGCATCATCGAGCCCCCTTCGGGTCCTTGAGTGACTGAAATATCAAAGGTGGTTGTATATACGTCACCCCCGCGCGAAAACTGCGCAAATGCCCTATAGAGGCCTGGGTACGGAAATGCAGCATGAACGTCAATGAGAGGGCCAAATACGGCGTCTGGGGGCACCTCATGGCCGTAGCCGGGTACCTCACCATGCGTATGGATAAAATAACCAAGATCATAACTCCAGATAGCCAAATGCATGGGCGCCCCAAGATACGCGACCATGTCATTTACTGGAGTGCCATCGTCGTTAGTCATTGTGTATTCAAGATGTGCTGATACGCCTGATTGAATTTGCCCCGGATCAGTTTTGAGGTTTACCGTAAGGTCATCAAATTTTTCTTCGCGCATCAGGTTTTTTGTGATTGCAACCGGCTCCGGTTTGCCACCTGGCACTGTCACAATATTCTGCACCGTGCCTGCGTGCCCCTGGTGCAAAAATCCACTCGCCAGCGAATAGGTACCCGCCTTAGGAAATGTGACGTAGATAGGATATTCTCCCTTGGCACGCATCTCGTCAGTGATCTGACCGTAATCATCAGGATGCACATGCATAAATGTCTCAAGGTCTTCAGAGACAATGATGACGTGCACCAAACGCTCATGCTCGATCTTGAGATCTTGCAATGGTGCGCCGTTCTCATCTTTGAGCGCGATAGTTATTCGGGTCAACTCGCCAGGCCTTGGCATCAGTGGATCAGTAGTAACCACACCTTGAAACGCTGGCGCAGTTTCCATATGAGTCGCATGAAATTGGAAATTATGAGGCAATACCCAGCCAAACAGCGTATAGAGACCAATGCCGAGCCAAATTACAAAACCCAAATAGGTGCGTGACGCGGCAACTTTCTGAGCACGCTCCGCCTCAAGAGCCTCGTGCGCTTCTTTGCGCTTTTTCCACCAAATCCAGACAAACGGTATGAGCCATATGGTGACCATAACGTAGCTGCCCAGCCATAAATTGTCTCCCAGAGGTAACTCGTGCGCATGACCCAATTGGCCAATATTTGACCCTAGCAAGCCCGTAATCGCCTCTTCTTGCGTCACGCTCTCCAGATATGTGTGGATGCCTGAATATACATACCAGTCATGAGTAAAGGTACCGAGGGTAAACAAAAATCCTGCGACAAAGACCATTGCCCATCCGGTCGTCTTCTCAACCTTGGTGCGGTGTTTTACCAAAAAGCCAGTAGCGTTGACCCCCAAGATTGCGTAAAACGTCAAAATAAAGAGCGGAGTGACGCGCCCGAGTGCTTGCACTACCATGATAAGCCAGCCCTGAAACGCGCTGCCGCTGACCAAAATCTGCGGGATGATCACGCCATTGAACAACGGATTGGGGCACCCAACACCCACATTGCCCAAAAAGAGACCGAGCAAAAATGCTTTGACATATTCCTGCTGCTTTTGGATAAAATCAGGAAACGCGCCACCGTAGGTAGGCATCTTGATACCTTTAAGACCTATATCATGAAATGCAAAAAGGAGCCCCATGGCACCTGCAAACATATACATCCAATTTTTTGCAGTCTCAGCGCTACCCAAAAAGGTTTGGCCGATAGCGCCCAAAAGCGCCCCGTAAAAACTGAGAGTAATCGTCACACCAGCGGCAAATGCAGCTGCAATACCAATGCCACGAATATATCCCTTGCCCATGGCGAGCGGCACTACCACGAATGCAAGCGGCAGCGTGCAGGGCAAAAAGATCATAGTGAGACCTACCGCATAGTCATATATATAGAAAAAGGCGCTGTCAGTAGTGGGTGCGGCAAAAAATACCCACCGGAGGCCGATGGCAAAAACTGCAGTCAGGATAACGGTAAGGACAAGAAGCGGAAGGCGCGTCTTTTGGCTTTCTTCCATGCGATTAGTATAGCAAGCCGCAAAGCAAAACCGCTTGTTGATAAAAAGTCACTTAGGCTTCGATTTATTGATAGCGTGGTCGTTCTTCACAATTATGTCTGCAAGAGGTAACTGTTTCTCTCGAAATGGCACATCCGGCCGATAGATGCCTATGTAGTAATCAGCCGCATATCTTGGCATTTCTTGTCGTTGGAATTTCTCTGTGAGACTCTCTGCCGTCCAGTCTATCTCTTCGCTAAAATAAACACTTTGAGGCTTGCTGCCAGGTTTTGTGTGTGCCTCACCAAGCTTGCGACGCTCAACATCTAAACCGGTATATGCATTTATAGAACCCCCTACAGGCACTCCTCTTTTCGCCAACTCTTCTACGAGGGTGCGCCTAAAAAACGATTTACCGACGTTGACGGAGCTACCGTTAATAACGACGATAATATCCTCTTTTGCCTTCTCATATACGCTACTCAGTGCATCTGCCGCCTCGTGTACGCCCGCCTCAAAGTCATATTCTCGGACTTCCTCTATCTTACTCACCACTCCACGAAAATCTCTCTCATAGCCAACATTCACCAACTCCTCCATGGGAATATCTTTGATATTCTTGTGTGCTGCGATCAACTCCTGAAGTCTTTGTGATTGCTCATCGAGAGCTGGCATTTGCTCGGGCATGTTTTGATTATCGCCTAAAATCAGCGCAAATCAACATCAAACCTATCTAGGCTCGAGCTGGTTTAATTAGATTGCCCAAGGCGTCAGCGCGCAGCACGTGACAAACTCTACGCGCTTGATAAACCTTTTGAGAGATACTTGAGGGCTGATTAACAATATAAAAAACTCCCCCGACAGTACTTTGCGCTTCGCGCATTTCCTGTCGGGGGTGATACTGTCGCCTGCTTGGCGAAGACTACTGCTTCTCGGGCTGCTGATCCTGCTGCGGGACCGGCTTGATCTGCCCACGAAGGTACTCTGCTGCTACCAGCGAGTCTCCCAGGGGGCTCGCCTCACCCGTGATGATGAGCGTATTGGTGCCCGACTTGGAGCCCGTCTCGGCGATGCGTTCGAGCGACTCCCACTTCATGAAGGTCACGTACTCGGGGTTGGCACGGAGCGCGGCACCGATGGCGTTGATGGCCGTCACCTTGGCGGCGGCTGACGCACTTTGGTTTTGCGCTCCCCATACCGTCTCGTCGGGCTTCACATTCGATAGCGAGACGTTCTGGAGGTCGAGCGGAACACCGTTGGCAGCAAAGGTATCCTTGACCATCTTGGCAATCTTGTCGTTGACCGCCTGATAGTCGGAGTACACGGCCTGGTAATCGTCGTAGCCCGCGAAGATGGCGCGCACCTTGCTGCGCACATCCATGCGAGCGAAACGATTGTAGACGTCTTCGACCGTGATGTAGCGGACGAGGACATCATTCTTGCCATCGCGCGGCGTGACGAGCGCGAAGACGTTGTTGCGCTGCTTGTTCGCATCGGTATTGCCACCCGGAATCACCGCCCTGATGTAGACGTCGACGGCGAGTGGCGTACCCTTGCGAGTCAGCACGCGGTGATCCTGCTTGTCTTCGTTGCCCACGGCATCAGGAGCCATGAACTGCTCTTTGACCAGCGTCGAGGTCGCCTCGAGTAGCACCAGCGTGTTGTAGGTGCCGTTGGCATTCGACTGCCCAAGGTCAACCTGACCCGCTTCGCGGATGTCATCCTCCCAACCAGTGGGCGTGAGTATGCGACCCACGAATCCTGCTGGGATCTCCTTGACATTGCTGCACGCGCTACCGAACAGCGCCAGCGCGATGACAATGCCAAACACAAGCCTCTTGATATCTCTCTGCATGATGCCCTCCTCTTCAGTGAGCGTTGGAGTGGGCGTCGCCGGCCCGATCTTCGAAGCGATCGATCTGCCGATTGACGTCGGTACGGTCGATGACCGCGCGTGGCGTCACGTTGACGCTCGCGGCTGCGAAGAGCTGCCAGATGAAGGCGGCCATGAGGATCAGGCCAAGAATGTTGCGCCCTCTGCGGATGAACACCTTGACGTCATCCTCGACCTCGGGCTGGGTCAAGAAGACCCACGCGACGCCAAACACGAAGGCGAGCGCTCCGAGCGTGCCTAGCACACCTGGATGTGCCCATCTCAAGAAATCTTCCACGACTTCTCCCTTCTGCCCATGCCTGCCGTTTGGTCAGGACTTATTGAGCATCCTCTGTTTATTGGAGCAGAAAGTGAACGAACAACCGAAAAAATAATACACTATTTTAAACTATATGTCAATCATCGCCGAGCGCGGGTTCTGAAAAATATTTCTAAGGATTGAGTCCGAAGTCAGCACAGCTGGTCCAGAATGGCTGTGGCTCTGCGTCAGCGCATATACTACGACGACCGCAGCATGTCAAAACTGGGCAGTTCAATACCATACCAACGAGCAACAAAAAATAGCAAACATACAGCGGCAATAAAGCAAACCAATACGATCAAAAATAGACCGCGCGGCTTGCCGCGTGCTGGTGGTTTTTCTTCTTCTAAATCATCAAGATTCCAAATTTCTTCTGGCATATAATAAATATATAACTATTCAAAACGAAATGGCGAGTTTTTAATCATTTCGAGAGCTCTTTCCGTCCAAAATTTGCCCGTGGGTACCCCGCCGTTACATGGTCCATCGGATTCTCCTGGTAGTTTAACCCATAAAAGCGCATCTACAAGCACATTACCTGTCGTAGTAGTCGGCACCTTGCCTATAGTTACTCCAGGGGCATTACACCACTCTGTTTTATGCGGACCAGAACCATTGCGGCTCGTATCGATCACAAAGTGTTTATTACCAATAAGCGTGGAGACCTCTTGCCCAAAGGCAATCTCATCTGAAACGTACTGATAGTTAGAGACATTAAGAGCAAAGCCATCAGCCGAATCAATGCCCGCTGTTTTAAGAAAATTAGCGATACTGCTCGCCTTGCGCCAATTGCTATGACCGGCATCAAGATATATTCGCGCTTTTGGCGCCTTGGCTCTCAGAGTCAAAATGGCTTTTTTGAGGTCCGCCAGACGGACAGCTTGGTCAGAATCACTCAAATTCGCAACAAGACCTATACTATCGGGCTCAAGGATGATCCAAGCATCATGATCTCCTATAGACTCAGCGACAGCGGTAACCCACTGAGCATAACTATCTCCCGCCGTTATGCCGCTCCAGTAACGTAGCGTTGTATGGTCAGGAATATTGTAAAGTACCAAAATAGGCATTTTACCTGCAGCTGTAGCCTTAGAAACAGTAGAAATTACGCGAGAACGAATAGTATCGAGGTTGTCGCCAATGATCCATGTACCCTGAGGTCTACAAGAAATTTGCTGCAATAAATCAGCATCTGCTATATTGCCAGCGTTTCGTAATTCTTTCTCAACGCGAACTGCTTGCATGGTGGGATCAACATAAAAATTTGTTGAATTTTTCGCGTATTCGCAGCTAAAAACCTTTTGTGGATTTGGTGGCGGGGGTGGGTTAACAACGACTACTGGAGGAGGAGTAGGGTTTACCGGTGGTGGAGGTGGGGAGATTGGTTTTGGCGGAGGCACAGGCAATACTGGTGGAGGAGGATTAACCACTTGAATGGGCGGCGGTACATTAGGTTGAGGAATTGTTGGTGGATTGGGAGAAATAACGACTGGAGGAATTTCTTCTTCTCTCTCCCAAGTTTGAGTCGTTTGTGTATACGTAGATGCAAAAAGTACGAAAATAAAACCCGCAGCGATAAACACCACAGCAAGATACTGAATAAGCCCGCTTGTATTATCTCTTCCCATTATTCTTAGAATTTCCAGGCCTCCGAACGTTTTAAGGGAAAGGTGCGCCGATCACTATTGATAACGGTTTCAGCACGCTGAATGTCTTCCGGTGTTGATAGTGGATGCCAAAAACTCGACGGCACCGCCATAATCTTTTTAGTTGCAAGCATTTGCCCAACAGCATGGGAAAGAAAATACTCACCAGTAGCGCTATGTACCTCGGGTGCGTAGTCAAAAACAGAATAATCGAGCAGCAAAACTCCCGTACTCACCATATTTGTTTTTGGATACAACGGTTTTTCTTCAATATCTCTAATATGGCCTGCGCGATCAACTTCAACTACACCGTATGGGCGAGGATCATCGACCTCAGCAACTAAAAGAGCTCTATCATATTTTAAACACTCTTTAAATCCATCTGCTCCATGCAAATCGTCGGCGAAGACAACAAAAAAGCGCTCGCCAGGCGACAAAAGATGCTTGGTCTTTTCTAGGGCTTTATATGTACCCTTGATCTCATCATCGCCCACATAGGTGACACGACGCCCCAAAAAATAATCTCCACAATATTCACGAATCATATCGCCGAGATATCCGACAACGATAACCAACTCATCCACCTGGCGTGGGAGCTGAGAAACCACATGCTCAATAAGGGCCCTTTTATTTACTTCGACAAGCGGCTTGGGCCTTTCAAGAGTTAAGGGGCGCATACGCGTCCCCTTGCCTGCCGCCAGAATAATTGCTTTCATGTTCGATCAATCAAAACGGAATAGCCTTATAATCATCAAACGACACATCCATAAAATCCGTACGGATGCCCGCATACCCCTCTTTGACGATTGGGCTTACTCCGTACTTTGATCCTGTATCTTTTGCTTCCAATACTAGCGTCCAAGTGCCAGTTTTGCCTTTATCCATAAAAAGCTTTATCGCGACACTGCCATCAGCATTATTTTGCGATTCACTGCGAAGGCCTATCCAAACATTTTTTGGCAATAAATTTGGATTTGTATCTCGATTATAGATGCCTGGAAATATTTTTTTATAGGCAATCGTGTGGTAAGTGCCATTTTGCTTCTTTTTGATAACCGCCGCTCCATCAACACGAGTACCTACGTAATACAGGTTATTACCATCTTGATAGCGATTAAAAAGAAGAAGACCATTAGACGCGTCACGATTTGGGCTTTTACTCAGATTGTCTTTGTTGATCTTAAAATATGCTTCCTGCTTAAAATTGCCCCATTTGGAACGCGTTAACAAACGAAAAATGTTTTGCGGATGATACCCATTATCTGTATCGACAGGATTGGAGCTACTATAAATAAGACGCCACTTATCAATAATGGATAAATTACCATCTATAGTTTTTCCAACTCCATCAACAATATGTAAGTAAGCACCGGAATTTAACCACCAATACGGACTAGAACTATAATCCATCTGCCCACTCTCCACTAATTTGCCGGGAACATTAAAAGTATAAACAAAATTAGAAGTAATAATCGCTGACGGTGTCTTTAACTCTGCAGCTGACAGTAAAGCTAAGCCCAATGTATTATCAAAATAATACTGACTAATGCCCGCAAGAATAAAAGATATTAACAATAACAAAATAAAAATTGGTCTTTTCATAGTAATTTCTCAACAATTAATTGATTAACGATCACCTCGCTGTTGTTTTCAACAGGATCCCATACTTTAAACCCTATACCACCGCGATCTAAAGAGGAATCCAAGGAATCTACAGACAAAAGCTCTTCGCCATCAATAAAGCACTTTATGGTGTTCTTGTGAACGGACAACTCGAAGGTGGCATTATCCCAAGAAAAATTCTGATCTATGGAAGTTTCGGCGATCTTCTTTCTTTCTCCGTTTATAGATTCATCTATACGAATAAAACGTCCAGAGACATTACAAGAAGTAAAATTTTTACTATCTTTATATCGCGCGACCAGAGATAGCGATTCTCCTCTCGTCCAATCAATTAATGCCTTCAAATGATAATTTTCCCAATTACGCGTACCGTCTAAAACAACAGCAGCACCCGTTGTTTTTTCTCCTGCGCGCAAAACTAGCGAAGAATTCTTTAATCCTATGTTTCCCCATTCCTTTATCCATTCCTCATTAAGAGAAAAATCATAAATATGTAAAGGTATTTCTTTAGACCGCCCCGCATTCAATACCCTTAATAAGTCTGCATCTGTCCATGCTCCTCCAACATCTATACGCTTAACTAAAAAAGTATTGTCGTCAAAATAATTTTGAGTAAAACCAGCACTAGGATATGTTTGGAAAAATGCTAAATCATAATTATCTTTAACTGAATTGAGCAAAACCCTTTGGGCCTCGGGATAATTTGTTATATTTTGGGCAAAGTCACCATAAGGAAAAGCGAAAGAAACAGAAGCTATATCCAAAACTCTCTCAATTTTTTCCTTAACTAAGCTTATATCATGCCCGATACGTTGCTCATATTCATCATCTGTCTCTAATCTTCCAAGCTCTTTCAACCAAAGTTTATTAGTATAATAGTGTCCCTGTTCGCCGTTTATAGAGATTGATTGAAAAACATGGCCACTATCGGCATGTGCTTGAATCTCCCAACGTCCACTGCGCTTCATCGCCCGTAGTTCATTAGCATTTAGATAATAAGAACTTTTTCTATCACTATCAGTCAACGAATGGCCACTGATAATAAAAGTGACAGCATTATAATCCAATGCTCTCAAAATGGGATCGACTGGGTAGTAACTTGACTTCGCTCCATCATCAAACGTTAATAAAAATGATTTATTCGGTAGGGTCTTTTCACCCTTAACGAAGGAGTTAAAATCCTCGACACTTATAGTTTTCCAGCCAGCTTGTTTGAGCGCAAACATCTGAGCCTCAAAATTCGTTTTCGTAATATTTTCTCCATCAGGGATGTCTACAAGGCCGTGGTAAAGAAGCACGGGTACAGACTCCGCGGTACCCGTAACAACGACGTTTTCTACTGTTGATCTATTTGAGAATATTCTCGCTAGACTGCCGAGCATATCATTCTCCGCATAAGCCAATTTTGCAGCATAAAAGCCATAAGCTGCAGTTTCTTTGCTATCCAAAATCATTCCGTCGGTAAATTGGGATAAACTCTCCCTAATGAACAAGAAGGCATAACTGCCACAAAAAAGTAATATAGCAATTACGGTAACTCGCAAAACCTTTAATCTTGAAAAATCTAAATATTTCATTATCGAGTTCCCCATCTAGAATCGCGAATAGTTATCATCGCCCAAGGCAGTTGCCACATAAGCATCACTGTATAAAACCAAAAAGTCATCACGGACAAAAACCAAGCACGCGGACCCACTTGAGTACGATAATAAATCCCGTGCAATAATAACATTAAGAATAAACCAGCCAAATAGGCGAGAGGAATGCTTCCTGTCAAATACGGATGCCAAATAACAGCCCTTATAAAAACAATGGGCGCACTAAGGGCAAGAATGACATAGGAATAATACGATAGAGCAGCAAAAAAATTTTTACGCCACATAAACGCGCTGGCAATTAGCGTCTCTCTAATCCAAGATTTTTTCCATCTCTGCTGCTGTTTAATATATTTACCAAGCGTATCTGGCACAACTGTGTGCGCCTTTGCTTCTGGAGAATAAACAGCTTCATATTTTCGAATAATAAAATTTGTTAAACTTCTGTCATCACCGAATGTACACTCACTTCCTAAGAACCTCTGATTTAGCCAAACGTCAATAAACTCGAGTAAATACTCTCTACGATATGCAGAACAACAGCCGGGACAGCAAGTTACATTACCAAAAACGGATTCAGCTGCCTTATAAACACTAAAAGCGATAAAATATCTTGTGGCCTGCATCTGTGTTAAAAGATTTGTATCTCTATTAAAAACATCTGTATGCCCAGAGACAGCTCCAACTCTCGGATTAGAAAAATATTTTACAAGATGCTTGACACAATCAGGGGCAATAAAACTATCCGAATCAATAAATATAACTATTTCATGGTTTGCCCTTCTTACCCCTTCTGCCATACCTGCTCTTTTACCGCGATTAACTTTCCAATTAACAACGGTAACTGGTATTTCTTGACCTATCTCCTTTTTAATTTTCAACATCTCAGCATAGGTACTATCTGTTGAGCCATCATTAATAGCAATAATTTCTATTTTTTCTTTAGGATAATCCGCATGCAAAAAGCGCCTAATCGTCTCAGCAACATTATCTTCTTCGTTTTTTGCTGGAACAACAAAAGTGATTGAAGGCTGATAGCCCTCATCATGCTTAATAGATCTATGGAAATATGCAAGAAAAAATCTTGAAATAATATAAATAAAAATTAAAATACTATAGAATTTAAAAAAGGTTACCCCCCCGACAAAGCTAGTCGTGCTAATTTTAAATAAAAGTATCAAATAGAGCACAACAAAAAAAAGAAACCAAAAACCAAAATCACTAAATACTGCGAGCCTTTTTTTAATTTTATTAAAAATTTTTGCCATACCTATCGCCCTATACCATTGTAGATAATATTGGAGTCCAAAAATATATCTTTTTCTAGACAGTTACGCCCGTCTACAATTGTTCTGACTCCATATTTTTTTAGATCATCAGGAGTAAGTTTCTTGAAAATGCTATGTGCGGTGGCGACGATAACACCGATTGATCCCTGTAAGGCTTCCTCTAAAGTTTTTACATCTGAACGATCAAGTACAAATGGATCATAGGCAACCACCTCTGCTCCAAACTCTTTCAAAATTTTAATAATCTCAAACGATGGGCTCTCGCGACAATCATCAATATCTGCCTTATATGAAAGTCCCAATACAGCTATGCGTGACCCATTGATAGCAATCTTCTTTTCATTGAGTCCTGCGATCAATTGCTCAACGGCGAAATGGGGCATGCCGTTGTTTATACGGCGAGCGAGCGCCAAAAAATCATGATCGAAACCATTCTTTTTTGCATACTCAATAAGATAATACGGATCAACAGGTATACAGTGTCCGCCTACACCGCAGCCTGGATAGTGAGGCATAAAAGCAAAGGGCTTGGTGGCTGCGCCATCAATTACATTTACTACATCAATGCCGAGGCGTGAGAATGACCGCGCGAGTTCGTTTACAAATGCAATATTGATATCTCGAAAAGAATTCTCAACAACTTTAACTGCCTCTGCCTCTTTGAGGTTTCCCATCGGCTTTACCGTGCCAGTCAAAATTGATTCATAAAATGCCACGGCCTTTTTGAGTCCTGCCTCATCAAAGCTGCCAACAACGCGCGGTATATTTTCCACGTTCCATTTTTTATCACCCGGATTGATACGCTCAGGACAGTGTGCCAAAGAAAAATCTTTACCACACTCCATGCCGGAGATTGATTCGAGTATCGGTAATACCACGCTCTCTGAAACTCCCGGGTTCACTGTTGACTCTAAGATAACTAAGGTATCTTTTTGAAGATACGGAGCAATCGAGCGCACGGCATTTTCCACCGGCTCAAGATTTGGCATATGATTTTCATACACCGGTGTTGGTACGCAAATAATCACAATGCCGCAATCTTTAACTACAGAGAAATCATGGGTGGGTGTAAATGAAACTTCCTGCAAAGCCTGCTCAATCGCCTCATCCTGTATTGGGGATTTCTTTTGTTTTAAGAGCTCTATCTTCTGCTGGCTGACATCTATGCCAAAAACCTCATAGCCCTTGCGGGCCGCAAGCAAAACAAGCGGAAGACCCACATACCCAAGGCCTACAACCGCTATTTTTTCCTTATCTGGTAATGTTTTTTTGGCCTCCATAGTTGGCCTAGTTTACAATAAAATAATAAAAGAGTCAATAGCTCCCTAGAGTATAGAGAACCATTTCCATTAACAATAACGTTCTAACTGGGGTTGTGTGATGATAACACCGCCATCCACCTACTAACTAAGCCTCGTTCGCTTAAGATTTATTACAACCCTATAAACTTATACAACAAAAAGAATTCTTAAAAAGAATACGGTCAGGCCCAGAAAAAACATTGCGGTCAAAACTGATACTTGCGCCTGTTGAGACATATAATATTTAGAGTTGTGTAATGCTGGCGGCGTTATTTACCCACTGATAGAGCCCTGTCCAGTTGAGTTTAATAACGCCAACCGCTACGCGATAGGTGCCTGGGCCTGGCGGCGTAAATTCATAGTTAAACACACGAGACTCACCTGCTTGCAAGGTTTCGCCATTGTAAAATTCTTGGAATACTTGCGTGCCTCCAGCGTCGTACACTTCAAGATTGAGTACTACATGACCGGGTTGAGTGCCGGTATTTTGAAGGGTCACATCGATATCACGCATACCGGACGCTCCAGTGACCACTGTACTCGCGTGTGTGGGCACAAAATCGGTCATCGGCGTGGTAGATCCGCCCAATGACCATGCAGGGTCATTTACATCAACATCCGCCGTTGAACCAAATCGCCCATGGTGACCACTATTTGATCGATCGATAATATCTTGCCCGAAGTTTTCATTGAACTTCCAGTATTTGATAAGACCAATCTGAGAGCCGATAAGAGGTTGACCGAGCGTCGCCAAAATATCATCATCTGCACGCACAATATTCCAAACACGCATATCCTCGAGAACACCTTTAAATCCCCTTGCGGAATGATCCGCAGGATTGCCGCCGATCACCACAGGAGCTGACGTTTGTGCGATATTGCCCGTTTTCGGCACCGTTGCGACCACCGCTCCATTTTTATAGAGCCGCATCGCAGCACCGTCATAGCGCGCAGCAATGTGCGTAGTCTCGTTGAGTCCAAATGAACCGCCAACAAGTTTTGTGACTACACCGTCAGTATTAAGCCTAAAAACAAATTGATTTTGATCATTCACCCCGATAGACCAAACATAATCATTGTCAGTAATACCTGTAGCCTTCGCGAGTAGGTCTGCGTTGCGACCAAGCTCTGACGCCTTAAACTCGGCCTCGAAAGTAAAGGTGGGCTCTTCTACGTCCCACACTCCGATATCGACATAATCATTTACACCGTCAAAAACGAGCGCGCCATCGTTATTCGTTGGTATAACAGAAGGTACACTCGCGCAATCGCCAAACCCCTCTGCTGGATAACTAAAGATAGCCGTATTATCACCCCACTTATTTTTGACCCATGATGCAGGTCCGGGTGTTTCAAACGATGGATTCTTTACAAGATTGGAAGTATCATTACCCTCCTTGCGTACATAAAACTGATCAACAGTTAATGAGCCGACACCATCAATAATATGGAAAAAAGTAACCGTACCTGTATTTGGGGGCGTCAGTATAGATGCAGTGGCATCTTGCCATGTTGCTGCGGCGGGCAAAGTACCAAGCCCTCGATATTGTACCGATCCGTCATGCATTCTAAGCACCGCAACAATACGCGTTGGTACAGTTGCCTTATATTTATCTGAAAAATAATAAGTTAAATCTGATGCAACTACTAACGGCTCGTGATACCACTTGGCATCACCAGTCACATATTCAGTGATCTCAACTTTCGCTCCACGAACGGTGCAGGCTTCTATTTTTTCATATTCAAAGTTAACGAGTGCAGCGTATGCATTTTCATAGTATTCAAGCTTCATCGTATGGATTCCGGGTGTCATTTGATGAGTAACAGTATAAGTTGTCGCTGCCTGATCATGCCACTCATCTATGACAAGAACATCATCAACATAAAGCCGCACACCATCGTCAGCTGTTACAGTAAATTGATAAGTTGCGTCTTCAAAGTCTGCTTGCTTTATCCAGCGCGCTGAGAACCGGTCTGGTTGGATAAGTGCATGCGGAGAATTAAGCCCCCAATCAAAATTGATCGAGGCATCTTGCTGTACAACGCTCGGAGCTCCGCTCAGATTTATGTTATTGAAATATGATGCGCAAAATTCATCAGCACCGACGACACCCGATACCGGATAAGAAAAAGTTACCGTATTATCGCCCCAACTATTCTGAGCCCAGTTATCTGATCCTCCCTCTTCAAATGACCAATCGCTAATAAGATTATTTTCTTGATCTGATATATCGTAAAGTTCATAAGCATCCACTTCCAAAAACCCTACAGATCGAATGAGATGAAAAATAGAAATACGTTGAGCATCCTCGGGTACAAAAAACGTTTTTTCGTTTTTTGTCCAGGTGTCAGACGGCGCCACTTCTCCTAACCAGCGGTACAAAAACGTTCCGTTGGTCAGACGGATTTGCAAAATTAAAGTTGAGGAAACATCTGATCGAGAGTAATTAGAAAAATTATATAATCCAGCGCCTGGCACAACATCTACCTCTTTCATGCGCCACTTGGCGTCACCGGACGTATATGCCGACATATCAATGCGAGCTGCCTTCGCGCTACAAATATCTTTCTTGGCATACGCAAGTTTTGCGACCGCCGCAAAACCATTTTCATAATATTCCATACGAATAGTATGGAGCCCCGGAGTGATTGAGCGCTCAACGGTATGAGCTGTCGCTGCTTGATCGTGCCATTCATCTATGATAGCGACATCGTCAATAAAGAGGCGCACGCCATCATCAGCATTTACCGTGAACTCATATAGCCCTCCATCAAAATTTTCTTGTCGCGTCCAACGAGCAGAAAAATGGTCATCAGGAATTACAGGATTCGGTGAACCAAGCCCCCAATCAAAATTGATCGAGGCATCACTACGCGTAAGAGCTGGCGTACCTATCGGCGTTTGAGTATTATAATACTCGCCGATAAAACCATTCGAAGCATCAACTAATCCTATATTAATACTTTTCTTCACAGAAAGACCTTGGGAATCTGTTGCTGTTAAAGCAAGCTCGAAATATGTATCACTACCATGATCAGGAACGACGAAGCTACCAGACTCGCCCGTCATATCTAATAGAGGATGGTTATGACACGTGCCAAACGGACAATGATGAACAATAACCACCCACTGAAGACTGCCCCCAGCAAGGGCACCGTCCTCAAGGTCACTGGCGGATCCGGAAAAATTCAATGTATCACCTTGATGTACTGATGTTCCGTCAGTTGGAGCGATGATTGTCGCTGTAGGCTGATGATTGCCTGGCTGAATCTGCACAGAAGCCGAACCGGCTGCATTAAAGCTATCGGTGACAGTTAATGTTACGTTAAATATGCCAGCTGTCGTATATGTATATGTTGGATTTGCCTCTTCAGAGGTTGCCCCGTTACCAAAATCCCAATGATAACTAATAGTATTTCCATCTTGGTCGGAAGATCCAGCGCTTGAAAAATGTACAGTCATTGGTACAGAGCCGCCTACTGCATCGGTAGAAATTTTTGCTGTGGGGGCATGATTATCGCTCGAGTAACGCACGCGCACAATCTCATCAGGATAAATAGAAACATAATAAAGATGCCCATCCGGCCCCATGGTGATATCCACCGGTGTTGCAACCTGCTGACTAAAAATCTTGTTACTATCAGGAACAAGGTTATTTAAATCGTCCAACCTTAAGGTACGCATTTCATTGCGGCCGTAATCACTGAAAAAGAAAGAGCCCTGATACTCAGCCGGGAACTCTGTACCGGTATAAAAAGTACCACCAACTACCGCAGCTCCCGGCGGATGATTATACGTATAGAGAGGTTTTGTATCTCCGCCTGCCGCATAAAAATCTTGGCACGCACCCATAAAATGATACCCCTCCTGCTGCTCGTCTCCCTCCCAACATGGCCATCCATAATTGCCACCTGGAGTAATAACGTTGATTTCTTCAATAGCCGACCAGCCAACATCGCCTACAACAAGAGTGTTCGTACCAGGCTTAATATTAAAACGGTATGGATTGCGAAACCCATATGCCCATACTTTTGAGCGATTTTCGTTTGGATCGCCAGTATAAAAAGGGTTTGATTCAATACCGGTGCCGTCTGTATTAATGTGTAAAATTTTACCCGCCAAACTATCAAGGTTTTGGGTACGCAACGCAAGCGGATCTACTGTCGTGAATGACGAGGCGTCACCTGAACTGACAAAAAGAGTACCATCATCGGCAACCCGAACAGATCCAATAGTATGGCTTGGGGAGTCGCTCGGAATACAATCAGCACCTACGGGAAGATCTTCGCAAGACGCGGCACTAGCCGTCCCTAAGATGATCGTTTCACTGCCAGGTAGAGCAACATCGCCATCAGCGACAACACGAGAAAGACGACTTGTTTTAGTGCCAGTGTAATCATCGGGATTATTTTCATAAGTATAGAGTAGATAAATAAAATGGTTCGTCTCAAAGTCCTTATCAAAGGCAAGATCAAGTAAACCACGATCATTATAATCATTGACGTGTGAGAGAGTGATAAATGGCGTAGGTAAAACAACACCATCCTTTACAACTTTCACCACTCCTCCCTTTTCCACCACAAACATTCGGCCATCGGGAGCAAAGCGTGTCGCTACGGGCAAATTAAAACCAGAGGCTACAGACTCAAGGTAAAAACCTGCTGGCAAATCAGTTGCCGCAGCACCCCACGATACGGGGATGAAATGCCAAACACTCAAGGCTAAAAAAAGCCCGAGAACTATAGATATTTTTACTTTTATGGATTTCGTTTTCATGCTTAGCATTACTAGGATATTCTTAGCACACAACAAGCCCCCATTACAAAGCCTCGGGCACCGTGAGATCGCTGTTTTGATTACAGCCAAGTGTAGCTGCGACACGCTGCGACTTGTCTCGAAGCTTATAAATCTTCACATCTTGATACGAATACACGCAATCAAACTCGCTCGCCAACCACTCACCGCTACGAAATCGCTCATCAATACGATCTTTTTCTCTTAACACGGCCCAATCAACCGCGCGCTCAGGCGCCTCTAGTGCGGCGCCGAAAAGCTTGGGATCGCCCACATGCACCCAATACTTGAAAGGAATACGACTTGCAAAAGGCACAGCATCATTATTAAAAATATCGACCAAGATTAAACCGTGATCGTAATTATCTTGCAACCACTCACCCGCTTCCAGTCGACTTTCATTGGCGTGCGCTCCGGCAAAACCATCAACAGCCTCATGCAGAGTTATAATATTATTACTAAGCAACATAACACCGTACTCAATAAAAATTACAACGAGCATAAAGATACCAACCTTTTGAAATCGCGCCCCGATAACACCGACAAGGATGGCAAAAAATGGCACAAACATAAGTGCGTAGCGAACATTAAATATAAGATACGGTGCTAGTTGGGGAACAAAGATAACGGCATTACCGCCAAATATATTGAGAATATAGTAAACGATGTGAACACCTATCAAGAGAACAAAAAGATATCTTAATTGTTTATGCTTTAAGATTTGCCACACAATATATATGAGCCTGAAAATGCTAAAAATAATTAAGAACCATCCTGAGACCATTTGCGCCGCATACCATATGTGAGCCAGGGTATTTTCAAGGTCGCCACGCGAGGGTAAGAAGCCGGCAGCTGCGAGTGACTCTTGTTGACCCTTCGAAGAATACTCCCCTACTGCAAAATAAAATGGGTTATCAAAAATTGCATAATTCCAAGTAAGCCATAGAACGGGGCCGAGGAACGCAAGAGACGCAAATAAAATAATGGTTGCCTCAACCTTTTTAGAATCTCGAGAAGTAAGATATAAATAGAGAGCAACAACACATACCGTTGCGATAGCAAAAATCCAACCATCATAACGCGATAGCGTCGCGAATAAAAACGCTACGCCACTGGCGACCAAATAAATATCTTTAAGAGAACGTGCCCACAGCAAAGCATACATTAGAGCACCGAGCATGGCAGCTATATAAAACATCTCTGACAAAGGCGTAGCCTGCATATAAAGCGTATTGGGATTTAGCATAAAGATAAGAGCTGCCAAACCCCCAGCAATCGGTCCTGCCAAAGTCTCTCCAATTTTGAAAAGAAACCATGAAGCAAGAATGTAAGCGAGCATCGAGAAAAAAATACCAGCAAACCCCGAATAGTAGAGAAAATCTATCCAGATAAACGGCAGCATAACAAGGCTTGGTGCAGGCAACCATACATATCCCAATTGAGAAAATCCCGGAGACGTGCCGTCGACCACACGTCGCGACAAATTTAATCGAGCGGTGGCATCACCGCTAGCATTAGCGAGATCAAGATACATTACTAAAGCCGTCACGACCAAGCTCAAGAAAATAGCTAGAGCTAAAACAAAATATTTTATATATGGTTTATATTTTTCGATCATAGCAATCATTCTAATACTCTCTGCTCACGTAAATGGCTCCCGTGACGCGTCTTCTCCCAAGTGTGTGGGCTACTGATCATCTGTAAAACGGCGCGCATAGTGGCAACGGCCAAAAGCATCCAATAGAGCGGGGTCAGCAAAACATATTTTAATAGGGCGTAACGTTTGCGACGATAAACAGCTAAAAGATTCATATACATGAAAACAAAGTTTCCTACCAAAAAAGAAAAAATAGAGAAATAAAGTATCAGAGGAGGATAGAGTCTCTGGATAAAAGCAGCTTCGGTGGTGAACCAAATAAATTGAGTGATCCAAGATAAAAAATTGAGCAAGTTAAGAACAATTGTCCCCGGTACAATATATAAAAATGCAAAAAAGTTAATCCAGCCGCCTATCTCTTTTTTAAAACGAAAAGGATGTCGTAAATGTACAATGCTTGTCTGTATAAAACCCTTCATCCAACGAGTACGCTGCGGAATCCAAGAATCGAGAGTACTCGTAGCCTCTTCTAAGCTCGCACTATTAAGCATACCAACCTGGTAACCTTTACGATGAAGGCGCATACCGATATCGCAATCTTCCGTAACATTGTATGGGTCCCAGGCGCCTATCGCTTTTAATGCCTCCATACGAAAGTGAGTGCTATGTCCAGATAATGGTATTGGAAAGCCTAGCTTTTGAAGACCTGGCAAAAATAAATCGTAGTAAAAAGCAAATTCTGCGTTAAAAAGCCTAGTGAGAATATTTTGATCAGCATTGTAATGATCAAGCCTTACCTGGAGCGCTCCAACATCTGGATATTTTCCAAAAGCAAGAATAGCTTTTTTAAGCTGATCAGCATCCGGAATAATTTCTGCGTCATAAATAACAACATACTCCCCCTTGGCCTGGTGCAAGGCAACATTAAGTGCCTTTGGTTTTGTCTTTGGCTTTACATTGGGCAAGATGAGAACACGAAAATTGTCCGGAGGATTTATAGCTTTAATAGCATCGTGGGTGGCTTTATCATATTCTTCGAGAGTGATAATAAACTCGAGTTTTTCTTTAGGATAATCAATAGCTTTCATTGCACGCACAATCTGCGGGATCACTTCGGCTTCATTTAAGAGCGGAATAAAAACAGTATAAAAAGGTAAATCATCTGTAAGCTCGGCTATTTCTTTCTTTGAGAAATCAATGAGCGGATAATGCGAACCCTTATAGACTACCCAGAGCTTAAAAATAACGAAAGTAAAATAGAAGAGCGCTATCAATCCGGACAAGATAGCAAGAAATGAAAGATTAAGTGCTAGGTGCAAAAAAATTATAAAAAACGCAAACAGTACGGTAACGAATGCGCCCGCAGCGACAGTTTCATGATATACATGTTTTTTTGCGCTATGAATCTCCGGAAGAAACAGAAAATCGCCAGAATTATCAAAATCATGACCTCTAGCTTCTGAATGATGGGGATGATCTAAAAATTTGAATACAAAGAAAAACCAGACGCGCACCGTGCGCAATAAAGCCAATATAAAACCAGAAACCTCGTCCAAGACCGAGGAAATGAGAGGCTTAACTATTTTTACCATTCTTTCCATATATGTAGCCGTCTAGACATTCGTACAACATATTAATTAAATTGTCAATACTCCTTTAAGAAAAAAGCGAGGTAGCCGATGCTACCTCGCTGATGATGAGACGCCTTCCAAGCCCTCTTACTGGGCCCAGCAAAACGCCTTGCAATAGTTGAACCTTGCTCGGCATTGCTTGATGGACACTCCGAGCGAAGCGCACAAGCCCCTGGTGCAGGGGCGCTCACCGACTATCGGGTCGCAGATCTGCTCGCAGCAGTTCACCTCGGGCGGGCACTGCCCGCAGTACTGGCCGACGCATGTGCGCCAGACCTGATTGACGTAGCGCAGCGTGCACCCGTTTTGTCCGTACATGCCGACGCCGATACCGTGGTTACCATCCTGAGCGGTGAAGGACACCTCGAAGGTGTCGGACGTGAGTGCGCCGAGGACAACGTCGGAGTAAGGCTGATGCTCGATCCTGACGCCGTCTCGGAAGACGTCGAGTACGATCGTGACCGGCACGTTGGGTGCGAGCGTCACATTCGTGATCTCGGCCGAGCAGTTGACCGGCTGACCTGCCGTCGGATTGTCCGGCACGCAGGTCGTCTGGATGTGGGCCAGCGGTGAAGTGGCCGGGCACTCGGCCGTCGCATGCGCATCCTCGGTGAAAACGGCGCAAAGCACGGCGAGAGCGATGATCGTTGCGGTAATGAACTTCATGTCTTTCTCCCTTGTGTTGTGACGGCTACTGCCAGTAGCCGCAGGTTTCTTTGCATTCCTTGAGAAGGGCGGCGCACTTCGAACTGTTCTTCTTCTGCCAGACGCACTGACCGTACGCCTTCATGTTGGTCATGTTCTCGTAGGCCTTGCACTCGTCTGAGCACGCAGGCGCTGGCGGCGCCTCACACGCCAACTCCTTCACATCGAGAACGGCGACCTCATTCCATGCGTAGTTGGGACACCAACCGACACCGTACAGACCGAGGCGAGCAAAGTGCTTGCCCGCGGGCAGTACACATTGGAACTCGAGGATCTTGATCTCGTCCTGATCGAACCAGACCCCCTCGTTCTGCACCTTGCATGAGGTCTCGCCGCCATTATAGAAAACTTCGAGTAGCACGACGAAGTCCGCGCCCACTCCGCGGTTCTCGATCCACGCCTTGCAGACCGACACATCGCCCGCACTTGCGGGGACGCACTCGGTCCGGTGATGCTGGAGCGGCGAGCAAAGCGCATCACCACAGGTCGCGCTGGCGAAGGAGGCGAACACGCCGAAGATGAGTGCCGCCAGCAACGAAACTGCTGACCGGACCCAGCGCCCTCTCTTGATTCTTTTCATAGCGTCACCCCAAATTGTTACAGAATATCTCTGTAACGCCCGAATCGTCGGGTCCGCGGTTATGAGTTAGAGTAGAATATATTGTCAACGAACGTATTAATGAATATCAAGAAATCGTCGTTTTGTCAATAATTTATCTGGCGCAGTTTTTAAAAATCCTACATACTAAGATACATATGCAAAGCTATTTTATCGCAACGCTTTTAGGACTCATACAGGGGTTTACTGAATTTCTTCCCGTCTCCTCTACTGGGCATCTCATCGTTTTTGAAAACTTTTTTGGCATTGCCGCCTCAGATGCCGTGCCGTTTGATGTAGCGGTACACTTGGCCACCGTACTTGCCGTCATCTGGTACTTTCGTGCCGATTGGATACATCTGGTCAAATCATTTACTTCACGCATTGATACGCGCGGTAGGCAGCTGTTGCTAAATATTATTTTGGGTACGATACCTGCGGGTATTGCGGGTATTTTATTTGAAGAAACCATCACCAATACTTTTCGCACACAAATGGCGGTCGCCATAGGACTGATTGCGGGTAGCGCACTCATTGCTGGCGCCGAATATATGCGCCATCGCAAAAATCGCGACAGCGGCATGATCTTGCCCTATGAGGGCTTTATCATTGGTATTTTTCAGGCGATCGCTCTCTTTCCAGGCATTTCGCGCTCAGGGGCGACTATCTCTGGTGGATTGCTCTTGGGTAAAACGCGCACCGAAGCTACTCATTTTTCTTTTTTGCTCTCAACGCCCATCATTTTGGCGGCGGGCCTCAGAACGCTTGCCAGCAAACCTGAAATCATCATCACAGGCCCCAATATTTTTGGATTTATCGCCGCGTTTATCTCTGCTATTGCCGCCATCAATCTCATCAGCCGCATTGCCGAGCGCTCAACACTCATGCCGTTCGTCTACTATCGCCTCGCACTCGCGGGGGTGATTATTCTCTCCTTGACTTTTTAGATAAAAGTTGTAAAAATATTTCCAGCTCCAAACGTCCTTCCACGCAAACAAAAGGAGAACACGCGTGACCGATGAAGACAATATCAAGCCGAAGTTCCTCACGAAAGACGTTGCGGAAACCGCCACCGATAGGGTCATCGCGATGGCCACACGCGACTTCCCCCTCAAGCGACAAGACTGCCACATCGTGGTGCTCGCTCCGTCTATGGAACAAGACTCCATGTGGCCGAACTACAACATCACACCATTCGTCCTCTACGAGAAAAGCGTCGGCGCAAGAAGTGAATGGCAACACTCTTACGACGTGATTGCACGGCGCAAAGCGGCGCAACTCTGGCAAGAGCGCAACGACGGCCGCACCGACTGCATGCCGCATCTGCTCTTCCCCGGTGACACGCCCTACTGGGGTGGCGTGGAGCGAGATGGCATCGTCGTCGCCTGCTCCGGCTTCCAAGCCTGGTTCGATAAAATGGTCGCTGGCATGATCGCCGATGCATGCATCGCACTCGCCTACAATCTCTGGGTGGAAAGCGACGACAAGCGCAAGGGTCTCGACTTCCTCTCACGATTCTGACCAACACACCAACCTCGCCACGAACCGTGGCGAGGGCTTTTTTATTTATTTCGTTTTTTATGCGCCAAATACTCGCGCCCTATGTGAAATACACCCGGCAGCATTGAGATAGTAATGATGACTAAAATAATTGGCAGTAGATACTGATCGACACCGGGTACAAATGCACCCAAGAAATACCCGAGAAGCGGCATGCCAATAGCCCACAACACTGCGCCGACAACATTGTAAAACAAAAAAGTTGGGTAATGCATATGGCCCACGCCCGCAACAATGGGCGCAAACGTACGAATCACGGGCGTGAAGCGCGCAAGCACCAAGGTCTTGGGCCCATGCTCTTTGAAAAATGCCTCGGCACGACGCACATGATCTTTGTGAAAGAAAATAGAATCTTCTTTTTTGAAAATGTGCGGCCCCACTCGCCTGCCAAACGCATAGCCTACGTTGTCACCCAAGATTGCCGCTGAAAACACAAGCGGCACCAGAAACCAGATATTGAGAAAATCTTGCGAGGCCAAAAATCCTGCGGTAAAGAGCAATGAATCACCTGGTAGAAAAAAACCTATGAAGAGGCCTGATTCGGCAAAGACAATAAAAAACAAACCGATATATCCGGCTGTCTTGATTAAAAATACAGGCTCGAGAAAACTCATAGAGTTACTGAGCTTAGTGTAGCAGGAAAATACTTTCGTAAAAAAGAAAAAAGCGGCGGGTGAACCCGGCCGCTACGGCAACGTGCAAATGGCGATGATGAACACCACGTAGTGTGCTGTGAGCATGCCGCCGGGTACGACACCCAGCGCCTTGAGCCTTGCATCGTATGTCTGACACCCCTTCGCTTGATATTCTCGATAACTCGACGGAATGAAGAGAGCGCCCAAGAGCGCACCCGCCACCGTGATACCGAGAGCAAACTGCGGCGCCGTCCAGAAGAGAAAGGTGGGCCACACAAGCACGATCAAGCTGATAGTGCCCATGACGAGCGCTGGCCGCAAGATACGCCAGCATGTTGCGATGAATGCCGCTGTAGCCCTGCGGGGCCGCGTGATGTACTGGCGTCGAGCATAGCGAAGTACCTTCTTGCCCCGGCGCCAACCATGGCGCAGAGGAATTCGCATCACACGAAACGGTCGCGTAACCCATGTATGCCGTAGTGAATGGTTGTCTGCCATCCAGACAAAACCTCCAAACACCGCACACGCCATGGCAGCTGCAAGTATCAACCCGAACCCCCAAAAGAACGTTGGCTTCACAAGAGACCTCCTCGGTTAGGTAATCTGTGTTAGAGGTTAGCAAAAAATCTATAGTAAAACAAAAACCCTCGCATGCGAGGGTTTTTGTTTTGTTACCGCTTAGCGGCGGAAGCCGCCTCCACCACCACCTGTGCGAGGTTGGCGATTGCGGTTACAGTCGCGGCAGAAGATGCGGCCGTAAGTTCCATCATCACGCTTTGTGGGCGCAAACGGAAGCTCGGTCACAGCGTTGCCACAGCTTGCGCACGTGATTCCCAATGATGTGACATCGTGAATCTGGCGCGCTGGTCGTTGCATATCCATGTGAATGTGCCGTTGCCTAGTTTTCTTTATAATCTCTCCTTCCGGCTAGGCAAACGACTTCTTGTTTCTCAAACTCTGAAAATTGCCTAATCGTTGAGTGCATTCATTGTGCCACCCACACCCAGAGAGGTCAAACACCAACGTGCACAAGTGCAAGAAGTGCCCAGATACCAATCGTATTGAGCACGAAAGATATGATTAAAAATGTTTTATTACTCATGCGCGAGAGACCTAAAAGCCCTACGCCCAGCTCGTCCGGTAGCGGTGAGGCAACAATAATTGCGCCGATAACGGGCGTAATCATACTAAAATAGCGCGAACGAAATACGTGCAAAATATGGAACCTCTTTATACCACCGAAAAGATGTTTGAGATCTTCTGCGAGGCCGTCTCGTACAAATCGAAAGATAAAATAATCACCTAGCGAGGCACCAAAACCCGCGCATAAGGCAGTTAGAAATATACTATCAAGCTCGCTACCCAAGAGTATCAACGCCGCCGATGCGGGTATGACAGTAAATGAGCTTACAAACGCCATCCCTACAGCAAACACGCTTATATACCCATACCCGTCAATATGCGTAATAACATATTGAAAAATGTGTGCCTGCCAAAACGCCCACGTCAGCACAACGCTCGCAAGAAATGCGGTAACGTTATGATAAATATACCGATGATGATTATTTGACTTCATTGGGTTTTTTCTGCCACAAAAGGGCACGACTCAGCACCATACCTACCGCAACACCTATCAAAAATCCACCGATAGCGGCAGGTGTTTGTAATGGTACTGCAGCCACTGGGGGCTCTTCGTGCGGTTCATCAGACGCGTGCGCACTCAGAGTCAACGGCACCGCAAGTACCGTCACCATAAAACATACGCCAAAAAACTTTTTCATAGTATTTTTTTATAGACAACAAAGCGCGCGAATACAAATCCAACTATCAAGCCGGCTATCGCAGCGTAAATCAAAGCGATAGCATCACTCGCCTGCTCTCGAGGCTGTATGTCGAGCAAATAATCTTCAGCGTGAAAGATTTTTTTAGGCTCATCCGCAAACGCAAAATCAATATAGATCTCATGAAATCCTTCTTCGGTAAAATCATAGGTATACCCCACGGTCGAGCGTTCAGCTTTGATGTCGCGTTCTTCAAAAATAAATTGCGGCTCGTCCCCCGGGCTTGCGAGTCGCGCTACACGTATATGCATAATTGCATCGTGATCAAGTACATTGCCTGACTTGATGTCTGATATTGAGATAAGAAGCTTGGTGGGTGTGCCTACACGCGGTGTGAATGGCGCGCGCGACATGGTGACAATATATTTGCCATCAACCACACGCTGCTCGCCACCATGCGCACCCGCCAAAAACGGCAGAACAAAAAATAGCGCGAAAAATATTTTTTTCATTAGTATTCCTTGCCCGTCATCTGGGGCACATATTCGGGGCCCTTATCACGATAGCGATCAATGAAATCTTGTACGCGCACAGCATCAAAACTGCCATCGGCATTGAGATTGAACGTATCGAGCCGATTCCATGCAGCCAAAGCTACGTCAGTTTCATTAGCATTTCTGATGCTTACTACTATGCGCACATTGTCACGTGCGATTGCCTTGAGTGCCTCTTTGGTGCTCTCGGGAATACTTGATTTATAGGAAATCCAAATGCGACCGTGCTCGAGCGAATGCACTACGCCCTCTTCGGGCAATTCTTTGTCATAAACCCCGTCACGCTGAGGGTCGGGCCAGTGCGGGCCTGATGTGGGCGGGTTTGATTTCCAAGTGGTTGTCTTTTCACCTTCTGTTGTATGATCGCTTCCAGCATCTTCAGTAGCGCGCGAATAATCAGTACCCAATTCACGAGCCTCTGGCAATGAACGGTAGATAAAATACCCGCCAGAGACAACAAGCAATACAATCAAAACCCAAAAGCCAATCTTTTTTGCTTTGCGCATTTGTACGCGGCGCAGCGCTGCGGCATCACGCGCGGCGCGCTCTGCCATGCGCTGGTCTTTTTTAGTTGGCCCCTCTGCTATTTGAGGTTGTATTTGCTCATCTTCCATAGAAACCAGTATATAAAATCACGGGCCGAAAAGCGAGTTTTGCTTTTTGACTCTTGGTTTTTTGCCAAGCGGCTTCAAGGCCTTTTCTGCCTCAGCGCGATACAAGCAATATTGGCAACCGCCGCCTGATGGTGGCAACTCGTCGCCGGAAAACGCTTGATGAATAGCTTTGATGGTGCCTTCAAGCCATGAGTCATCGCCTATGTACGGGATAATCTTTACATCAAATTCAAGCTTGGCATCAAACGCCGCGCGGTCACGCTTGCCATTGGCGTACACAAAATAACCAGTATTGGAAACTTTGAAACCAACGCGACGCAACAACCACTGATAGATCTCCATCTGACGCTTATAGCCATCTTGCCATTCGGCATCAAGAGTTACCTCGGTATCTTTGCTGGTAGCTTTGTAATCAACCACGTGGAGTTCGCCCTTGGGGTTTACCCAAATATCATCAACGGCTCCTGTGATAATAAAGTTGGTCGGCTCGTGATGATACTGCACTCCCACAAAGTTCTCGCGCCACCTGTCTATCTCCGGGTGATCAAAAGGAATAGCATCAACACCATAATGTTCCATGAGCGGATGCGCGTTGCCACGCGCCCGATGCACATCAAATTCTTTTTTGAGCAAATGATCAACCGCGCTGTTGAGATTAAATGGATACCCATCAGGCTCGGAGACACCCAAACGCCTATCAAGATATGAACAGCGCGGGCAGCGCATATAATTTTCGATCTTTGAGCGCGAGAGTCGAAAAGGAGCCGAAGATTTGGGATCGTAAATATTTGATCTACGCCTGACAGCCATTAGATTGATTTTTGATCAGCCAATACTTGATCTGCATGCTCTTTGGGTTTTACCTCACTATACATCTTGGCGATCTTGCCCTCAGGATTTATGAGAAACGACATACGCCTCGTACCCATATACGTGCGCCCCATAAATTTCTTCTCACCCCACACACCATACGCCTCTACCATTTTTTTGTCAGTATCGGCTAAAAGTGGAAATGGCAACTGATACTTTCGGGCAAATTTTTCATGCGAAGTAATCGAGTCAGTGGATACTCCCAATATCGCTATCTTTGATTTTTTAAAATCAGTAAAACTATCACGAATAGTACACGCCTCGGTGGTGCATCCCGGAGTATCGTCTTTGGGATAGAAATAAATCAGCAACCACTTGCCCACATAATCTTTGAGCGAGTGGTTGGTGCCCGACTGATCGGGCAAATTAAATGCTGGCGCTTTAGATCCTTCTTTGAGTTGTGCCATGCTCCTTAGTGTAGCGAGATCAGCGAAGAAAACCAACCCGAGCGAATACCGCTACGCTCAAGACGTGCGAGCTGCCTCGTGAGCATGCGATGACGCTCAGCATCTTTGCGATATGGTCTGCCGCGTAAGATCTTGATATCAATGCGATCATTGACCCGGCCAATCTCGTGAACGATGCTTTTGTGAAGTTGTGTTTTGCTCATATAGATGGGTTAGCGATATTTTCTGATAATGCCGGTTACGACCGCGCCGATGTTGAGTGATTCTTCGGCAAATATTGGTTTGAAATTTCTATTTGCAGGCTCGAGATACGTAGCACCATTTTTCTTGCGTAAATATTTCATGGTCCATCCGCCATCAACTTCAGCTATGACGATATCTCCCTCTTTCGCGGCTCTACCGTGCTCTGCTACTACCAAATCACCATCGCGTATACCTGCCTCAATCATCGAATCGCCTTTTACAGTCAGTACATACGTATGTTCGCGATTTCTGATCAAAAGTTGATCGATACTGATCATTTCGGCTGCTTCTTCGGCGAGCGACGGGATGCCAGCTTCTACTACACCAAGCATTTTAACTTCACCGAGCATGCTGGTGGGCACCAGGCGCCCTTGCGAATCTTTGTCGAGCACGCCCATCCCTATCAATTTATCAACTACTTTGGAGACAGCGTTTTTTGATTTGAAGCCCAATATGGCAGCAATCTCGCCATAACTTGGCATGCGCCGATTGCCTTCATAAAAGTTTAAAATTTTTGATTTGTAACGCTCAATACTCATGCAATTATCATAAGTGAACGGTCGTTCACCGCGCAAGACGTAACACACAAAAAGTTGTGGACAACTGCGTGTATCTTTACAAAAAAGCTCATGTGTGATTTGGTAAAGAAGAACCGCAACTTACAACGAAAGGAGCAGCGATGCCTCACACAGATAGAGAATCAGGCTCACCGTACGTGCGGCTCGCCGCCATTGTACTGGGAGTAGTGGTAGTTGCCTGTGTGGCTACTAGGGTCATCATGGCATTTGTGCGCTAGGAGGAGAGATGGCCGCAAAGGTCGTAAAACTCAATCCGGATCGATTTCGCCCCAAGCACGCCTCTGGCAAACCGAAGAGATGGAAACCCGTCAGCAACATGGTGGCGCGACGCAAGAAAGCCAAAGCGACAAAAGGCAGAGAGTTCTTTCTCTATGTACTGATCGCAGCACTCGTGTGCCTGATCCTTTCTGGCGTCACTCGAGATCTCTTTCCCCCGCTGTTCGGCCGCTGATATATCACGGAGGACAATCGGATGCACAAAGCGTACATTGTACCTTTGGTGATCGTCGTTGTCGGCTTCCTCTGGGTGAGACACGACTCGCGGCCGAGAGGCAAACGCGACGAGAATGACTCGTGACTCTCGCAATGTGGGCAATGCTGTGCGCCACGACAGCGCAAGCAGCACTGCTCATCTACGCTTTCGTGAAAGACTGGCGCGACCCGCCGCCCTGACCCCCAAGCACTCGATGCTTGGGGGGATTTTTTATTCAGTATAAAATTCAGTATGTAGTTTTTCAGCGGCGATATAACGTAGCGAGATTTTCGCCCTCGAGCTGCAAGGCTACAGCTTCTTCGATATTCTTTGCAAGCTCATCGAGCGTAGACGCCTCTGTCACAACAGGCAAATCAACCCCTTCCGCCACATAAGAGTGTTCACCGCGCGTGATACGAAATTGGATGATATTTTAATAACACAGTGCCTCTACGTAGACAAACAGCTATTTATATGGTACTAATAATACGAATTTGATCTTCAACAACGAGAACGAAAGTTCTCCTGACGGGAAAGGAAACACGAAAATGAAAACGCAAAACGGACGACCGACCTGCAAGACAAACCTCTGGGCAGCGATCAACCACACGGCGATCCTACTCGCCTTCATCATCGGCTTCATCGCCGGCAGCATCGCCACCGCGCATGCCGAGGCGCTATGCCGACCCAAGAGCGGAGTAGCCGTGCGTGTGCGTACCGAATGCAAGAAGCAGGAAGTGCAGCTCGACCCGATCACCCTCGGCCTGCAAGGCCCTGCTGGCCCCACCGGCCCGCAAGGTCCTGAAGGAATACTGCCAGCGGGCTTCCTCCCAACTCCGGCATTCGACAGCGGCTGGATCGAACTACCGAACCATGGCGCGGTCATCGATGTACCACACAACGTCGGAGGAGATTACAACGACTACTTCATCGAAGCCAGCTACAGACGGCCCGCTGAAAACGGTACGCTGAAATCTCATCAAACCGCAGCGGATGTTATCTGGTGGGAAGACGTGACACCAAATAACATCCAAATCGTCACAAATGGAGATGTGACGAACAACTTCGATGCAGCGCGTATCAGAATCTGGATCATTCACCAGGGCCAGCCCTGACCATCGCGCACAGTGCGACACACGCCAACCGGCAATACCGGCTGGCGATTTTTTTATTCAAAAATTATTTTTGCGTCAATCGCATCTGCCCACAGTTTGTATCCAGCATCGCTCGGATGAAAGCGGTCATTGGCATAATATATATCAGGCTCATTTTGAAAATGCCCTTCATCAACCGCATACATATTGACGTATGTTACGTTTGGCATATCTTTTATAACGCTCGATACATGCCCACCGAGCTGTGAGCTTCCGCGTGACCAAAATTTGCGCACGGGATATGGCATATTGAGCACGTCGCCCAAATCACCCGGCGTGAGCAACACGATACGCTTTGTTTTTTTTGACACGGCATCAAGCGCATTTTGTAAATCACGCTCAAAGCTTGACCACCGGGTCGCATGCGTTACATTATTGCCACCGATCGATATGATGGCAAGATCGCTATCGCGCATTTCTGTTATTTGACTCATCAAGTCACCCACACGCGCACCGACTATACCTTTGTTTTCTACATCAAAAGAATATGTATCTTTATGTCGTTCTAAAACTTGATAATGATACGTCTTTGTATAATCGCTCGCTCCCGTACCTACTGACGCACTATCACCAAGCACTGTTACTATTAATTTTTTAGAATCGCCCTCGATAATATAATTTTTTGCTGGCGTTACCTCTATCAACGCCCAGGTACGACTCAGATAAAACCAAAAACGCGCACCTGACGCGAGCGTATAAACCACCAAAAATATAATAATCGCTTTAATAAATATCATGTACGTGGCTTGTATCCTTCGGCGCGTAATTTTTGCGCTTTTACTTTTGTGCCGCCCATACTGTACCCACCGAGTGTGCCGTCACTGCGAATCACGCGGTGACATGGTATCTGTGGGCTGCGGTTAGTACCGATGATATTGCCCACCGCACGCTGGGCACGTGGGTTACCCGCGCGGCGAGCTACCTCACTATACGTGAGTACTTTACCTCGAGGAATCTTTTTTACTATTGAAAAAACTTTATCGCGAAAGGTCATACCATTAGTATGACAAAAGAAGCTCGACAAGCAAGCGCACTGGCTCGCCAGTTGAACCCTTGGCAAGAAAATCTCCGTCGGCAGTACCTATACGGGATCCTATATCAATATGTACCCACGGTGTACCTTTGATAAATTGCCACAAAAACATCGCACCCTCGATAGTGCCTGCGCCCCGCGTTTTACTCGAGTTCGTCACATCTGCAAACGTGCCCTTGATCATTCCCTCGTACTCTTCCCACAATGGTAGTGGCCAGATATAGTCACCAGACTTCTCACTAAAATTACGAATTTTCTTCTCGAGCATTTCGTCAGTAGCAAAAAAAGATGATGCCTTTTGACCGAGGGGTCCCATGGTCAGTGTTGCCACATCAATGACAACCTCTGGCTTGTAGCGCTTTGAATATTCGAGTGCATCGGCGAGCACCACGCGTCCTTCTGCATCAGTATGACCAATCTCGATCGTCTTGCCGTTCATCGTGCGTAAAATATCACCCACGCGATAACTGCGACCCGATGGCATGTTTTCTGCAGCGGGTACCAACGCCACGATATTGCGTTTAATGCCAAGCTTGGCCGCCGCCGTAATCGCGTGGATGACCGCGGCTCCACCTGACATATCCATATGCATCTCCTCCATACTGTTGCCGGGTTTGATATTGAGCCCGCCCGTATCAAAAGTGATACCCTTGCCTACCAATACTATCGGCTTTTGCCCCAAGTCGCCTGCCATATATTCCATGATGATAAATTTGGGCTCTGAGTCTGATCCTTTGCCAACGCCCAAAATACCGCCCATACCCAAAAGCTCCATATCAACAGAACCCAATACCTGTACGTTGATATCCGTACCGTCGGCTGCATCCATCGCCGCGCGCGCAAGTACGGCAGGTGTCATCTCACCGCCCGGTGTATTGGCAAGGTCGCGCATCTTGTTGGTTTCCGTGGCGATAATCTGACCTCTACGAAAGCCATCGCGCATGTCACGGCTTTTAGCTCCTTTGATAAAAATTTTCTCAACACCATTCCAACCTTCTTTGGGTTTAGTTTTGTAGCGATTAAATTCATAGTTTGCGAGCTGCATGTTGACCGCGCACATCTCACCAATGTCAGCGATCGCTAACGCCAAGTTGGCAAACGCGAAGTCATTCATGTCGATTGAGAGCTGGCGTATATGGTTTTGCTTGGCAATATTAATAACGCGACGAAAGAGTGTCTGCAAACGTCGACGCGTCATCTTTTTGAAAGAATCAATACCAATACGAATCTCGCGTCCACCGGTTTTGGTGCGCGTGACCTCAGTTTCTTTCGACTCAAGCAATACGATGCGGGCAATGTCTTTGCCCTTGGGAAGTGAGTCCACAAAGCTAAAAATGATTGGTTTCATCGCCATTACCCTAGCAGGTGGAAGAGCTTTTTTCAATATGGTAGAATGACCCCATGCCTGAGGTGCTTGCGGTCGCTCTGCCGCTCTCGAAACTCGCGCGTGAACTCTACTTCACCGATGTTTTTGACGTGCTCATGGTGACCATCATCATGTATGCGGGGCTCATGCTCTTTAAACGGACACGTTCAAACTCGGTCTTTGCGGGCATCGCCATCGTGGTAGGTATCTACGCCGTCTCGCAAGTATTCAACCTCTATCTTACCTCACTCATACTGCGCGCATTCTTTGGCGTATTTATCGTAGTATTGGTAGTCATTTTTCAAGACGAGCTGCGAAGATTTTTTGAATTTTTAGCTCTTCTCGGCACACGCCGTGAACAGCGCGATGAAGCCATGGCGGTCTCGCCCCTTATTAATAGCCTGTTGCAGGCGGCAACCAACCTTGCGTACCGGAAGATTGGGGCACTCGTCATACTCAGTGGTATAGAAAACATTGACCGACATGTGGAAGGCGGACGGGTGGTTGATGGTATCGTCTCACAAGAACTTTTGGAAAGTATTTTTGATCCCACCTCGCCCGGACACGATGGCGCTGTCATCATCAGACACAATCGTATCGCTATGCTCGGCACTCATCTGCCACTCTCAAATGATTTTGAACAAATTGGTAAATATGGCACGCGACACGCCGCAGGCCTCGGTATCGCCGAGCGATCTGATGCGCTCGCACTCATCGTCTCTGAAGAGCGGGGGCAGATCTCGATCGCGCAAAATGGTAAATTTGAAACCTTTGATGATATCAGCAAAGTAGAAGATCGCCTGCGCGATTTCTTTCGCGTTAAATTCCCGCGCGAAGCGTCACCCGTGTGGCGCAATATTGTTCGCAGAAACACAAGCGAAAAAATAGGCGCACTCGCCATCTCGTCAGTCCTTTGGTTTTTCTTAGTATATCAAACGGGAACCGTGCGACGTGATTTTGTAGTCCCCATCACCTACCGCAATCTCAATGAGACACTGGTGGTTGAAACCTCAAACCCCAAGGAGATCACTATCACACTCGAATCACGCGGACGCGCATTTGACCAGCTTGATCCTGCATCACTCGAGATACTGGTGGATGCCAGCGGCTTTACACCCGGTAAGAAAAAGCTTGTCATTGGTGACAACATGGTCAAACGGCCACTCACCTTCTCGGTCATCTCACTCTCACCACCCAACATTCAGCTGACTATCGGTAAATCTCCCGAAATACTAGAGACTGATTTGGCACCTCAGGGCCGCTAGCGCGCCATTGACAACTAACCCCTTACGGGGGTTTACTTGACTACGGAGGGGAGCCGTTGGGGTTCCTTTTGTGTTTTAGGATCTTTGACTACACAACGGGGGGAAATGTGAGCCTAGACACTTTACGTGCAAAAGCGAAGATCTGGTCCTCCAGATTCATTCCGCCACAGCATTGCATACCTCTATCCAACGAGGCGTATCGGGAGATCCGATTCTTCCGGCATCCAGACGTACGCGTCCTCGACGGCGTGATCCATCACAAGGTCAAAATCGAAAACGGCGTGATCGTCCTCATGTGCTGCGACGGCGATCGCTTTCTTGCTGGACTCCTGTCCATCGCAGGGCTGTTCGCGACCAAGCACCGGTGGTCGACGCGCGTCGCAAGCTGGATGAAACGTACTTCGCTACTCTTCATCTGGGCCTTCGTGTTCATCTATCCACGCATGCACGTCATCTCACGACACGCGGGTGCCCATCGAGTCGTGAAGGGGTCACGCACCAATGCGCCGGGTCGCGCAACAGACAAAGACCTGCTCGACGACATCATGATGGCGATAGAGCGCATGGGCATCTACCAGATTGTCCTGCTCGACCACTGCGCCTGCCTGAAGCTTGGCGATCATAACTTCACGGTCAACGAGCAATTCCACGATCTATTCGAAGCTCGAGATCGCATTGTCGCAGAGTATGCGAAGGTGCGATCTGAAAAAGCCGTTCGTCTTGCTGCGGATGGCGACCTGCACGCAGCGACTACCTTGCCAAACCTCCAGGTCATCTGCATGTGCCAGGTCGACTACGGAAAGAAAACTTGGTGGCAAAGACGAAAACTACGCACCTACCACCTGGATGGTGCACGGCTCATCGAAGTCGACATCACCAGGCACAAGCCGGCTCACAACCCGAAGATCGCGCGAGCGATCTCCGACTATCTCGAGGCTGCCTGAAAGCAACTTCGGACACCAAAAGGCCAACGCGACATCATCGTGCGTTGGCCTTTTTTATTTTCTCTTTATTGATACTCGTGTGCAATATTGAGCTTGAAACCAAGCGTCTCTAATGCATCGGCAGTATGAGGAAATACTTGACCGTGCTTTTCGAGTCTCTTGAATGCATGACTCTGGCGCAAAATATGAATCGTCAGATCGTTGGCTCCGGTGATATATACTTTTTTTTCACGCCGCTCGATGATGGAGACAATTTCATCAAACGCATCAACGCCATCGAGATCGATAAAGTAAAGCTCGCGAAGACGTAAAATAATATTTTCATAACCATTGAGATTTAATTCAAAGCGAGAAATGTGTGCCTGACTATCAATATAGGTCAGATGACCCTTAATAGAATATACAAGCGTGTGAGAATTTTGCGTAATCTCACCGATATCATGACCTGAAAGCCGACCGACAATTTTTTTGTTCGTATCATTGATGACGAGATCGAACTGCCCGCGTGAGAGCGTATCAAGAAAGAGTACCAGCGACACAGCAGCGCCTACCAAAATACCAGCGATGGGATCTTCGTAGATGGTAATACCCGCTACAATCAGTGCGATGATAAAACTCTTTTTATCAATAAGCCACATGCGACGAAAATGCTCGCGCTCAACCATGCGCACCGCAACCGTCACCAAAATAGCTGCGATCACCGCGAGCGGTATATATTGAAACGACGTTAAAAGCAGAAAAGAAATCAGCGCTACAAAAAGTGCGCTCATCGCGGCGGACACTTTGTGGGAAGCGCCACTCTTAATATTGAGCGCGGTTCGAGCCAGCGCAGCCGTCGCAGGTATACCTCCCGCAAAACCTGAAGCAAGGTTTGCCAAACCAAGCCCAAGCATTTCATTTCGCTTGTTGTGCTTGGTTTTGGTCATACCATCAGCAATTTTTGCCGAAAGCATCGTCTCAAGGATAGCGATAAGTGCAATAGTTACTGCAACGACAAATAACGAGCGATCGATGTGAAATTCAAATGAGTACGGCAAAAAGAGTCGAGGCGCCATATCGGTATAACGCATACCAAGCGTCTGTAAACCTAACGCCACTTTCCCCGTTGCGGACAAGTATCCTAAAAGAATACCGAACGGAGTCAAAATAACAGCTGCGGGTAAATGTGGCACTTTTGGTATTTTTCTCCATGCGCGCTCAACCGTAAACATCAAGAAAAAGAAAACGGCAAATGTTGCGAGAGCCGCCAAAGACGAGTCGCCAATATGCCGAAAAGACTCGATAAGATTGTCGATAAACGCTTCGTGTTTAGGAAGACCGGAGAGTCCAAACGCAAAATTAAACTGATTGAGCCCGATAATAAACGCAACGCCCAACGTAAAGCCCTGAATGGTATTGGCTGGAATATAAATCAAATATCGTTCGAGCCGAAAAAACCATGCGACTAAGATAAGTGTACCTACAAGCACGGTCAGTAACCATAAACTGTTTGCGCCATTTGTAAAAACAAATGTTGCCAAAAGACCTGAGAGCGCGCCCGTGGGACCCGTGATATTGTAGTTGCTTCCGCCGAAGATGCCCGCAATAACACCTGCCCAAATGGCAGTAACAATGCCTTGGGTCGGTGTTGCACCTGCTGCCACCGCAAGCGATATAGAGAGAGGAATAGCAACTAGTGAGACAGTGAGTGCCGCCTTCCAGTTATGCTTTGCTTGCTCGAGTGAAAACGGAAAAAAGTAAGAAGCACGCTTCTTCATACAAGAAAAACTTAGTTAATGAGTAATGTAAGTTCGTTGCGATCGTTGATTTCCAGAAATCCTGACTCAACCGGAATCTCACGCCTGATGCCTGAGATTTCTTCTACCACCATCGTGCCACGCACAAGCACCGTCATGAGCGGATGATGATGGTCGAGTATGGTGACCTCACCGCTTGCTGACTTTGTGTTGAGAGACTTAGCATCACCCTCAAACTGCACGCCACGCGGAGATAAGATCCGGAGCATCATACCGTATCTTCTCCGAGCGCGCCCTTCATATAGAAGAAATCTTCGGGTTTGTCATCATACATACCACCAAGGATTGCTTTAAAACTCTCAATAGTTTTGACGAGCGGTACAAACTGACCTGAGATACCGGTAAATGTTTCGCCCACAAAAAACGGTTGTGACAAAAAGCGCTGAATCTTTCGTGCACGCGCTACCAAAAGCCGGTCTTCGTCAGAGAGTTCTTCCAAACCCAAAATCGCGATAATATCTTGGAGTTCTTTGTAGCGCTGAAGTACTTGTTGTACGCCCCGCGCAACCTGATAATGTTCCTCACCTACAATCTTTGGATCGAGCGCGCCTGATGATGATGCGAGCGGATCAACAGCTGGATAGATACCAATTTCCGTGAGCGCACGCGAAAGTACGATGGTCGAGTCTAAGTGCGCAAATGATGCGGCAGGCGCCGGGTCTGTAATGTCATCGGCGGGTACGTAGATCGCCTGCACTGAAGTAATTGAACCTTTTTTGGTAGAGGTAATGCGTTCTTGCAGTGCACCCATCTCGGAGGCAAGCGTTGGCTGATATCCTACCGCTGACGGCAAACGCCCCAAGAGCGTTGATACCTCGGAACCCGCCTGACTGAAACGAAAAATGTTATCGATAAACAGCAGCATATCTTTTTGCTCTTCGTCGCGGAAATATTCGGCCATCGTGAGCGCGGTGAGTGCCACCCGCAAACGTGCGCCCGGTACTTCGTTCATCTGACCAAAGACAAGCGCAGTTTTATCAAGCACGCCTGACTCTTGCATCTCTTTATATAAATCATTGCCCTCACGGGTTCGCTCGCCTACGCCCGCAAATATCGATGCGCCGCCTGACTCTTCTGCTACGTTACGGATGAGCTCCATCAAGAGCACCGTCTTACCTACACCGGCGCCACCAAACAGGCCAATCTTGCCACCTTTGATAAAGGGCGCGAGCAGGTCAATGACTTTGATACCAGTTTCAAATACTTCCGTCTTGGTTGACTGCTCATCAAGGCCGGGAGCCGCGCGGTGAATAGGCCAGCGTTTTTCAAATACCATATCTTTTTTCTTGGCATCAAGCGGACGGCCAAGCACATCAAACAAATTCCCCAATACTTCTTTGCCCACAGGTACTGATACGGGCGCGCCCGTATCACGCACCATAGTTCCGCGGATCAAACCGTCAGTACTTGAGAGCGCCACAGCTCTCACGCGACCAGGTTCCAAATGGCGCGCCACCTCAGCTACAATCTCACCGCCGGCCGATTCAATAACGAGCGCATCTAAAAGTCGGGGGAGTTTTACTTTTTCAGGAAACTCGACGTCGACTACAGGTCCGATAACTTGAATTATTTTACCGTTGGTTATCATACATTCTCCAATGCGTTTTGTGTGCCGGTAATCTCGATAATTTCTTTGGTAATGGCTGCTTGTCGCGCTTTGTTATACGCGAGCGTCAATGCACTCGCCAGTTCGTCAGCGTTGTCTGATGCAGTCTTCATCGCCACACGTCGCGCTGAATGCTCTGACGCATTTGCCTCGAGTACCACATGATAAATCTGCATGCGTAGCAAATACGGCATCAATGTCTCAAAAAGCACTTGAGGTGACGGCTCCAAAATATATTTGACATCGTTAATATTGCGCTCTTTTTCTGGCGCGGTGTCGGCAAAGCGTCCGCGTTCGGGCGCAATCTCATGAATCGTTTGCGTGAGCTTTTCGATATTGGTAGGCAGTAACTCGCGCACGAGTACTTCTTGTCTGAGCGTGGTACGAAAATGCGTCGAGACAACCTGCACGCGATCCCACTGGCTCGTAGCAAACCCCTCTACAATAGAATTTGCCACATGCGAGACCTCATCAAACGCGACAATATCGCTAAATCCCGAAAAACTTCCTGCAAGCTCGAGTCCACGCGTCTGCACATATCGCTCAACTTTTTTGCCAATCGCTAAAATTGCTACAGGATTTTTTACTGACTCGGCATTGATGAGTGCTTCGGCCGCGCGCAACACTTGCGCGTTAAACGCGCCTGTCAGTCCCCGATCAGACGCCATCACTACGATGAGTGTTTTTTTGACTGCACGCGGTGTAGTCCACGGAGTTTCGCCTGCGAGCTCGGCCACCTTGCGAAACAACCGCAACGCCTCGATAGCATACGGACGCGTGCGGAGCGCCACCTCTTGTGATTTGCGCATCTTGGTCGCCGACACTACCTCCATCGCCTTGGTGATAGTACCTACATTTTTGACAGCGGCTTTACGCGTTTTAAGACCTTGGAGCGATTCCATACTACTTTATAAATACTTCAGTAAATGATTGAATAGCAGACTTGAGCGCAGTCTCGGTGTCATCATCAATCGCACGACTCGAGGCAATCTTACTAAATATATCGCCTTGCATTGATTCGATATATTGTAAAAGACCCGCCTCAAACTCTTTGATGCGTGGCTTTGGAATCTCATCGATATACCCGCCGAGCGCCGCATAAAGCACAACCGCTTCGCGCTCAAACGCGAGCGGCTGGAGATCAGATTGCTTGAGTACTTCGGTCAAAATTTGCCCGCGGTGAATTTTTGCCTTGGTAGCGTCATCGAGGTCTGATGCGAATTGCACGAATGCTTCTAGCTCGCGAAATTGTGCGAGCTCAAGACGCAGGCGGCCTGCTACTTTTTTGACTGCTTTGGTCTGTGCAGCAGATCCTACGCGCGAGACTGACAAGCCCACATTGACCGCAGGACGCAAGCCCTTGGTAAAAAGATCTGACTCGAGATAAATCTGCCCGTCCGTAATTGAGATAACGTTGGTGGGCACGTAAGCCGAGATATCACCAAGCTTGGTCTCGATAATAGGAAGTGCCGTGAGTGACCCGCCACCAAACTCGCGCGAGAGACGTGCGGCTCGCTCCAAAAGGCGTGAATGCAAAAAGAAAATATCACCCGGGTAGGCCTCTCTACCTGGCGGGCGGCGCAAGAGAAGCGAGAGCTCGCGATAGCTATCCGCATGCTTTGAGAGATCGTCGTACACGACCAACACATCTTTGCCCTGATCCATAAAATATTCGCCGATGGCGCATCCGGCGAACGGCGCTAAATACTGTAATGCCGCGGGAGAAGATGCGGGAGCTGACACCACAATAGTATATTTGAGCGCATCTGCTTCTTCGAGCACGCGCATGATGCGCGCTATTTTCGCGCTCTTCTGGCCAATAGCTACGTAAATACAAATCGGGCGATTTGATTCATTTTTTTGATTTAAAATGGTATCGATAGCAATTGCAGTCTTACCTGTTTGGCGGTCACCAATAATAAGCTCGCGCTGACCACGACCAATCGGGATCATGGCATCAATCGCTTTGATGCCCGTATGAAGAGGCACATTGACTGATTCACGCGCAACGACTGATGGGGCCTTGCGCTCGAGCGGTGCGGTTTCTGCATCGTCAACATCTTTAAAAAGCGATCCCTTACCATCAACAGCAATACCCAAAGGACTGACCGCGCGACCTATCATCTCTTTACCTACCGGGATAGAAAGAATTGCACCCGTACCACGTACCTTGGCGCCAACGCGCACAGCGGTCGCCTCACCCAAAAGTACCGCACCGATAAAATGTTCTTCGAGATTAAATGCTACCGCGAACACTTCGCCTTCCGGTGTTTCGATTACTAAAAGTTCTTGTGACTGAGCACGCGAGAGGCCTGAAATTTTTGCGATACCATCGCCCGCTTCAACGACCGCGCCGACAGACTCAAGACCTGGTTCATCACGAAAACCAGCGATTTCTTTTTTAAGTTTTTCGACAAGATCGTATTGCATATATTAATTAACGAAAAAGTTTTTTAATACGACGCAGAGCCGTGTGATCAAACTCGCGTTCATGATCGATGGTGATACGCACGCCTGCGACAAGTTCAGGTTCAGTATGAAATATCACCTCATCATGTTTTGCAAAAAGCCCGCGAAACGCATCAAGTACTGATTTTTTATGACGACGAGCAAGAGCAATTTCAATAAGCTTACCGCCCGTTTTCTTGCGTTCAATTTCACTCACCGCTGCCGTGATAAGAGGCAAAAGACGCAAATCGCCTCTACGGTGTATGGCCGATATAAATCTCTTGATAATCCCCGCGTGCGTCGAGGCAGGAGCTGAAGCGAGAGAATCTACAAGCGCTTTGGCGTAGATGCGGGGCGTATATTTCATAACGCTTTTTGTTTTCTGATATACGCTACTGCTTCGCCTATCAGCTTATCATCAACCCTAGCAGATTCTGTATCGATCGCTTTAGCGAGTGCGGAGCGCACAAGTGAACGCGCGCTATCGGCAAATTTTTCAAACTCTTCTTGCTCACGCTGAGCGATAACTTCGAGTGCCGCTCTGCGCAATTCTTCTGCGCGCACATCAGCCTTGTGAACAATATCAGCACCTTTTATTTCAGCCTTTTTCTCTGCTTCACGAATAATACTAAACGCTTGTTTGTCTGCCTCGAGCGTACGCTCGCGCAGCACTCCATCAATCTCGCCGAGTTGTTGCGTTGCCTTGTCGGCATCGCGTAGGCCTTCTTCTATTTTTTCTTTGCGCTCGCGCATGACACGCAAGAGCGGACGCCACACCAAAAACGTAAGAGCTGCGAGCAAAATAAAAAAGTTAACTCCTTGGGATACCAGAAGTTTCCAGTTGATGCCCAGCTGGCTTGCAAGCTCACTCATATATGGCGCCTAAAAAATAATTTATTCGACGAATTTCAAGACGAGCGACACAACAAGCGCGTAGATGGCGATCGCCTCCGCAAATGCGATAGACAAAATCATCGCTGTTTGGATTTTGGGAGCAGCCTCGGGATTGCGACCCATAGCGTCAACGCCCTTTGAACCCATCCAACCGATTGCGAGCGCTGGCGCGATAGTACCAACACCCATAATAAACGCGATTGACATGATCTTGATTACTTCAGGACTCATTCCTTCCATAGTGATGTTCTTTCAGTCTTATAAATAATGACCTTTCATCTCGTTTAGTGGGATGGTTCTTCGCTCGTTGCCATGGCCACAAAAACCATCGTAAGCATGGCAAAGATAAATGCTTGAATAAATCCTACAAAAACTTCAAGGAAAAGAAATGGGAGAGGTACTATGTATGGCACCAAAAATCCAATAATGATGAGTAGTACCTCGCCCGCAAACACATTGCCAAAGAGTCGAAACGAGAATGAGATTATTTTAACAAATTCGGCTACAAATTCAAGGAGCCCGACAAAGGTAAAGACAGGATTTTTAAAAGTAAAATATTTTGAAAAATGCTTCACGAAACCTACTGCGAGCACTCCAAAAAACTGCACTGCGAAAACTGAGATGATAGCAAGCGCAATAGTAAAGTTTAAATCTGCAGCCGGCGCGCGCAAGAGCGGTACAAACGCTTCATGTCCATCATGAACCACATGAAGACCCAGCGATCCTACAATTGGCAACAGACCAAACCAATTGGAGATCATAATAAACAAAAATACTGTGGCAATGAGCGGAAAATATTTTTCTGATGTGTGGCGATTACCAAAAACTGAATCCATCACGCCTAAAAGCTGCTCCATTAACAACTCGAAAACGCTCTGAAGTTTACCGGGTACAAGCGCTATTTTTTTTCGCACCACCAGCGCGACGATAAGCAAAACGAGAAGTGTAATGACGGAAAGCAAAAAAGAATTTGTCACACTAAACGTGCCGATATGAAAAAGTTCTTCTGCTTTGATAGAGATTTCAGTCATGAATAGGCTTATCATGCCAAAAAATAACGCTTTTTGGATGTTGACATTTACTTAAAAATAGAGTATAATGCACATAGGTACGTTCATCTTTTTTTTCATCAACAGCGCGACAATAGTCGCAGGAGGACATAAGATTGGCAAAACAAGTAGAGTACAAAGGCCCCCCGTGTCCGACTCACGGAGAGGATACGACGGAGAAATGCAGAGAGCTCTGCGTCTGGCCAGACAGCGAGCTCGCAGCGCGAGTAGCGCTCGTGCCCGCAGCTCCCAACTGCTCGACAAAGCCAGTCGACGGCCTCTGCGGCAAGCACGGAAGGCCGATGGAGCGCGGCATGAGCCGTCGCCATCCGCGCCGGCCTCTGTGCGTGGGCGCCTTCCCCTCCTGACTACGCTCGTGGCGTAGTCGCCAACCCCAACCCGCCAGCAGTCACGACGACTGCTGGCGGCTTTATTTTTTGTAGAAAAAAACGGCCCGTGATGACCGTTTGACTATCCGAGATATTGACCGAAGCGATCGCGCACAGGACACCCCTCGGGATCGCAATAGGCTTCACGTGCTGGATCATAGTGAAGCCCATGCGCCTCGGCTACCTGAATATTGCGTGGATTGTCCGGCGAGAGATCCGGATCGAACCCTGGCAACCTCTCGTCATTAGTACCTTGTTTACTGTTCTCCAATGCAAAACCTCCTTAATGAGCTAGAAAAAATATACCACACCGTCTAAGAAACCAAAATCCCGCCGAAGGCGGGATTTTGTGTTTTTTAAAATTCTTTATCCATCGCGGGTTTGTCGGCGGTCTTGCCGTAACCGCACTGTGGGCCCGGGTCAGGTACGCGTGTACCGTCGGTAGCGGTTACCACGCCTTGGGCCGCATGCCAGTGATCAGCCCCACACCCAACCTCACTTTCAATAATCAACTGGTCAACAGGCAAATATTTGCCATTGTATTCGATAACTTTTATTTTCTTTTTCTCTGTAGCGCCAGTTGCGCCACCTCCGGTAGTGCCTGCTGCTGGCGGATCAATATCGCGTATGGGCTGACCGGGATCAGTCATGGGAGGCGGAGGAGTTTTCGCATCAATCGGACACTGAAGTTCGCCGGGCTTACCATCAGCACCGTTGGGCTTGCCAAGACCTCCTTTGCCTCCACCACCCGGGCCGCAACCATCGCCGCCATTGCCACCAACGCCACCAGTCTCATCTTGCACAATACCGTCAGCGCCATCACCTGTCGTTCCTTTTCCGGCCTTTCCAATCTTTGTAATTGCATTACCTCCGTTGCCACCTTTGCCGCCGGTCGGTTTCAAGGGGCAGTTGCCTCCAACGCCGCCATCAGCGCCGTGTGCATTGGCATCGCCGCCATCACCACCAACCGCCTCGCCTGTAGCCCCCGTAAGTTTTAATGACGCATCGCCACCTTTGCCACCAGTTGCATTAGCACTGCCACCCTTGCCGCCAGCACACTTGCATCCTGTGCCATTGCCACCCCTACCGGGTTTTGCGAACGCGGGGCCACCCTCGCCGCCCTCTACTTTATCAACCGTCACACTGCCAATACCTTCAACGGCACCAAGGGCCGCGAGTTCTTTTTTGTTTTTGCCGCCATCACCACCTGTTGCAATCGCATCCCCACCCTTGGTACCTGGACAAGCATCGATACCTGGCTTGCCGATTGCAGTGGCTGACCCACCCTGGCCACCCATACCTGGTACCACATGAAAATTATTGATAACAATTTTTCCAAGAGCTGTCATTTTGAAGTTGCCAGCAGCACCTCCCACTCCACCGGTCGCATGAGCAGAATCACAGTCAGCCGTGGTCTCTGCGTCACCTCCTTTGCCGCCATCACCGAGCTCCAGTCTAAAGTTATCAATAGTAATATTTGCGGCATTCACGCGCATACGAAACGCATCCTCACCCTTGCCGCCACGCGCGTTGCATGACTTACCAATATCATCATCACCATCGCGCCCATCGGGACCCACAAGATGAAAATCTTTTATCTCAATATTACCCTTGTCTCCAAAATCAAAATTGAGAAGGATCTTTTTAACATCTTTTGGTGGTACCGGCACCGCAACGCCAGAAGGAGCTGTGCCTCCGTTGCCGATCGTCCACCTGCCGCTCAATATTACTTGTGGCAAAAGATTGCCATCTTTGTCGCGCGCGTCTTGCGCATGAGCCTCACGTATTAAAGAAAACTCTGGGATTGATACGGGTTGCCCATTGAGACTTATTTTCTGTATAGCACCTTCGGTAAATGGACCAATGCGCGTCCCCGCGCCACTATTGGTACCCGCTTCCAAAAACAATGCGTCGATCTCGCCTTGAGTTTCTTTCGCGAGCGCCGCACTTTGTACAATCTGGACAGAACCATTTGAAGAAACTTCGGCGTCTTTGCTAAATGTTATAGGGCCCGCAACCGCCAACACAATACCGACGCCGTCGGTACTGCCATCAGGACGTATACATTCAATGCGACGATTTACTTGGAGCGCGCCTGAAACCTCTATCGACGCGGAACCACCATCACACGCAAGCACTCCGTCAATCGTAAGGTCACCATCAACGGCAAGTGATGCATTGTTTTGCAAAACCATCTTGTGGTCAGATGCGATCGCCTGGCTACCGGCGAGCTTTGTGTCATTTGATATAGTATCGACAATGAACTGCTCTTCGGGCGTATCAGTATTACTGCCCAAATACCAAGATCCGCCAATTACCAAAAAAAGTACAACGAGAACAACGAGGATTTTATTAGTCATAGCAAATTAAGAAAACCAGTAAATGATTATCTTCAGCCTAGCAAAAAATACACCCGCGCGTCCAAGCGTTAAAAAGAAAAACTATTTTCTGACTACTCTGTCAAGAATGCACGCGCCACTTTATAAATCACACCTGCATGATCGTCGGAAATATACATTGTGCCGCCTGGCTGAATGAGAATACCTACAGGTCTGCCGAGCGCGCCATCGGGCGTGAGCCAGCCAGAGATAAAATCTTCGATGCCTTCAAAGTTGCCCTGCGCATCAAGCTTTACGCGTACTACTTTGTAACCGGTAGGGGTCGTACGATTCCACGATCCGTGATAAGCGACCAACAAATCGTACCAATACTCTTCGGGCCAACCCTCTTCAGGGATAAAGCCAAGCCCCAGCGGCGCCGAGTGTGCGGGTAAATCAACGCGCGAAGGAATTTCAAACGGCTCCATACAAGGGTTGCGAATATACGTATTTTTATCAAAATCGGTATCGTGAATATTTTTGCCGTAACAAATAGGCCACCCATAGTTTTTATCTTCTTCAATAATATTTATCTCATCGGGCGGCAAGTCATCGCCCAGCAAGTCTCTACCCATCTCGGTCGCCCACATGCGACCATCAACATAACTCCAAGTAAAAAATGGCGCGTTGCGAAGCCCTCGCGCAAATTCTTTAAAATCTGATCCATCAGGGTTGAGTGAATAAATAGCTGCGCGACGTTGATCCTGTTCGAGACATACATTGCAGGTAGAACCCATTGAGACATAGAGGCGCCCATCAGGACCAAAGCGCAGCGAATAGTAGTTGTGATTGCCGCCTGAGGGCAATTCGATGACACGTGTGGGCGCCTGCGCCTTGGCAGTATCAACGCGAAGCAACTCTCCTGCGCTCGCGATGTAAAGCACCTGCGGCTCACGATAATCAAATGCGATGCCGTGCGGGCGGCGCAACCCAGAGTAAACAACCTTTTGCTCGCCCGCCCTACCATCTTGCATGGCAATACGTATGATCTTGCCTTCACTCGTTTGCGAGAACCAGAGAGCGCCATCGGGACCGAACGCCATGTCACGTGCGCCCGGAATATTTTTTGCAAAAATAGATATATCAAAACCCGGCGGTAACTTGAGCGGCATGTCAGTACTATTGGTACCTGGTAACAACTCTTTGCCCGTCTCGGGAATTTTTTCTGTAATATCTGCGGGTGGTGGTTTGAGTGCAAAAAATGCACCACGAATATTGGGCCAGAAGTAAATAGAAGGCAGTACCACTATAAAGGAAAAGACAATAACAAATACTTTTCTCATTGCCTTCATTGTAGTACGGCCTTTCGCACTTGTATAATAAAGATGTGTAGCTATAAAAAAGCGCCCTAGTGGCGCTTTTTTGTTTCATTCGTCCTACTCTTTCTTAAAAAACTGAAAACTCTTTATGAGATCCTCCATCTCTGTAATCGCTTGGTCAACGCCCTCTGATACGCTGGATGGCAAATTATTGGAATCTTTGCGCACCTCTTCTAACTGACTTTCGGTTACTTTGGCTGAATAACATGCACTGGAATCCCCCGTTCGATAGGTTGTTTTATCGCTATTTTCAAAAAATATACCGACATTATCGTAGACACAAAACACCTGACAATCTTTCGCGCCAAGCTTTGATTGGGGTCTCAATTCTATTTGTTTTTCTCTTTGGTAGGCTGCTTCGCCTGCAACCGTTTTTAATTTTTTAAAAATATGAGCATCTCTATAAAGCGCATTATCAGACCATTCCCTCATCTCACTATCGAGGGTACTGTGCGGCGGCTCTCCGGGCGGAGTTTCCGTGGTAGATAGAGAAGCACGCGAGTTAAAACCTAAAATTAACAGAGACCGATCACACATACCCCCATTATCTAAATAAGCACCGAGCCTCTCTCGAAACGCCTTCTCAACCTCAGGTTCCCTGATATTAGCAAACCTTGGTAATAAATTGGGAGCATTTACGAACGTCCACTCACCATTTCTTTTCATATCGACAAACGAGTATGCTCTCGGTGATGTAAAAGTAAAAAAAGCACCTGGATGATGCGGCAAAAATCCATCAGGGCTTTTAACGAGGTGAGGCCCTTCTGAAGAATTTTTATTCCCCTCATCCAATGACTCCATGACAGTCAACAAACCAAACTGCCATGCAAGCAGACCCATCGCTACCAATACCACTATCATGATAATGATAATCACCCATGCATACGATTTCGGCCGACCGCCTTGTGGTGTCATGGAAGGTACTTGCCCAAAGGGTGGTTGGGATACCGGCTGATTTTGCTGAAATGAGTCTTGCTCGTTCACTCCCTTATTTTATATCCGATCTTGAATAGATACCAGACCCAATAACCGAGGCCGAGGATAAGACCTATGGTAAGTGCCATGCCAGCAATCATATTGGACTCAGAAATACCGAGCATCGTGTAGCGAAGACCATCGACAAAATAGAAAAACGGATTGAGCCGCACCACCCACTGCAAGAGCGGCGGCATCATGTAGATCGAGTTAAACACGCCGCCCAAAAAAGTTAATGGCGTGATAATAAAAATACTCGGGAGCGAAAGCTGTTCGAAATTTTTTGCCCAGAGCGCGACGAGCATACCCGCGAGTGAGAAGATGGTCGAGATAGCAGCCGCGTAAAGAATCATCAAGAAAAAATGTGCAACGGTAGCCTGAGTAAAGAAAACCCCTAGAGCATACACACCTGCGCCCACAATGACGCCTCTGACCACGCCGCCTGCCAAAAATCCAATAATCATCTCAAAATATGAGAGCGGCGCTACAAGCAACTCATCGATCGCGCGGAACCACTTCATGACGTAAAGTGAGGTCGAGGTATGCGAAAATGCCGAGTTCATAATATTCATCATCACGATACCGGGAAGCACGAAATCAATATAAGATACGCCAGCAATCGTATCGATGCGCTGACCTACAACGTGACCAAAGATCAAAATATAGAGAAGCGAGGAGATCCACGGTGCGCCCAACGTCTGGATCCACACGCGAAACATGCGCCCCGTCTCGCGAGCAACAAACGTATAAAGACCTACCCAGTTTATTTTATGCATCATAATGATTTGCCATCCTTGGTAATTTCCAAATATGTCTGCTCGAGTTTTTTACCACCTGTCGTAAACTCGCTCTTGTCTCCTATTGCTGCGATCTTGCCACCACTAATAATCGCGATGCGATTACATAAAAACTCTACTTCTTCTAAATAATGAGATGTGAGCAAAATAGTCTTACCGGCTTTATTTAAGTCCTGTAAATATCGCCATAGGTCGTGACGCATCTCTACATCAACGCCTGCGGTCGGCTCGTCGAGAATCAGCAGATCGGGATCATGCACCATGGCACGCGCAAGCATCACGCGACGCTTGAGCCCACCTGACAAGGCCATAAAGCTTTTTTTGCTGTGCGCGCCGAGCTCAAAGCGTTCAAGTACATCATCGACTCTCTTTTTGCGCGAAGCACCCGGGATGCCATAATAACCACCCACGTACCATAAAATATCATACGCGGTCGCAAAAATGTCGACATTAAAATCTTGCGGGGCTAATCCAATCTTTTTGCGTGCTTCACGATAATCAGCAACCACGTCGATACCAAATACTTTGATCGTACCGCCCTGAAACGATGCAATGCCCGTCGTACATTTGATAGTCGACGTCTTGCCGGCACCATTAGGTCCTAAAAAACCGAAAAACTCACCCGGCTCGATAGAAAACGAGATTTCTTTGACGGCGTCCGTAGCACCGTATGATTTGCGCAGATTTTTTATTTCAAGAGCTTTCATAATATCATTTTACCGTAGCGCCAGGTGGCACCTCTCTGTCGGGTGTTAAGAGTACCGGCACATCGGCACCAGCCGCAAGTAGCATCCCCTGACTTTCCAAACCCATGAGTTTACGCGGCTCGAGATTGATAACCACCACAATCTGACGACTTATCAAATCTTCAGGCGCATATCCTTTACCGATACCAGCAATAATCTGACGCGGCCGCTCGGTACTTGCCTCATCGACTTCTCCGGTATCAACCGAAAGACGAATCAATTTATCAGAACCCTCGACGCGCTCGGCGGCACGTATCGTGCCTACACGCAGTTCAGTTTTTGCAAAATCGTCATAAGAAATCGTCATGTCTTCTATCATGCTATGCCTGAGGTCAATTGGCAACTTTTAGATGCGTCCCGCGCGAATATCATCACGCACGCGAGCAACCAATGCATTAAAATAAAAAAGATTGTGTTTTGAAAGAAGTGACATCGCCGTCATCTCACCTGCGCGCCACAGATGTGTGATGTATGCGCGCGAATAAGTTTTACATACTTCGCACGCACATTTCTTATCAAGCGGTTTTTGATCTTTGAGATAGGCGATTTTTTTTATATCAAGCTTGCCGGTACTCGTATAGGCAAACCCGCGACGAGCATAGTGAGTAGGTACAATACAATCAAATGTATCGGCACCCGCCCTAACGATTGGTACAATATCTTCCGGATATCCAATACCGAGCAAATGCCGAGGTTTTTCTTCTGGTAGTTCGTCTACTACCCAACCTACCATCCGTGTCATAGCACTCTTGTCATCACCAAACTCGCCACCAATACCAATACCATCAAACGGCAATGCCCCCGTAAAACGCGCCGATGCTCTGCGCAAATCTTCAAACTTGCCGCCCTGCACAATACCATAGAGCGCCTGTTTGTTTTTCTTTTTATATTTAAGACAAAGCTTGGCCCACAGGTGACTCCGCTCAAGTGAACGCTCAGTATAGGCGCGATCGGCTATCGGCGAGGTGCACTCGTCAAACGCAAAAATAATATCAGCACCTAGTTGCTCCTGAATACGCATTGATTCACGCGGGCCGATAAAGATTTTGGCGCCATCGATTGGCGAGCGAAACTCGACGCCTTTGTCAGTAATGCGCAGTTTCTGCGGTTGTGCACCTTTTTTTATTTCCTTATCACTCTTTTCTTTGAGCATTTTACCCGTACCAAAATCATGCCCAAAGCCAAGACTAAATACTTGAAATCCACCCGAATCAGTCATCAGCGGCCGCGGCCACTGCATAAACTTATGAAGCCCGCCTGCGCGCGCGACAACCTTCTCACCAGGGCGCAGGTGGAGGTGAAACGTATTGGCAATCAAAAGTTGCGCTTTTGCGTCAAGTGCATCTTGTGAGGTCAGCGTTTTAACCACTGCTCGCGTCGCTACCGGCACAAACGCAGGAGTTTCTATCTCACCGTGCGCGGTACGCAAAACCCCGAGACGCGCTCGGGATTTTTTGGATTTTTTTGTTATGCGAAACGAGAACATAATCGGCCAATCATACGGCAAATCAAGTACTTACTCAAGCCTTCCCCCCTTCCAAACTAAAATCGAAAGTTTATCTGCTGGGATGCTGATCGGACGATTCTTGAATGTAAACGAAAGACCTTCTTGCTGCTGCCAATTATCAATCACAAACAATTCCTCGCGCGAGCTTCCACGAAAGCGTCTGACATCAATGCCCGCAGGAATATTAGAAAGGCTAATACGGTCCATGTAGACAGGCTTGCGCGCCCACCAGTTTTTTTCATTACGCTCCTCAACGATCATTTTGACTGCTGTGTTGAGTACGCCAGCTGCTTCCTGCCCAGTCTCAAATGGCCGCATGATATCAAGCTTTGCGCCGAGCAAAAATGCCTCCCGCTCCGTAATGTAGTTGTTGGCAACACCCCAGTACGCATGACCACCGTTTGATTCTCCCAAAAACATTGCTTGTCCATTGAGAAAATATCTTCCGAACCGAGGAAAACGTGTACGCGCCCCGCCCGGATCAACCACGTCATTGTTGTTATCAAGAAATCCGCTGATCAAAAACGCGGCAGGATAAATATCATGCACTCCTTCAATGACCGCATCTTTGGGCAATCGATCACGCAAGAAACGCGCGACCGTCAAAATATCGCCAAAATCTTGCCGCGCAAAGATATCGATATAGTGTGCATTTGCCTTGTACTCATCGCGATTGCGCGCGACCCAGTCAAGGAGGTACGCGGTGTTTGTAGTATTTTCAACGCCGTCTACACCAAAGAGTGGACCGCCCTCGGTGATCAAATGCGGGCGAGAATAATAACCTACGCGACCTCCGCTCACCGCAACGGACTCTGCAAACTGCGGTAATGACGACACGTAGCGCGGATGCATTTCTGTTTTATCAACACAGCATCCTACCAGTTCACCTGGGAGCGGCGACGGCACCGCAAGATTGGGCGGTCCTGCATACGTACTCATTTGCCCCCACAGCTGCATCCAAGGAAAATGGGTCTTTGTCTTATCATAAAGTGCTTGAATGCTTGCAATATCAAATGACGCGCGATTCTGAAGCTGCACGTTGATCCAGCCGTGAGATGTATTGAGCCAATCGGGGTAAGTTGGCTTTTCGATTTTTGCGACGCGCAACTGCCGATCAAGCCACGAGCGATATTTATCGACTGCCGTTTGCCATGCTTCTGCTGCACCCACCGTTTTTTTCTTTTTTACTTTTGCAATGAGTGTTCGGTAGGTTACAGACGTATTGAGAGGCACATCTTGCTCATAACGCAACACCATACGATTGAGTGAATAGAGCGGGGTAACTGTGCGTGGGGGCCAGTTTGTCGCAGCGACAATCTTTGCCTCCATATCATTTGCAGAGACTACTAGCGGCGCATAAATGGCCCCCGGGTATTCCAAGCCCTGCCAACCCCATTCGACAAGCGTGGAATCTTTTTGCGCAGCGCCAAGAAACACCGTACTGTAAATAACCGCATCATCACGCAGAGGATTGAGGGGGTTACGCTGAGCTTCCCACGGAAAATAGACTTGGGTAATCGTGCGTACTTTTGTAGTCAGTGTTAACTGCCACTGATCGCGCCCGGCGCGGATAACCATGGCACCTACATCAACATCACTTACCACCCCGCTATCGGGAACCGCATACTGTTTGAGTGTGCCATCAGAAAATTTCACCGCAAAACCCGGATACACACTGCCGGCGACCGATGCACTTTGAGCAAACGTAAGTGGAACATCTTCTGCAGCAAGGGCTTCGGCATCATCCGTGCTGGCGGTAACAATGCTTAATAGCTCTGCGAGGCCGTGATCAATCGCCTCAACATAAACACTGTAACGCCACCCGACAAACGAAAGAAAGAAAAAAACAGAAGCAGCAAGTATAACGACAACAAAACTTTTATCGAGAATTTTAAACATCATGCGCTCCATCATCCCCACAATGCCAATATGCTCGCCATCACCAAAAATGCAACGAGCTGATACGACACATAGATGAGGAAACTCGTCTTGCTCTGACTTTCAAAAGCAACGTCGGCAAGTTTGGTTGTCACAATATATCCAAGCCACGTCCAAAACGCGAGCGGCAATGCGCCACCTACCGTTGTAATGTCGAGCATTTTAATAAAGTGCGCGAGCACAAACGCCGTGAGCATCGCGCCTACAAACCCCCACGCCATTGCCTGCACCTGTCCACCTTTTTTTAAATCTTCTTCGGTCTTACCTGATGCTGCCATCCACGCCTTGGCAAAGAGCAACGGTGAATACCAAAGCCCACCGATAATAAAATTGGCGATACCTGCCGCCAACACTGCCCAGTAATTTACAATGATATCCATAAAAAATATATTTTTTATAAAGTGACCGTTTATGAACCTAAAATATGCTCAATTTTTGCCGCTAGAATAAAATCGTTTTCTGAAAGCCCCTTGATCGCATGCGTCCAAAGCTCGATCGTCACGATGCTATATGAAATGTGAATATCGGGATGATGACCTTCACGCTCTGCGATATCTGCCACTTTATTTACAAAACCAATGGCATCGCGAAACGTACCGAACTCAAACTCGCATAATATTTTCCCCGCATCGGGTGCAAGTTCCCATGTTGCACGCAAGTCAGATATCTGACGAATTGCCTGCTGGCGCGTGAGTGGCTGAGCACTTCCTTCGCACGGTACACATTTTTTATCGAGCAATGAACTTACCATACACACAGTATCTCACGGTAAGAAAAAACGGGCAAAGAAAAAAGCCGCGCCCGATTGGCTACGGCTTTGCCTGACGAGATTTGCGACGAGCCTCTCTAATGCTGTGCTTTGAGGTGCCCGCGATCCTGCGAACAGAGAGGTACTTTGGCAATTCCTTACCCTGAAGCTTTTGCTTGCGCCATTCCTGGAGACCGGACCGCAAGTTGTCAGCGTCAAGATCGCAGGCCGAACAGATATTCGCGAACGAATACGGCCAGGTGATGTTCTGAGATTCGATCCAAGCCTGAGCCTCACGAAAAAGTCTTTGTCCACGGCGGTTGGAAGGAGCGGCAGACGCATATCTCTGGTAGGTAGCGATGGCATCAGTGAGCACGGCGAGCATAAGCCGCATCTCCGCCCTGTCTCGAATTGCAGAACTACCACTCTGCGAAACCCCACCAAAGAACTGGCCGGGAAGAATTGCATTGCCGCCGAAAATCGTCACCGCTGAACTACTCGCAAGAATGCCGGCCACTCGCGCATGAGCAGACATCATCACCTCCTCTTAGTCACGAGCTTGAACAGAATGTCGATGTACTCGGTTAGCACGCCGCGGCGTACGAGGAACGGGCAGGACAATCATCCGACGCCACTTCCAAAGATTTTGACGTAGCTCCGTGGAGTCGAATCCGAAAAGACTGCAGATACTCTCAAAGGAGTAGGGCCACGAGCAATCGCGCGAGGTAAACCATGCACTCACCTCTTCGAACTGCTGCTTATCTCTTCGCCCAAACGCGCAAGCATGCAGCTGGAAGAGAGCAATCGCGTCTTCAAGTACCGCCAGCGCCAAACGGTATTCCCCCGAAAGATCGTCAACACCCACTTCGATACCTTGTGCGAATGTACCGAAGAAAACCTCGGGCGGAACCCAGTCGGGTTCTAAGAGGCCCTCAACCCCATCCCGAGAAAAGACATTTCCGTACGTGTTGCCGAACCCCCGCTGTACCATGTTGGAAATAACGCCGATACGAACCATCGCAATGTCCCTCCCCCAAAGTAAGAAATCTGAATAAGATTGTAGAAGAAAGAAGAAGATTATGCAAGAGATTGACTAGCTTGTCAAAAACCTCTATCAATAGAGAGGAAAGGAGTTCGCACATGAAAACTAAAAAGCCGTGCTCATCTTACGGCTACCATTCGATACGCGTAATCTCGACAAAGCGTATCGCACGCGAAAAACAATCGACCATCCCCGGCCTTGGTGCGCTCGCCCTCTCATGGACGGAAGTGCGTACCCGGCACCGCTGCCGTACCTGCCGCCGCCAACGCACGATCATCACGCGGGAAAACTATCGCCAACAGCACTCGCCGCCTCCTACCTAGGGGTGGCTTTCTTTTTCCAATGCTTCAATTACCTCTTTGCTATTCATATATTTATAAAATATTCCCACCACAATAAGGGCTACTAGTGAAAGCACAAGAGCGTACGCACCAAAAATATCTTCGGTCTTACCAAAGAAATATCCGATCGCCAAAAAGATAAGCGACCAGAGCCATGACGAGATAAAAATAATCGGCACAAAAACCGCGCGATGCATTTTAGAAACGCCCGCGGGAATCGGCGCGAACACTTTGATGGCTGGCAACATCTTTGCTACAAATAAAAACCATGCTCCTCGCCTCCGAAACGCGATAATAATTTTTTTTACTTCACGCTCAGGAAACATCGCCCATTTGGTAATATACGCAATACCATATGCGCGCACTAACTCATAGAGTATAATATTGCCGATCGTGTTACCAAGCGCACCCACAAGTGTAGTAATCCATATATTGAGGTGTCCTAATGAACCAAAATATCCAGCGACAATATATAAAACCTGACTCGATGGAAAGCTGATAAACCCATTGGCAATCATCAGCAAGAAAACGCCTGCGTATCCTAACGCCTGCAAGATAGATTCAAAGGGTACGGCAAACATATCTCTATACTAGCGAATCAGCATCGCATCACCAAAAGAATAAAAACGAAACTTTTTACGTATAGCGATTTTATAGAGATCGACGACTCCTCGCCTTGCGTGCTTGTGCTGTAAAAATGCGTCAACGAGCAGCATAAGTGATGATTGGGGTAGATGAAAATTGGTAATCAGCCCATCGATGATGCGAAATCGATACGGCGGATAGATAAAAATATCCGTTGCTCTCTTGCCCGCCAAATGTGAACTCTCGCGCGCCGCGCTCTCGAGTGCTCGCGTGGCTGTCGTACCCACAGCAATGATAGGATGTCCCACTTTTTTTGCATCATTGATGCGGCGCGCGCTCCCACGAGAGATTTCATAATATTCGGTAAAAAGTTTTTTGGTGCGTAGTTCACGCTCACCAAAGGGTGCGAACGTACCCATGCCCACATGCAACGCTACCTCTGTATGTGTAACATGTTTTTTCTCAAGTGTACGAAATACCTGTGGCGTAAAATGAAGTGATGCGGTGGGCGCCGCAACTGACGCCGCACGCTTGGCAAAAATACTTTGATAGCGCAAACGCAACGTGCGCTCGGGCATTTCGCCGCCCGCAAGATATTTTGGTATCGGCGTCTCGCCTACCTTTGATAAAAACCTGATGAGCGTCTCGCGCGAAACATTTGGCTTGAGAAAAAACAATTTTCCTTCCTGCCCCACCACACGAAATTGATGACGCGCGCCAGCGCGCAATATCTGACCAACCGTTACCTTGCGATCGCAAAGCGCCTTGAGCGGTTCTCCTGCACGCCATTCGTTGATCAGCAACAATGCAACCACCTTCCCACCCGTCTCCTTGGTGAGCGTAATACGCGCCGGTACTACTTTTGTTTCATTGAGCACTAACAGTGACTGGGGCGCCAGATACTGTGCGATGTTTCGAAACTCATCGAAAGCAACAGTTTCGGCCGCTGTATCATATACAAATAATTTTGACCGATCACGCAACACTGACGGGCGGCGAGCTACCAGTGATTCGGGCAAACGGTAATCATACCGCCCGAGATTGTTGATGTTCATAAAAGCCCGTGCGCACCCAAGTATACAGCAACCGTTGCGGCGGTCTCCGCGCGCAGCACCAAGCCTCCCAAACTTGTGATAATACATCCGGCATCGCGAGCCATGAGCACCTCGTCAGCATTCCAGCCGCCCTCGGGGCCCACAAAAAGCGCGAGGGTAGATCCTTTATTTGCCGTAGGCAAATCAGAGAGCGTGATACCCGAGCTATCAAAAAATATGATACGGCCAGATTCTTTTGCTGCATGCAAGGCTTGGGCAAAAGTAACAATATCGCCGAGCACTGGCGTGTGAGCTCTGCCTGACTGTTCGGATGCTTCGCGCATGATAACTTCGAGACGCGCGCGCTTCATGCCCTTTTTTACCGTACGCAAAGATACCACGGGCACGATGCGTGACACTCCGGCCTCCGTCGCCTTTTGCACTACAAACTCAAAGTGTTCATGCTTGAGCATGGCGGCATAAAGCGTGACAAGAGTAGGCACTTCGCGTGCGACTTCCCTCTGCTCTAAAAGTTCAACGGAAACTGAGCGCGTGCCATAGGAAATTATTTTTGCATGAGCCTCGTGACCCTTACCGTCACCGAGAATAATTTCTTCGCCCTCGCGCAAACGCAATACGTTTTTACACTGATTGAAAAAAGCCCCGTCACGCACCACAAGCGCCGAGTCCGCAAGATTAAACGAACCGATAAACCGGTGTCTCTTCATAACCAAACCAAGAAAAAGTTTTTAATTTACTCAAAGGTAAGCGGGATGACCAACGCGTCATCATGCTCAGGCATACCTGAAGGATTGTCTTTTTGCAAGGTGAGTGTGCCGTCTTTGGTTGCTGGTGTCCCTGAAAATGAGAGCGTTGAGACAAAAGGTACAAACTCAGTAGTCATCCACTCGCCTTCCGCCTGAGCGATACCTTGTGCCAAGAGCGTACCGTTGGCATCTTTCAAAACAATCGGAAAAGACGCCTCGAAAAACCAATTGCCACGCGCCTCTCCTTTTACCAAAAGGGGCGTACCCGCTTTGACAGTACTTCCTGGCCTCGGCCAGTTGATACGAATCAAGTCTACTTTATCAAGCTCATTGCCAACATTTTTGGTAAATGATTTTGAACCAGCGCGACACTGGGGCGGATACGATTCAGATACGAGAAACCCAAGCCGCACACAATCATCAAAACTATTTACTACTTGCGCCTTCTGCCATGCAAATAGCATGCACCAATCATCTTTGCACGTGAACAAAAAGAGTGCCGCAATAACAATTCCGAGGATGATGACGCCGGTCATGAGCTTTGCATTCATACATATAGTTTACTCTGCCTGTGCGCGAACGCCAAGTGGATAGAAAAAGAAAAAACAGGCCCCTGAAGGAACCTGTCACTCTCCGAGATGTACACGCAAGAGTGCCACAAATTTTGCGTGATCATCGTAGCCGACACTGACTTCACTTCGTAGCTTCCGAAACCCGAGGTCTACCTCAAACGGTAAACGCCCGTAGAATCCGATCTCGAAGTTATCCTTTGTGCGTCGATGATAGGGATCTTTATCGAGCACGGTGATCGCAAGATCCGCCGGTATCGTCTCTGATGAAAACAGCAAATCCTTTCGTGCGATAAGCTTGCCCACATACCGACGCAAGTCATACCGTTCCGTGACGTAGAGCGCGGTATCGGCATCGAGCAACATGTAGAGCCCGAAGCGCGGGAAGTGATCGAGTAGCTTCTCGCGACGCACGCCATTGATCGCCTCGGGTGGTGCTAGCTCGAGGACACCTGGCAACTCAAGACGCAAACGGTCGAGCACCTCAATGCCCGGAAAAAGATCGAGCTTGTGCGTATACCCCGCAGGTGGAAAATCAAGCACCTGTCCGATACTTAGCGACGCCGGATACTGACTCGGCGCCTCTCTGGGTACCGGGTTTTTTAGAAACAGCTCGAGTTCCTGGGCGTTAGCGACAGATACGAGCAAAAGAACAGGAAGAACCCTCAACAACCACAGCATCGTTCTACCCTCCTCCTTCTATCCTTATACTGTGGCAGCAAAAAAGCAAAAAGAAAAAAGCCGGAAGCGATAGCGATCACTCCGGCTCTTTGACGAGGTCCGTTTCTTCGACGCGGTTGCCGCTCGCACGCCACCGCATGAGCCCCTCTCGAATGTAGTCAGGGTCCATTTCGACGATCTGACAGATGTTCTCGAACGAGAACAACCACCGCTTGTCAGGCGACATGATCCAGTCGTAGGCCTCGCAGAAAATCTGCCTACCACCCCGGTCATTGGTATGCGCATATTTCTGGAAACAATCGATTGCATCCTCGAGTACTGCGAGCATCAGACGACGCTCGCGACCGTAGTCGTTGATGCTGCGAAACTGCGCACGCCATTGATCGGAGGCGAGAACATCGATTTGAAAGAGCTCGTACCCAGAGCGGCTATCAGGCCGCCCTGCCATCGCTGGGCGTCCTGACATGAGACACCTCCTTTTCTAGTCGTCACTCTAGCAACTTTTTGAAAAAATAAAAACACTCGGGGGTAGTGCCGAGTGTTTTTAAAAACCTACATTACATCCTCGATGATCCGCCGCCGCACGACCTGCAATTTGATTTGTGTGTGACAATCTCAAAAATTGCTGAGAGTGCTACAAGCGCGTAGATCGCCTTGGCAGGAGTTGAGTCCATGCCGCCTAAAAACTTTGCGCCGACCTCCCACCCGAACAAGAGAAGCCCCCAATTGAGACCGCCAATGACAAGCAAGAGAAAGGCAACTATATGAAGCGCTTTCATTAAATTAAAGTAGAGAAAGGTTTTGGTAAAAGCCGACCTTTAACTATGAAAGGATGCCTGCCCTTATTGTAACTACTCTAGAAAGAGTCGCCAAAGTATAAAAAATAGGCTTCCTGTGTCTAGGAAGCCTCCTTGCGAGAACGCATGGCATCAAGCTTACGCCGAGCCATAACAGCTGCCGCCCTGCGCGACTTGGTGAACAACCATGGGCGCACTGCACCACCTCCACGCCTAGAGAAAACCTTGACGAGGATGTGCAGATCCATCGCATTTTGCAGAAGATACGCTGCGAACTGGTACTCACAGCGCCATAAAGTACGCTTAATACCATCCTCGCAAAGTACACCGCGCTCAACATCACCGCCCAATTCTCGAGCAACGGTTTCATTGGCCTGTACGTTTAGTGGCTGAATGTACCACGTGTAGACGGGCTTCTTTTTCATCGTTACCCTCCTCAAAGATCATTACCGTTTAAAACAATACCATTTTTTACATGCAAGTCAATATCCACAGAACTTTTGAAAAAATCTCCCACTCATGCCACATTTAAAGAGAAAGAGGGCGCACCTTTAACCTTGGGGGCAAGATTATGTGGACTCCAGGTCTTGTGGCATTCATCGTTCTAGGCGTTGCCGCCGTCGTATGGAGGGATGCTCGATACTACCCCGTCTGCCCCGCATGCGGCGACAATATGCACACGCATCGACCCCAGTTCTTTCGACCATGGGCAAGCTGTTCGGTGCATGGCATCTTCGGCGACACTGAACCACATCGCACCTAACCTTCGCGCATTCGGAGCCAACCTGTATTTTCCTGCCGCTCCGGATCGGAGCCGCGCCCCATTGAGGAGGGGCACTCCTCCCCTCCGCTTGGAGCGTGGCTCCGTCAATTCAAAAAGTCCCTACCGCGCCACGCGGAGGGACTTTTTTCATGTAATCTTTTGTTATTCGCCAAGCGCTGCCTTGAGCTCAAGACGCGCTTTACGAGCGGCAACTTCATATGCCTCGCGAGCGACGCGGAATGCCTCAGCACGCTTTTTTGTAAGTCCATCGAGACCTACACCCAAACGGTTGGCATCGCGGCGATCTCCCTCAAAATCTCGCTGCAATCCCTGCAGTTTGCGATTGAGTGTTTGGCGCACGGTTTTTATATTGGTGCCACTCTTGCATGCGTCTTGTGCTTCTTTTATTGCGGCCTGCTCGCCCGTGCGAAAGTCTGCCGCTGCTTTTTCAAGACCTCCCTTGCGCGAGCCGAGCATGCTTTTTACATCAGCCTGAAATGTTTTGATAGCGGCATCGATTGCCGCGCGACGAGTAGCAATCGCTGCGTCCATAGCCGCGCGAAACTTTTCTACCGCCTGTTTTTGGGCGTCAGTATCTGCGCGCTCCAATAATTTTGCGTAGTGCTCTTTGCGATTTTCGTCAGCATGATCACGTGAACCATCAAGACGTTCTGCGGTTGAAGATGCGGATTTCAAAAACTTTTCAAGACGATTGTCTTTCATTTTGCGAAATTGATCTTCGCGGTTTGCGATGCGCTTTTCTAGATTGGTAGAGATGCCACCGAGACGATCGCAAAAATCTTTTCCGTTATTTGACGGCGTTGATGTCGAGGTCTGGGCAAAGACACCCAAAGGCCCTGCGATAGTAAGCGCAACGAGTGTTGAGGCAATATACTGTGTTGTTTTATAAGTCTTGTTCATAAAAATTTTGATACGCATCTGCTCCATCTTCAGCTATAAATGCTGCAATCTCGGCGTCACCCTCGGCTGCAAGCTCTTCTTCTGTAACAAATGTCTCAGAAAAAGCCATAGCTGCGTCATCGAGATTACCTGTTGCGGGCGGCAATGCTTGCATTGCCATCATCTCGGGAGCTGCTAACTTTAGAGCCGCGCCGGACGAATCTTCTGCGGCGCTGGTTGCTGCAGAATTCTCATCATACTGCATGAGCACATCTTGAGTTATCTGGGGCAATGTGTCGCTAGGCGTACCAGGGCGGTTTACCGCAAAGACAACAATGAGTAGCACAACCGCGACTGCAGGGACCGCGACACGCGCATGAGCCGCAAAAGAGTCAAATACGTATATCAATGAGCCAATAATCGAGGAAACCCCTCGCTTTGAATAACGAGCTGGAGTAGTTTCCGTGACATGCTCGAGAACAGACGCGAGAAAATCCTTTGGCGGGAGTGCGCTCTCTGTATCGCGGGCCAGAACTTCTACCATTCGCAGTACATCAAATATTTCATCACGATGATTGGGAAATTTAGCTACGATATCTTCAGGACGCGCGCCTGACTCAAAGAGGCTCAATACGCGATCGAGTTCTGCATCAGTCATTAGATTGTGATGAGTTTTTTTGTTCATACGTTCTCCTGGGTAAAATGCCCTCGCATAGCTTTGAGCGCACGAAGCTGCATCTGGCGCACCGCCGCCTCTGACTTGCCCATAATGTGCGCTGTCTCGCGCACGGACAAATCGTTAATAAATCGCAACACGATCACTTCACGCTGATCCCCTTCAAGTTTCGCAATAGCTTTTTGAGCGATGGAGCGGGTTTCCATCTGGGCTACCAGCTCGTGCGGATCGGCATCGTTGTCGCGAATGAGTGCCGCATGTTCTATGGGTACGTCTTTCTTCTTTCGCCAATGATCGATCAACGTGTTGCGAGCAATAGTATAAAAGTACGCAAGCGGATCTACTTTTTGCTGCTCAAAGCGGCCCACTGATTGAAATGCTTTAATAAATACATTTTGCACGATATCTTCTGTTTCTTCACGTGATCGTACACGGTAGAAAATGTAGCGCCAAATGGGAGTAAAATACTCAGCATAAAGTTCGCCGAACGCATCGCGATCGCCGTCCTTGGCTCGCGCTATAAGCTCGCGCGGATTCTTTTTTTTACTAGTGTCATCTCCATTCATGATATATAACGGTCACGCAACGCTTTTGTGACGTACCCATCATATCGCCCCCGGGCCCTTCTGGAAAGCCACTTTGCGCGCTATACTGGGCGCGCATATGCTTGTCGATGATGTAACCATAAAAGTACGTGCGGGCAAAGGCGGTAAAGGGTCCGTTTCGTTCAATAAAAATGCGATGTCGCTCGGACCGGTAGGCGGGTCGGGTGGGCATGGTGGTGATGTGATTTTTGAAGGTGTCTCGGACCTTTCCATGCTTAATCAATTTCGCTACAAAAAAGAACTCGCCGCCGAAGACGGGCTTTTTGGCCGCGATCAATTTCGTGATGGTCACAAAGGTGAAGATCTCATACTCAAGGTGCCCGTGGGGACTGTCATTCACAACCTCACCAAAAAAACCGACCACGAGCTCACGCATATCGGCGAGCAAATCATCATCGCAAAAGGTGGCTTCGGGGGCAAAGGTAATTTTCACTTCAGATCATCGCGCAACACAACACCCATGCAATCACAACCCGGACTGCCGGGAGAAGCAGCTGAGCTGCGTCTCGAGCTCAAGCTTATCGCCGATGTAGGTTTTGTAGGATTTCCCAATGTGGGCAAATCAAGCCTTCTTAACGAACTTACGCGTGCACAAAGTAGAGTCGCCAACTATCCATTTACCACGCTTGAACCGCATCTGGGTGTTTGGTATGACTTAATCCTTGCTGATATCCCCGGCCTTATTGAGGGTGCATCTGAAGGCAAGGGCTTGGGTATAAAGTTTTTGCGTCACGTAGAGCGCACTCGCGTTCTCTTTCATTTTATATCCGCCGAATCAGAAGACCCTGCCGACGATTATACAGTCATCCGCAAAGAACTCGGTAAACACAGTAAAGAACTTCTCGAAAAAACAGAATATCTCTTTCTTAGTAAGAGTGATACTAAAACCGATAAAGAGCTTAAAAAAATTCTCACCATGCTCAAAAAGAAAAATAAAACCGCCTCCCTTCTCTCGATCCATGATCCTGACGCAATCGCACGAGTAGAGAAAATATTACAAAAAATAGCGAAGGCAAAACACAAAGCCGCTTAGCACACACATACTTGAAACTCTCGCAGATGTGACGTATTATTTATCTCATTGAAAAGGGCGCGATGCTCCGCGGTAGCTCAGCGGTAGAGCAACCGGCTGTTAACCGGTGGGTCCCTGGTTCGAATCCAGGCCGCGGAGCAGCGCGCCGTTTTATACAAAAAATCGCAATTATATGGTTGCGATTTTTTGTTGTGATTGCTAGGGTGCGAAGAGAAGGGAGGTCTTCCGAAATGTTATATACAACCCACGATGGCAACAACATCATCGAGCTCGAATGTGGGACGGCGCAAGAACGCAGAAAGGTTCGTATCGAAATCGAAGACGATGGCCGCGTCATCGTCTCGGGTGCGCCCGAAGTCGATATCCTCTACCCTTACCGCCGAGGTAAAGACCAGCTCGAGTTTGTGCATGATGGGGTTTCAGACGGCATCTTCCGCGTATCAGCTGAGATGCCGGGAACCGCAGGAGACCTGCAGGTCATGCTCATCGACGAAACACGATTGATGCGCAAACGACCCTGGCAGTGGTCACTTACCGTGGAAACCGAACCGAACGAAAAAACGGGCAAGATGCGCATCATTGCTCGTGACGGCATCGGTGACTGGTTCAAAGAGCGCGTGCTCTCCGTACTCAGGCCGTCATGGAGAAAAGATAACCGTCGCCGCACGATCATGGACCACCGCGATCGTATGGTGCCAGAATGAAGTTTCTCGCCGCCAAACCGCCTGACACGTGTCAGCGCGGTTTTTTCTTTTTTATAAAATTACAAAAAAAACTTGAATTGGAGATAATGAAACGCTACGCTAACGATGGACAATCTATCAAACTTGGTTAATCGGGAGAGGTATACAATGAGTACTCTTGAAACCGAAGAGACGGCAACAATCGCCGCATATAATGCCATTGCGGAGCGCTACGCGGATGAAGCAGAACCGCTCCACGCCGATGGTTTTATACATCACTTTAGAGCGGGCATGCCGCCGGATCCACTAATGCTCGACGTAGGCTGTGGCTTTGGGCGATCAATCCCCATTTTTGGCGACATGGGTATACGACGCTTTGTAGGTATCGACCCTGCGGAAAAGCTCGTCGCAATCGGCAAAAGATATTGGCCGGCAGCCGACTTCCGCATAATAGGCGTCTACGATCTTTCCAGCCATTTCCCGCAAGAACACTTTGATGCCTTTTGGGCATGTACTACTCTCATGCATATACCGCGCCACCGTATGCGCGAAGCACTCGATGCCATACGCAACGTGATCAAGCGAGGCGCGCTCGGATTTATCAGCGTCCCCGCGGGAGAACAAACATTCCAGCGGTGGGTGGGAAATCACGCAAACGAAGTCGAGCCGAGACTTACCGTCAACCAGTGGACACTCGAAACATTTCGCCCGATACTTGCGGCCGCACGATTGAGCATTATCGACAACTTGAGCTGGCAAGAAGATGGCGAGATGCTCTACATCAGCGTGGAGGCAAGATAAATTTCCCATCAACTTAGTGGAGGGTCTGAGATGACCTTTGAAAAAATCGATACTTTGGTACTCGCAGGTGCAACACGAGTCAGCCACAAGTTCCAGCGACTTACGGGCCGCACGAATTTCTTCCTCGCCAAGCTTGGCTTCGCACTTGGCACGCTTTCGCTCATAATCGGGCTCGGCAACTACTGGCATCAATTCCTTGCCTTCCCCACCTCATTTCTCATCCTCATCCTCTTTCTGCCGCTTACCGTCCTATGGTTCTGGATGGCGAAGAAATGCGATTCTGCTGAAGACAGTGCCTTCTCGAGCACCGCGCGGACCAAACACCCTCTCTTCGACAATCAAAGAATGCGGACTCTCACGCTCGTATTCGCACTAGTCGACCTCGCCTTTATGCCGACGCTCATCCAGATCTCACCCACACCGATACTCGAATGTCTTCACCAAGACTATGGGATCGCGCTCGCCATCTTCCACTATTTTGCCTCGGTCGATCCTCTACCGCCCGGACAAAATAAAGTGGGCGCATGGCTCGAAGCGTGGCGATCCTCGTTCGCCAAACCAACCCACAGTAGCGGGTAATCCACCACCAAACCGCCTGACACATGTCAGTGCGGTTTTTTCTTTTTTAAAAACTTCTATACTGGAAATATGACTGAGCGACTTCATATAAAAACCATCGTGTTCATATCAGTCGCACTATTGGCACTCCAAGGAGCAATTCTTTTTGGTATGGCACGCACCCCATTTTGTAAATGTGATGAGATTAACTTGTGGGGTGGTATCTATCTCAATTCGCAGATGTCACAGCAATTTGCTGACATCTATACACCATCACACTTTTTGCATGGCGTGGCATTTTTCTGGATACTATGGCTTGTTCGTAAAAAAATACCCATGTCACTCGCCACTATGCTCGCAATTGCTATCGTAGTGGAAGCGGGTTGGGAGATTTTGGAAAATACCGAGTCCATCATCAACCGCTACCGCGAAGTCACCATTTCATTTGATTACTATGGTGATAGTATTTTCAATTCGCTCTCTGACACACTCTTTATGATATTCGGGTTTTTGTTTGCATGGCGCGCGCCAGGCTGGGCGTCGATCACTGCAATTCTTATCTTAGAGCTTGGCGTCTTGTGGCTCATTCGTGACAACCTCACACTCAATATCTTGATGCTCGTCTACCCGCTTGATGCTATACGCATCTGGCAGGCAGGCGGATAAATATTTATATAAAAAGAAAAAGCCGCAGAACCACGATGGGTTGCTACGGCTTTGTGTTGAGCGCGAACTAGACTCGCCCGATAGCAAGTATCGCGGAGCGTCGCCTGCCTTTGTGCAGGACCTTGAGCTCTTCGAGTGCAACGCCTCCCCCGCATAGCGTCTTGCGAAATTCATACTCGTAGGTGACACGACCGAAATCGATCGTGGTGAGGAAGCGAAGCCAGGGCTTCAGTCTCTCGATAAAGCGCGAGGATTGATGCTCGAACGTCAGAGTGAAATAAAGCTGGCCCCCTGGCATCAACAGCAAACGCGCATGGCGCAAAGCAGCTTGCGGATCAGGCAACAACATGAAGCTGCCACTAAAGTAGATGGCATCATACGGCCCTCCGTAGTGGTCATAGAGAGATTCGCATCGAGCATCAATACTCCCTCTGAGGCGACGGCGAGCGACTTCGCGCCTGCAGTGAGCAATATAGGCCCTATCCACATCGATACCTCTGACGAAAATATCTTTCTCGATGAGTAGGTTGGTATTGATCATGAGTGCACTACCAGTACCGATGCCGACATCCAAAAGTTCACACCCTGGAGGTAAGCGCTCCAAAACCTTGCGGTACCAGGTTGCCGTCATAGGAGCGACGGCGCGATCATAGATCCAAACGCGTACCCGACCGATGATTTCCATCGCATCCCTTTCATAAGTTTGGACTGATTTATAACCAGTATGTTCAATGTATCCGAAAGAATTATGTACTAGTAGATATCATGCGTCAACAATCCTATCTCGTAGGCAAACATATTTGAGCAAAGATACAAAGCACGCTACAGTACCCCTATGCCTATTGATCCCGCAAAAAATATTCCCACCGTATTCGTCGTTTTTGGTGCTACGGGTGACCTCATGGCGCGTAAAATCGTCCCCGCCCTTCATCTGCTCAATGAGCAGGGTGTACTCCCCTCGATGTTTCGCGTACTCGGCGTTGCGCGCAAATCACTCACAAACGAAGAATTTCGCGCGCATGTCTCGGCTATTTTAGAAAAACAAAAAATTGATATAAAAAAATCTGCAGCGTTCCTTGAATCGTTTGAATACGCAGAAGGACATTTTGAGGCCGAGAGTGACTACAAAAAAATAGCCGAGCGACTTAGCGCAATCGACAAACAATGGGGCGTATGCTCCAATAAGCTTTTTTATCTAGCCGTACCTCCTGACTTTTTTGAAACGCTCGCGCGCAATCTCTCAACGTCAGGCCTCACTGAGCCCTGCAGTCCGGAGGAAGGCTGGACACGTATTATCGTCGAGAAGCCGTTTGGTAAAGACTTGGCAACCGCCGAGCGCCTCGATGCGCTTTTGGGTACCCTCTACCGCGAAGAGCAAATTTACCGCATCGATCATTATCTCGCCAAAGAGATGCTACAAAATATTTTGACCTTTCGGTTTTCAAATAATCTTTTTGAGAATAGCTGGTCAAACAGTTTTATCGAACGCATTGATATACGCGTACATGAGAGCATTGGCGTAGAAGAGCGCGGCATGTTTTATGAAAGCGTGGGTGCCTTGCGCGATGTAGGGCAAAACCATCTTTTGCAGATGCTAGCTCTCGTCACTATGGATCGCCCCGCGAGCTTTGATCATGGTGCAATCCGCAAAAAGCGCGCGGAGATTTTAGAAGAACTCAAAACACTTACCCCCGCGGAGATACCTGAGGCAACCTTTCGCGCGCAGTACACGGGGTACCGAACAATTGCAGGTGTATCGGCAGATTCTGATGTAGAGACCTATTTTAAAATACGCGCGTATCTCAAAGCTCCGGCATGGAGGTCTGTACCAATCTTTATCGAGAGCGGCAAACGCCTTGGCCCCGCGCAAAAAGAGATTGTCGTCACCTTTCGACATACCACACCGTGTTTTTGCCCTACTGACGGACCGCATCACAAAAACACCGTCACCTTTGCACTCGAACCCCATGAGACAATACGCGTGGCATTTTGGTCAAAAAAACCCGGCTTTGATTTTGGTACCGAGCCGCGCGCGCTTGATTTTCTCTATCGTGATGACGGGCGCAAAACGCAGTATGTCGAAGAGTACGCAAAACTCCTCCGCGATTGCATCACGGGTGATCAAACACTCTTTCTCTCGACTGAAGAGATTAAGGCTATGTGGCGCTTTACCGATCCTATCATTGATGCGTGGCGTAGTGGCACAGTACCACTCGCCTCCTACGCGCCTGATACTACTGATATCACGCGTGAGGCGTCACACGTTGAACGATGGAGCGAAAACATTTCTAGCACGGAACGTGCGATTGGCATTATAGGCCTCGGCAAGATGGGTAAAAACCTCGCGCTACGTCTGGCTGAAAAGGGCTGGTGTGTTATCGCGCACGACCCCGCATTTGCAGGCGAGCTTAGCGGCATTGAAATCGCCCCATCGCTCAAAGATCTTGCGAATATCCTCCCCTCACCAAAAATCATCTGGGTGATGACACCCGCAGGTAGTACGACTGAAGAAGTTATCTTGGGTAAAAGCGGGCTCTCAACCTTACTGAGTAAAAGTGACACGATTATCGACGGCGGCAACGCGCTCTACAAAGACTCACAACGCCGCGCACAAGCGCTCGAAGAACTTGGCATTGAGTTTCTTGATATCGGTACCTCGGGCGGCCCCACTGGCGCCCGCAATGGTGCATCACTTATGATCGGTGGCAAACGCGAAATTTTCGAAAAACTCGAGGGCCTCTTTCAAGATTTGGCCGTGGGTGGCGGCTATGTATACGCGGGTAGTGCTGGCGCGGGGCATTTTGTAAAAATGGTACACAACGGCATTGAATACGGCATGATGCAAGCACTCGCCGAGGGCTTTGCAATACTCAAAGCATCAGATTACAAGCTTGATCTCTCGGAAATTGCTGCGATCTATAACCATGGCAGTGTGATCGAATCACGCCTCGTGGGCTGGCTCCAAGACGCGCTTGAGATCTACGGCGATGATCTTACAGAAATATCAGGTTCAGTGGCACACACGGGCGAAGGACGCTGGACTACCGAGGCCGCGCAAGAGCTGGGTATCAAAGCAAAAGTGATCGAGGACGCGCTGCAATTTCGTATTGAATCAGAAAAAAACCCAAGCTATACGGGCAAAATCTTATCTGCACTCCGCAACCGCTTTGGCGGACACGAAGCAAAGAAAAAATAATTAGTATCCCTGGATCTTTTTGGCGCTTTCGTGTTGGCGGATTTTTTCTATCGCCTTGGCTTCAATCTGACGGATGCGCTCACGCGTGACACCAAATTCTTTGCCTACTTCTTCAAGGGTTCGCACAATACCGTCATCGAGTCCGAAGCGAAGTTTTAAAATCTTTTGCTCGCGCGGGAGCAAATCATTGATGATATCGTTAATATGATCGCGCAACAAACCACGTGAAGTTTCTTCACTGGGCGAGAGCATCTTATCGTCTTCGATAAAATCACCCAGCGTTGAATCTTCTTCATCCTCACCTACCGGCGTGTAGAGTGATACGGGATCCTGCGAGATCTTCATGATATAGTAAATCTTTTCTACCGGTAGCATCATCTCGGATGCAATTTCTTCGGGCAACGGTTCGCGACCAAGGTCTTGAGTCAAGCGACGACGTACCTGCTGAAATTTTGAAATAGTCTCTACCATGTGCACGGGAATACGAATAGTACGCGCCTGATCAGCGATCGCGCGCGTAACGGCCTGCCTAATCCACCACGTAGCATAGGTTGAAAACTTAAACCCGCGTCTCCAATCAAATTTTTCTACGGCACGAAAAAGACCAATATTGCCTTCTTGAATCAAATCAAGAAGTGAGAGATTTGATGAGCGGCCTACATAACGCTTGGCGATAGAAACCACCAAACGAAGATTTGCCTGCGTAAGCCGACTCTTTGCGTCGTCATCACCTTTCTCGATGCGCATAGCAAGCTGACGCTCTTCTTCACCCTTGAGAAGTGGGATACGCCCGATCTCACGCAAATACATCTGTACCGAGTCCTGAGAACTGTCTTTCTCAAGCCGAGGAACGGCAGATGCGCGCTTGCCCTTTTTTACAGCCGGCGCCTTTTCGTCTACCTCGATAAGCTCTTGAGCTTCCAACACATCAACGCCGCCGGTAGCGAGCCGAGAATACAAATCTTCAAGGATAGTGATATTGTCTTCGATAGTTGGAAATGCCCCCAAAATTTCTTTGTAGGTGATAAATCCCCGTGCCTTGCCGCGCACAACAAGCTCGTCCATCTGGCCCTCAAGTGAGAGTTTTTTCTGTTCTTGTTTTGGTGCCTTTGCCTTACTCGCCTTTTTTGGTTTTGGCTTTTTTACAAGAACTTTTTTTGGTTTTGGCTTTGTTTTTGGTTTAGTGTTTTTCTTTTTTGTTTTTTTGGTCGCCATAGTTTAAATGATGTATCGCTGTAGCTAAATGAGTAGTAAGTGTTTGAAACTCGGCCATGAGCGCGCGGGAGGCATCTCGGTCGCCTACTCGCTCAAGCTCTGAAATCTCTTCACGAAGGCGCATCAGCTTGTCTTTGATAGACAGTTCGCGCCATGCATGAAGAAGATTTGCAAATTCTTCGTCGCGTTGCGGCAAGTGGCCTGAGAGTATTTCTGCCTCCAAGAGATAGCGGTTTGCCACACTCCGCACATCCTCTGGAAGTTCGCTCAAAATCTCTTCAATCGTAGCCGAGGAAGCGCGCTTTGTCAAAATAGAAAATATCTCTGCAGTAGACGCAAGTGCGCATTCGTGGCGCAGGGGCAAGTCACCGAGTGCGGCGAGCTGCGGCTCAAGCAGCAGAAAGCCGGCCATGCGCTCTTCGAGCTTTGCTTTGCGTGATTGCGCAGCCTCTGGTACTGTACGAGTTGCCTCGGCAAATGCCGGTGCCTCGGTAGATCCTGCCTTGTATTTACCAAGCTCGCGCCACAACGCATCTTCACGCACACCAAGCACGCGTGAAAGCTCCGAGACCCAGTGAGATTTTTCTATTTCATTGGGCAGATCGGCGACCAAAGGTAAAATCTCCTCACCTATTTTTTTCTTGGCGATAGGATCAGACGGAGAAAGCCCCGCTGATGCGCGCTTGAGAAAAAATGCAATGCTTTCTACCGAACCTTCGACAAATTCGCGCCAGCGCTCGGGGCTTTGTACGACGATATCCGCAGGATCCTTGCCGCCCTCAATCGGCACGATGCGCACATGAAAATCATGTTTGTGCGCAAGACCCACCGCTCTGCGCGATGCCTCTACACCCGCTGCATCCACATCAAATGAAAATACCGCGGTATCGGTCAATCTGCGCAATACACTCACGTGTGAATCGGTAAGCGCCGTACCCGATACTGCAACCGTATTGGTGATACCTGCCTGATGCGACATAATGCAATCCATATAGCCTTCAACGACTACTACACGTTTTTGATGGTGGATGTCAGATTTTGCTTTACCAAGGCCATACAAAAAACGTGATTTATCATAGAGTGGCGTTTGCGGTGTGTTGATGTACTTTGCTGCCTCGGCGCTTTTTGATGCCTCGCCAAAGATACGTCCACCAAACCCGATGACGCGCCCTGTCGCGTCTTCAAGCGGAAAGATAATACGCGAACGAAAACGATCATATGGCCCGCGCGAACCTTGTACTGAAAGTCCTGCCTTATCAATCTCGGCGACTGTATATCCTTTGCGCGCCAAATGCTCACCCGCTGCACGCCAGCTATCAGGCGCAAAACCCACACGAAACCGTGCAATCGACAGAGACGACATGCCACGATCAACCAGATATTTTTTTACATCAGCGGCACCCGCAAGATTTGATTCAAAAAATTTTGTCGCTTCTTCGACAAGCTCAAAAAGTCGCGACTTCTCCGAATGCTCTTTTGGCTGATACCCGTCGAGCACTACGCCCGTACGCTCAGCGAGCATGCGTAACGCCTCGGGAAATTCGACGCCATCGATCTCCATGACAAATGCAAAAATATCGCCCCCCTTGCTGCACCCAAAACAATGCCACGTATCGCGCGAAGGCGATACGTAAAACGACGGAGTTTTTTCTGAATGAAACGGGCAACGTGCCTTAAAGTTGATCCCCGCCTTTTCAAGCTTAAGATAACCTGAGACAAGAGTGACAACATCCAGGCGTGATTTGATTTCTGAAGTCTGACTCATACTCTATTCCTGAAAACGAAAAAGATGCAGCTTACCTACGCGAATGAGATCGCCCGCCCGTACCAGATCGGTCTGGTCACCGAGCACCTCGTCTTTACCATCATTGATACGACGAATAGCTTTTTGCAAAATCAGTGTGCGAATTTGAGATCGTGAATACTCATCACCCAGTGCGCGCATGAGCATATCAAAAAGTGGCGCTGGCAAACCTGTGCGAATATGAATATCGATAGCATCAGATTCACTAAACTCTTTGCGAGAAAACTTGCGCTCAAAAGCAGCACGCGCGGCACGTGCGGCCTTCTGGCCGTGGAACAATGCAGCAATGAGCATGCCGAGCTGTTTTTTGGCCTCAAACGGATTTGCCGCGATAAACGCACGCAGCTCGTCGAGTTCGCGCTCATAGATATCACCGAAACTTACAAAATAACTCTCAAGGAGAGTGTCAGGGATACTCATAACAAGACCAAATTGATCATCTGCCGATGCCGAGAGTGCAATATAGTTGCCAAAGCTTTTTGACATCTTGCGACCATCACCCGCCGTACCTTCGATCATAGGTGTCGCTAAAACAACTTCTGGCACCATACCCTGCGCTTCCATCACCGAGCGCGCCTGCATGACATTGAGCAATTGATCAATGCCACTTACCTCAATATCAGCCTTGAGTTCCACCGAATCAATCGCCATGAGAGACGCGTAGTTTGCCTCGCGCAGACTCACGGGTGAGCCAGCCTTCAGGCGCGTACGAAAATCTTCGCGTTGAGCAACCTCGCCAAAGCTAATAGCGCTGATCATTTCAAAAAAACGCTTGAGTGGCATTTTACCCAACCACTTTGAGTTTTGATGCACCTTTATTTTTTTAAGATCTAAGATCGGACTTACCTGCTTGGTGTAGGTTTTAATATTTTCTTTGATCTCTTTATCAGTAATCTCGCGACGCTTATCGGTGCGACCTGAGGGATCGCCAATCTTGCCGGTAAAATCGCCGATAATAAAGTGAACCTCGTGCCCGGCGCGCTCAAAAAGACGCAAAAGCATCAAGGGTACTGCGTGCCCTAGATGAATCTCAGCGCCCGTGGCGTCGATGCCAAATTTTATGCGAAGCTTGCGCTTTGTGCGAAGTGCTTCCTCAAGACCTTCACGCGTGATAATCTCACGGCATTTGGGACGCAGGAGCGCCAAAAAATCATCAGCAGAGAGTTTGCCAAGTGGCTGCTGTGCGCGTTCCGAAAGACGCCCGAACCATTCACCTTCCATAGTGATGAGTATAGCGGCTTTTTTATATCTTTCAAAACTGTTAAACCTCGTCAATCACCGGAGGGCGCTTCTGTAAAAAATAGGCGAGGATTGCCGAAACTAAAATGCCTTCAAACGTCACACCGGCCAAGATAAATACCGATTGCTGGGGAAATGAATTGGAAACACGCAAGTACTCAAGCGTGTCGCGAATCTCACCCGGAAGCTTGCCTTGCCGCTCCAATTCTATACGCGCCATGTCAATATTTTTATCCAAAAAAGATGGGTTGATAAAAGCATTGTACGCGAGCATAAACCCCGCCAAGACGGTAGCGGCAATCATGCTCATCAAAAGACCCGAGCGCACACCTTGGCGCATGGTCAAAAATCCCCCGCCCCGATCAAGCTTCCACCGGCGCAGAGCAAAAAAATAAACTACAAATGGAATGACAGAGGCACCGTATCCGGAATACGCGCCGATGTCGAGACGCGTCGTATGAAAGCCCAACAAAAATTCACCCAAGACATACAAACACACGAGCGCGCCCGTCAAAAGACCAAACTTCAACTCGATGCGAATATCATCAGCGATAGCAATCAATGCCATTGATATGTATTATACCCGGTTGGGATTGGCTGCGCGAATTTCTTTGGCAATGCATGTGCCCTTTTCATCGAAAGCATAACAATGAGCCTCGGCGGTACCAAGCTCGACATCGGCAATACCTTCATCAGAGATTTGTTCCAAGTGTTTGATGAGCGCGCGAAGCGAATTGCCGTGCGCCACTACCAGCACATTGTGACCGTCTCGCAGCTGTGGCTTGATAGTATCTTCAAAATAAATTGAAACACGACCATAAACATCTTTGAGTGTCTCGCCCTCGGGCATCGGATGATCCCACCCGCGCCTGATGTTGTGAAATTCCTCTTCACCTACTTCATCACGCACCTGCCATTTGTTTTTCCCCGTGTGAACGCCATAGTGGCGCTCGTTGAGTGCGGGGCTTGTGGCGATTACCTCATCATCAAGATTTGATTCAATCTCCCGATGGATATAATCAAAGGTCTGGCGTGCTCGTTTGAGCGCTGAGATGTGTGCACGATGCACAGGAATATCACGAAGTGCCTTACCAGCGCTCTCTGCCTCCTTGACGCCTTCGGGTGCTAGGTCAACATCAGTCCAGCCGGTCCACAAACCGAGCTTATTCCATTCGGATTTTCCATGACGAACTAAAATAAGATAGGCCATATTATTTTTTCCCTGCATACTTTGCCCAATCACCCAACAACTCTGTGATGCGCAAGAGCTCGTTGTACTTGGCGACGCGATCGGTGCGCGACATTGATCCGGTTTTGATCTGGCCAGCGCCAAGTCCCACTACCAAGTGCGCGATAGTAACGTCTTCAGTCTCACCCGAACGATGTGAGATGATGGCGCGCCAACCGTTTTCGTGGGCGGTATCAACCGCATCAATCGTCTCGGTAAGCGTACCTATCTGATTTACTTTGATAAGGATTGCGTTGCCTGCTTTTTCTTTGATAGCGCGCTCGAGAAATGTTTTATTGGTCACGAGCAAATCATCACCGACTAATTGCAAAGTCCCTCCAAGCTCACGCGTCATATGCGCCCAACCTGCCCAATCGTCTTCAGCGAGACCATCCTCGATAGAGATAATAGGATAGCGCGACGCGAGATCTTTGTACCATGCGACCATTTCCTCTGATGATAATTTTTTACCGTCAGCAGAAAGATTGTATTTACCATTTTCAAAAAGTTCACTTGATGCAACATCGAGCGCACAAAATACATCCGTACCGAGCTTGTAGCCTGCGGCAGCCGTGGCCTCTTCAATGAGTGTGAGCGCCTCGGCGTTGCCGCCTTTGACCGCGGGCGCATAGCCACCTTCATCACCAACCGTAGTACCATAACCGTGCTTTTTCATGACCGAACCCAGTGCATGAAAAATTTCCGTCGCCATGCGCACGGCGTCAGGAAAGGTTGAGGCGCCCTGCGGCACGATCATAAACTCTTGGATATCAGTCGAGTTGGCTGCATGCTTGCCGCCATTGATGATATTGACGAGCGGTACCGGCAAACTGTACTCGCGTTTTACACGCGAAAGACCGTAGACATATTCAAAAAACGGCGTGCCCGCCTCGAGTGCTGATGCACGCGCGGCGGCAAGCGACACCGCCAAGATAGCATTGGCGCCGAGCTTGCCTTTATTTGCCGTACCATCAAGATCGATCATCATCTGATCGATCGCCTTTTGGTCACGTGCATCGGACCCGATAAGCTTGGGAGCGATCACTTCGTGTACATTGCGTACCGCTTGCATGACACCTTTGCCGCCAAAACGCTTTGCGTCGCCATCGCGAAGCTCAACTGCCTCGTGCGTACCGGTTGATGCGCCTGATGGGACCGCAGCGCGACCCATGATGCCATTTTCTAAAACAACATCAGCTTCAACGGTTGGATTGCCTCGTGAATCGATAATTTCTCTTGCGGTAATTTTTTTGATGTTCATAAGCAAAAATCATACATCACTATTGTGTATTACTCAACCTGTGAATAGTTATACAACTTGCCGTATGTACGATACTCATGATATATAAATCTTCAGGAGGAACGAGGGATGCAAAAAGAATATACTTTCAGCTGCCCATTCTGCACGGAAGACATGAGAAGCCTTCCGGAAGACGGAAGTAGCTGGCACTACCAATGCCAAACAAACGGACCGTGCTTCGGACTGCGCTTCACCGTGAACAAGAAGACCTCCGTGAAGAATCCCGCGCCCGAATCAAGGGCGATCTACGAACGCCTTCTCGCCAAGGTGCGGGGCGCGGCAGCAGAGGTCTGACCTCCCCTAACCGAGCAAGGCCGGCGCCCCACTGGGCGCCGGCAATTTTCTTTCTTTGGGCTATTTAAAACTCCGCCACTGACCCCTCGATCATATCAACGTATTCGATACCCAATGGCTCGAGTAATGTCTTTGGCACAAAGCGCGTAGGACCCAGGCGATGATCTTGGCGAAGCATGCCATCATGCACAGGAAATACTTTTTTGGGCTTTATGGCACGTGCATAATCAACAGCTTCGGCAAGTTTGAGCCATGGGGCAGAGACAGGCAATGCAAGTACTTCTACCGGCACACCGGGATTGTAGAGTGCATCACCCGGATAAAAAAGCTTTCCGGCGATTAGAAAACCTGTATTTTGTATGAGCGCAATATCTTTGTGAATACACGCATGCTCATGCCCAACACTTTTTACGGAAATATTTTTTATTAAAATCTCGCCACCATCAGCGATTGGCTGATATGGAATATGTTCGGCATCAAGCAGCTTGCCCACGCCTTCGTGAGTAATGACAATTGCACGAGGATTTTCTGCGAGCAGCACTTTGAGCGCCGGCATATGGATATGGTCTTGATGCTCATGTGTAATCAAAATCGCATCAATGTCACGCACATCGGGTGTGTTATTGTAATTGCCAGGATCAGTAAGCAAGCGCGCGCCCGCTTCTTCGATCAAAAGGCAGCAATGCCCGAACTTGGTAATGTTCATCGATGCGATGGAAGCCAATCCATCAAGCGCTTGCGGTGCTTTTCGATTGACCACTCGTCTTTGTTTTTGAAAAGCATGGGGTGAAGACGCTGAAAGTCTTTGAGATTTTCGAGCGACACCTTGGGAAAACCAGTGGGAATGCTGGTATTGTACGATTCAAGAAAAGACCCGAGAGTTGTCATCTCTTGATTGTGTTCCAGCACTAGGTCGCGGCGTTTAGCCATGGCACTAGTATGCCACAAAAAAACCTGAAAAACAAGGCTGCGAAAGCCTTTACTAGTACTACCCTTTTATAAAGAGTTCAAAATCGTCGAGATTTTCGTCAGCTCCTGCGGGGATCAAATTGAGCTCTACTGGATCACCATTCCACGTGACGCGGATAGTAGCTTTTTCTGATGCTTGAAATTCTACTTTGAAACGCGCGGGCGTGAGTACTTGAGCGCATACATCAGCGCTCGAAGATGCAGCAAATCTGACAGTCACCTGCTCTGGCATTGATTCGGCAACGAGTGCATCAGTAGTTAAAATATGACACGGCGTAGGTACGTTGGCTTCACCGGCAATGATGTGCCTGCCATCTTTATATTGATGTTTGGCATTGATAGTTTCGTGCTGAGCTACGGGTGGCGGTGGAGTTTCTTGCGATGGCTGATCATACTGCATGGTGTAGTAGATAAGCGCGCCCAAAACAACGAACGCAATAATAATGAGCAGTGGCACCCAAATGTTTTTGTTCATATATATAGTATACCGCTGACTGGCAGCAAAAAGAAAATCTGCTATGATTGCAAGCACTGGAGAGGTGCGAGAGTGGGTTAAAAGCAATGGGATTGCTTTTGACGGGCGAAGCCCCGGGTCGCGTGAGGAGCGCGACAACGGCAGTCCTGGATAAGGCGGAGGCGTCGCATAGTGGTCTAGTGCGCTCGCTTGGAAAGCGAGTATGCGGGCAACCGCATCGGAGGTTCGAATCCTCCCGCCTCCGCTTTGCCCAGAACGAGCTCTTCTCCGCAATCAAGAAAACAAAGCGCTGGTAGGCGCTTTTTGTTTTTTTGATTAGTGCTAGTATGGAAGGGATTCGAAGGGAATTTTGCGCCACCGGTTCGAGCAAAAATTCCCCGGGTTGCGTGTGGAACGCAACGAATCCCTCCTCTTCGTATTTTATATCTGACAAAGATGCATCAGGACAATAAACCCGAGCGTACACTTTTTGCAAGAAAAACTTTTGCGAATATTTTAATTGAAGTACTGAGTGAACAAAAAGTCGCTCTTGGAAACGCTCTAAATAACAAACTTGGTTTTTATGCCCTTGAAAACCACTTTGACTTTGAAGAAGACAAGTACTTAAAATCTTTCATTGATCCTCTTTCAAAAGACCCACAAAAACTTGATGAATTCTATGAGGTAATACGTTTTTATTATTTTAATATAAAAAATCCCGATACAGGAAAACTGACCTCGGATTTGGCGTTGATACTTATTTTTTCAATTATCGAAAAAATGATGTCTCGTAAAAAATTTGTAGATCTTGCTGATTGGCTCAAAAATAAGTTCTCGAACAATGAAATCAAAAATATAAATACTAGCGCAGATCTAGAAAAAGTCTTGAGTGATTACAACGCAGACCATGGAAGCACCAAAAAGGCTAGAAAATTTTTTAGTGATTACTACCCAAAAGATAAGCTACAAATTTTGACACAGGGACTTGAGCGCTTAGACGTAAAAAAAGAAACTACAGTGGAAGACCTAATCCAATACATTATAGAAATAAGAAATGGATTTATCCATTCTGCAAGATATACTCATATACCAACTAAGGAAGAATTTCAGCGAGCTGCATTAGGAAATCCCGTACACTATGAATCACACACGTTAAACATAACAGCTGCAGGGAAAAAGCAATGGTTAGTAAGAGATAGATATTTTCTTCTTGAAGACATTCTCGATGGATTTGAGTTGGCGTTAATAAATCACTACTTAAACCCCCAGAACTGAGACTATAAAATAAAACAAAATTGAGATTAGAGCGTTATACTTCTATGACCGCCCCACTTATTAAACAACCAAGTGCGTGGGTACCTATGGTGATGTCGGGCGTGGCGCTCACACTAGTGCTTGGGTATTTAGCAATATTTGGCATCACTGAGCCGCAGGCGGCGCAAGACGAAGGTACAGCCGCTCACCTCTTTCAACTACTTTTGGCGGGACAACTGCCGATCATAGCGTTTTTTGCCATCAAATATCTGCCGCGTGACTTTATGGGCGCACTCCTCGTCTTGGTCTTACAAGCACTCGCGGGACTCATACCACTGGCGACCATCTTCCTCCTCGAACTCTAAAACAAAAAAAAATATAGAATATTTACTCTCTGAAAAATAAAATGGGGCGGGGATGCAGTACACGCGTACTTGCATACACCCGCCCCTTGCGGAACGCTTGGCTCTCGGAGAGCCTACTCGGCGTTCATGGGAACGATGTTGACGAGCCAGAGCAGCTTCGTCAGGTTGACCACCTGCACCGGCGTCAGGTTGTTGCCGGTGAGATCGATCGCGACGGTCGAGGCCGTGACCGTCCCGTCGTTGATCACGTCCTTGTACTTGGCCGTACCGGTCATGGACGGCAAGGTCGTGTCGGTGGCGAAGAACGCGGACTCGTCGGCGGCAGCTTCGAAGACCGCTGCCTCGCCGGCCTGCACGGGCTCGTTGACGCGAACGTCGAACTCGTACTGCCCCTCGCCATTCGTGGCGCGACTGGGACTCTCGACCCACTTCACGTTGCCCGTGATGCGGTCGGTGACGTCCTTTCCTTCCTTCTGGTAGCGCATGGTCACGCCGTTGAAGAACCAGACCGAGCGGTCGTAGTCGAAGAGCGCCTCTCCGCTGACCTGAGTCTCGGGGTAACTCTGCACGGGACCAGCCGCGAGGACCAAGCCCTCGTACCGCATCCGATCGTAGTTGGACACGACGATCTTCGCGGTCTGGCCACCCGTGACCTTCTTGTACATGGGCACGGCCGCCTGGCTGACCTTCTCGGTGAGCGTCTCGCCGCCCTTGGGAGCCTTGCCGACGGCGAGACCCCTGAAGGCGCTGGTGAAGTCGGCCGCCTTACCGGTCGCCTCGACGGCGATCCGGAGGTTGCCATCCTGGTAACGGTAAGCCCCCCGACGATCGATGGGAACGGTGCCGACGAACTTGCCGACGGCCTTCGTCTGCGACAGGTTCGCCGGATTGCGGACCTGCAGCGCGACGTTGTAACCGAGGGTCGAGGTCTGCTTCTCGCTCGTGCCGGTGAGGCCTCCGAAGATCGGGGGCAGATGCTCCACCGAACCTCCGAAGATGAGCAGATCCGTGACGTTCAGGCTCATCGTGTAGATGTCCTTGACGCCGGCGATCGGCTTGCCGCCATCGTCGAGCTGAACGCGGGAGTTGAACTTGATGTCGATGGCGCCCTTGACCGTTGGGGCTGCGGTCTGCGCCGCGGCCATGCTGGTGACGAACCCCAGTGCGAGCACCAGGGCGACGATCGTACGGATGGACTTCTTCATCTTGTCTCCTCCTTCTTCAGGCGTCTGCCGCCGTGGTGTCCACGCCGGCTTGCATGTTCCGCAGCGCTGTGCGAAACGAGTTGACGGGACTGATGATCGCATCGGCCAGTACGACCGCCGCCACGAGCAGATCCAAGACATGGGGGTCTTGAACCGCAAGTGACAGGCCGTAACCAAGCACGAGTGTGGCAACGACTGCGAACGTCTGGTCCAACTTGTAGGAGAGGATCATGATGTCTCCGCTCCTGTAGAACTCCGCCATAAGGGTGACGAACGACACCCCGACGAAGGGCCAGATTGCCACTCCCTCGACGCTGAGGTCGACACCTGAGTGCCTCACCATGATCCAGCCTAGGACCAGGAGAAGCGCCCACGGAATACGCTTGAACATTGTGAAAGAACCCTCCTTTTTTATCTCTGAGATCCCTTATCCCAAAGTGTTTAACATGATAACAGATACTTTATAATCTGTCAAGAGTTATGAAAACCAAAAAGCGCCCTCGGGCGCTTTTTGGTTTTTGTTTCCCACTTCTTAGCGTGGCATCATGCCGCCCAATTTTTGGGCGAGCTGGGTTTGCATTTTTTTATTTGCGTCGTTGATCGTATCTTTGATCGCGCGTTCTTGATCGGCCTGCGAAAGATCGGGGTTGAGTGATACTTCTTCCACCATCAATGTACCGTTGATGGTCACCTTCACGCCATTGCGTTCAGCTGTTATCCGCTCACCCGCTACCATCTGCTGCATTTTACGCAATTCGTTTATCTGTTTGAGCTTGTCGAACATATTTTTTTACGAGACTCGTACTACTGAGAGTGCATTAGTCTTGCCCACATCGTGTAAGCGGGTACCAGATACAAACACTACCTTGTCACCTGATTTGATAAAACCGCGTTTTTTAAGTTCAGCTAAAGATTTTTTCTCGAGGTCTACAATGCTCTTGATATTTTTGATCACAATCGCCGTAATACCCCACACAATAGCGAGACCTCTCGCTACGCGCTCGTTTGCTGCTGATGCAATAATACAAACATGCGGCCGGTAGTGTGATACGGCCTCTGCCGCACTGCCCGTAGCCGTGCCTACCAAAATAGCATTGGCACCTACCTGTTCGGCAATATATTTGGCAGACTTGGGCACCGCAACACGCACCTCATGATGCTCTTCTTTTTCATCAGTAAATACTGAGCCCACATCTTTTTCGGTTTCTTCCAAAATACTTTTCATCATATGTACCGCCTCTATCGGATATTTGCCTGAGGCAGATTCTGCAGAAAGCATCACCGCGTCAGCCGAGTCATACACAGCATTGGCTACGTCGCTTACTTCGGCGCGCGTAGGGATAGCATTTTTGGTCATACTCTCGAGCATTTGTGTTGCTACAATCACCGGCTTCATCGCTTTGTGTGCACCCGCAATAATTTCTTTCTGACGCATAGGAAGCTGCCAGAGCGGCGTCTCAATGCCCAAGTCGCCGCGCGCAACCATGATCGCATCAGATTCCTTGATGATGTCTTCGAGATTTGTAAGTGCCTCCGGGCGTTCGATCTTGGCAATGAGTTTTACGGGGGCGTTGCCCGCGAGGCGACGCGCCTCGCGCATATCGTCACCATTGCGAATGAATGATACGGCAATGTAATCAACTTTTTGTTTGATCGCAAACGCCATATCGCTCCTGTCTTTTTCTTCAAAAATATTGGTGCGAAGTTTGAGCTCAGGCACGTTGATACCTTTGTGTGAGAAAAGCGTACCACCGCGAAGCACTTTAGCTACAAATTGTTTACCCATAATGCCCTTGGTACCTATGATCTCGAGCAAAAGCGACCCGTCATCAAGAAACACGCGGCTGCCCTTCATAGCACCCTTGGCAAAAATAGGCGATGGTACCGGTATCGCGCCCCCTTCGTATTTGGAAATAGTTGTATCAAGAATCACCTCAGAGTCATCACGAAGCGGTACACCCTCTTTGGGCAATGATCCTACGCGCATCTTGGGGCCCTGCATATCAGCAATAATGCCGATAAATTTGCCCGTCTCGCGTTCCAATTCACGGATCAATTTGATACGGCGACCGTGATCAGCCTGCACGCCATGTGAAAAATTGAGGCGGGCGGCATCAATACCTTCTTCGATCAAACGTAAAAGATTCTCCCGCGATTCTGACGCGGGACCGATAGTTGCGATAATTTTTGTCTTTCGTTGTAAATGCATAATATATTAGTCTACTCGCATACCGCGCAAAATGCGAACTCGATCTTCGATCGGCGGATGCGTCATAAACATTTTAGTAAGCCACGACGTTTTTTTCTCTTTGCCCTGATAGGGGTCATCAAGCCACAGATGTGCGGTCGCATGATTTGCCTGCGCCATAGGCGTATGATCTTGAGCAAGTTTCTCAAGAGCAGACGCCAAACCCTCTGGATAGCGCGTGAGGAGCGCACCTGATGCATCAGCCAAATACTCGCGCCGGCGCGATACTGCAAGCTGCATGAGCGTTGCAATGAGAGGCGCAATCAATGAGAGCGCGATGCCAATGATAATAAAGACAAGCTGCGCCTGCCCACCACGCTCATGATCTGACCCACTCCACCACATGCGGCGGATAAACATATCAGCCAAAAGCTGAATAACACCTACCAACACTACCGCAACGGTTGAGACAAGCATATCGCGATTGCCGATGTGCGACATTTCGTGTGCGAGTATACCTTCAAGCTCAGTGCGATTCATACGCTCCAAAAGACCGGTAGTCACCGCCACAATCGCATGCTCGGGGTTGCGGCCCGTTGCAAATGCGTTGGGCTGTGCAGTCTGCACGATATAAATACGAGGCTTGGGAAGACCTGCGGTAATCGCCAAATTTTCAACAATATTGTGAAGGTCGGGAGCTTCTGCGTCTTTGAGCTCTTTGGCACCAGTCGTCGCAATCACCAATTTATCAGACCACCAGTAAGATGCAATACTCATACCTGAGCTCAACAAGACCGCAAAGAGTAAAATACCTGGATTGCCATAGGCCTGCGAAAACACCCAGCCAACCGACATGACGAGCGCAAAAAACACTGTCATCAAAAGCCAAGTCTTTCGGATATTAGAATCCTTGTGAGTCCAGAGCGTTGCCATGTTTTCCTAAAACGATACTTTCACCGGCTCGCGCGCAGCGGGAGTCTCATCGAGATCGAAGAACTCTTCTTTTTTGAAACCAAAAGTACCTGCGATAATATTCGACGGAAATGACTCCACAGCAGTGTTGAGCTCCATCACGTTGGTATTGAAGAAACGGCGTGCGGCCTGAATCTTGTTTTCGGTATCGGAAAGCTCGCGTTGGAGTTCTGCAAAATTTGTATTTGCCTTGAGATCTGGGTAGGCTTCTGCGATGGCGAAGATACTCTTGAGGGCGCCCGTCAGCATGTTTTCTTTCTCGGCACGGTCATGCGCATTGCCACCACCAGCAAGCGCCGCAGAGCGCGCCTTGGTGACATTTTCAAATGCCTGTGACTCGTGTTTGGCATAGCCTTTTACGGTCTCTATCAAGTTTGGGATAAGATCATAGCGTCGCTTGAGCTGTACCTCAATATCACTCCACGCTTCGCGCACGCGATTGCGCAAACGCACAAAATGATTGAAGGCAAAAATCACCCAGAGGACGACTACAGCGATGACGCCAAGAACAATATAAAGTGTCGTATTCATGAGCACCATTATACCACAAAGTGAAATAATACAAAAGGGCTAAGCCGCAGCCGCCTCACGATCTGCATCATTGAGCAAATCAATCAATTGCCTATCCATATGCTCTACGGCCCTATCTTCAATCGCCTCAATATCATGTGCGAGTTTTTTCCCGGCACCGTCAAGCGCTACCAAATCATGATTGAGAACGTCGAGATCTTTTTCGAGAGTACTAAGCTCATATTTGAGCCTGCCGAAAAACCTATGCGCTTCTGCCCGCAAACTCTGAACATTTAATGTATTGTCATTGGTATTGTTCACGCTCTTTTTCTCTCCGCTCTACGCGCTACTTCTGCTTGCGCCCCTTTTTTTCTTAATTGTCTCATTTCACCTTTTTTGAGAACGTTTTTTCCCTTAAAAACATCAAGTCCGATTCGCTTTGCTATGACATCAATAATCTGCCCTTCCCTAGGTGTAAATCTCTGCTTTTGAGCTCGCGCTTCTTCTTGGAAATACCTTTTTAGAGCATCCTTGATTTGCTGAGACGAAATTGCCTTATCGCCGCCAAGAAGCTCTTTGAAACGATCAGGGTTTGAAATGCGCCTGCCACCGTTGAGTATGTCACCATTCCATTTATCAATAAAAGTGGTAACGCCCTCAGCGCCTATCATACCCTCCCTGCGCTCATCGAGACGCACCACCTTTGACATCACCGGCAAGTCTTCAGGCGGTGTACCTTTGCTTAAAATGTCTTCGCGAGCCTCAAGCCCTGCTGCGCGGGCAAAGCGACGCTGCTGTTGGCGGTAAGGCAATGCGACTTCTTCGTTTTTCTCAAGTGCTTTGCGTGCCAATTCTTGTTTTTTGACAACACGATCAATGAGCGGAAGACTGCCTTTGATAGAACCTTCAATCCCCTGGATCTCGGCTTCGAGTTTTTTGCGCTCAAACGGATCTTGAATAGAATTTAATTGCTCGCGTTTTTCATCCAAGACTTCTTTGAATTTTTCAATATCACGATTAATTGATGCAATAGTTTTTCGAGAACGCTCAACAGTCGCACGAGCTGCCTCGAGCTCGCGTTCAAAGGGCGCAAAGCGCTTGTTGAGTTTTTCAAGTACATCTGAGGCAAACTTGCGCATACCGCCTTCAAAAGAACGCTTTCGAGTATTGAACGTTGCTTCGGCAACTTCTTTCTTACGAAGTTCAGTGCGCGCTTCAACGAAGTTTCTCTCGAGACCTTCTTTTTCACCTCGCAATTTTTGCAACATCTTTGCGTCACCCGCGTGTATCTCTTGGTTTTTCCTATTGTCTTCGATCGCCCGCTCATATTCATCAGCGGCCTTTTGTGCGCGCTCACGCTTAAGCGTTGGATACCCTGCGATACGCTCATACAGATCCATGCCTTTGCCGCCCAGCATCAATACGCTGCGCTCAGCGAGTGTGCCTACCCCATTCATGCCAGCCGCCATCAGGCGTTCGCGCACATCGGGACGCGCGCCCTCGAGCGAATCATTAGACTGTTCTTTTTCTTCTTTTTCTACCGCGGGTTTTTCTGCGATAACTTCAGGCTCATCTTCAAGAGTTTTATCATATCTATCACGCTTTCTTTTTGGCAAAGCTTTTTTCTCGGGTACTTCTATGTCATCTTCGGTCAATTCAATAACCTCGGGCTGCTTAGGTTGCTCAATGATATCGGGTTTCTTCTCCCGACCAGCTTTCATGTCTTCAAGCTCACGGATGCGTGCCTCTGCCTTTTGTACGCGGTCACCGGGATTTTCTCCGTAAATCACCTCGCCTCTTCGCACCGCCTCATTGATGCGATCGATTTCTTTTTTCTCTGCATTAATCTCGGCATCAATTTTTTCTATACGCGCCCGAGCTTTAGCTTCTTGGTCTTTGCTTTCGGCAGCAACAACATCAGCGAGTTCTTTCTCGCCGTTACGTTCAAAAAATGACTGGAGCTGATCACGAAAATCTTCGGGAGTTTGGCCTGGCGCCTTTTCCATATATATAGTGTAGCAAAAAGAAATTAATAAAAACGAAAAACCTTTCCACAGGGGAAAGGTTTTTAAAGAAAAAGTTAATTTTTATGCACCGTAAAATATAAATGGGGTGCCTCTCCGTGAGCCGGAGAGGCACCCCTCGAAGCGCTGACGTACGCGATCAGCGAGCGATGACGTTGAGGTTGAAATGCCGAGTGACCGTGACCGTCCCGTCATTCGCCGAGATCTCGGCGGGGAAGCTACCCGAAGCCGAAGGTCTCCACGAGAGCAGGCCGGACATGTTGTCGAAGGTTGCGCCGGCGGGCAGCTTGGTTGTGACGCTGACGAGGTTGCCTTTCAGATCCGGACTGCCGTCAGGGTCGCTCACGATGAACACCGCATCGAGCTGGTCACCGAGGTTGACGTTCACCTCCTCGGGACCCTCGATGACGGGCGGGCGGTTGTCCGCCTGCGCGCCGGACGCACTGATGAACAACGTGATCACAATCGCCAAAATCAGTCTTGTCATTTCTCCACTCCTCCTTAATGAGGGTACTACACGTGCCCCCGAAGCGACACGTGAACCTTGTCAATTTATAGCATAAAAAGTATTTTTAGTCAATAAGCAAAAATAGCCTCCGTTGGAGGCTATTTTATACCTTAAGGAAGGATTTTTTAGTAATCCATCCCTCCCATGCCGCCCATACCGCCGGGCATGCCCATAGGAGCGTCTTTTTTCTCAGGGATATCAACAATTGCAGCCTCAGTCGTCAAAAGCATGGCTGCCGCTGACGTCGCATTTTGCAATGCTGAGCGAGTCACTTTGACCGGATCAATGACACCGGTCGCAATCATGTCGACATAATCTTCACGCGAGACATCATAACCCCATACGGGCCACTTTGCCGCACCCGCAAGATTAGTAACATCGATCTTTTCTTTCTCAAGCCATACCTTGGTAAGCCCGCCAACCACATCGGCAGGTGTTTTGCCTGCATTGAGCATAATCTGCTCAAACGGCGCGCGTAGCGCTCGCTGCAAGATGCGCGTTGCTGCCTCTTGAGCTTCGATCATTTGTGGAGCTTTGTTATCAGCTTTTTTGAGATTTTTGAGATTATATGAAGAGTAGAGCAGCACCACACCACCGCCCGGCACAATACCTTCTTCGATAGCAGCCTTGGTAGCTGATACCGCATCTTCAATGCGATGCTGTTTTTCTTTTTGCTCTACCTCAGTTGCCGCACCCACGCGGATGACAGCCACACCGCCCGCGAGCTTCGCGTAGCGCTCTTGAAGTTTCTCTTTATCAAATGAAGATTCAGAATCTTCCATTTGTTTTTTGATTTGTGAGGCGCGTTTTTCGATATGTGCGCGCTCACCTTTGCCATCGACGATCGTGGTGTGTTCTTTGGTTGAGATTACTTTGCGAGCAGATCCCAACATTGAGAGCTCGGCTTTTTCAAGCTTCAAACCAATGTCTTCAGAGATCACCGTACCACCGGTAACAATTGCGATATCTTCGAGCATTTCTTTTCTGCGGTCACCGTAGCCCGGTGCTTTGATAGCAAGTGAATGAAACGTACCGCGGATTTTATTGACGATGAGCGTCGCGAGCGCCTCGCCCTCGATGTCTTCGGCAATAATCACCAATTCCTTTTTGCCTGACTGCGCGAGTTTTTCCAAAATTGGCAAAATATCAGCAATAGCAGAAATTTTGCGATCAGTAATCAAAATCTTTGGATCATCATACACCGCTTCCATGCGATCAGGATTGGTCACCATGTAGGGTGCCACATAACCCTTGTCGAACTGCATACCTTCAACAACTTCGTGAGAAACACCGAAAGTCTGTGACTCCTCAACAGTGATCACGCCGTCTTTGCCAACTTTCTCGATAATGCTTGCGATGAGCGCGCCAATCTCAGCGTCTTTGGCAGAAATAGTCGCCACCTGCGCCCACTTTTCTTTTGAGTCGATCTTGAGTGCGTTCTTTTTGAGAAGCTCGCCCATCTCACCTGCGCCGTTCAACAACGCGTCTTTGAGTGCCATAAGTGAAAGCGTAGACGAACCCGCGAGCTCCAAAAGACCCGCGCTAAAAATCGATTGCGCGAGAAGTGTTGCGGTCGTGGTACCGTCACCCGCAATGTCATTGGTCTTTGACGCAACTTCTTTGACGATTTCTACGCCCATGTTTTCAACCTTGTCTTGCACTGAGATTTCTTTTGCAATCGTCACGCCATCATTGGTGATGACGGGCGAGCCGTAACCCTTTTCAATAACCACATTGCGACCCTTGGGGCCAAGGGTAACTTTTACCGCGTTTGCGAGCGTATCGACACCGCGCTGGAGTGCGGCGCGTGCTTTTTCATTAAATACAATTTCTTTTGATGCCATAGTTATGAGCGAACCGTGTATATTTTATGAGGGCGTCGGAGCCCTTTAGGGTTAAGACTGAATAAAATATATACGGAAGCGAATTAATTATTGTTCGATGACCGCGAGAATATCTTCTTCGCGTGCGATCAAATATTCTTTACCTCCGACCTTGATCTCTGATGGGCCATACTTTGCGAACAGTACGCGTGAGCCCACCTTGATACTCATAGGAACCATCTTACCATCATCAGTCATCTTGCCGGGGCCAACCGCGACAACGCGCCCTTCTTCGGGGCGTTCTTTCTCGGCCGTATCGGGGATGACAATACCTGACGTAGTTTTACCTTCGCGCTCTTCGCGAGACAACGTCTCGAGTAGTACGCGATCACCAAGCGGTTTGATTGTCATAAATGCTTTATATTATAGAAAGCGGTTTTTAATTTTTAGCACTCTCGACTCAAGAGTGCTAATAGAGCTATTGTAGGTAGTTTTGCCACGGTGTCAAGACTTTAGGCTTGTATCATTGATCTAGCAGAGTAAGCTAGAAGATACAGTAGAAATTGATGGAGGGAATGTGCTACCAAAAGTGCCGCGCGCAGAATCACAAATCGTCGACATCGGAGCGGAGCAATCTGAAACGAGCGTCTATGGCTCGCGTCCTATGCGCGAGCAAGAGCGCCTCAAAAAGCCGCCAACCACTCCGACAAAACCTGAGCGCCACCCCGACACCAAGTAGGGGCGGCGCATTTTCTTTTTTCAGAAAAACTTAATAGAAATAAGAAAGCCCGTACGCTGGATGCGTACGGGCTCACGGATATGCCCTCCGTGTGGGTTGTTGTCTTCATGCTCGACGGGCGACGGCCTCGGTGAGCAACTCTCCGAGAGACGTTCCGACCGTAACCTCAGTCGGGTGGCCGTTGGTCCACCAACGGGTGATCGTCACTTGGCGCTCCATGCCCCGAGCCGGCAAATCATCCGCTGACTCCAAGTCACAGATCACCGGTACACCCTTGCAGTGACCAACGAAGCCGCCCTCGCAGCCCTCCTTGCTCTGCCCCTCGTCGAGCCACCCTGTGTGTATGAACCCATCCATCAGGGCTCGCTCGTTGCGGGAGATCCGGATCTCGCTGACGCCGCTGGCAGCCTGATCGCGCGTTCTCTTGACGATGGCACGGTAGCAAGTTTCTCGGTACTGCTCGTCCGCGTGGCTGTAGGTGGATTTGCCTCCATTGACCCCGTCGGATGCGTGGACGCAGTAGACCTCTCCGGTCTTGGCGTCTTGGAAGTAGTCATCCCATCCGATGGCGTAGGCACCACCGATCGCGTCAGGCGAATGATTCTCGTCCCGCTGGTTAGTGGGACCTTCGACCCGAAAATCGAAGATGCCCGCCCACGTCCGCGTTGGGATTTCCTTGGGAGCTTCCTTCATGACTCCTCCGCAAAGCCCGGAAACAGTATCCCGGGGCCAAAAAGTAAAAAGATCGAAGATTTATGCTTTTATCTTTTAGTATTATACACTAATTATATAAATTGTCAATATACGAAAAGCTCATTATTTTAAGGTCTTTTTCAGCCACTGGCCCGTGTATGATTTGGCGACTTTGGCAACTTCTTCAGGCGTGCCCTCGGCGATTATTGTGCCGCCACCCGATCCCCCCTCGGGTCCCAAGTCTACAATCCAATCAGCGTTTTTGAGTACATCAATATTGTGCTCGATAACAAGCACCGTATTACCCCGCTCTACAAGCGCGTCGAGTACGATCATGAGTTTTTGAATATCATCAAAATGCAGACCCGTCGTCGGCTCATCTAATATATAGAGTGTTTTGCCAGTCGAGCGGCGCGCAAGCTCGGTCGCAAGTTTTACACGCTGTGCCTCACCTCCTGAAAGCGTAGTGGCGGGCTGGCCCAGCTTCATATATCCGAGACCTACCTTCACCAATGTCTCTGCGCGTTCGCGCACTACGGGGATATCAGTAAAAAAGGTCGCTGCCTCCTCTGCCGACATGTCGAGCACCTGCGCAATATTTTTGCGCTGATATTCAATCTCAAGTGCTTCGCGGTTATAGCGCGTGCCGTGACACTCTTCGCATTCTTGGTAGAGATCGGGCAAAAAATACATTTCGATTTTTTTGACACCCTGCCCTTCACACTCTTCGCATCGCCCGCCCTTTACATTGAAACTAAATCTGCCGGGGCCGTAGCCGCGTGCTCGTGCCTCACGGGTTTTGGCAAACATATCGCGAATTGGTCCAAACATGCCGGTGTAGGTTGCGGGATTCGAGCGTGGTGTACGACCGATCGGCGACTGATCAACGACAATTGCCTTATCAATCTTGTCGAGACCTGAAATCTTTTTGTATGCGCCAATAGGAGCGCGTGTACCATAAAAATGCTCGAGCAAAATCGCTGAGAGCGTATCATTGATAAGTGTCGACTTACCCGAACCTGACACACCCGAGATACATACAAATTTACCAAGCGGCAATTTCAACGTAACGTTTTTGAGGTTGTGCTCCGATGCACCCTCGAGCGTGATCCAATCTTTGGCACGCCCTTTGCGCTTATCGCGATGTGCTATCTCTACCTTTTTACGACCCGATAAATATTCGCCCGTAAGTGTTTTGGCAGATAATATTTTTTTATAGGTTCCTTCAAAAATTACTTTGCCACCGTGTTTACCCGCGCCCGGACCCAAATCTACAATCCAATCAGCGCCCTCCATGGTTTCTGAATCATGCTCCACTACAAGCACGGTGTTGCCCAAATCGCGCAAATGCTTGATGGTCTTGAGCAACATTGCGTGATCACGCGAATGAAGCCCGATCGAAGGCTCATCGAGTACATAAATAACGCCCGTGAGCTGCGAGCCGATTTGCGTCGCCAACCGCACGCGCTGCGCCTCGCCTCCCGCAAGTGTGGTCGAGGTGCGCGAGAGCGTCATGTATTCGAGCCCAACATTCATCAAAAACTCGAGTCGGCGAATGATTTCTTTGAGTATTAAATGCGTCTCGCGTGGCGCCTTCTTTATATATGTGCGAAAAAACGGCAACACCTCAGCGATTGCCATATCGGAAACATCGGCAATATTTTTACCATCAACTGTCACACCGATTGCTTCCGGCTTGAGACGCTTGCCGCCGCATGCGCTACATGCCTGCACTATCATATATTTTTCGATCTCGCCTCGCGTCCATTCAGATTCGGTATCTTTCCAGCGGCGCTTGAGATTTGGAATAACGCCCTCAAATACACCTTCTTCGCCGTTGAGAATAACCTCGACTACTTTTGAGGGTAATGTACTCACCGGCTTATCAAGCGGGAAATGATAACGCGAAGCTAGATCTTCGAGCATCCACCAATACCATGACTGACGGCCAACCTTGTGCGATGCACGTGCCCACGGCTGAATGGCACCCTCGAGTAATGAAAGTTTTTCGTTAGGGATCACAAGCTTTGGATCAACCTCGAGCGTTGAGCCGATACCGGTACATGCGGGACACGCACCATACGGGCTATTGAAAGAAAACGCGCGTGGCTCCAAATCAAAAAGAGAAACGCCACAGTCAGGACACGCCAAATGTTCAGAGAACAAAATATCTTCCTGTGTATTATTTGCTACTAAAAATCCCTTGCCTATTTTGATCGCCGTCTCGATTGAATCACGCAACCGCGCTTTATCAAGCTCGCCATCAATCACAAGCCGATCAATCACTACTTCAATAGTATGTTTTTTCTTGGGATCAACCGTAAGATCCTTTGCCTCTTCGATGCGCATAACGTCACCATCAAATCGCACGCGCAAAAAACCACCACGCTCAACCTCGCCCAACACTGATTTGTGCTCGCCCTTTTTACCGCGGACGACAGGTGCTAAAAGCAATACGTTGGCACCCGGACCAAACGAGATAATCTTTTTCATGATTTCATCGGGCGTCTGCCGGCGCACGGGTTTACCGCAATTGGGGCAGTGCGGAATGCCGGCGCGCGAAAAGAGTAGGCGCAGATAATCATGAATCTCAGTAATCGTGCCTACCGTACTGCGCGGATTTTTTGAAATTGTTTTCTGATCAATCGCAATCGCAGGTGAAAGTCCTTCGATCGATTCGAGGTCAGGTTTTTCTTTGATACCTAAAAATTGACGTGCATAACTTGAAAGCGATTCGACAAAGCGACGCTCAGCTTCCGCATATATTGTATCAAACGCGAGTGACGATTTGCCGGAGCCTGAAAGCCCGGTGATAACCACGAGAGAATTTTTGGGAATATCAAGATCAACATTCTTGAGGTTGTGTACGCGCGCACCCCGTAATTTGATGAAATGCTGATCGTCTTTTTTTGCCATAACAATATTCCTCTGTGAAGGTAATGCATTATACCGCCCGTAAGACAAGACTTCAAGACATGGGTAGACCGACCTGTAAAATAGCCATAAGATGCATATATGCAGCAGCAAGAGCTCTCGGGAATCATTAAACTAGCACCGCAAGCGCCGGGTGTTTATTTTTTTAAAAATGAGCGCGGGCGCGTCATCTATATAGGTAAGGCGGCAAATCTACGTGCGCGCCTGCGCTCATATGCACAGGGTGGCTGGAAAGACGATATGGTGCGTGCGGCCGCCAATGTCGAATGGAAAGAGCTCTCGTCTGATATTGAAGCACTCATCACTGAGTCATCATTTATAAAATCGCATAAGCCCAAATATAATCTCGTCATGCGTGATGACAAAAATTATTTTTTTGTCGCATTCTCCCATGACACTTTTCCACGTATCTATCTCACCCACCAACCCGGTACGGGCGCGCAAACGCGCGCCATTGGACCCTTTACTGATGGTGCTGCTATCAAGCGCGTCATCATGCTCTTGCGGCGCGCATTCCCCTACTGCACCTGTCCACCAAAACCAAAGCATAAACGCAAATGTGTGAATGCACAGATCGGCAAGTGTCTTGGATTTTGCTGCGCTGACATGCCTGTCTCGCCTGCGAACAAAAAACAATATATGGCCAATATGACGTCCATCCGCAAAGTACTCACGGGCAAAACCAAAACGCTCGCGCGTGAACTTGCCGCACGCATGGAACGCGCCGCTCATGCACGTCATTACGAAGAGGCACAAGCATTGCGCGACCAAGTCGCCAGCCTTGCGCGCATTTTTGAACACCAACCTTATTTGCAAAATGATCTGCAAGCAGAGCGCGAGCGCGCACAAAGACTCTTGGCAGAACTTTTAGGACTTGAACGATCGCCTGAGCGCATTGAATGTTTTGACATCTCGCATCATCAAGGTTCGTCATCGGTCGCCTCCATGGCAGTGTTTGTGGGCGGCATGCCAGCCAAAGACCAGTACCGAAAATTTATTGTAAAAACGGTTAAAGGCGTTGATGACTTTGCTTCACTCTACGAGGTAGTCGGCCGCCGCCTGCGTCGTGATGACTGGCCAAGGCCTGATCTTATTATCATTGATGGTGGCAAGGGTCAGCTGAGTGCGGTCGCAAAACTCGCAGAAAAAGAAAACATACCCATCGCATCAATCGCTAAACGCGAAGAAGAACTTTATGTACCAGGCAGGCGCGCACCCTTTCCGCTCAAAACTCTTCCTCAACCGCTCTTCAATCTTATTACGGCGCTAAGAGACGAGGCGCACCGCTTTGCTATTTCATTTCATAGGCGCCGCCAACGACGGCTTGTCGTCCGAGGATAATCCGCGTATACTAGAAAAATGCAAATAGTATTGCCTTACATTCAAATACTCCTCTCGATACTCATCGTCGCATTGGTGCTCTTGCAGCAGCGCGGTTCAAGCTTGGGCGGATCATTTGGTGGAGATTCCGCAACTTACAACTCTCGCCGGGGCGCAGAAAAGTGGCTCTTTCGTGCCACCATCCTCCTTGGCATGTTATTCGTAGCATCTACCCTCGCTCCGCTCTTTTTGCGCTAACGATTCATGAGCCGGCTTTTGCCAACGCGCTCCGAGTGGCGAACTCTCTTCGATGCCCTCACCCGCAATGAGAAAATAGCTTTTCTCGTATTTTTGATTATTGCATGGGCATCGGTCAATCTTCTTTTGGTACGCGTTGATCGCGATCTTTCAAAAGAAACTCCAGCAAACGGTGGCTCGGTTACTGAAGGTATCGTGGGCATACCGCGCTTTATCAATCCGCTTCTTGCCCTATCTGATGTTGATCGCGATCTTGCGCGCATCATCTATGCAGGACTTGTGAAGCCCGACGGCAACGGCGGCTTCTTGCCAGAGCTCGCAGAGCGCTTTGAGATTTCAGAAGACGGTCTGACCTACACTTTTTGGTTACGTGAGGGACTCCGTTGGCATGACGGCGAAACACTCACTACAAAAGACATTGCCTTTACCGTTGATCTCGCAAAAAATCCCGCCATCCGCAGCCATCGCTTGGCCCACTGGGAAGGTGTTGATACCGAAATTAAAAACGATCGAGAAATTGTCTTTCGCCTTAAGCGCCCCTATGCACCATTTTTGGGCAATACGACCATGGGCATTTTGCCGCACCATTTGTGGCACGAGATCGAACCTGAAGCATTTCCTCTTTCAGCACTCAACGCCCAACCAGTAGGCGCGGGGCCTTTTTATGTAGACGAAGTCACTAAAGACGGTCGCGGCGTCATTACCGCTTTTAATCTCAAACGATTCAAGGGATATTTACCACGCCCGCCGTATCTCGATACTATGGTCTTTTATTTCTACCCGACCGAAGCTGCGCTGCGCGAAGCATTTGAAGATAGCGCGGTTGATACTGCGAGCATTGATCACACTTGGCAGATACCATCAGAGAGCACTGTACATGAAATGAGTTTGCCACGCGTTGTAGGGCTTTTCTTTAATCAAGACACCTATACGCCACTTCATGACCCCGTGTTGCGCGAAGCACTCGACAGGGCGACAGATCGCGATCGCATTGTGCGCGAAATACTTGGCGAACGAGCTACCGCGACATCACTGCCGATTCCACCGGGCACCTTTGCCCATGCATCAACCCTTGAGCGCACCGCTCAAGATATTGAAGGTGCAAAAGAAATTCTCGCCAAAGCAAAATACGAAGACACTGATGGCGATGGTATCATTGAAAAACTCGAGGGCAAGAAGGATCGCGTAAAAATATCTTTTACTATTACCACCATTCAAACGCCTGAGCTCGTTCGTACCGCCGAACTTTTGCGCGACATGTGGCGCGAGATAGGTGTTGAAGTCAACGTGCAGGCATATGAAAAAGGAGATCTTGATCAAAACTTTATCCGCCCGCGAAACTATGATGCGCTCCTCTACGGCCTTGTCATGGGTTATGATGTCGACCCGCTTGGTTTTTGGCATGCGCGGCAAATCAAACACCCAGGCTCAAATATCGCACTCTACGCAAATACCAAAGTAGACAAGCTTTTGGAAGACGCACAAAATACGACAAGTAACGAAAAACGAAAAGAGCTCTATACACTCTTTCAAGAGGAAATTTCTAAAGATCGCCCCGCCCTTTTTCTCTACAGCCCACGATATCTGTATGCGACCCACAAAGATCTCGGGGGTATTGGGGCCGGTACCATACCATTTCCACAGGAACGTTTTAGCACTATCGATGCGTGGTATACTCAAACCAAGAGCGTCTGGAATATATTTGCAGGCGATTTCTCAAACCCACTGGCAATCTTGACAAAGAAGTAAAAGCGCGATATACTGGTCGTACCATAGTAAAAAACTATATCGCACATTTATACCACCCGCCGAGGTGGTGAAACTGGCAGACACGCAGCGTTCAGAGCGCTGTTCCCGCAAGGGAGTGGGGGTTCAACTCCCCCCCTCGGCACATGTGCAAAAAATATATTACTAACCTTTTTATTTTTCCTTTTGATTATGGACAATAAACCACAAGCAGAAAGGTCAGCTCGCCCTCCGCGCAGAAGCTCGCGACCTTCTCACCGAGGCGGCCCACGCCGCACACCCAGCAAACCATCGTTTCGCATTGAGCAAACGGTTGTTGGCAAAGCAGAAAAAGGTGTGCTCCGTGTAGTACCACTTGGTGGCGTCGAAGAAATCGGGCGTAACATGATGTTTCTCGAGTATGGTGATGACATCATCATCCTTGATATGGGACTCCAATTCCCCGAAGAGAGTACACCGGGAATTGATTTTATTATTCCTAACGTCTCATACCTTAAAACCAAAAAGAAAAACATCCGCGGCGTCATTATCACCCATGGCCACTACGACCATATTGGCGCAATCCCCTATCTCTCTGCAGAGCTCGGTAGCCCTACGATCTATACCCTGCCGCTCACGCGTGCCATTATCCTCAAGCGACAGGGCGACTTTACGCACTTGCCGCGCCTGCGCACTGAAGAAGTAAAACAAGATAGTAAACTCAAACTCGGCGTGTTTAACATCGAATTTTTCCACGTCAATCACAACATCTTCGATACGGTTGGTGTAGCAGTACATACGCCCGTCGGCACCGTCTGCCATACGGCTGACTTCAAGTTCGATGCGCACCCCGTAGGCGATGTGCCCGCAGACTATGGCAAGATGGAGCGCTTTGCCAAAGATGGTGTGCTCCTCCTCATGTCTGATTCGACGGGAGCTGAAAAACCTGGTCATTCACTCTCTGAGCAAGACATCGAACAAAATCTTGAAGATATCTTCAAGCAAGCTCAGGGCCGCATTATCGTCGCTACCTTTGCCTCCCTCATCTCGCGCTTGCAACAACTCATTTCGCTCGCGCACAAATACGGCCGCAAGGTTGCTATCGACGGCTATTCAATGAAGAGCAACGTAGCCCTCTCACAAGAGCTTGGGTATTTAAAAATTCCCAAGGGGCTCATGATCGATATCAAAGACGTAAACAATCACCCTGACGAAAAAATCTTATTCCTCTGCACGGGTGCACAGGGTGAAGGTGGCGCAGTGCTCATGCGCGTTGCCACACGCGAACACCGCCATGTGCGACTTCACGCGGGTGATACCGTGGTGTTCTCGTCATCGGTCATCCCTGGTAACGAACGTAGCGTGCAGTATCTCAAAGACACGATTTATCGTGAAGGCGCGGAAGTGTTTCATTATCAAATGATGGATATTCACGCTGGTGGTCACGCCCAGCAAGAAGACCTCAAGCTTATGATAGGCATCATGAAGCCAAAGTTCTTCATGCCTATTCATGGCAACTACTATATGCTCAAGCTCCACACGCGACTTGCCAAAGAACTCGGAATCAAAGATGAAAACATTGTGATCCCTGAGAACGGGCGCATTGTAAATGTCACCGCCGACACTATCACCCTTACTAAAGAAGCGGTCGACTCAAGCCCCGTGTTCGTTGATGGTCTTGGTGTGGGTGATATCAAAGAAGTAGTGCTCCGCGATCGCCAAGCCATGGCGTCTGACGGCATCTTTGTCATCATCGCGATCATTGATGAAAAAACAGGTAAAGTGCGTGGATCACCTGATATCATCTCGCGTGGATTTATTTATCTCAAAGAATCCAAAGATTTGCTCTACGAAACTCGCAATCGAACCAAAAAACATATTGAGGAGATGACTGAAAAAATGCATCCACTCAACGTGCAGTATGTCAAAGAAGAACTCCGCGAAAAAATCGCCCAATTCCTCTTCCAACGCACTGAACGCAGACCTATGGTCATCCCCGTAGTCATAGAAATATAAACCTAGTGTTCAAAAAAAACCGCCCTTCCGAGGGCGGTTTTTTGATGCTAGAATCTGGTTATGCCAAACCAGACTAAAAATTCTAAGACAGCGATCATCGCCTTCATCCTCTCCCTTGTTCCTTACGTATGGACCGTGGCAAGTCTTTTTATCTATTTTCCGAACAATCGACAGCTCAGTATTGCCATCTGGCTCTATGGACATTTTGCAACTTACGCTTTCGGTATCTTGAGTTTAATCCTTGTCGTTATTTCACTCCTTGCCAAGAATACGTCTAAAAGATTTGCCTACATTGCCCTTGCTCTCCTTGGCGTTGCACTATTTGTAGACCGACAAGGAGGTCTCCAGTATATCGGCGAAAAATATGAGACAATTCGTTATAGTAATATCTCCAAAGAAATACAAAATATTAAACTTCAAGCGGAGAGCTGTGAAACTCTTACAATCACTTTTCCCGACCTCAAGAAAGCATACGGCAACCGAAAAAATATATGCTACTTACATATTTATGGCAGCAATAATCTAACTAGCTTGCCGCTTCAACTTTATGAATTTAAAAAATTAACACAATTAAATATTTCTCCAAAAAACCATATACCGGAGAATGAAATCGAACAGATAATAAAAGCGATGCCGAATTTAAAAGTAACCCACGATAATCCCAAAGCAGGTTTCGATAATTTGTAATATCATTCAGGAAATACTATGCCAAAACAAGTTTTATTGACTGGATTACGACCTACCAGCCACCTCCATGTAGGCAACTATTTTGGTGCACTCAAGCCACTTATTGAATATCAAAAAGAATATAAGACGTATTTGATGGTGGCGGATGTACACGCGCTTACCACACTCGAAGATACCAAAAATGTCCGTGAAAATACGCTCAAGATCGTCATGCTGTACTTGGCATGCGGTGTTGATCCCAAAAAAGTGACAATGTTTGTGCAGTCGTTGGTACCCGAGCAAATTGAGTTGGCAACTCTCTTCGGCATGATCGTCCCCAAATCAATGCTCGAGCTCAATCCTGTATACAAAGAAATGCTTGCTGAAAATCCAAAAGCTACAAACCTTGGCCTTCTCGCCTACCCGGTGCTACAGGCAGCTGACATCCTTGCCTACAAAGCTGATGTGGTACCCGTTGGTAAAGACCAGCTACCACACCTCGAGCTCACGCGAGAGATCGCACGTCGTTTTAACACACGCTTTGGCGAGATGTTCCCCGAGCCGCAGTCAAAGATTGCCCAAGACCTCAAAATCCTCTCACTTCAAGACCCCACCAAAAAAATGTCAAAATCACATGGTGAGAACACTAATATCAGCCTCCTTGATACACCCGATCAAATCCTTAAAAAAATAAAAACCGCTGTCACTGATTCGGGCAGCGACATCATGTACAATCCATTGAGTAAGCCTGGCTTTTCAAATCTCATGTTCCTTATGCATTTAGCATCTGGCGAAGATATTAAAAAAATAGAGGCACGCTTTGCAGGTCGCGGATATGGTGAGTTCAAAGAAGCGGTTGCCAGTTCACTCATCGCGCTACTTGAACCGATCCAAACGCGTTACTTTGAGATTGCTAAAAACAAAAAAGCTATCGAGAAACTCCTTATCGACGGATCAAAAGCTGCGCAGAAAATAGCACAAAAAACATTGGCGGAGGCCAAAAAGAACATCGGCCTTTTCTAAACTCCAAGAAGTTTTTTAAGCTCGTCTACTTTTTCGTTGAGTATTTCACGCGTGCGCGCCTCAACATTGATACGCACTACCGGCTCCGTGTTTGATTGCCGCACATTTGCCCACCAATCTACATAATAAACTGAAAGACCATCAACCCATTTTACTTCATGCGCGTCTTTATAGTGCGCAGCAATTTGCTCCAAAAAGTTCTCGCCTGGCTTTACCTTAAAACTCAATTCGCCCGATGACGGGTAGAGTGCAAATTCGTCGAGCACTTCGTCGGCGGTTTTACCTAGTTTTGTAAGAAATTGCATCATATAAAGCATCGGCAAAAAGTCAGAATCCATATAGAAGGCGTCTCTAAAATAAAAATGTCCTGACATCTCACCCGCGAAAATCGCGTCTTCCTTGCGCATAAGCTCTTTGATAAACCGGTGCCCCACGCGTGATTCGAGCGCGCGGCCACCGCCGGCTACAATCGTCTCACGAAAAATATTTGATGAACGCACATCGTAGACCACGGCAGCGCCCGGATTTGTCTTAAGCAGTTCTCTGGCAAAAAACGCAGCCACGTAGTCAGGTCGGAAATAACGCGCATTGGCAGTTACAAAGCCGCAACGGTCTCCATCGGGATCGAACGCTACACCAAAATCAGCCCGAGCATCCAAAACCGCATTTTTAAGTGGCGCCAAACTTTCTTCACGCGCTGGATTGAGCGGCTCGTGCATCATATCAAAAGCGAGATCGCCATTCATTACCGTCAATTTACATGGTACGTTGCGTATCATTTGTGGGAGCAACAGTGATGTCATCCCGCCTCCCGCATCACAAATAATTTTTAGATCTTTTGTAGCTGACAGGTCTACCTTTGATGCCAAATACTCAATATATTCGCGTGTCACGGGCACTTCTACTGACTTGCCGCGCGTTGGCGCATTTTGAAAAATAGACCGACGCACCATCTGGTGCATCACCTCAAGCCCTTCGCCAATTTGCTCGCCACCTTTTTTAGTAAATTTAAGCCCGTTGGTGCGATATACATTGTGCGAAGCAGTGATCATAATGCCGCCATCAGCGCCTGACCGCACCACCGTAAAATAATGCTGAGGAGTTGTAGCAAGACCCATATCAATCACATCAACACCTTCATCGAGAAGACCTTCGATGACACCCTTTTTGAGCTCAGGAGACGACGGGCGCGCGTCAGCCGCCACAATAATACGCAAAGGCACTTTTGACTTTCCTCGTATATATTCAGCAAATGCCCGCGCGATTAGATACGTCGTCTTGCCGTTGATCTCTTCAGGGAAAACGCCGCGGATATCGTAAGCTTTAAAAATATCAGGATTTACATACATTGATTATTAGTTTACCATCCCTATCATGTCTCTCAAAATCGGTATCGTGGGTCTTCCCAATGTCGGTAAATCGACACTTTTTCAGGCACTCACCCAAAAACAAGTTGATACGTCAAACTATCCATTTGCTACCATCGAGCCAAACATCGGCATTGTCGAGGTAAAAGACGCGCGCGTCGATGCGTTGGCAGATTTTTCAAAAAGCGGCAAGCGCGTTCCTGCCGCCATTGAGTTCGTCGATATCGCAGGACTCGTCAAAGGCGCATCTGAGGGCGAAGGCTTAGGCAACCAATTTCTCGCACACATCCGCGAGGTAGATGCCATCGTCGAAGTAGTACGGGCGTTTGAAAATACCAATATTATACATGTCGAGTCCTCTATAGACCCCGAACGCGATCGCGGTATCATCGAGACCGAACTTATGATGGCCGATCTCTCGACTATGGAAAAGGCCGTCGCACGTACTGAAAAAGAAGCACGTTCAGGATCTGCTGATACAAAAAAACAAGCAGAGATTGCGCGACAGATTCACGGCATTGTCGCCTCGGGATCACTCATACCTGAAGAACTTCGGGAAGACGCTCGCGTATTTCAGCTCCTGACCGCAAAGCCGATCTTATATCTTTACAACACCACGACCGAACCGCTACCAGCCGCCTCGGACGGCAAGCTTTATCTCAATATTAAACTCGAAGCGGAGCTTGCGGGTATGCCTATCGCAGAGCAACAAGAGCTTGGTATGGAACCGCGTTTGCATGAATTGGCACATGCCGCCTACAAACTCTTGGGGCTCATGAGCTACTTTACTACTGGTGAAGATGAGACGCGCGCATGGACTATTCCCGTAGGATCAACGGCCAAGCGTGCGGGGCGCGCTATCCACTCTGATTTTGAAGAAAAATTTATCCGCGCGGAGATCATTTTTTGGGAAGACTTGATTGATGCTGGCTCCGTAGCCAGGGCTCGTGAGAAGGGTTTAGTACGTACTGAGGGCAAAGAATACATCGTCAAAGACGGTGATGTCATTGAATTTAAGATATAACCTAACCCTTGCCTACCAGCTCAAAATCTGGTAGAGTCGCTCTATGGTATTAGATACAAAATATTACGAATTGGCTTACCTTTTGAGTCCTGCCCTCTCTGCGGAAGACGCAGGAGCCGCAGAAAATGAGATCCGCGAGATCTTGGGTGGCTTTAACGCGACTATCGACACGTGGGACACGCCAAAGCGCAAGAACCTCCCCTATCCTATCCGTAAGGCTACTGATGCCTATTTTGGTGCTATCCGTTTTACGACTGAGCGCCAAAACGCACCCACTCTCCAAGAGAAATTGAGCGAAGATCCTAAAGTCATTCGCTTTACCCTTATGCAGTGGCACAAGCCATCACCTCGCAAACCAATGAAGCCTCGCGTCAACAAAGAAGAACAAGTACCGGTAGACGCCAAAGCTCTTGATGAGAAGCTTGATGCAATGTTTGGCGAAGAAGCCCCAACCAATGAACCTCAATAAAGTATTCATCATCGGCAACCTTACTCGCGAGCCTGAGATGCGCACCTTGCCCTCAGGCCAGCCGGTCTGCACGTTTAGTATTGCCACCAATCGCGTGTGGAAAGACAAAAGCGGCGCGCGTCAGACTATGGCCGAATATCACAACATTGTGATGTTTGGACGTTTAGCGGAAATTGCCAAACAGTATCTCACCCGCGGCAAGATGGTCTTTATCGAAGGCCGCATCCAGACCCGATCGTGGGAAAAAGATGGCCAGAAGAAATCACGCACCGAAATTGTCGCTGAAGAAATGCAGATGGGCCCACGTGGCAGTGATATGGGCGGAGGTGGTGCCCCACAAAACGAGATGAGCCAGCAGCAAAAAGAAGAGGTCGAAACCATACAATATCCAGATGAAGGCGAAATAAATCCCGATGAAATCCCATTCTAAAAATCCAAAAGCAAAGCCGCGCATCCAGCATGCGCCCGCAGTGCGCAAGCAATGCCATTTTTGCACGACCAATTCACGTGTCGTGAACTACAAGGACAATGAAACCCTTCGTACGTTCATGACACCGCAGGCACGCATCCAGCCGCGCCGCCGCACGGGCTTGTGTGCATTGCACCAGCGCCGCTTGGCAGAAGCCATCAAGCGCGCTCGCATCATGGGCGTCGTGCCATTCACACTTCGCTAAATACATTTTAAACTACTGGAGTAAGCACTCCAGTATTTCGGGTGTGTAGCTCAGTGGTAGAGCACTTCACTGATAATGAAGAGGTCGGAGGTTCGATCCCTCCCACACCCACCATTAAAAAAATCACCGCCTTTACGGCGGTGATTTTTTGTTCGCTTTCCGAAACCTATTTTATTGGTTGGTGCGGAAAGTGGTAGGCCATATCATGGTTGTATTGCCTACACTATCGATACCTCGAACAAGGTAATGATAAATTCTATTTGCCTGCAGGTTTGAAACAATAACGGTATGATTGGTCTGGAGACCACCTGCATCGAGAGCGAGCGCTCCACTAACATATGGCTGCTGGAAAGGACCCGTAGCTTCGTCAGAACGCAATGGTACCTCATCCCAATAGACCTGACCTCGTGTAGGTTCATTGGTCGTCCAAGTAAAAGTTGCGGAAGTATTGGTAACTGTGACGATCGGATTACTCAGGACCGGAACCGTATCCCACGATACTGAGCCGCCACCCGAACCCAAAAGACTATTGATCCTTGCCATAGTAGTTGGCCCTACGCGACCATAACCAGTGCTAGCTGGTGATCCGCTTGAGACAATACCCTGTGCCTCCTGAAATCGCTGCACTGCCGCTTGTGTCAGCGGGCCAAAGTAGCCGGTGATAAGGCCCGATGGATACATACTAGCATTGGTGGCGAGATAGGTTTGGAGTTGAGTGACATCTGATCCTGTCGAGCCAAAATCCAACTGATTGGTGATTGCGGCATAAGCAATCTGGACTCCGAAGAATGCACCTGCGAGAGTCGTGACGAGCACCCCTCCGAGAATAATACTTTTGCGTGATGTGTTTTTATTAGTTGTTTTGTTCATATATTTTTTATTTAGATTTTCATTTTAGAGATTAATAGTGTTGACCATACAATCGACCTGGACATATGTGCTGCACCTATCTTGTATGCCGCACCTAACGTACCGCGATTACAACTTCTTAAAACTTCTTTTTAAGTTCTATGATTTCCTTCTCCAACCTCTCGATATGAATTTCCATCTTCTTCGTCTTGTCTGCAAACGTAGCTCCAAGCTGCTGTGCGTGACCAGCAAGTGTTTCAGCTACTGCCATCATCTCCGTTACATCTTCCATTGCGAGTAAAATAATAGATGGGAAAAGCTCAGAGACTGTGTCTTCTTTGGGATGAACTTGCCGAGCATTGAGAATCATTACCTTGCGGCCAATAAATGGAAACTCATGAGAAACCTCGAAACCTTTAAAAAAAGTATTTTGGGGTAAAATATCTTCGAGAAGCTTTCGCAGGACAGGTATGTCCCACTGGCCGTTTCCCAACTTATATATAACTTCGTGCTCAGTGTCTTTCGCCTCAACTTGGAATGTTTGATAAAATGCTTCGTTTGCAGCCATAACTCGGAGATCTTTATCAAGAATCAATACTGGCTCTCGCACAATATCTACGACTGTTTTTATATATGTCCAACTTTCATCCCATAACTGCTCTACAAAATCTGGTCCAATCGGCTTAGAAATTTTTTCCATATTGTTTGTTTCCATAGTAGTATGACATCCCTGTTAAATACGTCTTAAAATCTTGGTAATGGCGATAAATATAATAGCCCCGATAAAAGCTACGACAAAACTGTAGAAATTAAATCCCGAGATGCCCCTCTCACCCAAAACATTCATGAGCCACCCGCCAACAACGGCGCCGATGATGCCGACTACAACATTGAGCATTATACCCTGTTGTGGATTGGTCTTCATGATAAGGGATGCGATCCAGCCCACAAGTGCACCGAAAACAATCCAAAGAATAACTCCCATATACTTAATGAATTATATTTTTTCCTGCCTGTTGAGCTTTACCGCCGCCTCGGAAGTTGAGACGGTTTTACTCATGACAAGAAGATTAGTAATACCTACTGCAAGCAACCAATAAACAAACATCGCTAACAGCGTCGTCCATTCGAAGATGTTCCCCTGCACACTAGTAGTTTTAAATACAGCACGAAAAGGTGCGACAAACGGCGACGATATGTTATAGATAAAGCTAGTAAATCCTGCGGCGGCATTTGCTTCAAACAACTTTAGAGCGAATCGAAAGACGAGTGACGCCTCGAGAAGCACGAGTAAATACCAAACCGCCTGATTTGCCCGAAAAATCGGCTTCGTGGTGGGAGAATTATATGAGTCCATACTAGATAAGTCGTGGAGAGACGTAGTTTATTACAAACCATCATAGAAAAGCAAAACATGCTACAATCAAGATCCTGAGTGCCTCTACCCTTAAAGACTAGGGTAATAGTATGACTCATTAATTGCTCTGTAATATTACAGAGCAGACTACGGCATCTATATACAATGACCCCCAAGCAAGAAATATTGCGCCGAACGCTACTGAGTGTAGCCTATACTGATTATGAAAAACGGCTCAACATATACGCATTTTTCAAGTTACATAACCACGAAACAAGCGAAGATCTGGTGCAAGATACTTTTGTAAAAACATGGAAATATCTTGTTAAGGGAGGAAAAATCGACCTCATGAAAGCTTTCCTGTACCACGTACTCAACCATCTCATTGTTGATGAATATCGAAAACATAAAAATACAACTTCTCTCGACGTCCTTCTTGAAAAGGGCTTTGAGTTGAGCTCGGGCGACTCTGATCGTCTTTTTGATATTCTGGATGGCAAAGCGGCATTTCTCTTGATAAAAGAACTCCCGCAGAAATACCAAAAAGTGATGCGCTTGCGATATGTCCAAGACTTATCGCTACATGAAATTTCTCTGATCACAGGGCAATCAAAAAATGTCATCGCCGTGCAAACACATCGAGGACTCGAGAAGCTTAAATTACTTTATAATCGTAGATAAATGTAAAGAAAAAAGCCCCTCACTGTGTGAGGGGCCTTTGAGGCTGTGTTCCTTGATCCTTACTTCTGGGATTCAGTTGAACTTCGGACGCTGCCCAAGTCCAACTTGTCGCCAGATCTGACGATGCTTGGAAGCTGGCCCATACCTTGGACAGGATGGCATCCTTCGCCCTCCCGACATACGATGCCTTCGTATGCCAGAGAGGCTGGGATCAGCCCCATGACGTGGGGAAAAGATGCAACCCCGGCAATGAAGCCGGCAGCAAGGCCAATGAGCACTCCGACAAAGAACTTCTTCACGAGACCTCCTCTCCTAGCCGTTATAGGCTCCGCAGGACGTGAACTGATACCAGGGGAAACCCCGACCGTAATTTCCACCCGATCCGCACGCTATCCCTCGCCACCATGGGGTGTCCGGTCGCGCGAGGAACTCCGCGCGCGTAAAATGGTATAGGTCATGCTGCACCCCCGCCTCACAGCAGGGTATGAAGTAGTGGAAGCGATGGAACCCTACCGACACGTTCCACATCGAGAACGTGGCATTTGGCGCCCGAGTGGACACGAGCCAGTCTAGCGGGCACGTGCTATTACACCTCTCTCCTCTTCTGGGGTCGCAGTCACGCGGCTCCCAGCGGATGTCCAGATCACCCGGACCATCAAACGTTGCCAGATCGTACATGTACGATAACACATTCGTACACGCGACGTTCGAACCTGCCCAACGCCATGCACTCTTTGCCGTGACGTTGGTTGCGATCCTCCCCCAGGAATTGTGAATTCGTGAACGCAGATCGGCAAACCGATTGGTCGCGCCCCCGCATTCGTTCAGACGCGGGGAACATCCCGTGAAATCCGCAAGCTTCGCCACGCCAGCAACACCCGCGTGCGAAACTTCCTCTTCACCCGTAAAGATGAACCGCGGAAACTTTTCCTCCGCGCGACGCTTTGCCTGGCGCCGAACTTTCCGCCACTCCTTCTTGGTGGCGACACTCCACTCGCAGATGAGGCTGTTGAGGGTCAGAACCGAGATGCTCTTGGATTGCCCAGAGTTGATGGCCGGGTACTGAACCACGGCGGGCATCTCGCAGTGCCCTTCCGGCGTAGCACCCGGGATGACTTTGATCTTTCCCATGCCGATACGAGTTCCTGGGATTGCGACGACGTAGTACCCGGCCTCCAGATCGAGGTCAGCAGCAACTGCAGCGACAGTGGGATCGATGACGAACGAGCCCGTGCTCGTCGAAGCCATTGCCGCATTTGGCAGCCGCAATGTCCCGGCCTTCACTTGCTCCACCAGGAGGCGAAGTCGAACCTTGTCAATCGCTTCTGCTGTTGGCGCTATTGCACCCTCTGTACCGGCCAACTTCATGACGAGCGAGCCGTCGTGACCCGCAAGTTGCGCCTGAAGAGACTCCGGAGCTCCATCAGGGTAGGCCGCATGCACGGCCTGTACGATGGGAAGGTTTGGCGATCCTTCGTCGAGAATCACCACCCTTGCGCACGCGCTCTGATCGAGCGGGCATCGCCCAGCAAGAGCTGGAGACCCCCACGAGAGAGAGACGACCACCAACAGAACAGCTACCTTCTGCGCAAACATATCTGGACTCCTTGAGCTTTCGTAGCTCAAAATTTCTGCGTCCATGCAGAGTAGGTATTGCACTGGTTGGATAGAATTCGGAAGAGGCTTTGTAAGATGCTAGTTTAAGGAAGTTGCTAAGTTAAGTCCTATACCAATACTCTAATAATGTCAATCCCACAGAAACAAAAAACCCTCCCGCAACTGCGGGAGGGTTTTTTGTAAGCAATATTAGGCTGCTTTGTTTTTTGGGAGAATCTTGTACATGCCACAACCGCAGACGGTGCACTTGCCCTTGGCAGCTTTTGTGCCTGGGCGCATCTCTACGATCTCGACATCTTTCATCTCCCTTCTGGTCTTGCATTTCATGCAATGACCCTCAATTTTTTCATCCATAAGCATAGTATACCAATAAAGTTGTCGCTTGCACAGTCCCTGCTGTGCCGGCGAACCTGGCAACTTTGTTGGCTCGGTTGCGCCCACCGGCGCAATTTCTTAGTGCATCTGCTAATGCAGATACTGCCAATAATATAAATATATGGAAACTCAAAAATCCGCCGAAGATCTTACGTGTCCTATACCGATTGTATAGGCATCCGAGTCGTGATTTGAAGCCTCCACGACTAATAGCTTTTTTTACATTAGATGTAAAACCGACCTCGTAAGCATATCTCGCTTGCGCGAGATCCCACGACTCCTCGTGGTAATCCTTACTAGGAGAAAATCCACGCACAGCTTCCGCTACGCGTGCCTTGTTACGACTTAATCCTTGTCACCGAACTTGGCGTGATCCCAGATAAACTGAAATTTTGGCCATTCCCGGCTCCCTTGACTTGACGGGCGGTGAGTACAAGACTCGAGAACGTATTCACCGCAGTATAGCTGACCTGCGATTACTAGCGATTCCAACTTCATGAGGTCGAGTTGCAGACCTCAATCTGAACTGGGGCCGACTTTGATGGGATTGGCTCCGCCTTACGACTTCGCGACCCATTGTATCGGCCATTGTAGCACGTGTGTAGCCCCGGGCATCAAAGGGCCATGCTGATTTGGCGTCATCCCCACCTTCCTCCCCACACCACTATGTGCGAAATTATTTTCGTACACACTGGCGTGGGGCTGTCTCGTCTGACACATGTAACAGACAACGGGGGTTGCGTTCGTTACCCCACTTAAGGGAACAGCTCAAGCCACGAACTGACGACAACCATGCAGCACCTGTGTCTCCGTCCTTGTGAGAACTCCTACCTTTCGGAAGGCAATCGTAGACATGTCAAGGCCTGGTGAGGTTTTTCGTTTATCGTCGAATTGAACCACATGCTCCACCGCTTGTGCGAGTCCCCGTCTATTCCTTTGA
>ERZ1292625.123-Hain-H41-01um-R1-123-length-126966-cov-11_pt1 | contig 126966 bp, 116 predicted proteins | sample MGYA00564400_ERZ1292625 | MGnify/ENA primary metagenome ERZ1292625 (study PRJEB36523, sample SAMEA6512639) | groundwater metagenome | collected 2019-01-08 | study: AquaDiva: Metagenomics assemblies of 32 groundwater samples
AAATCAGCCCAAATCTTCCATAAAAATCGTTCGAGCGGTACTATAAAGATGAGCCCGAATAAAACTTGTGTCAGATTCAAGAAAATCCTTCCTTTCCATACGCGGCGCTTCGCGCCGCGCGCCAGAATTTCCCTGAATCTGACACAAGTTTTATTCGGGCTACATTATACGACCAAATCCGAACCTTTTTCAAACAGAATTTGGAATGATTCGCACGCTCCGCGTGTGTGGTAGCTCTAACCCACATCTTACGCTCCGATTCTGTGCCAATTCCAACGAATTCCGCCAACGCCTCGGGATTACCCTCGGCGTTCCCGCCCCTCTCGCCTCGCTTTGCAATTCCATTTTTTTGAATGCGCGCGTGTTTTTTAATTCAGTATGGAAAAGCGGGCGAGAGGGACGAGGTTTAAGTTAAGACTAGACGATATGATACAATATTTAACATGAACCCCGAGAGCCAAAATCCTCTTGATAGTAGTAATCCCCAAGAAACCATACCGATTAAATCGGTGGAAAATTTAGATCCTAAACCTGAACAAGATTTGGAATTGCCAAAAGACAATAACCCGGAACAAATCCAAGTCCTTGAAAGTAATTTGCAGAGAAAGGAACAAGTTGTCGCAAGAGATGAAACCAAACTGAAAGAAATCAGAGAAAGTTTAGGATTGTCACAAGATAATGTGGAAGCCCCCGCTCTTGCTATTGAAAAAGAAAAATTGAGTGAAATGCAGGAAAAATTGCAGGCATACAAAGGAGTCGATTCCTCTATAAATTATGTAGAAATCATTAGTGATCTACAAAAAAAGTTGCCCACTGATAATGTGCAAGAAAAAATTAGCCTCGCCGATGAAGCTCTGGCTCAATTACAAACCGAAAACAAATTGCTTGAAGAAAAAATTACAGCAGAAAAGAAACGAATTGAGGAATTGCGTCAGTCGGGTAAATGGGATGGTACTCAAAAATCAGAATTAAGGTCTTTGAATCAAAAAAGTGATACCCTATACGGACGTGAGCAGGATCTCAGACGTTTGAAAAAAGAAATGGAAAAAGGCCTTAAACCTCTGAAGCCGGATAATATTAAAGAAATACAAACTGGTGATAATAACCCCGAACATTCTTCTGAAAATAGCCAAGACAGGGCAACTTCTTTTAAGGAACTCTCTTCAGAATTAGGTGAACTTGAGCATACAATTCGTGGCAATGGTTTCAATAGATTTCCTCTTCACATAGAAGATTTCCAAAGAGCGATGAGCGGGGACAATATTGATATGCGAAAAGTGAATGACGTTATCCAGTTTTTGGCAACAACTTTCAAAAAAGGTCTGATGCCTGAAAATCCGCAAGAAAGACTTCAACTTGAACCGCAAAATTTTACGAGAATGATAGATAGTCTTGAAGATACAATTAAAGTAGTATACAGACTAAAAAATTCTTTGAAAGAAACACCTTCAGACAAGAATGAGAAACAAGATATTGAAGATCTTGACCAAAATTGCGGGTCGCTAATTGGAAGTATGAACGGACAGATTGAATATCTTAAAGAATCGCGCTCATTGATTGAACGTCTTCGTGGAAGATGAAAATTTTATTCACGTTTTTTATATTATAATAAATCCATGGAAGATTTTAGAAAACTAGTATATAAAGATCCTGAACTCCAATCTAAAAATGAGGAGGTGTCTACTCCTGAACAAGTTGAGAGATCTGAAGCTGTTGCCCGTGAAAAGTTAGAAAAGATCAGTAACCCCGATTTTAAGGCTTTTTCAGTGCGGTATGTAAATGCGGTATGTAAATATAGAAGAATACAGACATATTCTTCAGACTGGGGAGTTCTCTGGCCAAGTTATATTACATGGTCAGTTTGATGGAGAGCCGTTCACTAAATTTAAAGATTGGGCGAGGTATGGTATTCAAAGAACTAATTGGGGAAATGTAAGCGGAGTTTCTGTCGGTGTGGCAGATAATTTATTGACACAAATTAAAACAATTGAAAAAGACAATAAAGACCAAGAAAGAGATGCTAAATTGGAAAAAATTAGAGAGGTTATTATTAAGATGATGGATCGGATGCTTAGTCAGCCCTATTCCGATAGCGATAGAATTGGGGAAAGAGAAAATAAAGCAGTTGCGATTTTTACTGAAACGGTTCTCAATCAGATAAAAGACGATTTTCAGAAATATACTAGAGAAAAAGACGGTTTTTCTTTTACTAAGCAAAGAGATTATATGTACAAGTTCCCCGAACGCTTCCCTAACATTTCACTGAATGATGAAGGAAAAAAAGTTTTGGATCAATATCTGCTATCTTTTTCAGAGGAACTTCGGTTTGGAAGGGCTAATATCGATATCTTTTTCAAATTGAAGAACGATCCTAATTATATTAAAGAACCCGGTGCTTTGAGAGATATCGTTAATGCCATTACTTATCTACAAGACAATAATCTAACTGAAGAATCTAGACAATATGAGATTGCATTGATCCTTGACGATAAAACATTCGGGTTTAAATCTGAAGGAGGTTATATGTCGTATGAGACGTGGGGATCGTTTGAAGGTTCAAACAACAAAAATTTACCTCCCAGTGAAAAGATCAAGGGGCTTCTAGCTGCTATATCAATAATGCCGTTGAAGGATCTTTATCAAGAGATGATTGATTTAGAGAAAGGATCAGGCGAACTTGCACACCCTGTTTTTGACAATAAAGGGCAGTTGCGCTGGCCAACAAAGCAAGTTTCTTTCCCGAGCTCTCCTAATTAAAAAGCGATGGGAGCTTTCCGCCGTTTTTCCCCACGGCGGAAAAATATGTGCACGCGAACGGGAGGGTGGGTCAAGTGCATCTGTATTCGCGTCTCGGGCATTCCGCTAGGGCGTCCGGGCTAAAGGGCGAGCGCCGACACTTTCTTGAAATACAAATGTTTAGTAGCGAAAGCGACACCGCAAAAGCAATATTGGAAACGAGGAGAGGGGTTGTGCGAGCCTGGACTCCGAAGACACAAACAAGCGAACCACAAACACAAAACGAAAGATAAAATCGGAACGGCGCTGAAGACTCAAACCGACCACTGCGAGGAGGAAGGCGAAGCTGGGGAGAGGATTCCTTTCTCTCCCCAAATGGAGGCGGTGCCCGAGCACCCGCCGAGCACGGCGGGAGTGCGAGGATAAGCACCGTTCCTAGCATCTAGGCGCGAGCAGCCCTAGCGGAATGCCCGAGGCGAATGCCGAGGGTGCATTCTCTTCCTTTAGCCGACGACAAACAAAAAAAGAATGAACGAGACACCGATTGTTTGTCTTTGAATTCCGCCTCTTCTTCCTTCAAAGAAGAAGCCCGCCCCTCTCGCCCGCTTTTCCATACTGAATTAAAAAACACGCGCGCATTCAAAAAAATGGAATTGCAAAGCGAGGCGAGAGGGGCGGGAACGCCGAGGGTAATCCCGAGGCGTTGGCGGAATTCGTTGGAATTGGCACAGAATCGGAGCGTAAGATGTGGGTTAGAGCTACCACACACGCGGAGCGTGCGAATCATTCCAAATTCTGTTTGAAAAAGGTTCGGATTTGGTCGTATAATGTAGCAAAGTTTTAATTTCACCTGTTTTGGGTGCTTTTGCCATGATGTCATACGGACTTCTGTAGCTCACTTGAGCGATATTTTCGTCTTTCATGGAAAGGTTCCAACGAAAAACTGAAGACACTTCCTTTACCGGCACCCTCCGACTCTGCCCAGATTTTGCCGTTGTGTCTTGAAATAATCTCTTTGGAGACATACAAACCGATACCCATGCCTTCGGTATCCGCTTGGCGCGCTTCTTTACTACGATAGAACTTTGAGAAAATCAAGGACAGCTCGTCTTTGGCAATGCCGACACCGGTATCCTTGACTGAAAAGATGACATTATTTCCTTTTGAAGTCAGAGAGATAAGGATTGTACCTCCTTCTGGAGTATAACGAATGGCGTTCTCTATGAATGTTTGGACGATAAATCTGATGCGTGATTGGTCAAATAACGCGTATATTGAGGGCTCAATTTTCACTATGACTGTCATATTCTTGATTGAATATTGTTCACGCATACCTTTTTCTACTTCAGTGACTAAAGCGGATAGGTCATCACGAACCATCTTATATTCATAGCCACTGCTTTCAGTTTCGGATATATTCATGAGCAATCTGGTCAATTCAACCAGTTTTTCATCGGCCGATTGGATGTATTTGACTTGTGTTTGATCATCAGCTGATAAAGTGCTTTTGGATAGATTTTCCGAGGCCCATTTGATATGAGTCAGTGGAGTGCGAAATTTGTGCGTTACTGTGGTGACGAATTCGTATTTCAAGATGTCACTTTCACGAAGTTTGCGCCAAATCAAACCCGCGACTAAAACGACAGAGATAGCCGATATGAGTGGCGTGATCCAAAACGGAAAGTTTGGATATACTGTTTCAACTAAACGATTGGAATAATTAAACAAAATAATCAAACCACCTACTGCTCCGATTCCAATTCCATAAGAAAATGCTTGCTTGGCGATGATTCTGATATCTAGAAGCTCATATTTAACGATTCCATAGATGAATGGAATGAAAAATAGAGTCATAAACAAAGTACCCCAGAAAGGATCAATTGGTATGTCATAGACAAGAAAGTTTGCCATATTTCCGACCGCGTATCCGAGCGCAAGACCAACCATCAGGTATTTTATTTGTTGTTTTCGTCTTGAATCAATTTCTTGATGAGAAGCGATTCCAAGACTTATCATCATGTATACAAAACAAACTCCAAAGAAGAAAACCTGTCCCGCCCAATTGAGAATTCCGTGATTGTAATAGTTGGGAAAGTACATTTTTGGTACTGACGGTAAAAGAAATAAATCTGGATACAATATGAACCAAACCATCAAAAACAAACCGGCAATGTATATAATAGTGAGTAAATACCACTGTTTACGGGCTTTTCCAAGAAATGCCAAAACAGCATGTACATTGAACGGCGCGGCTAGCCCGACCATCAATATGTTTACCATCAATATGTTGCGTGAAGACATCGGATCGGTAAGATTCACTCCAATTATGTGAGCTGTGATCCAGATAGCAATCGTCAAAGCGGTTAATCCGAACATAACGCTTGATGTTGTCCGATCTTTGTTCAGGATTAGAAAGAAAAATACTCCGAGTGAGGCAATGGCAGAAATAATAAAACCGATATTATGGATAATCAAGTGGATGTTCATTGGGGATATTATACAATGATTGTGATGAAATAGGTATTTCAATAAAGATCGTGGAGTTTATTCACAATAGTAATTATTTGTTTTTGTCAGCAGATCTCGGTTATCGAAGCGTATCCCCGCATGACATAATACTTCTTTGAAGCGACGCCTGTTGTCTAAAATCAATGGCTAAAGAATGACGAATATCTGTTTAGACCTCCGGCAATGCTTCAAAGAAGTATTATGTCGTGCGGGGATATGTGTTCGGTTATCCACAGGTACTACTTGCAAGGTGAACGATAGTTCACCTATAATAATGTCAGTTGAAGGCAAGAGGAATTATTAATTTTAGAACTAATTATATGAGCAAGCATCAAGTCATCAAGACAATTCGCATGGAGATCAGTCAGTTAAATCAAGAGATTGATCTTCGCATTATCAAAGGTCTTTCGTATAGACGCGAAGCACTTCGGCACAAACTTTTGAAGGCCCAGCTTGCTCGACTCGCACCTAGTTCAAATTGGTTCAGCAGGTCATTGAGCTTCGTTTCTACATTTATGTTTTAATTGTGATATGACTACAGAATACAAAAATAAAATTTTATCTTTTTACAGGCGCACCAAACGGATGCCTAGCTATACCGAAATAATGTCTTTGGTCGGTTTCAAATCCAAAAATGCCGTTTACAAACTAATCAATAAACTTATTGACCAAGGCGTTATTGACAAAGATTCCCGCGGACGACTTATCCCAAATCGTTTGGTTGGAGAGATTCCAATGCTCGGTTTAGTTGAAGCCGGTTTTCCGACTATGGCTGAAGAAACCATTTTAGATACTATCAGTATTGATGAATACTTGATTAATGACAAAGACGAAACCTATTTATTGAAGGTCAAAGGAGATTCAATGATTGATGCTGGTATTCAAGAAGGCGATTTGGTGGTTGCCGAAAAGAAATCTGAACCCAGAGATGGCGATATTGTGATTGCAGAGGTGGATGGCGGTTGGACTATGAAGTATTTTAGAAAGAAAGGAAATCAAATTTTTCTTGAACCAGCTAACAAAAATTACAAACCTATTTATCCCGAACATGATCTCAAAGTCGCGGCGGTTGTGACTGGAGTCGTCAGGAAGTATTGATTCTCTTAAGTCTGGTGAATGTTGTTTTTCCTGCCGAGGATATGATTTACCCGGTTTTTTCATTTATGTTATATTAACTTCATGTTTTATAGGTATGTCCTAAAGCCCATATTCTTCCGCTTTGACCCGGAAGTAGTTCATGATTTCATGATTTCTTTTGGACAGTCTTGCGGAAAATTTTGGATTACTCGCAAACTTGTCAATCTTATGTACGGATATCATGGCCGAAATATTTCCAAAACCGTTGATGGAATTGAATATCAAACCCCGTTTATGCTTTCCGCGGGCTTTGATTATAATGGACAGTTAAGCAAAGTTTTGTCTGAAATCGGTCTTGGCGGAGAAGAAGTCGGTTCGGTAACAGCTCGCCCTTGCTTTGGTAATCCAAAACCTAGATTGACCCGTTTACCAAATTCTAGAAGTATTTTGGTTAATAAGGGTCTAAAGAATGATGGGGTTGATGTGATTATTGAACGATTGAAGAGGGTATCTCAGCAAGGTCAGACCTCGCTAAAATCCTTCGTTATTGGTATCTCCATCGCGCGCACTAATGACGAGCAATCTGTGCCTACTCAAGCCGGAATAGATGATTATGTTTATTCTTTTAAGCGTCTAAATGAGGAAAATATTGGTGATTACTACACGATAAATATTTCTTGCCCGAACTCTTTTGGCGGGGAAGCTTTCACTACTCCAGAATTATTAGCACGCCTTTTAACGGCTTTGAAATCCGTGTCATGTTCAAAACCGATTTATGTGAAAATGCCGATAAATATTCCTTGGCCACAATTTAATTCTTTACTCAAAGTTATCGATCAGCATGGTTTGAATGGCGTTGTCATTGGAAATCTTAATAAAGATTATGATTCTCTTGATGTTCGCGCGGAAGCGCCGGTTGTTTACAAGGGCGGATTATCTGGTAGACCATGCGCTCATCTTTCCACAGACCTTATTTATAAGACTAGAGAGTTGTATGGAAAACGCTTTATGATTATTGGTGTAGGTGGCGTGATGTCGCCGGAGACTGCTATGGAAAAATTTGAAGCTGGAGCCGATCTAGTTCAACTGATTACCGGTTTGATTTTTGAAGGTCCAGGGTTGGTTAGGAAGATCGCAAAAATTTACGCAAAAAAGTAGTTTGCGTTATTGACGTTTTTATAAAAATTCCGACAATAAAAAAACGCGATCGTAGTGACCGCGCTTGGTGAAATTTGAAAAAATCTTATTAGTGACACATGCTTGGAGAGAAGAACCTAAAACAACGTTTTCGTCTTTTTTGTTCGCGGACTTTTTTCTGATGGATTTTTTGATTGACGACTCGCCGGATTGTATTTAGCGCCAACTTGATACACGCTACGACCTTATTGATTACCGATTCCAACGCTTCTCCGATTTTGACTACAATAACCGGAATAAAACGTCTGTGCTTCGCATTGAATCTCTCAAATCTTCTTCGTCTGCGCTCGGAGCTTTTTACTTGAAGTGGCACATCCAGACCATTTTCAAGTTTGACGAGGAAGTCAATATGCTGACGGTCTAGCGCTGAATTCTTTTTTGCATGGACGAATTCCTTAATTTTTGGTATTGAATCATCGTTTGGTTTATTTTGTACTTGTTGAAGTGCATTCTCAACCATCGCCTCACTGGCGATACCATGTTCGTCAGAGTCAATGTTCATAGTTTATAAATGTGCTGTGCGCAGTCGTGCTTTAGTATACAGAATTTAAGGTGATTGTATGTAGGATAGCTGTGGATAAACGACCCGTGGATTTATTTGTGTTTTAGCTCATATGTTACAATATATCCGTTAACCTTAATTTTTATTATATGAAAAAAACTCGCGTAGCAATCAATGGCTTCGGACGCATCGGCAGAGCTTTTGCCAAAGTTGCCAAAGATCGTCAGGAAATTGAGCTTGTCGCCATCAACGATTTGGGAAGCATTGAAAATTTTGCCTATCTTTTGAAATATGACACTGTCTATGGTATTAGTTCTTTTGAAGTTTCCATAAATGAGAAAACCAATTCACTTGTTATAGATGGTCATGAGATTCAGTATATTTCAGAAAAAGATCCTACCAAGCTTCCGTGGAAGAGTATGGGCATTGACATTGTCGTGGAATGCACTGGTTTGTTCACTTCTGCCGAAAAGGCCCAAGTTCATATTGTTGCTGGCGCTAAGAGAGTGGTTGTTTCTGCGCCATTGAAAGATGCTAAAGATTCACGATTTCAGGGCGCGACTGTTTTGATGGCAATGAATGAGGACAAGCTTGAGGCCTGCACTGTTTCTTCAAATGCTTCTTGCACGACAAATGCTGGTTCACCATTGATCGCGATTCTTGATGAAACTCTCGGCATTGAAAAAGCGCTTCTAAATACTGTTCATGCCTACACCGCTTCTCAAGCCCTAGTTGATGGTCCGTCAAAGAAAGATCTTCGTGAAGGTCGTGCCGCGGCGCAAAATATTATTCCATCGTCAACGGGCGCGGCTATTGCGGTGACAAAAGTCGCGACGCAATTGGAAGGCAAGTTTGACGGTATTTCTATTCGTGTGCCAGTCGTGACTGGTTCAATTGTGGATATTACTTTTATTTCAAAAAGAGATACAACGGCGGAAGAGGTCAATTCTATTCTCAAAAAAGCCGCTAGTCAGCCTCGTTGGAATGGTATTTTCACTGTTACCGAAGAGCCACTGGTTTCTCACGACATTATCGGCAATCGCCATGCTTCTGTCGCGGATTTGGAAATGACGCGCGTGGTTGGTGGAAATTTGGTCAAAGTTTTAGCTTGGTATGATAATGAGATGGGGTATAGTTATACATTAGTGGAGCATGTGATCAAAGCGGGAAGGTTAATCTAATCAAATGGATAACAAAAACACCATCATTAAATACGCTCTTGCCAATGCTCTTTGGACAGTGATGTATATAATACTTGTTGCTACTTTTTTTAATTCCGCGCAGGCGATTTTTGGTCAGGTAGAAAATAAGATTTTGATACCTGTAATTATGTTATTACTTTTCGTCTTTTCAGCCACAGTTTGTGGGTCATTAGTTTTGGGACGACCTTTGCTTTTGTATCTAGATGGCGAGAAGAAGAAGGCTTTAACTCTGTTTGCTTATACAGTTGGAGTATTATTTATTGTTATGATTATGATGATGATTGTGTTGTATGCATTAAAATAAAAGAGCAAGGGTAGGTCTTACCATTTTCTTCTCATGAATAAAAATATCAAAATCATTCTTGCCTCCGACCATGCCGGATTCAGACTTAAGGAGACAATCAAATCATTTTTGCAAGAAAAAGGATATGCGGTTGAAGATGTCGGCGCCCATGAGCTTAAAGATGGAGATGATTATCCTATTTACATGACCGCGGCCGCGATGAAGGTTGCAAAAGATCTAAGTGGTGTGACAAAAGCTGTTATTTTTGGCGGCTCTGGCCAAGGCGAAGCAATGGTTGCCAACAGATTTCCCGGAGTACGAGCAGTGGTATATTATGGCTCTACAGCGAGGTCTGACCTTGATATTATTAGACTTCCTCGCGAAGATAATGATGCGAATATACTTTCAATCGGGGCGCGATTTGTTGGTGAGGACGATGCAAAAAAGGCGATAGAAATATGGCTTGATACGCCTTTTAGTAATGAAGAAAGGCATAAGAGAAGAATTGAGCAGATTGATAATATTGAATAAATGTGGCAAGTGTAGGCCTTGCCACTTGCCAAAAATCATTCCATGAAAATAGAAATAATTCCCGCTATACTTCCAAAAGACTTCAGTGAACTTGAGGAAAAAATTGGCTTAGTCCAAGACTATGTAAAAACTGTGCAGATTGATGTCTGCGATGGTCAATTTACGCCACAAGCAAGTTGGCCATACAAAAAACATGATGATTCATTTGAGAAAATTCAAAAAGAAGAAAATGGTTTGCCTGGCTGGAAGACTCTAAATTTTGAAATTGATTTAATGGCTAATAAGCCAGAAGAAAAAGTTGATGGTTGGGTGCGCGCTGGAGCGACCCGAATAATTTTACATGTTGAATCAAGAGGTGATGTCGGTCAAGCCATTAAGATACTCAAAGATCGCGCCGAAATTGGTCTAGCTTTGAATATTGACACGCCAATTTCAGAAATTGGTAATCCAAAATTTGCCATAGACGAGGGAAGTATTCAGTTCATTCAACTAATGGGGATTGATCGGATTGGTTTTCAAGGCCAAGCTTTTGACTCAAAAGTTATTGAAAAGATCAAAGAGATTAAGAAAATGTATCCACAATTTTCAGTTTCTGTTGACGGTGGTGTTTCTCTGGAAAATGCCGTGCAATTGATTGACGCTGGTGCTGACAGGTTGGTCGTGGGATCCGCGATCTTTGAATCTGATAATTATTTGGATACTATTCGGAAATTTAAGATGATTTAATTGATGATCATGCTTTAGAAGAACACATCTCAGATTTTCTGTTCAAATATGTAGAACCAACCCTTTTTAGTATGGTATAATTACGGCAAATGTCTCTTACTGACGACAAAGTAAAATTTCTTGAAAATAAAGCCTTGGAAATCAGGCGTTCAATTATTGAGTCGTTAATTGAAGCAAAAAGTGGTCACACCGCTGGCCCGCTTGATATGGCTGACATTTTTACTTATTTATATTTCCACATCCTTAAACACAATCCCAAAGATCCAAAATGGGAATACCGTGATCGTCTAGTGCTTTCCAATGGTCATATCTGTCCCGTACTTTATGCCACAATGGCTCATGCCGGTTATTTTCCAGTTTCTGAATTGAAAACGCTTCGCAAATTTGGCTCAAAACTTCAAGGTCATCCGCATCGGGAATTTTTTCCAGCGTTGGAGAATTCATCTGGACCACTTGGTTCTGGATTGTCTCAAATTGTTGGCATGGCGTTGGCTGATAGGATGGATAATGGTAAAACTTCAAGCAAGCAATTTTATTGTTTGATGAGCGACGGGGAACTTGACGCGGGTAATAGTTGGGAAGGCGCGATGTTGGCGGGCAAAGAGAGATTGCAAAATGTTACGGCCATAATTGATCGCAACAATATTCAGATTGATGGTTTCACCGAAGATATTATGCCCTTGAATCCTTTGGCTGATAAATGGCGGGCTTGGAATTGGCATGTGCAGGAAGTTGACGGTCATAATTTCCGCGATATTGATCGCGCTATTGGAGAGGCGCGCGCGGTTTTTGATAAGCCGTCAGTGATTATTGCCAATACTATCGCGTCAAAGGGAATTCCAGAATTTGAGCGCAAGTTTGAATGGCATGGTAAACCACCTACGACTCCACAGGAAATTGAGACTGCCAGAAAGGCGTTGAAAGTCTAGTAATTAATATTTTAAAAAAGTAAATTTAATTAATAATATGAGATACACAGAAATAATTTTGAAACTTCTATTTTTAATTGGGGCAGTGTCTTTTATTATTACAAAAAATATTTTATCACCTTTGTTTCAAGTCTTTCTAGTTGTGACTATTCTTCTAGGTATTACTCTGTTGCTTAATAAAAACGCCAGCTATTATTTCAAGCAGTCAAATAGAGATTTAACCATCCGGAAAATTGAAGGCATTTTATTGATCGTATTTTCAGTGGTTGTTTCTTCACTAGGTATTTAAATTATATGGCTATCAAACCTATTTGTGATAAATGTAAAGAGGAATTAACTAAATTTGGCGGAATTTTATTAAGTCCACCAGATGAAAAAGGAATGGTCAAGAAATGGCATTTGTGCAAGAGATGCTATAGGGAAGTTATTAATAGTTTTAAATAAAATCTGTTATCCTTACCTGCGCGGAGATAATTTATTTCATGCTTAACCCCTCTCAAAAACTTAACCCAAAACTCTTCAACGCTGACGTTGAGCAAGTTCCTATTCGCAAAGGTTTTGGCGAAGGGTTGGTGAAAGCCGCTGAAGCGGACAAGCGAGTCGTGGGACTTTGCGCTGACTTGGTTGAATCAACTCAAATGCACCTTTTTAAACAGAAGTTTCCAGAGAGATTCATTGAGATTGGCGTAGCTGAACAGAATTTGGTTACGGTCGCAAGTGGCTTGGCCGCGATGGGTAAGATTCCATTTATTTCTTCATATGCAACTTTTAGTCCTGGCAGAAACTGGGAACAAATCCGTACAACTGTTTGTTATAATGATCGACCAGTAAAAATTGTTGGTTCACACGCTGGAGTCTCGGTTGGTCCTGATGGTGGTTCGCATCAAGCACTTGAAGATATCGCAATCACTCGTGTTTTACCTAGAATGGTTGTCATTTCACCTTGTGACGCTATTGAAGCAAAGAAAGCCACAATTGCCGCCGCTAAAACAAAAGATCCCACTTATATTCGTCTGGCGCGCGAAAAAACTCCGATAATAACAACAGAAGAGACGCCTTTTGAGATTGGTAAAGCGGCGATCGTGTTTAAAACGGAGAACAGAGTAGGGAGTAAGGAGAAAGGAGGGAAAAATAATGTTGGGATTATCGCTACAGGCGCGCTTTTATTTAAGGTCTTAAATGTTGCCAAGAAATTAGAATCCGAAGGTAAGAATGTTATTGTAATGAATCTGGCAACAATCAAACCCCTTGATGAGGACGCGATAATTAAACTTGCTCATGAAACCCGAGCAATTGTGACTGTTGAAGAACATCAAGTAAAAGGTGGCATGGGTTCGGCAGTCGCCGAATGTTTGGCCGCGCATTTCCCAGTGCCAATTGAATTTATTGGCGTCAAAGATCAATTTGGCCAGACGGGCAAACCAGATGAATTGATTGAATTTTATGGAATGGGGGAGAAGGATATATATAATGCCGCGCAAAGAGTAATTTTGAGGAAGTAATCGTGAAGAGCTCTTTGCTTATCCCTCCGCGAGTGCGGAAGGGAACAGAAGCAAAATTGAACATTAAAATCCTAAAACTATGGCAACGACAGAAGAAACAGTTGAAGTAGTTCCATATTCGTTTCCGTTTGGTTTGGAACGAGTAATTGATCCTAAGGAAGGAGATCAAGCTTGGTGTGACATGGCCATTGGTGGTATTCGCGAGTTTCGCACACTAACCAATGGTGTTTGGGTTCCAGATTTGGAAGCTCTAGAATCTGGTCTCCAGTTGAGTACCTCATTTGGTCATTTAATTAAGTAATTTGTTAGCGCACTAGGGTAAACAGTGATTTACCAACCCGCGCCGACATCACGGCCGCATTCTACTTTCGGGTAGCGTGCGGCTTTTAGTATTCAATGATTTTCTATAAATTCAAGCCACTCTTCATTTAGAGCCATAAATACGCTATAGTTGCCAATATTTCATTTATGTCAAAATCACCCTTTAAACTCGCAACTCCATTTGCACCAGCTGGAGATCAGCCAAAAGCCATTGATGCTCTAATTAGAGGTCTAGAAGATGGCATGGACAGACAGACTCTGTTGGGTGTAACCGGTTCCGGCAAGACATTTACTGTCGCAAATGTTATCGCCAATTATGGTAAACCAACTTTGGTTATTGCTCACAATAAAACCCTGGCCGCGCAATTAGCACAAGAATACAGAGAATTTTTTCCGGATAATGCCGTGCATTATTTTGTCTCTTATTATGATTATTATCAGCCCGAAGCTTACATACCTTCAAGCGACACATACATTGAAAAAGAAGCGATGATTAATGAAGAGATTGAAAGATTGCGTCACGCTTCAACGCAGGCACTCTTAACTCGCAAAGATGTGATTATTGTCGCGTCAGTTTCTTGTATTTATGGTTTAGGCAGTCCAGAAGAATACGAAAAAGTCAATTTAAAACTGAAAGTTGGCATGGAGATTTCGCGAGCTGAACTGATTCGCAAATTGGTTGATATTCATTTTGAGCGGACGACAGCTGATTTGAAGTCAGGTCAATTTCGCGCTATCGGAAATACTATTGAAATTATGCCGGTAAACGAAAAGACGATTTATAGATTGGAATATGATGGTGGTTCTATTTCTTTAATTACCGAACTTGATCCAATTTCTCGTTCTGTTCGTCGATCGAGTCAAGGTCCGACCTTCCGTCATCTTACGAAGTCCAATCTTGACTCAATCTATATTTTTCCAGCAAAGCATTTCATTTCCAGCGATGAACAGGGCGAACGTGCTTACAAAACTATTCAAGCGGAACTCGCGGATCGCTTGAAAGTATTGGAAAAAGAGGGAAAATTGCTTGAAGCTGAACGACTGAAGCGTAGAGTTAAATACGATTTATCTATGATAAAAGAAATCGGCTACACAAATGGTATTGAGAATTATTCACGACATTTTTCCGATAAAATGCCTGGCGAGCCACCAGATTCATTGCTTTCATATTTTCCACATAAAATAATTGGCACTGGTACAAATGCGCGGAATGTTCCTGATTTTTTGACTATTGTTGACGAATCGCACGTGACCATTCCTCAATTGAATGGTATGTATGCTGGCGATGCTTCACGCAAAAATACTTTGGTTGAGCACGGTTTTCGTCTACCTTCAGCCAAAGACAATCGCCCATTGAGATTTGATGAATTTTTAGAGCGAATTGGTCCGATGATTTACACTTCTGCCACGCCAGGAAAATATGAGGCAGAGACTAGTAATCAAGTAGTTGAACAGGTCATTCGTCCAACAGGATTGGTTGATCCGATTGTTGAAATTAGACCGATTAGGGAAAGTAAACGAGGAGTTGGTGCGTATTCTTATGAAGGACCGCAGTCTCTTGGCACAAAGCGTGAGGCAGTTATAACGGTCCCTCATAAGAATACGCACCAACTCCTCGTTTACCATGGCCAAATCTTTGATTTTATCAATGAAGCGGAAAAAACTATTAAAAAAGGCGATCGAGTTTTGGCAACGACTTTAACTAAAAAAATGGCGGAGGATTTATCCGAATTCTTAAAAGAAAAAAATATTAAGTCCACTTATTTGCATAGTGACGTAAAAACCATTGAACGCATCAATATTTTGACGGACTTTCGCAAAGGGAGATATGATATTTTAGTTGGTGTCAATTTGTTGCGTGAGGGTCTGGATTTGCCCGAAGTTTCATTGATTGGAATATTGGACGCAGACAAAGAAGGATTTCTTCGATCTGAAACTTCACTTGTTCAAACTATTGGTCGTGCCGCGCGTAACTCCGCTGGTCGAGTCATTCTTTATGCCGATAATTTGACTGGTTCTATGGATCGCGCGATCAAGGAGACCAATCGTCGTAGAGTTATTCAAGTAGCTTATAATGAAAAACATGGGATAACCCCAAAAACCATTAAAAAAGCGATTCATGACATTACCGATCAATTACGCACTAAACACGATAAAGCTGTTGACGAATTGGTCAAAATTGATGAAGAATTGGCGCGTGTCAATCCAAAATTATTGATGAAGCAGAAACAGGATGCTATGGAAGAAGCCGTCAAACAATTGGATTTTGAGACTGCGGCGCTGATACGAGATGAATTGATAAAGCTTGAGAAAATCAAACAATTAGATAGAAAGATGAAGGCTAGACCTTAACGCGGAATTAATCAAGACCTAACCTTCATTTTTCAGATGTTTGAATGTTTGAATGTTTGAATGCTATAATATCACCATGCCCCTACCACTCAAAAAGGAAAAAGTTTTAGTTATTGAGAGTGATGCCATATTTGGCAAGAAAATCGTTGATAACTTAAAAACACAGGGTTACAATGTCCAGCTTTTTAATGATGGTATTGAAGGATTAAAAGCTATTTCTGATTTTACGCCCAATCTAGTTTTAGTGAATATTATCTTACCAAGCATTGATGGTTACGCGATCCTCGCGAAGAAAAATGCTGATCAATCTTTGGCGAAAATTCCGTTGTTTCTGCTTTCCACACAAGGAATACCGATAGATATGGCCAAGATACCTCAAGGTTCGGTTACAGAATTTATTTTAGATCTTCATGCTGATGTCGCGGAAATATTAAATAAGGTTGATAAGCTTTTTGGATATTCTGCTGGCGGACAAGTTTCTGATTCTCAAGTCGTAAAGAAGAAAATACTTTGGGTTGAGGATGATAAGTTGATTGGCACGATCCTCAGCAAAAAGTTGATTGCTTCTGGTTTTGATCTAATTCACGCGAAAAATGGCGAAGAAGCCATGGCACAACTTGCCATTGTTGTCCCAGATGCGATTGTGCTTGATCTGATGATGCCTGGCATGAGTGGATTTGATATTCTCCAAAAAATTAGAGCCGATCAGCGCTTGAAGCAAATTTCCATAATGGTTCTTTCTAACATAAATAAGCAAAGTGACATTGAAAGGGCGAAATTACTTGGTGCCAAAAAGTTCTTGGTCAAGGCGGCGGTCTCGCTTGATGATATAGTATCTGAAGTTAAAAAGCTGTGTGAATGAAAATAGAGGTCCGACCCCCATTTCGGAAGACAGGATCAGACCTTAGCGCAGAATTACCTAAGGTTTTACATTCATTTTTCACATAACACTTGTATTAAGATTCAAGTGTTGCAATTGATTGTTGAACTCGGGGGAATTAACTTTGCGTTTTTGTCATTTTTGTGTTACCATCGCCCCACTTATGTCTGTGACGCGTAAAAAAACAAAATCCTCAAATTTAACTCCCAAAATCCATGAGTCAATTCGAGGTGAGGAAAAAATTATCGTTAAAGGCGCGCGTACGCACAATCTGAAGAACATAACTGTGGAAATGCCACGCAATACTTTGATCGCTATCACCGGCTTATCAGGTTCCGGTAAATCTTCTTTGGCTTTTGACACCATTTTTGCCGAAGGACAGCGTAGGTATGTTGAATCTCTTTCTGCCTACGCTCGCCAGTTTTTGCACAAAATGCAAAAACCCGATGTTGATGAGATCGTCGGTCTTTCACCGGCTATTTCCATAGACCAAAAATCTCGTTCCAATAATCCGCGTTCAACCGTGGCTACGATTACTGAAATATACGATTATTTGCGTATACTTTTCGCGCGCGTTGGCAAGCCGCATTGTCTGACCTGCGGTCGGATAATTCACCGCATCTCACAGGAAGAGATTTTGAATACTATTTTGAGTACTGTTACCACCCGCGCCACAAACGCCAAAAAAGTTTATGGGGTAAGTATTAGTGACGCAAAAATCCGGATCTACGCGCCAGTCGTGGTTGGACGCAAAGGCGAATATTATCAAATGCTTTATGATCTGCTCGGCAAGGGCTATGATCGTGTTCGGATTGACGGGACTATCAAACGTCTACGAGATCAGATAGTCCTGGAGAAAAATAAAAAACACGATATTGATATTTTAATTGATGAAATTTTTATTAGCGAATTCAATGATCCTAAACAGTTGGACAATGCTCGTGAGAGATTATCCGAATCCATTGAACGAGCGGTGCATGAAGCGGAAGGTTTGATTCGCATTGAATATCCGTGGGATTCTGTCATTTCCCCGGCCGCGGAAATCAAGGGTCAAACCATTAATTTGAAAGAAGACGATAAGACTATGGATTCCCGCTTTCGCGGGAACGACAACGGCGAAACCTTGATGTCCGTGAAATTCATGTGTCCTTATGACGGTTTTTCGTATCCTGAAATAGAACCGCGTTTGTTTTCATTTAATTCACCGTATGGTGCTTGCACCGCCTGTAATGGTCTCGGTACTGAAGGATTATTCGCTGAAACAATCTGTAAAGTTTGTAATGGTGTTCGTCTACGCGATGAAGCTTTGCATGTCAAGATTGACGGCAAAAATATCGTTGACACGACTTCATTATCTATTGAAAAGGCAATTTTATATTTTGAAAAAATAAAACTGACTGACGCGGAAAAAGAAATTTCCAAAATCGTACTCAAAGAGATTCAAGCACGGCTTTCATTCATGGTAAATGTCGGGATTGAGTATCTGACGCTTGATCGGCGCGCTAATACTCTTTCCGGCGGGGAAGCTCAACGCATCCGTCTAGCTTCTCAACTTGGCTCCGGCTTGGTCGGCGCGCTTTATGTCCTAGATGAGCCGACGATCGGTTTACATCAACGCGACAATGATCGTCTGATAGGGACTTTGATAAAACTTAGAGATATTGGCAATACCATAATAGTGGTTGAACACGATGAAGACACTATGTTTGCTTCAGATTACATTATTGATATTGGTCCTGGCGCCGGAGTACACGGTGGCAAAGTCGTAGTCTCTGGATATCTTGACGATCTGGTTTCCGCCAAGAAAAATCCTTCCGGTTCATTGACTCTCGCTTATCTGCGAGGCGAGAAAAAGATTGATTTACCTCAAAAAAGGCGAGAACCAAAGGGTAAAATCACAGTGCGAGGCGGTCAAGTCTTCAATATTAAGGATTTGAACATAGATTTACCACTGGGCTGTTTGAATGCGATTACTGGAGTTTCTGGATCGGGGAAATCTTCCTTTATGTATGAAATTCTTCATAAGAATTTATCGGCGCGATTGGAGATGAGACATCGAAGCGATAAACCGATAAATTGCAAAGAATTTAAAGGTTCGGAATATGTTGGCCGTGTTATCTTGATTGATCAATCACCAATCGGTCGAACACCAAGATCAAATCCGGCAACCTATACCGGGGCTTGGACGCATATTCGCGACTTGTTTGCTTCAGAGCCGGAGGCGCGAGCGCGCGGTTGGGGCGCGGGGAGGTTTTCTTTTAATCGTCCCGGCGGTCGTTGTGAGGCCTGCGAAGGTAATGGCGAGATTGCCGTGGAAATGCATTTTTTGCCGACGGTTTATGTAACTTGCGATGTCTGCAATGGCAAACGCTTTACCAAAGAAACCCTAGAAATTCATTATCGTAAAAAAAATATTCATCAGATTTTGGATTTGACTATTGAAGATGGCTTGGAATTTTTCAAAGATATTCCAGTTGTTGAAGATCGCTTGCAAAGCATGATGGATGTCGGCTTAGGATACGTGAAGCTCGGTCAATCAGCCACGACTCTTTCAGGCGGTGAGGCACAGCGCGTCAAGATTTCTTCTGAATTGTATAGAGCTCATCTTCAAAAAACGATTTATTTATTGGACGAGCCAACAGTTGGTCTGCATTATGAAGATGTTAAAAAATTGATTGATATTTTGCAAAAATTAGTTGAAAAGGGGAATACGGTTGTTGTCATTGAACACAATCTTGATTTGGTTAAAAATGCCGATTATGTTATTGACATTGGTCCTGATGGTGGCGAGCGTGGCGGAAAAATTGTCGCCAAAGGCACGCCAGAAGATGTTGCCCGAAGTGAGAAATCATATACTGGGAAGTATCTGAAAGTGGCATTGAAGAAATGAAGAAGACACTTTTTCGATTAAAATCAAAAGCGAAATTACCCAGTGTAAGACAATATTATTCCCATGAAACGTCAAGCGATTATAAAACTGAAAATTCCAGATACTCCTGGTGTCTATACATTTAGGGATTATAAAAAAAGACCGATATATATTGGTCGCGCGACTTCCATTAAAGATCGTGTTAAAAGCTATTTTTCTGATGATCTTATGAATACGCGCGGTCCGCGAATAGTTGATATGATCACTAAGGCTAAATCTTTAAATTGGCAAGTTACTGATTCCGTGCTTGAAGCGATTATTTTAGAAAGCAAATTGATCAAAAGGTATCAACCTATATGCAATGTTGACGAGCGTGACGACAAAAGTTCACAATATGTGGTGATAACTGATGAGCTCTGGCCAAGGGTTTTTCTGGAGCGTGTCCGAGATTTTGATTCGCTTCGCTCCAGTCTGGAAAATTCATCGCATCAGCGAGAGCGTCTCAAATATTCCGTCAAGAAATATTTTGGTCCATACCCGCATGGCGGACTGATCAAAGAAGTCCTAAAAATTCTGCGTAAACTTTTTCCGTTTAAGGATAAGAAGTCTTTTGATTCTCGTCACGAAGCGTTTTATCAAGCATTAGGGAGATCTCCCGATCAGGATGACAATAATGCTCTAAAAAAATATCTTATGACAATTAAGTATCTAATTCTTTTCTTTGAAGGTAAGAAACAAAAAATCAGAAAACAGGTTGAACGAGAGATGAATTTGCGGGCCAGAGAATTACGATTTGAAGAAGCACAGCAGAGTAAAAGGATGTTGTATGCGCTTGACCACATAAATGACATTGCTCTGATAAAAGAAGAGAGATTACGAGTTTCAAATCATTCCTCCGCTGTGTCTGCAAATTCGGAATTATTGCAAAGTAACGGATTTCGTATTGAGGCTTATGACATCGCTCATTTATCCGGTACTAATGTAGTTGGGGCTATGGTTGTTTCAATTGATGGAGAGTTTGTGCCATCAGAATATCGTAAGTTCAAAATTTCTCGGCAGAAAAATGATGATGTGGCGGGGCTCAAGGAAATTCTTACGCGCCGGTTGAATCATCCAGAGTGGGCATACCCGGATCTAATAGTTGTTGATGGCAATAAAGTCCAAGTTAGTTGTGCTGAAAATATTTTAAAGGTTCGTAGGATTGACATTCCCGTCGTGGCGGTTACGAAAGATCAAAGGCATAAAGCAATAGAATTGATTGGACATCCAACACTTATTTCTAAATATAAAAAGCAAATTATTACTTTAAATAGGAAAGCTCATAGGTTTGTTATATCGTTTCATAGATCAAGCAGGAACAAATCTTTTAAGAATTTTAAATAATCTTGATTATGAATAAGTGATAGATTTCAAATCTCCTTCTAGGTTGTACACACTTTACTTCATTTTTTCCCGCCTATTCTGCTATACTATAGTTATCATTTTAATAATCAAATCAAATGCAATTTCAAACAGGTATTTTAGATAGAACTCGCTTAGTCTCAAACCTCCTGATGTCAATACTGGCTAGTAAGTTGATTTAGTATGACCAGTCAAATCAGAGTTGGAGTACTTCGTGGCGGTCCTAGTAATGAATATGAAGTTTCGCTCAATTCTGGCGCGACTGTTTTGTCGGTCATCCGAAAACATTTTGACCACAAATATCAACCCCGAGACGTCTTTATTGATCGTCAGGGAATATGGCATATTGATGGATTGCAAGTATTACCAAAAGATCTCGGGACTAAAATTGATGTGGCTTTTAATGCTTTGCATGGAGCATATGGAGAAGACGGAAAAGTTCAAGCATTGCTTGAAGCTCACGGTATACCATTTACCGGTTCAGGGTCGCTTGGATCCGCGCTTGGCATGAATAAAATTTTAGCAAAAAAAATATTCGCTGATCATGGAATTAAAAGTCCCTTTTCAAAAGAGATTTTATCTGATGTTTTTAATAAAAATGATGAAGCTACCGCGCGTGAACTATTCAATACTTTTATTTTACCGGCAGTTGTTAAGCCAAGTTCCAGTGGCTCCTCGGTTGGTGTCTCGGTAGTTAAAAGTTTTGGCGAATTGATGCCTGCTTTGAATCTGGCGGCGAAACATGGTGAAGTAATAATGATTGAGGAATTTATTCCCGGAATTGAAGCTACTTGCGGGGTTGTTGAAGATTTTCGAGGATCTAAGTTATATGCTTTACCTCCAGTTGAGATTAGGCCACAAGGTGGATTTTTTGATTATGAAGCCAAATATCACAGCAAATCAGAAGAAATAGTCCCAGCTACTTTTTCCGAATCAATCAAAAAATCTTTGGAAGAATTGGCGGGGAAGATTCATAGAGCACTGGGTCTTAGACATTATTCACGATCAGATTTCATTATTCATCCGAGAAGGGGAGTCTATGTGCTGGAAGTTAACACTTTACCTGGATTAACTATAGAATCTCTGTTGCCAAAATCATTGAGAGCGGTTGGTAGTGATGTCCATGAATTAGTGGGACACTTGATTGATCTGGCGTTGAAAAAATAAAACTTTTGTCTCCAGTTTGTTGTGAGTCAATTTTTCGGCAAATTCGGAATTGTGGACCCGAGCGGACTTGAACCGCTTGCCTCCTCATTGCAAATGAGGCGCTCTACCAGATGAGCTACGGGCCCAGAAATAAAATTAGATTTTGATTTTCTAAGGAAATACTCCAATTATTTGTGATAATACATAAAACTGCTATAGACCTAAATTGTTATTAACAGTTAATCAACAGCATACACGAAGTGTGTGCATTCATCAATATGTGAAAATATGTTAAACTATATATTCACCCAAAGGTCGACTATTATTAGTCTTAATTTATTATAATAATATGGCCGATCAAAAAGTTTGTTCAGATTGTAAACATGAACACAAGGAAGCAGATGGCAAATGTTCATGCGGATGTCCAGTTTCCAAGTAGTCTGATTTGCGTGTCAACAAAAAATCACACATTTATGTGTGATTTTTTGTATCAAACGAAAATGAGATTACATTGATGATCCTGCCGCTGGAGCAGAAGAACTGTCGCAATGTTTACAATCTTTTCTGTGTCTGACGATTAAGTAGATTGCTGACAATCCAACTAAGATATAGACAATTTTCGCTATAACAGATCCGAGATACGCGACCACATCGCCAACTCCGATACCGATAAGGAGCCAGTTAAGACCGCCGATTACTAAAAGAATAAACGCGACGCTGTGTAATGTTTTCATTTTATTGCATTAAAATATTAATAATGACTTGTACGATTGTGCTTGTTACATTATAACAGGTAAAAGCTATATCTACATATATATAGTTATTCACAGTGCAAGGCGTGGATCTAAATGATAGTACTTTCAGTTTTTTGCTATAATTGTGCCATGGATTCAAGTATTCATTTGATAGTGCATAATGTTGCGGCGATTATTTCATCTGTAATGTTAATAGGTTTAGCTTTGTTTCTCGTTATCAATAATCCACGCTCGCGGAGTACTATAATTTTTTCGTTGATGTTAGTTGCCGTTTTGGTTTTCATAGTTTCTCATGTAATCGGTGTAAACATAGTAGACCCAAATTTATCACGTGTCGTTTTTATGTTTAATTTGAGCATATTTTTTATTGGAGTTTTTATTTTTCATTCAATTATCGCGACAATTGGAAAAGAGAAAGAACGGAAACTGATTCTGATTGCGATTTATGTAGCGAGTATTTTGATAACGGTCTTTTTTGTTTTTAATCCAGATCTATTTTTACTTCCTTCTATATCAAAAATGTATTTTCCAAATTACTACGTGCCAGGGGTGTTAAATTGGCTACGCCTGGTATTTCTATATGGTCTTATGGTTCCATATTCTTTACTTGAGCTATTTCTAGCTTATCGCCAATCACAAAATAATATCGAACGCCAACAACTTAAGTATTTTATCATCGCTATATTTGTCGGTTTTTCTTTTGGTTTTATTCCAAATTTTCTAGTATACAATATTCCAGTTGATCCTCTCTGGGGAATACTCCTTGTTTCATTATTTGTGATCCCAATTGTATACGGTTCAGTAAGATATAGACTTTTCAATATAAAAATCATAGCCACGCAAGCATTTTTCTATAGTCTTGCAATAGGAATTGTCGGAGGATTTATTTCTTTACTTAACTACTCAAACCAGTGGATTTCTGTGTTTTTCCCAAATTTTCCCATTTGGATAACCGCGCTTATATCAGCATTTTTTGCTGTTACCATTAGTGTTTTCGCATGGCGCAAACTTCGTGAAAGTGATCTCCTAAAATACGAGTTTGTCACCACAGTCACGCACAAATTCCGCACTCCGCTGACTCATATCAAATGGGCCTCGGAAAATCTATCCAAAAGCGCTCTATCAACCGATGATCAGACCCAAGTCAAATACATCCAATCAGCTGATGAAAAACTGGTTGAATTGACCAGATTGCTCATGAATATATCCGAGACTGAAAGCAGTGGCTATGAATACAAAATGGTTCGTAGTGACCTATCCGCTTTAGTCATTGAAGTAGAAAAAGGTATGCGTGAACAATACTTAATCAAAAATATGACAGTCACCGAAAAGATTGAGCCAGCGTTATATGCAGAATTTGACCAGTCTCGCATCAAATTTATTGTGCAGACATTTATAGAAAACGCCATTCGCTATACTAGAGAAGGAGGTACTATCCTTATCTCTCTCACTTCAAGAGGACATGATGTGGTATTTTCAGTCAAGGATACAGGTGTCGGCATCGCCAAAGACGAGCTGTCTCTGATTTTCTCCAAGTTCTATCGCAGTAAAGAAGCACGCCAAGTTGATACTGAAGGCATGGGTATCGGTCTATATGTCTCAAAAGAGATTATCTCAAGACACAACGGCAAGATCTGGGCGGAGTCGGATGGATCTGGTAAAGGTAGTACTTTCAGTTTTTTACTTCCCGTGATCAAATAAGTTTTTCTAAAATTGGTGGACCTACCGAGAATCGGACTCGGGTCTCGGCAATGCGAATGCCGCGTCGTACCACTAGACCATAGGTCCTTCATACTACACCTCAAACTGTCTGGTGGACCATAGCGGACTTGAACCGCTTACCTCACCCATGCCATGGGTGCGCTCTACCAGATGAGCTAATGGCCCGTGAAATTGAAATTATTCAAACAAAATCAGCATACATCAGAATAGAGAATTTCTCAATTTATTTTATTGCATAAAATCTTCTATTACTGTAGTATTTTCTGGTCATGAAATTCATTGGTTTTATTTTCTGGATTCTTTTGGCCATAATCATTTTACCATGCGTTTTTGTAGCAGGACATATTTATCCCTTGTGGACTGAATGGGGAGAAGAATTCTAATGTATAATACTATCAATGGAGACTAAACTTGCAAATTCCGATCGTATCGCGCTCCATCCAACCATATTTGTGATTTTTGGTATTACCGGTGATTTAGCTTCAAGTAAGCTGATTCCGGCTCTTTTGGCGCTCTATTCCAAAAGACTATTGCCGCCGAATTTTGCCATAGTTGGCTTTTCTCGCCGAGTATTCAGCAGGGAAGAATTTCGAGAATTTATTCGCGATAAAATGAATGTCCGCCTCGGACAATTCAGAGAAGAAGACATCAAACATTTTTTAGATCACATGATATATGAACAAGGGATGTTTGATGATCTCGGAGCTTATACGCGTCTGGCACTGAAATTAAAGAGCATAGATGATCGCTGGGGTCAATGTTCAAATAAATTGTTTCATCTTTCTGTCCCTCCAAATCTTTACGAAGGAATTTTAGCTAATATTTCCAATTCAAATTTATCCGCGCCTTGTGATGATGGCACGGGTTGGTCGCGTATTCTGATTGAAAAACCATTCGGCAGTGATATCAATACCGCGCATCATCTGGATAAGTTACTTGGTAAATTATTCAAGGAAGAACAAATATTCCGAATTGACCATTATTTAGCGAAAGAAGTTCTTCAAAACATTATTGCTTTTCGGTTTTCTAATTCAATGTTTGAGCCTTTATGGAATAGAAAATATATAGATAAGGTTCATATCAAGCTTTTTGAAAAAGAGACTATTGGTGAAAGAGGCGCCTTTTATGACTCAATCGGCGCATTTAGAGATGTTGGGCAAAACCATATATTGATGATGTTAGCCATCACCGCCATGGAGGCGCCGAAATCTTTTAGCGCGAATAACATTCGCAGCGAACGTGCCAGAATCTTGCGTAGACTTCGATCTTTTTCCAAGAGATCAATTAACAAAAGTGTTTTGCGCGGTCAGTATGTTGGTTACACCCAAGAACACGGTGTTTCACCAAAATCTCAGTCAGAAACTTATTTCAGAATTGAATCATACATAAATTCCGCGCGCTGGAGAGGGGTGCCATTTTATCTTGAGAGCGGTAAAGCTTTGGCTGAATCAAAAGCAGAAATTGATATATATTTTAAAGATACTAAAAATCCAAAAATAGAAATTAAAGATTCAGCGCGAAAGATATATAAAAATTCACAGAACATTTTGACATTTAGGATCCAGCCCGATGAAGGAATAAGGATAAGATTTTTCGTCAAAAAACCTGGACATGAATTTAAGACAGAATCTAAAACCCTGAAATTTAAGTATGCTGACGCTTCTTCGTTTCATAATATACCGAATGATTATGAGCGTTTGATTCATGATGCCTTCGTCGGCGATCAAACACTGTTTGCTTCAACCGATGAGATTATGGCTTCTTGGAAATTTATCATGTCCATCTTAGACAATATAAAAAAAGTTCCATTGAAACTTTATGAGAGGGGAGCATCAGAAGTTTAGTTGATTTCAATCAAGAAACAAAATAAGGTTGTAATTTTTCAAGCCGAGGACTGTTTGAGCGACTAGAAATTACTTGGTAAAAGGCGAATGGCGTTGGAATCACCAAAGCTTTGCTTTGTGTGATTCCTGAGCCGTTTACCTAGTAATTTCAGGAGCGAGTTCCGCAGGCTTGAAAAATTACAACCTTATTTTGTTTCTTGATAGTCGTTATCCACCCCTCAAACCCTTGCCTGTAACAAGGGTTTTATGTTATCCACAGTTTCATTTGCGTGCCTAAAATAGTAAAGTGGTATATAATATCCATCAAGTGGGAAGAAGTGGTAAATAATTTACTTATTAATACCTCTTAAATTTTCCCAGAATTTACAAAAATGTTAATCGGGGAATACAGACACACTATCGACGACAAAAACCGCCTTTCTCTCCCATCAAAATTCCGAAAGGAAATGGGTACAAAGGTGGTAGTTACGCCCGGACTTGATTCCTGTCTTTTCATCTTCACGATGAACGAGTGGGAAAAGATTTCAGGACGTTTGTCGGTGTCGGGTTCCTCATTGTTGACTGCGGACAATCGCGGCTTCAATCGATATCTCCTTGGTCGGGCGGTTGAAGTTGAGATTGACGCGGTTGGTCGCATGCTCATTCCAGAACATTTGCGACTGCGCGCCAAACTCGAGATCAAGGTCACATTTGTTGGCGTTAAGGATCGTGTTGAGTTGTGGAACGAAGCATCATGGGATGCATATGTCCATGATGTGGAACTCAAGGCCGATTCGTTGGCCGAGAAATTAGGTAAAGAAAGTACGAATTAAGATGGAAAGTGTACATCAAGCGGTTCTTTTACAGGAAGTAATAGAAGGATTCGCTTTGGTTAAAGAAAAAACTTTAATCGGGGATAGTCAGAAATTTTCCAGATCAATCCTGCCGATATATTTTGACGGCACACTTGGCGGGGCGGGACATGCGTTGGCGATTGCAAAAATACTTGAAGGAAAACTTACTTTAATTGGTCTTGATCGAGATCCGCAAACAATTGAGCGAGCCAAAAATACTTTGAACGGAAAAGCTGAACGAATTATTTTGGAAAATGAAGACTATCGCAATCTAGATTTAGTACTTTCAAAATATGAAATTTCCGGTGTTGACATGATTCTCCTTGACCTTGGAATTTCTTCAGACGAATTGGAAAATTCTGGCAGAGGGTTTTCATTTCAAAAAGACGAACCGCTACTGATGACTATGGGGGATCCGAAATCATATCCATTTACCGCTAGAGATATTGTGAACGGTTGGGCGGAAGAAGATATTGCCAATGTAATATTCGGTTATGGAGAAGAAAGATTTGCGCGCAGAATCGCCAGAGCCATCATTAATTACCGCGACAAGAAAAAAATTGAATCATCAAACGAGTTAGCGGAAATCGTTAAATCGGCAATTCCATCATTTTATGGAAGAGGGAAAATTCACCCCGCCACGAAAACATTTCAAGCGATTCGCATTACCGTCAATGATGAACTCAATGCTTTAAAACAAGGGCTGACCAAAGGATATGAAAAATTGAATTCAGGTGGACGAATGGTGATCATTTCATTTCATAGTTTAGAAGATCGGATTGTTAAGGATTTTTATAAGAAACAAGCATTTTTAGGAGCAAAAATTATCACCAAAAAGCCAATTGTAGCGGGAGATCAAGAAAGAGCGGAAAATCCTCGTTCAAGAAGCGCGAAATTGAGAATAATAGAAAAAATATGAGAAAAACAATAACACGCACATATAACATAGCTCACGAATATCAACGACAGATTACCCTTACTGTTATTGCTTTTTGCGTAGTTTTAGCCCTAGGTTACGCGGTAAATCTGTATTATGTCATTTCTAAGACCGTGGCTCTACAGAGGATTAATGCGGAGACCACGACTCTAAGCGCTGAAATTCAAGGCCTTGATGCCAAATATTTGAGCATTTCTGGGACGATTACTCCGGATATTTTCCGTAAATATGATCTAAATAAGGGACAAGTGAGCGCGTTTATATCTCGTACGACCTTGTTGGGACGCGCTGACCTGACTGGACATGAACTCTAAACAGAGATTTCGCGCTCGTCTTATTTTAGCCTGCATAATTTTGATCGCGGGAAGTTTAGTTTTAGCGCTCTATTCCATTCAAATCATAGATGGGAAATCTTATGTCGCCAAAGCGGATAGACAGTATATAAAATCAGCAAATTCAGTTTTTGATCGAGGGTCAATATTTTTTAGCACCAAAGACGGAACATATCCGGCGGCAGCCACTTTGACTTCTGAATATTTGATATACATGAATCCTAAATTAATCAAGGATCCTGTCGGGACTTACCAAGCACTTTCTCAATATATTAAGCTTGATCAAGAACAGTTTATGAGAAAAGCCGCTTTAGTAAATGATCCCTATGAAGAGTTGGCTCGTAAAGTTGGAGAATCAATTGTTCAATCAATTTCTGCTTTATCTTTGCGAGGTATCGGTATCTTGAAAGAAAGTAAACGCTCATATCCAGGCAATCAGTTGGCGGCGCACGCTTTGGGTATTATTGGTGAAAACAATGGTTTGGTTGAGGGGCGTTATGGACTTGAAAGAACTTATGAAGATGTTTTGGCGCGAACAGGGGTCGGTGGGAGCGCCAACATTTTTGCCCAACTATTTTCAAGTATTGGTGGTTCAGTGAGTGGTGGAAAATCTGGGGGACGGGGAGATATAGTAACGACTATTGAACCCACTGCTCAAGGATATTTGGAAAATGTTTTGGCAAAGACAAGTACTGAATGGAAGCCGGACGAGATTGGCGGAATTATCATGGATCCGCAAACCGGAAATATCGTGGCAATGGCGGCTTTACCGAGTTTTGATCCAAACGATACTTCAAAAGTTAAAGATCCGGCGGTGTTTTCTAATTCGCTTGTAGAGAATGCCTATGAGATGGGTTCAATTATGAAACCGCTCACTATTGCCGCCGGTTTTGATAGTCAAGCAATTACTTCTTCATTCACATATGATGATACTGGCACTATAACTTTGAGTGGTAAGAAAATTTCCAACTTTGACGGTAAAGCTAGGGGAGTAATACCGGTTCAGGAAATATTGAGTCAGTCACTCAATGTCGGAGTCGCGACAGTCGCCTTGAAGGTGGGAAAAGATGATTTTTCTAAGTATTTTTTGTCATTTGGTTTAGGAAGTAAGACTGGCATTGATCAGCCAAATGAGACCAGTGGATTGGCCAGTAATTTGAAGACTGGACGTGACATTGAAATCGCTACAATGGCATACGGACAGGGTATTGCCGTTTCGCCAATGGCCATGACTCGGGCGCTTTCCATTCTTGCCAATAATGGCAAGCTCGTTACTCCACACATTGTCCAAGAAATTGATTATCTTGACGGTACAAAAAAGAAAATTAATCCAGATTTAGGAACTTCCGTCTTAGAAAAACAAACGGTTGAGGATGTTACTGGAATGTTAGTCAAAGTAGTTGATACGGCACTTCGTAAAGGCGCGCTTAAAATGGAGCATTATAGTATTGCCGCTAAGACTGGTACTGCCCAAATTCCCGATCCAGTGACCAAGGGTTATTATCCCGATCGTTACTTGCACTCATTCTTTGGGTATTTTCCAGCTTACAACCCAAAGTTTATTATTTTCTTATACCAAAAATATCCCAAGGGCGCGCGGTATGCTTCGGAGACTTTAGTGAATCCGTTTAATGACTTGACGAAGTTTTTGATAGATTATTATAATGTTCCGCCGGATCGATGAATGAGTAACACAAATCCACAAAAGTGTGTACATGCTTTTTTGTGGATTCGTGTTATGTATTTGTGTTATTCTTGAATCGTTGTCTATAAATGCCATGAACCTACTTAAAAAAATTCTTGTCTTAATCTTAACTCTTGAATCTCGCCTGATCATTGCCAAATACAAGCCTTTTATCGTCGCGATTACTGGCAGTGTCGGTAAAACTTCCACCAAAGACGCTATTTATGACGTCTTAAAAAAGCAAAGCAAATATGTTCGCAAAAGTGAAAAGAGCTTGAATAGTGAAATCGGTTTACCGTTGACTATTATCGGCGTGCCAAATGCTTGGCGCGATTTAGGCGGTTGGTCCCGAAATATTATGGAGGGGCTCCGACTCATTTTTGCTAAAAAAGAATATCCTGATTGTTTGATTTTGGAGATCGGCGCTGATCATCCCGGCGATATTATTAAAGTCGGAAAATGGTTGCATCCGGATATTTCAGTGATCACGCAAATTAGCACTACTCCAGTGCATGTTGAATTCTTTTCATCCCCAGAAGAGGTTTTTGAAGAAAAAGCGGCACTAGCTGAAGCAATTAAACCTAGCGGGACTTTAGTTCTATTTGCGGATAATGAAAAAGTTTTGTCATTAGCGGGGCGAATTAAAAATAAAGACGTGAAAGTGATTTCTTTTGGTACGGTGCCATCCGCGCAAGTTAGAGGTTCGGAGGATCGGATCATTTACATGACACAACAAGGACTTGAAGGTCATGTTGAGATTCCAAGTCCAAATATTTCTACGATTGAAATACTGGCTTCAACCGAGACATTGGCAGATAAATTAGTAAATGATTCAGGCGCTGAAGTTTCAAATGTTAGACAGACTTCGCAAGTAAAAAACCCGATAGGTATTTCTTTTAAGCTTGACATGGACGGCAACAGCGTTCCAATATCAGTAAATGGCGTACTCGGCAAAACATATTTATATCCTCTTTTAGCGGCGGCCGCTGTCGGTAAAGTCCGAAATATTCCAATATCTTCAATTGTAGATAGTTTAAATAATTATCAAGCTCCAAAAGGCAGAATGAGCGTCATACTTGGCCTGAATGGTTCTACTTTGATAGATGACAGTTACAATTCTTCGCCGGACGCCGTTTCATCAGCCTTGCAAACTTTGAGAGAACTTGACTGTACCGGTTCTAAAATCGTGGTACTTGGTGACATGATGGAACTTGGCCAATATTCTTCTGATGAGCATCGTAAAATTGGCAGGGAAGTCGTGGGTATCGCGAATACTTTAGTGACAGTTGGTCAGCGCTCGCGTGTGACTGCCGATGAGGCGATCAAAAGTGGTTTGTCGATTGATTCGGTACGCTCATTTGAATTATCCAGTGAAGCTGGTGAATATTTGAAGTTAATCGTTAGACAAGGTGACATTGTGCTCATAAAAGGATCACAGTCAGTCCGAATGGAAAAGACAGTAAAGATTCTTTTGCGTGAGTCGGAGAAATCAGGAGAACTATTAGTCAGGCAAGAAAAAGAATGGCTTGATAAAAAGTAAAAATCGTGTTATTTTGTTTTTGTAATTCTGATTTTAGTTTTCGCATTATCGCGAAACGCGCGGCCCTATCGTCTAATGGTTAGGACACGGCCTTCTCAAGGCTGGAATCCGGGTTCGAGTCCCGGTAGGGTCACAAAAATTTGAATGATCAATGCGAATTATATAATCAGTTCACATTTGAGTGTACCTTTACTTTTTTATATGTATGTGTTATCATGCATCTGTAAGCAATCTTGACAACTAAACTGAAAGAAAGAAACAAACTATGTTAGTAAAAACATTCACGGAAACAGGTTTCAAACCGTTTCCTTCTCCTCATATCAGTGATGATGCATATGCCCAATGTCTGCAATCTGCGGCTATCGGTGCCGCTGATGTTATTCCGATTGATCGGAAAAATCGGACAATATATTTGGCCTGGCGTAGACGCAAACCAGCTCAAGGATGGTGGTTCTTTGGTGGACGCGTGAAGGCTTCTGAAACTAATGCCAGTGCCGCAATACGTTGTTTTGCAAGAGAAACAAAAGTCTCACTAGGACTCGATCGCATCACTCACATCGCGGTTCTGGACTATCTTTGGAAAGACCGTGCGCAAGAGCCCTGTGATATGGGCTGTCACACAATCGGTCATACATTTGTAGTCGAGCTTTCTTCTGATGAACTGGTGGTTTTGAGGCATGAGCTTGAACCCGGAGAGTACGATTACGAGAAGGGTATTCGGGCTTTCAATCGCGAAGAACTTGTTTTTGAGAATGTATTGCCACCAGTTATTGAATTGTACGACGAAATCTTCAAACAGCAGTAGCTCAACATTTGCTGTTTCGCATACACCTTCACAAGGTTCACCGTTTTGCGGTGAACCTTTTTTATTATATTCAAAGAAGCTTTGAATCTATACAGAATCTGTAAGATTTGGTTTTCCAAAACATCACAAAGTATATTATAATTATCTCAACTGAAATAAGATCCTATTTCATTTTTTGTTAGAAATTTGTATAATCAAAAAATTAACTATGTTTCAAAAATTCATTCCAACAATAATATTTATCATTGTTGCGCTGATTTTTTCTGTGGTGATAACTATTATTTTTAGCGTTGGTCCAAACATCGTGATTGTGCCTAGTAATTCAACCAATTCAGTTATCCTAAATACGACCAACCCAAATCCAACGCCGACAACTATCACTACGCCAAAACTCACACCCACTTCTGCGCCTAAACCTAAACCCAAACCCGCCCCAACACCGGTTTCAGCTACCGACTCCTATACGCTCTCTCAAATAGCTCAACACGGCGATTCTAAAAGTTGTTGGACGACTGTGAATGGCGGGGTATACGACATAACTGCGTGGATTGATCAACATCCTGGAGGAGCGCAAGCAATATTGGGGATGTGTGGAATTGACGCAAGTTCTGCTTACAATGATCAACATGATGGTCAGCGTCGTCCAACTGACGAACTCGCGAGTTTTAAAATAGGTACGCTAAGATAACCAATCATTATGCCCACAAAAATCACTTCAAAAGAAATTGCCCCAATAATTTTGCGCATAGCCATGTCATTAGTTTTTTTGTGGTTTGGTTCACAACAACTAATTCATCCTTCAAATTGGTTGAGCTTTGTGCCTGATTCAGTCGTGTCATTTTCACATCTTAGTGCCACCATTTTAGTTCATTTCAATGGAGCATTTGAGATAGTTTTCGGTTTGGCGTTGTTATTTGGATTTTTCACGAGAACATCGGCACTTTTATTAGGTCTTCATTTATTCAATATAACTTTAAGTTTAGGGCTTAGCGCCATCGCTGTCCGTGATTTTGGCCTATCTATGGCCACTTTAGCTATCGTATTTTATGGAATGGACAGGTTTTGTCTGGATTATCGCATGAGTTGAAAGGCCAGTGAACTTATTCATCAAGTAGCTATTTTTCAGAAGTGTGCTACAATTGCCCCACGAGAGAGCAAGTCGAGTTTTTTCGCAATAATAGTTTAAAATCAAAAAAGAAAATGCAGGGTAAAATAAAGACTCTCACCGAAAAAGGATTTGGTTTCATTGCTCGCGAAGGCGAGGCAAAGGATCTCTTCTTTCACTCAAACGATTTGAGCGGTGTTTCTTTCAATGAACTTCAGGTTGGCGATATGGTCAGCTTTGAAATAGTCGAAGGACCAAAGGGGCCAAGTGCCAAGAATGTCGCCAAGATATAAATCTTCGCTTCAAAAGAAAACCGCTCTAAGAGAAATCTCGGAGCGGTTTTCTTTTAAAATCAAGGTCGGACCTTGGGTGATTTGGAGCTAAGGTCCGACCTTGATTTTACGAACTTCCTCCATATTTGTTATACTATCTTCATGATTCCAGACAAGTTTCTCAAGCCCTACGATCCTACCAGCACGGAAGACAGGATTTATGCCCTCTGGGAAAAGAGTGGCTTTTTCAATCCCGATAAATTGCCCGAGCGTAATAAAAAAGGCGAACCATTTTCCATAGTTTTGCCACCACCGAATGTCACTGGAGTTTTACATATGGGCTCGGCATTGATGCTTGCCATTGAGGATATTATGGTTCGCTACGCGCGAATGAAAGGGAAACAGACGCTTTGGATTCCTGGGACTGATCATGCCGCTATTGCCACTCAAGCGGTTGTGGAAAAAGACATTCAAAGAAAAGAAGACAAATCTCGTCATGATCTCGGCAGGGAAGAAATGCTCCGACGTATTGGTACGCATGTTCAAACTACCCATGACATTATTGTAAGTCAGATGCGTAAGATGGGCGCTTCAATTGATTGGTCTCGGGAAGCTTTCACTCTTGACGATAAGCGCAATCTGGCCGTTCGCACGGCTTTCAAAAAAATGTATGATGATGGTTTGATATACCGTGGTTATCGCGTAGTCAATTGGGATCCAAAAGGTCAGACTACTATTTCTGATGATGAAATAGTGTACGAAACAAGAAAGACGAAACTTTACACCTTCAGGTACTCAAAAGATATACCTATTTCTATCTCCACGACGCGTCCGGAGACCAAATTGGGTGATACTGCTATCGCCGTAAATCCTGACGATCCGCGCTACAAAAAATATATCGGCGAGGAGTTTGACGCGGTCTTTGCTGGTGAACCGATTCACCTCAAAGTCATTGCCGATGCTTCAGTAGAATTAGAATTCGGCACCGGCGCTCTCGGTGTAACTCCCGCTCATTCAATTGCTGATTGGGAAATGGCCCAAAGGCACAGTTTACCACTGAAACAAGTTATTAATGAATACGCAAAAATGACTGTTGGATTGGATGGCATAAAAGATAAAAAGACAACCGAAGCGCGCGAAGCCGTGGTTGACTGGCTCAAAAAAGAAGGTTTATTGGAGAAAGAAGAAGATATTGAACATAATATAAGTTTAGCGGAAAGAACGGGTGGAATCGTGGAACCATTGCCAAAATTGCAGTGGTTTGTGGCGGTTAATAGAGAATTCAAAAGAGAAGGGGTGACTTTCACATTAAAACAATTAATGACGCGTGTCGTTGAAACGGATCAAGTCCAATTCATTCCCGATCGTTTCAGAGATGTTTATCATCATTGGATCGGAAGTCTTCGTGATTGGTGTATTTCAAGGCAGATTTGGTATGGGCACAGGATTCCAGTTTGGTACAAAAATCAGGAGATCTATGTCGGAGTTGAAGCGCCAAAAGGAAATGATTGGATCCAAGATGAAGACACTCTTGATACATGGTTTTCATCTGGTCTTTGGACTTTCTCAACTCTTGGTTGGCCAGACGAAAAAGAATTTAACATCAATCGCAAGTATCACCCAACCACTATTTTAGAAACTGGTTCTGATATTATCTTTTTTTGGGTAGCGCGCATGATTCTGATGAGTACTTATTTATTAGACGAAGTCCCGTTCAAGACGGTATATCTTCATGGTCTAGTTCGTGATGGTAAAGGTAGGAAAATAAGTAAGTCGCTCGGTAATAACATAGACCCTCTTGAAATGATCATTAAATATGGAGCTGACGCGGTGCGCATGGCACTTATTGTAGCCGTCGGTCCTGGTAATGACAGTAAGGTTGATGAGCAGAAGATTAAGGCATATAAATTATTTAGTAACAAAATTTGGAATATTGCCAGATTTATTTTGAGTGCAACCGAGAATGTCAAATATTCAGCTGAATTTTCAGAGTGGAGCGATACTGATAAGAAACACATTGAGGTCTTGAATGATTTGATTAAAGAGATTACTTCCGAAATGGATGAATACAAGTTTTATTTAGTTGGCGAAAAGCTTTATCACTATGTCTGGCATGAATTTGCCGATAAAATCATTGAGGAAAGTAAGTCAATAATTGACGGCACTGACGAAAAAGTCAAAAATTCCCGTATTCAATTTTTGTTTTACGCTTTACGCGCGATCCTTAGACTACTTCATCCATTTATGCCATTTGTGACAGAGGAGATTTGGCGGGAAGTGGGGAAGAGTAAATCATTATTGATGGTAGAGGAGTGGCCGAGATATTAATGTGAAGGTCAGGCCTTCACTTAAGCTATCCACAGTCTAACTATGCTTAACTTATATAATTATGTTGTATAATTAGACCATATGGAAAGCTATCTAAAAGAGAATCCTCATCACAGAGCGCCATTTATTATAATTTTAATATGTATTGTCACTGTTTCGTTAGTTTACACAATTGCGGTTATTTGGGGACCGAGTGATCGATTATCAACATCAACAAAATTAACATCTGAAAATAGTATTGAAGTTCAAATGGCAGAAAAATTACGCAATTCACAACCTGCTTCAGCGGCAGATCTGAATAGTATGCGCGCAGAGTTATCAAATGCAAAACCAGCTACTTCTGCGGATTTGAAGAAAATGGCTGATCAATTGAAACAAGTTGAAACGAATATTTAGATTATTTACAAAATTATTTTATTAATATTATATTTATATTATGAAAAAAACATCTCTTATCACTAGAATAGCTGCTATCACAGGCCTAATGCTTGGAGCATTTGCTTTAGCAGTTACCGCGGGAACATGGACCGCTCCAACATGTTCTCCTCCAGATTGTAATGTGGACGCGCCGATAAATGTTGGAGTTAGTGCGCAGACAAAACTTGGGGCACTTGGACTTGCACCTGGGAATCTTATTATTTGGGATGGAAGTACCAATGTTCCTGCTGGATCAGTATTGGTTGCAGATGGTACTGGACATGGTGGAGCTATTTGGGGAAGTGCAGGTGCCGGTGGAAGTGGGAACGGAATACCAAATAACATTGTTGTGATCAATTCAAATCAAAATTGGACAGTACCGGCTGGTGTGACTAAAGTGAGAATTCGTGCCTGGGGTGGCGGCGGCGGCGGATTTTGTGGCGGTGGAGGTAATACCGGAGCAGCGGGTGGAGACAGTGGATATGCGGAGAAACTTTTATCTGTACAGGTAGGTGATGTTATAAATTTTACGATTGGCGACGGAGGTAGTGCAGGAATTAGAACATCTAGTGACTGTGGGGCTGGGCATCCTGCTCCAGGTCCTGGTTATAACACTACTGCTACATATAATAGTGTTGTTATCATTAATGCAGGGGGAGGTCTTCCGGCTCTTAGTGGTAGTGGTGGACCGAGAGGTCGTGGCACGAGTACTGTCGGCGATGTTTTAACATATGGAACTGGAGGTTTGGGTGGATTAAATGATTTTAATGGTAATCCTGGTTCAAAGGGTGCTATCGTTATTGAATATTAATATTTTCTATCAAAACTGATGAAAATTAAAACTTTATTTATCGTATTGTTTTTTCTCCTAAGTTTCGTTTTTGTAGTTCACGCGGCTGGCAATCTTTATAGCATAAGCGGTTGGGCGTGGTCATCAAATATTGGCTGGATAAGCGCAAAAGCGTCGCAACCTGAATCTGGCGGTGGAAGTTATGGATTATTGTTGGCAACAAAAACAAATGGTACTATTGGCACATTTATTGGGTATACTTGGTCATCAAATATTGGTTGGATCAGTTTCAATACAGGAATAGATGATTGTCCGACTACTGATTCTTGGGATTCTGCGAACGCTATCAATGGTTGTATCCCATCTGTTGATCTAATTAGCGGTAAAGTTACCGGCTGGGTCCAAGCCATGTCTGGCGCTGGAAGGACAGATGGCTGGGATGGTTGGATTCAGCTTGCTGGGACCAATCATACTTCTCCAAATCTTGCGGGTACTGGAGGGATTACTTATGACAAAGTCGCTGGAAAATTCAAAGGATATGCTTGGGGAGATACAAATGTCGGGTGGATTAATTTTGATTCTGGTGTAGTCGGAGTAACACCCGTCACTTGTAATGGATGTCCCGGCACGACACCAAACCCAACCGTTGACATCTCCGCCAATCCAACCTCGGTTACATCTGGTGGAAGCTCAAATATCTCATGGACTTCAACTAATGCTACCGCTTGTGACGTTACCAGAGCGGGATCTCCTTGGAGGACTGGTACATCGGGTACCAATGTCTCTTCTGGAGCACTTACAGCTAATACTACATTTATTGCTACTTGTACCGGAGCAATTGGAACGACCCCTGCCAGTGACACTGTGACTGTCAATTCTGTAGCTAGTCTCTCCCTCTTTATTGGTCGTGCTTCTGATACACCCGCAAATGTAAATAAACCAACTTTGCCGATTACCCAAGGCGATGGTTTCAAACTAAAGTGGACAAATGGATCTGCTACGCCAAGTGATTGTCTTGCAACTGTTAATAATTCGGCGTCTTTCACGGGATTTAATAATGTCGCTATACAAACAGATGACATCATTACAGTACAAGGTTCAGAGACAAGCGCCTTATCAGGAACATATACTCTTACGATAAGTTGTCTAGATACCAATCCACTTAATGCTTCCGTTACCCTACAAGTCGGTAGTTCCGTGGAAGTTCCATTTTAAAGATTTTTCTTGGCGTTTTCTAAAGACTCCTGTTCTTCTCCTGATAATTCATATTCAGAACAGTATTTTTTTACTGGCTTGGAGAAGACATTGACATGATCTCGTGAATAAATACTAGAAATAATCACGCCGTCACCTTCTTCATTGAGTAGGGTAGTGGCAAAGCTTTGGTTACCTCCTCCGCCCGTGCCTTTGAATGGATTGAAACGAATCGTGTGGATTGATTGAACACTTTTACGAAGTCGCTTCTCTACTTCGGTTAAATAAATCTCAAGATCGTTTCTGAATTTTTCTAACTCTTTCAGACTGCCTGACATATGAGTTAATGAGTCGGCGATATTTTTTGCTTCAATATGCACTAAAAATCTGCGCATTTTGAAATACATTGATATTATTAAGATCAACAAAATTATTGTCGCGATCGCGAGTAGGATTAGACCGATTAAAAGTGGATCAAAATTATTGAAAGATGTCATTCGATTATTATACTCTATCTTGCAATATTTACGCCAATGGTATAAATTAAGTGAAGGTATGAATGAGATCCTTGTCGGTGTTGTAAGCATGCTTCTTTTTTTAGGAGCCGTGTACGCACTCTGGGTTTACTTCAGAGATGAGTCCGTTTCCATTTTCTGGTCAGAACCTACGTCGTTTGTAATTCAAATGACGCAGTCTTTACTCCAGGAAAACAAGCATGTGGCTAAGGTCCACATTCGGAAACAATGGTGTAGTCTATAAAACTAGACAGGGTCACTGCCCGCCTGTGCAGTGACTCCTTTTTCTTGGTTTATTATGACTATTTATGATAGATTCATGCTATATGTTCAGACGAAGAATATACCTAGATTATGCTTCATTGACTCCAATTGATCCTCAAGTCATTCGTGAGGTTAATAAGTATTCATCCATAACATACACCAATCCATCCTCTTTATATTTTGAGGGTGTTTCTGCTAAAAAAGCTTTAATTCAAGGCCGAAAAATTGTCGCTGATTTTATCAATGCTCATTCAGATGAGATTGTCTTTACTAGCGGCGGGACAGAAGCCAATAATTTAGCCTTGAATGGAGTAATTCAATCAGCGCGCGCTAATGGTATAGAAAAACCTCATATTATTATTTCTTCCATTGAACATTCTTCTATTATTGAGACAGTTAATATATTGGAAAAACAAGGCTGTGAAGTTACGAGGTTGTCCGTAAATCATTCCGGAATTGTTTCTTTGGATGAATTGAGAAAATCTATTAAAGCGAATACGGTCTTAGTTTCCATAATGACGGTTAATAATGAAGTTGGAACGATTCAGCCGATTCGAGAGATTGCGAAAATTGTTAGACGAGCAAGATTGAAGTCAGACGAGCCCGCAGGTGGCGACAGTTCTCCCGACTTGAGCGAAGCGAAACGAAGGGAGAATCCTGTCGCGCCGAGAGGGCGAATGAATAATGTTTATCCGCTTTTTCACACTGATTCCGCGCAAGCGGCAATTTATCAAGATTTGAATGTAGAAAAACTTGGCGTTGACTTACTTACTCTTGATGGGAGCAAAGCATATGGTCCGCGTGGTATTGGATGTTTATATATAAGGAGAAATACACCAATTAATCCGATTATCTATGGCGGAGGTCAAGAATTCGGCATGAGGTCTGGCACAGAAAATCTTCCCGCGATTATGGGATTCGCGAAGGCGCTTCAAATCGCAAAGATTCAGGTTTTAAGATTCAGAATTCAAGAATTGAAAGATATGATGATATCTGGGTTAAAAGCAATTTATCCGAATATTGTTGTTAATGGCGGTGGGGAAGTCTCGCCACATGTTCTCAATGTTTCTATTCCCGGTATTGATAATGAATTTTTTGTTCTACAATTAGACGCCAAGGGGGTTGCTTGCTCAACTAAAAGTTCTTGTCTGCGCGATGAAGATGAGTCGTATGTCTTAAAGGCGATGGGTATAGACAGTAAAATTTCCGTTAGATTTTCATTTGGCAAGTGGACAAAAAAGAGGGAAATTGGGAGGGCATTAAAAGTTATTAAAAACCTTGCAATTCACTAATTCCTCTGCTATTATACTTTCTCATGTTGATGATTAGATTACAGCGTACGGGCCGAAAACACGAACCAACATTTCGTGTTGTTTTGACTGATTCCAAAAATGGTCCCAAAAGCGGCAAATATCTTAAAAATTTGGGCTGGTACGATACACGCATTAAGAACAAGATTGAGCAGATTGACACTGAAGCCATCAAAAATTGGATATCCAAAGGAGCTAAACTTTCTCTAACGCTCCATAACTATCTGGTAGGGCAAAAAATAATTGAAGGTAAGAAACTAAACGCGTTACCAAGACATACTCCGATCAAGAAAGTTGAGGAAGTAAAGAAGGAAGAAGCAAAATCTGTTGAAGCCCCTGTCCCAACTCCAGTAAAGGATGCCACTCCAATTGGATCAGCTCCTGCGACAGTTTAATAATTTAAGTATATGTTAAATTGAATCCTAAGTGCTTTGCACCTTAATTTGTATTTGTTATACTATTTCCAGTACAGCAGTCATCTGTACGATTAAGAATTAATTTTACGATTATGCAGAAAGATCAAGAATTTTTGGAGTATGTCATCAAGGCATTAGTAGACGCTCCAGAGCAAGTTAAAGTTACTCGCACCGTAGATGAGATGGGAGTCCTTCTCACTCTTGAAGTCGGCGCGGTAGATATGGGAAAGATTATTGGTCGTCAAGGAAATACAGCCAAAGCGATTCGGACATTGCTTCGAGTCGTTGGTATGAAGAATAATAGTCGCGTCAATTTAAAGATCAATGAACCAGTTGGCGGTCTCAAATCTCCGGAGCGCATGGCTAGTGGAACAGTCACTCCTCCGGTAACGCCAAATTCTAAAACAGTTGACGAGGCGATGGCGGATTTGAAATTGGGATAAATCAATAAATATAGCCAAAATCAAAAAATCGTGGTAAAGTCAACTTATCACGATTTTTTGATTATATGATCACATTTCATCTTATAACTCTTTTTCCCGAAAGCACCGAGTCATATCTCAATGCCTCTATTTTGAAACGGGCTCAAGAAAGGGGACTGATTAAAATAAAGTATTACAACCCACGTGATTTCACTGTTTCATCAAAAAGAGGAAAGAAACAGACATATTCCGATAGAAGAGTGGATAACAAGCCATACGGTGGTGGACCAGGGATGGTTATTGAAGCGATGCCAGTGATAAAGGCAATTGAATTGGCGATGAAAAAAATCCAAAATCCAAAATCTGAAATTCGACTCAAATCAAAAAATATAAATAAGAAATCCAGAAAAACCACCACGATAGTTTTTTTTAGTCCATCTGGAAAACAATTTACTAATAAACTCGCAGACGTATATAAAAAATACCCGGATATTATTTTTGTTTGTGGTCGTTATGAAGGAATTGACGCTAGAGTCAAGAAAGCATTTCCAATGGTGGATATATCAATTGGTCCATATGTTTTGACTGGCGGGGAATTACCTGCAATGATTATGGTAGATGCTATTACTCGCAGGATTCCGGGTGTCCTTGGTGATCAACTTTCTGTTGAGGAAAAACGAATCGCAAGTTCAGATGTTTATACTAGGCCAGGAGTGATTGAATATAAAAATAAAAAATTAAATGTACCGAAAGTACTATTAAGCGGTCATCATGCCAAGATGAACCAGTGGAAAGCGTCAAAGAATAATAAGAAAAAATTGATCACATTGATTTCGGAGTGAAATTAAAGTTACATATTAATTACGACACGATTATTTATATTTGTGAGCTTGCAAAAAATTATCATATACGATTAAGATCTTTTCCTAATTGTATTTTTATCCACAGCTTCAAATGCTTGACAATTTTTTCGTATCTGATAGGGTACCAACAACTTCGCAGATTGTGTTCTGCCTTAGCGGAGGATTATATAGGCCAGTATAACCCTACCCAGTGTTTATCACATCAATATAAGTATGTGAATTTAATAGCCGTTTTTTGAAAAAAACGGATTTTTTGCGTGATTACCAAAAGTATGGAAAAGTCAGATCAAATTTTGACTTAGGATTAATAACTTTTAATAAAATCATGACTACCGCTTTTCGTCCGAAGAAATATTTTTCTAGTTATCAAGCACCTTTGACTGAAATGCCAAACTTGGTTGAAGCGCAATTGCTTTCATTCACACATCTTGTTGAAAAGGGCATAGTTGGTCTTTTGGATGAATTTTCCCCGATTGAAGATTATGCTGGAAAAAAGTTTGAACTATCCATCGGCTCACCAGAACTTCAGCGTCCAAAATTTGATGAGCATTACGCGAAAGATAATAAGCTTAACTATGATGGTCAGATCAAGGTCAAGGTCACGCTCAAAAATAAAGTTTTAAATGTGGTCAAAGAACAAGAAATGTTTTTAGCTGATATTCCGCTAATGACTGACCACGGAACTTTCATCATCAATGGTGTTGAGCGCGTCATCACCCCTCAACTCGCTCGTTCCTTCGGAATCTTCTTTACGAGCAACGAAGTCAAAGGTAAAAATTATTTTGGCGCTAAAATCATTCCCGCTCGCGGAGTTTGGATGGAAATAGAAACTGACACTGACGGCACAATATATTGTCGTATTGATCGCAAGCGAAAATTCCCGGTAACCTCGCTTTTGCGTATTTTAGGCGCGGAGACAAATGAAGCTATCGTAGGTCTTTTTAAGGGTAATTTAGACGCTCAAAAGGTTATAGAGCTTACTTTGAGTAAGGACCATACCAAAACCAAGGATGAATCTTATATGGAGATTCATAAAAGACTTCGTGATGGTGATTTAGCGACAGCTGAAAATGCTCGAAATTTCGTCCAGACACTCCTCAAAGAAGATCGTTATGATATTTCTAGAGTTGGCCGTTTTCGTTTCAACAAGCGTTTCGGTAAATCAATGGAAGAGAAAGAGCTTGAGCGACGCACACTATCTATTGATGACATTACGACGACTTTGGTTCATATTGTGACTTTGACGACAACTCCTGATACTCAACCAGACGATATTGATCACCTCGGCTCGCGCCGTGTCCGTTATGTTGGGGAATTACTTGAACAGCGTTTTCGTCTTGGTCTGACACAGATGAAGAGAAACATTCAGGATAAAATGTCCACTGTTGAGCCTGATGTTACTTTGCCTGTTTCATTTATATATCCTAGACCGCTTCAAGCACGTATCAAAGAGTTTTTCACCACCAACCAACTCTCTCAATTTATGGAGCAGGTGAATGCTCTTGGCGAAATTGAAAATCTCCGTCAGCTCACAGCACTTGGACCCGGAGGACTTTCGCGTGAGCGCGCTGGTTTTGAAGTTCGCGATGTTCATCCTTCACACTATGGCAGACTTTGTCCGATTCACACACCAGAAGGCCCAAACATTGGTCTAGTTTTGCGTTTGGCTATGTATTCTCGCATTAACGACTTCGGTATGATTGAAACTCCGTATGCCAAGGTTAAAGACGGCAAGATAACCAAGGAAATTGTTTATATGAATGCTTTGGAAGAAGAAAATTTCCGCATTGCCCATGCCGCCACACCATTTGATGCTAGCGGAAATATTACAGTTGATGAAGTGGAAGTCCGTATCAACGGTAAACCTGCTATGGCTACAAAAAAAGAAGTAAACTATATTGATGTCGCGACAAATCAAGCATTTTCTATCGCCACTTCTCTTATTCCTTTTGTTAACCATGATGATGCTAATCGAGCACTCATGGGATCAAACATGTATAAACAAGCTACCCCTTGCTTAGTCCCAGAAGCACCATTCGTTGCTACCGGCATTGAAGCAAAAGCAGTCGCTGATACTGGCAGACTTGTTATTGCTCCTGAAGATGGTGAAGTTACTCATGTTGACGCCAAAAGAATTGTTTTCGTTACTAAAAAAGGCAAGAAGCATGAATATAAGCTAGTTCTTTTTTCCCGAACCAATGGTTTTACTGCTTTCCATCAGCGTCCGATTGTTTCGGCAGGCGATAAAGTCAAAAAAGGAGATGTTCTGGCGGATACTTCAACTTCCGACAAAGGTCAAATTGCTCTTGGTCACAACGCTCTAGTGGCTTTCATGTCATGGTCAGGAAATAATTATGAGGACGCTATCATCCTTTCTGAAAGAGTAGTCAAGAATAGTAAGTGGAGTTCTATTCATATTGAAGAATTTGTAGTCAATGTCCGTGATACCAAACTTGGCCCAGAAGTTACTACTTGTGATATTCCCAATGTCGGTGAAGCCAAGCTTAAAAATCTTACTGAAGAAGGTATCATCAGAATTGGCGCGGAAGTTAGACCTGGTGATATTTTAGTCGGAAAAATTTCTCCCAAAGGAGAGACACAACTTACGCCTGAAGAGCGTTTACTCCGTTCTATTTTCGGTGAAAAGGCGCGTGATGTGAAAGATACTTCCAAGCGCATGGAAAATGGCAAGCGCGGTCGTGTTATTTCCGTAAAGATTTTCTCACGCGAAAAAGGCGACAAACTAGAATCAGGAATTATCAAGAAAATTTACGTGGAGATTGCTCAAGTTCGTAATATTTCAGTTGGTGATAAAATGGCTGGTCGCCACGGCAACAAAGGTGTCATCTCAAAAATTCTTCCAGAAGAGGATATGCCATACATGGAAGATGGAAAACCGATTGATGTTATTTTGACCCCACTCGGCGTGCCTTCTCGTATGAACCTAGGCCAGATTCTAGAACTGCATCTTGGTTTGGCGGCCAATGAACTCGGATATCAAGCTATTGTTCCTCCCTTTGCCGGAGCGACTGATGCGGAGATTAAGGAGGAATTGGTTAAAGCTGGTTTTGATGCTTCTGGAAAAATGAAACTCCGAGACGGTAGGACGGGTGAACATTTTAGTCAGCCAATTGCGGTCGGTTACATGTATATTCTCAAATTACATCACATGGTGGAAGACAAAATTCACATGCGTTCAATTGGACCTTACTCTTTGATTACTCAACAACCATTAGGCGGTAAGGCACAAGGTGGAGGCCAGCGTTTCGGAGAAATGGAAGTCTGGGCTTTGCTCGGTCACGGCGCCGCTCACACACTCCGTGAAATACTTACTGTTAAATCAGATGATATCATTGGTCGTTCGCAAACATTTGACGCTATCGTTAAAGGTGAGCGTCCGAAAGCGCCAAATCTACCAGCCTCATTCAATGTGCTTCTGAAAACCCTTCGCGGTCTGGCGTTAAATGTTGAGCTTATCAATAAACCTCGCGTTGAGGAGGAATAATTCTTAGCGAGGTCCGACCTTGATATATTGAGGTCGGACCTCGCTGAAATCTAATTTAAACTATTATGAATAAAAAAATTATTTTGGGGGTTATAATTATAGCGATATTAGTCGTTGCTGGTTGGTATCTATTCAAACCACGCCTTGCGTGTTGGCCATATTGTCCTAATATGACTAATCAGAATAGAGAGGAGATAAAACAATCGGCACTTGAAGTACAAAATAATCAGATTAATAAGTCAAATAATTCTTTTTCTGTTCAAGATCTTGCTTATATTAATCAAAAATACGGATTTTCTCTTATTTTTCCAATTTCATGGACAGATTATCAGGTTAATCAGAGAAATCAGGCAATGACAGAATTTGGGTTTTATGTCCCAGATGCCTTTCCAAAATTTCAAGCTCTATTTTATGTAGGTGTTACTAAAGATGAACAAAGTTGTGAAGAATGGTCGAATCCTAAGACTGATGAGCCACACGATTATTGTATTATAAAAGTTGATGGAAATATCTATCATTATGGGAAAGCACAAGACATTATTCCAATACTTGACCGAAAATATCAAGATATTGATTTGATCATAAAAACATTTAAATTTATTAAATAAATTATCACCATGACCACAATTACAAAAAAACTTTCAGATCCTCAACAGTTTGACATCGTCAAGCTTTCACTTGCTTCGCCTGACAAAATCCTAGAATGGTCATATGGTGAGATCACCAAGCCGGAAACAATCAATTACCGAACACAGCGTTCAGAAAAGAGCGGTTTGTTTGATGAACGCATATTTGGTCCAGATCGAGACTATGAGTGTTATTGTGGAAAATATCGCGGTATTCGCTACAAAGGTATTGTCTGTGAAAAATGTGGCGTAGAAATCACTCGTTCAATAGTTCGCCGTGATCGCATGGGTCATATTGAACTAGCTTCGCCTGTTTCTCACATCTGGTTCTTGCGTTCAGTTCCATCACGCATTGGGCTTATTCTTGGGATGACTACTGCCGATCTTGAGAAAGTTGTTTACTTTGCTGGTTACATTGTTACCAAGGTAAATGAATCGGAAAAAGAGTCCTTCTTGAAGGAGCTTGAGGGTGAGTATAAAAGTAAAGTCAAAACTGCCCAAGATGACAAGACCAAGGAAGCTTTGAAAGAACTTGTCGTTAGCGCGCGCAAAGAAATTGAGAGCTTAGAACTTGGCATGGTTATGGATGAGGTCGCATACCACAAGTTTGCTATGAAATATGGTTCACTTTTTGAAGCCGGCATCGGCGCGGAAGTCATTTATGACCTTTTAAAAAAGATTGATCTAAATAAGTTAAAAATTGAACTTGAGGGTTATCTTGAAGAAGCCGGATCGGCTGACCGCGAAAAACTTTCCAAGCGCGTCTCACTAGTCAAACAAATGATCAAAGCCAAAGTCCGCCCAGAATGGATGTTTTTGATTCGTATTCCAGTTATTCCACCGGGTATTCGTCCAATGGTCGCGCTAGATGGTGGTCGTTATGCCACTTCTGATGTCAATGACCTCTATCGTCGTGTCATCAATCGCAATAATCGTCTTTTGAAACTTAAAGAGATCAACGCTCCAGAAGTCATTTTGCGTAATGAAAAGCGTATTCTCCAAGAAGCAGTTGACGCTTTAATTGATAACTCTATTCGTCATAGTTCATCTGCCGGTGCCGCCGCTGTAGCCGCCCAAAAACGCGCCTTGAAATCACTATCAGATAGCTTGAAATCAAAGCGTGGTCTATTCCGTCAAAATTTGCTCGGAAAGCGTGTTGACTATTCAGGTCGTTCCGTGATCGTAGTCGGTCCAGAACTCAAACTTGATGAATGTGGTTTACCAAAACATATGGCTTTGGAATTGTTCCGACCATTTGTTATTTCCGGTCTTTTGAAGAAGGAATTAGCATATAACATTCGTGGCGCAAACCGTTTAATAGATGATGGTGCCAAGGAAGTTTGGGAAATATTAGAAGAAGTCATTGCTGGTAAATATGTATTATTGAACCGTGCGCCAACATTGCACCGCTTGGGTATCCAGGCATTTCGTCCGACCTTGATTGAAGGTAATGCTATCCAAGTTCATCCACTCGTCTGTACGGCTTTCAACGCCGACTTTGATGGCGACCAGATGGCTGTGCATGTTCCACTTTCTGTAGAAGCGCAGTTAGAGGCCAAGATGATCATGGCTTCTGATAAAAATATTCTAAAGCCGGGTAACAATGATCCAACAGTTGTAGCCAAACTACTTGATATTGTTCTCGGATGTTTTTGGGTGACAAAAATAGTGGATGAAACTCTTGGCACGGGAAAATATTTTGAATCTCCCGATACGGCCGTTCTGGCGCATAGTTTTAAAAATATTGATTTGCGCGCCAAGGTCAAAGTTCTTGCTCCAAAAACAGCAAAATACGCATTGATGAAAGGGGGGATCTTTGAGACCACCGTTGGGCGTATCTTATTCAATGACATTCTTCCAGAAGATTACCCATTCTTAAATGAAGAGGTCGGTCGTAAGCGCATAGGCATAATAATTGACGACATGATCACTATGAATGGTTCAGAAAATGTCGCTCCGATTTTGGATAGAATAAAGACTTTTGGTTTTAGTTACGCTACTCATTCGGGTACGACTTGGGGTATTGATGATATCATGATTCCGCCAGCTAAATACGAAATCATTAAAAAAGGTAAACAAAAAGCTGAAATAGTTACTCATCAGTTTAATGAAGGTCTTTTGACTGAAGAAGAAAGAATTAGAAAACATATTGAAATCTGGCAACACGCAAAGGGTGAAGTGGAAAAGACTATTCCGTCTTCATTAGATAAAAATGGTTCAGTTTATGACATGGTCAATTCTGGCGCTCGTGGATCACTTTCACAAATCACCATTATGGCTGGCATGAAGGGTCTCATTGCTTCGGTTTCTGGCGATACTATTGAATTCCCGATTCTTTCTTGCGCCAAGGAAGGTTTAACTCCGATTGAGTATTTTATCACTACCCACGGCTCCCGCAAAGGTTTAACGGATACCGCGTTAAATACCGCCAAAGCCGGTTACCTGACTCGTAAATTATTCGTCGTGGCGCAAGACGTGGTTGTCTCAGAAGACGATTGTGGGACTAAAGAGTTTATCGTTATCAGGAAACAAACTGCCTCAGGAATGGCAATTCCATTATCAAAGAATATTCGTGGTCGTGTCTTGGCGGAAGAGATCAAGGGTACAAATGGAAAAGTCATGTTTGATAAAGGTCATTTGCTTTCAAAACTAGACGCGGCGGCCGTAGAAGATGCCGGTATTGAAAAGGTTCATGTTCGTTCGCCACTTTCCTGCAAAACTATTCGCGGTGTTTGTTCACAATGTTATGGACTTGATCTTGGAAAGAATAAATTGGTAGATCTAGGTGAAGCAGTCGGCACAGTTGCCGCTCAAGCTATTGGTGAACCTGGAACACAATTGACTATGCGTACTTTCCACGCCGGTGGCGCCGCATCTCAAGGCGGTGACATTACTCAGGGTTTGCCTCGTGTTGAAGAGATCTTTGAGAAGCGCCGACCAAAGAGTCCAGCTGTGGTCGCGACTGTTGATGGAATGGTCACAGAAGTGAAAGAAGTTGGCAAAGAGAAAATTATTCGTGTTATTCCAGAGATTGAGGATAAGGGTAAAAAGAAGTCCGTTGAAGTTGAATATACTTTTCCATATCGCCGTACGATCTTGGTCAAGGTTGGCGATCATGTTAAAAAGGGTAATCTATTAACTGACGGTTCGGCTGATATTGACGAGGTTTTTGAATTTGGCGGTGAAGAGCGCGCTAAGGAGTATGTTATTACCGAAGTCGGTAAGATCTATGAACTTCAAGGCGAAACTGTTTCCAGAAAGCACATTGAGCTTATCGTGAAGCAAATGTTCTCACGCCGTCGCGTCAAAGATGCTGGTGATACGAATCTGACCGAGGGTTTAATTGTTGATGATACTTATCTGTCAGAAGAAAATGTCATCGCAAAAAGTGCTGGTGGTTCACCTGCAAAGGTTGAGAAGTTAGTCATGGGTATTACTGAAACATCATTGTCACGCAAGAGTTTCTTATCAGCGGCTTCATTCCAACATACTACTAGAGTCTTGATCGGAAATGCCGTTCGTGGAGCGGAAGACAATCTAACCGGTCTGATGGAAAATGTCATCATTGGTCGTCTAGTGCCAGCTGGTTCTGGTTTTTCAGGATCATTAAAAAAAGAAATGGTTGACGCTTTGACGCCAAAAGAACAAGGGTTTGAGTAGTGGCGAAGGAGGCAGAATGTGTGCAGATACTGATTAACAAAAGGTTATCATGATATTAGTTAAACTACCACGTCGTCTAACTTCTTAGTTGTTAATCAGTATCTGCACACATTCTGCCTCCTTTGCTTAGTCGATTTTCAATATGTTTCCACTCCATTCTAACAGTGTGTTAGTATGTAAACACTATGCGCAAGATAATTATTAAAGAAGGCCCCCTTGTCTTTCTTCGGAATGTCTTGTCTATGGAAATCATCGCCGCCCTATTCTTTTTTGGCTTGTCATTTATAAGTAATTATGGCCAATTGTACCAAAATTGGGGTTTTTCTGATTACATCAGATTTGACCTTTTTGAAATATTTATCTTTTCTGTCTTTCAGTTAGTATATATCTCACTTTTATTTTTTGATTGGTATTTTACCAACTATGAAATTAACGGAAAGGAGATAATCAAAAAATCAGGTTTACTATTTCGCCGTCGTAAAGCTGTAAGTTTGGCTGATGTAGCTTCAGTAGAAATAAACCAGTCGCCGATAAGTCGGATGATGTCTCATGCCACCATCATTCTTGAACACGCCAATGGTCATATGACAAAAATCAGAAATGTCTCTAATTTTGATGAATATATTTACCTAATCAAGAGTATGGTTCAAGAAGCTTCTGGACGGACCTTGACACAAGATCCGAAAGTTTTATTGGAAAAGGGCGAAGGATTTTTTATTGAATTTAAACAGACGCTTCGTTATGACGCGCGCAAAGGTGAAATTAGCAGGGAATTAGAGAAAATGGTTCTCAAAACGATTGTTGCCTTTCTGAACGCAGAAGGAGGTACTCTACTGATTGGTGTAAATGATGATGCTGAAATTGTTGGTCTAGATAACGATTACAAAACACTGACCAAAAAAGATCGTGATGGGTTTGAGAATCATATGACTATGTTAGTAAAAACTCTGATTGGTTTGTCATTCACAAAATATGTCACGGTGCGGTTTGATTCAATTGACGGTAAAGATATTTGCATTGTGATAGTTAAAGAAGGTCACAAACCGGCGTATCTACACAATGGTGATAAAAAAGAAGACTTCTTTGTGCGAGTAGGGAACTCAACGCAACCTTTTTCTATGAGTGAGGCGGAGGAGTATATCAAGACGCATTGGAAATAAACTCTGATATTTGGCAAGGCCTACCCTTGTCTAAATTCTTAGCGAGGTCGGACCTCGCTAAGATATTAAATCCTTCCTTTCCGACCTCGCCCGATCTAATTCTGTCAAAAACTTTTTGCGTAGGCGAACACTTTTTGGAGTAATTTCCAAATATTCATCATCACGCATCAATTCCAGACCTCTTTCAATAGACAATTCAAATGGTGGTACCAGCATCAACGCCTCGTCTTTACCCGACGAACGCATATTACTCATAGCTTTACCTTTTGTTGGATTGACATCCATATCGTCGCCTTTGGCAGTATCACCAATAACCATACCTTCGTAAACTTCAACTGCTGGTCCTACGAAGAGGCGACCGCGATCTTGAAGATTCCAAAGTGAGAAGCCAAGAGTTTTGCCAGAAGTCATAGATGTCATTGAGCCGGTTTCGCGTTTTTCTATTTCGCCGACATGATTTTTAAATTCCGTAACTCGACTAGACATGATACCTTCACCTTTTGTGTCAATTGTAAATGCGTTACGATAACCCAAAAGACCGCGAGTTGGAATTTCAAAGACCATGCGTACTTGATTGCCATGAGCTTTCATGTCATTCATGATTCCTTTTCTTTTGCCTAGAGTTTCTATAATTGTCCCAGAATATTCTTGCGGACAATCAATGATCACTTCCTCAAAAGGTTCTAACATTTTGTCATTTTCTTCTTTAACAATGACTTTTGGCTGTGAGACTTGTAGTTCATATCCTTCGCGACGCATATTTTCTAGTAAAATAGCGATATGGAGCTCACCTCTGCCAAATACATTCAGGTATTCGTTTGAAGAAAAGTCAACTTTTAAACCGACATTTGTTTCTAATTCTTTGTGGAGCCGTTCACGGATTTGTCGGCCAGTTACAAAAGTCCCTTCGCGTCCGGCGAAAGGTGAATTGTTAACTAAAAATTGCAGAGAAATCGTCGGTTCATCAACAGTAATGGCCGGAAGTGGCTGTGAGTTTTCATTATCGGTAATTGTCTCGCCAATATAAATGTTAGGAATACCAGCGACGGTAATAATATCACCAGATTCTGCTTGATCAATTTCTACACGCTTTTTTCCTTCAAAAGTGAATAATTTAGTAATTTTACCTGTAAATGATTTGCCATTGATGTCTTTAACCCAGACACTTTGGCCATTTTTTATTATTCCATTATAAATACGGCAAATGGCGAGGCGACCAAGGAAATTGTCATAACTTAGATTAAATACTTGTGCTTGAAGTGAATTGTCAGTTATGCCGCTAAGACTTTTTTTATTTGCCGGTGGTACATGCTCAAGAATAGTATCCAAAAGTGGTGTCAGATCTTTGGAGTCGTCAATTAAAGATTTTTTCGCGATTCCAGTTCGGCCAATAGCATAAATAGTAGGGAAATCAATCTGACTATCATGCGCGCCAAGTTCCATAAAAAGCTCTAGGACTTCGTCATGAACACGAAGCGGATTGGCTGCTGGTTTATCAATTTTGTTGATTATTACAATAGGTTTCAATCCTAATTCAAGTGATTTCTTCAAGACAAAGCGAGTCTGTGGCATAGGACCTTCTTGGGCGTCTACGACTAAAAGAACAGTGTCAATTGAACGAAGAACGCGTTCAACTTCAGATCCGAAATCAGCATGGCCTGGAGTGTCCACAATGTTGATTTTGGTACCCTTATACATTATTGAGGTATTTTTAGCGTATATCGTAATACCGCGCTCCTGTTCGAGCGCGTTTGAGTCCATTGTACCTTCGTCACCATGACCGCATTGGGCCATGATAGCGTCAGTCAGCGTAGTCTTCCCATGATCTACGTGAGCGATAATTGCAATATTACGAATCTCCATAGTTGAGCGTACAGAATACACTGTTTGGAGATTTTTGTCAAAAATAAGTGAGGGCCTGACCTTCACTAAAATTTCGCCACAAAACAAAATCTTGATCAAATCTTGATCAAATCTTTATTGTTTCTTGATTTCGGTCTGCTAGGGTATTTACATGAAACAAAAAGAACGAAATATTCGCCAAATAGTTGGAACACATGAAAAAAATAATCCAACCGCGGTTGAGATAATTGACGACATTTTAGCGTATGCGGTAAAAATGAGGGCGTCGGATGTTCATTGTGATCCAAGGAAAGATGATACCCTAGTTCGTTTGAGAATTGACGGGCAAGTTGAACATGTCGGTATAATTTCCAAAAAAATTCATGAAGAAATGATATCTCGGTTGAAAATTTTATCTGGCGCGAGGACTGATATTCACGCGATTCCTCAAGATGGTAGGTGGAGAGCTGACATTGATGATCAGACATTCCATATTCGGATCTCATTCATGCCGACCTATAATGGTGAAAACGCGGTTATGCGTCTCTTACCCACAGTTGTCTCTGAAGAAATTACTTTTGCCAAGCTTGGTTTTAATCCTGACCATGTTCGTTCTATCGCCACGACTTTGAAGAGAACCTCTGGTTTAGTTTTAGTTACTGGACCAACTGGCTCCGGAAAGACAACCACTCTTCATACTTGTTTGACGCTCAAATCACGAGAGTCATTATCTATCATTACTCTAGAAGATCCAATTGAGTATGAGATTCCGTCAGTCCGTCAAGTTCATATTCATCACAATCATGGAGTTACATTTGCTTCAGGATTGCGTTCCGCTCTTCGCCAGGATCCTGATGTAATTATGGTTGGAGAGATTCGTGACACTGAAACCGCGCGAGTTGCGATTCACACGGCGCTAACGGGTCATTTGGTTTTATCAACGCTTCATACCAATTCAGCGCTTGAAGCCATTCCACGGCTTGTGGATATGGGCATTGATCACTATCTTTTGGCTTCAACCTTGAAGCTGGTCGTTGCCCAACGATTGGTTAGGGCAATTTGTCAAACTTGCTTTTTGTCCGGCTGTTCGGGATGCAGAAATAGTGGTTATCTTGGTCGATCTGTTATTGCTGAAGTCTGTGAAATTGATTCGGGAATGAAAAAGCTGATCACTGATAAAGAAAGCGTGTCTGCCTGTTTGGCCTATGCCAAAGTCCAATGTTTTCGGCCGATGGTTGAAGATGGCTATGAAAAGGTTGAATGGGGAATTACCACGAAAGAGGAGGTGATGAGAGTGTTATTTGAGTGAGGTAGAAAGTTAAATATAAATCTGATTAAAACATATGAAAATATTTCACAAAAAATGGAAGAGGCGCGATCTGATTTTATTATTGGAGCGTCTAGAATTATATATTTCTTCCGGTTTGACAATAGACAAGGCGCTTGAAATTTTAGGACAGGGGATTTCCGAGCGACAAGCCACTTCATTGGCAAAAGTTCGAGCAAATGTCGTGGCGGGATCCCCATTGTCAAAGTCCTTCGCGACTCATTTAAATTTGTCTAGAACTCTTGTCGGACTGATAGAACATGGCGAATCATCTGGAGAGCTGGCGCGAACTATTCAGACCGCTAAAACCTTACTTGAGAGAGAAGAAGAGTTATCAAAAAAATGCTTATCAGCATTGGCGTATCCAGTCATTATTGGAATCTTTTCTCTAATTTTAACTATTGGATTAGTTCGTGGAGTTATGCCGCAAATTATTCCAATGTTGAAAAGTTTGCATGTTCAACTTCCATTATTAACTAGAGTGGTGATGTTCGTTTCTGAAAATCTTTTATCTTATGGACTCTATATTTTTCTAGGAATTATTACAATTTTCATCACAACTAGTTTTACCTATAAGAAATCCTCTTTATTTAAAGGATTTTGCCATAATTTTCTGGCTCATATACCAATATTGGGTCAATTGTTTTATTCCTATTATTTATCACTATTTCTTCAATCCTGTGGCTCTCTTGTTGAATCGGGGTTGCGAATTGGATATTCATATTCCAATACCACGGCGACGGTGTCATTCATCCCTTTATCAAAATTATTGAATACCCAGATAGTAAATATTCACAGGGGAATTCCTTTAGGGTCATTGATGGCAAATAAATCCAATAAAATCCCACGTTATATCTCACCGCTTCTTTTAGCTGGTGAATCTTCCGGGACTCTTGGAAAATCATTGATTCGCGTCGCATCCATACTAGATCGTGACATAGAACACTCATTAAAAAGAATGACTTCACTGATAGAGCCAGTAATGATGGCGGGAATGGGTTGCGTGGTTGGTGCCATAGCGCTTTCAATCATGATGCCGATTTATGATATTTCTAGAGTGCTTCAACATTAATTAAAAAGTAATCAAAGATTAAAGACGAACTTAGTAAACATGAATTTCGTAGAAGTTATGTTGCTTCACCACATTATTTTCATTGAGGGTTCTGCATAACTTCTACAAAATTCATGTTTACTAAGTTCACGACATAATGTTCAAGATTCAAAATCATAAATCAGGTCTAATCTTGGTAGACATCATTCTGGCGCTTACTTTAGCGACTTTGTTTGTCGTAATTATCACACAATCATCGCGTAATCTGAGGGATGTTTTTGAGTCAGCGCGTGAACGAAATCGTTTGCTTGATGTCTATGAACAGCATGCAAGTGAATTTGAAGACCTAATGCCTTATGAATCTCGCGTGATTACTTTTGACGCTGATGGATGGAATACTTCAACCACGACGATTGGTGCCATCGCGCGTTGGTATGGCAATGATCGAATTCAAACCGATGTGACGATTTCCACTGAATCACCGGGAACATTCGCTACTTCAACAACTGGTTATTCACGACATATTACTTTTGATGTCATCAGAAACTTTCCATTTACGAACATCAATAATTTTGCCGGGACGCCATTATGTTCAGTTGATTTTACGAACAAAGAGGTTGTTGGTTCGTACTCATTTCAGCGCGATCTCAATTTAATTAATACTTCAACATTTTTATCATTAAAATCTCCTCAATCTTTAGTTCCTACGATCACTCCAATTACTTTACCAGTCAATCCATTATTACCTCTGACTGATATTGAAGCGCGAAATGGCGTGGTTTATATTTCAAGCGATTCTCCACTTGCTTCAGACCCAGACTTATTTATTATTGATATTAAAGATCCCAAACACGCGCAAATTATTTCTTCAATAAATACCGGACCGGGAATAGCAAGCATAACTTTGGCTGGTAACCGCGTATTCGCGGCGGCGGCAAGTACAGCGACCCAGTTGCATGTTATTCGTCTTGATGGCTTAAATTTGCCAATCTTGGAAAAGAAATATCAATTGCCTTTACCATATGCCACAGCTACTCCACCTTTGGCTAGTTCAATTTTTTATAATAAAAACCATGTTTTTCTTGGTACGACAAAATGGGACGACAATGAGTTCTCAATTATTGATGTGAGTAATCCAGCCGATCCGATTCAAATTGGCGGATTAGAAACTGGTAGTCAGATTAATGATATTTTTGTACGAAATCATATCGCTTATATTACTGATTCAGATCAACAACAATTGAGTGTTGTAAATATTCATAATCTATCCAATCCGAGTTTCTTGGCGTCATTTAGTCCGTCTGGTTGGCAACGGCAGGAAGGGAAAGCCCTCTCGTTTTTTGAAGATAGCTTGAATATGACTAGAACTTCCGGTGGATTTAACATCAGACAAGATCACGAGCTTTTTTCTTGGGCTACAACATCATTGGCTGAATTAAATTCTGGGATTGTGCCAAGTGATTCATTTGCGCCAAAATCAGTTGATATTTCCGGCGGAGCTTATGGTGTGGTAACTGATCGATCTTATATCTATGTAGCGACGCGCCAGCTAAATAAAGAGTTTCAAATATTTGACCAGAATTTATCTACGACGACGGCAAAAACTTTTTCGTTGCCAGCTTTGCCGCAAATAATGACTTGTGACGGAGATTATTTATATATTTTAGCTAATAATGCGCCCGTGATTTATCAGATTTTATTTAAATAAAACAATGCATAACACGAATCCACGAATAAAAAACGCGAGAAAATTGGACGAATCTTTTAGGTGTTTTAATTTCGTCGTGCGAGGTATGACTTTGATAGAAGTAATAATTTACACGGTTTTACTTTCTTTGTTGATAACCAATATGATCAATTATCTATATACAATGCATATTAACAACATTAAACTCATTAACGATGTTCAAGATTCTCAAAATCTATAAATCATGTCGTCGCCGAAGAATATATGGTTTTATTGCCACGACCGCCATCATTTTACTTTCAACAGGAAGTTTAGCATTTCTTGTTGCGACTTCATCTGCCGTTTTCATGTATGCCGATAGTATTGAAAAGAGGGAAATCAGAATTCAAAATAACCTTAATCAGCAAGCTTGCCAAGATACTCTACGAATAATGAATGCCAAGGATTATTTCTTAAATGTTGACATTCAACTTAGTGATTTTGGATGTATAGCGAGGTGAGACCTTGCTTATGAAATAAAAAAATGGCCCGGACATTCGCTTCATTGCTGAAACAAATGCCGGACCAGATCGTGAGAGTCTCCATCATCGCTTGTAAGTATCGGAATTAATCCTGTCTTAGATTGAACTCCGTCTTAGACCTTCCGAGTTTAGCCTTGCGGTTTATTTCGTTAAGTCATCTTGCAATTGATTCTGGAATTCCTCTACCTTTTTTAGGGGCAGAAGGACATTGTGAGTTGGTGTCCTCACCGTGATTTTTCGCTTGCGCTACTATTTCATGTCCTGGCGTGAACGAACTGATACGGTGTTCGCTTCGTCGGTCTATTGTTCTTTGTTCCCTCCACTGGCGATCTTACGATCGTTGTATGAAAGAATGTTCGGAACTCATTCTGGACTACCTAGTCCAGTGCATACCTAGTCATTGCTTCTTGATGATATTGATGCTTTTGAGGCACCAACATTCATTGGCATGAGTACTTTTTACATTAGCACCCACTGAACTCTGTATGGGTTTTGCAACCTTTTTGACCTTGCGGTCATACAAGTAATGTTTAGTGTCATCAGTTGTTTTCGTATCTTACCTTAGTTGAATTTCTTCTTCTTTGGTTTGAAACTATACAATTGTAAACATTCTTTGTATTTTGGGCGCCTTTCTCTCTAGGCTCCCCGGTTTCACACCTTGACTTGATGTGAGACCGTAAACTTTTAAGGAACAACTCCACTTGGAGCGTGAAGAGGATGATACACCCACCAAGCAATCCTCGTCAAGCGTTTTTAAAATACAAATTATTTTAGGAATCTTGTCAAATTTTGGTATTTTAGGGATAAAAAAATGAGTAGCTAAACTTTGCTTTTTTGATTTTACACTGTAGACTTTCACTATGTCACTCTCAATCGGCATCGTCGGTCTCCCAAATGTTGGAAAATCAACCTTATTCAACGCGCTCACAAAAAAGAGCGTCCTAGTGGCAAATTATCCATTTGCGACAATTGATCCATCGGTCGGTGTCGTGGCGGTCCCGGATGATCGACTCTGGAAGTTGAGTGAATTCTCAAAATCAGCTAAAACTATTCCTGCCGTCGTGGAATTCGTAGACATTGCGGGTTTAGTCAAAGGCGCGTCTGTCGATGAGGGACTCGGTAATCAATTCCTTTCAAATATCCGTGAGACTGACGCTATCGCCGAAGTGGTGAGGATTTTTGAGGATGACAACATTATCCATGTTGATGGTAAAATCAATCCACTCAAGGATATTGAAGTCATAAATTTAGAACTTATTTTGGCTGATTTGCAGACAGTTTCAAAAAGGAGCTCAAATCTTGGTAAAGAAGTTAAGGCTGGCAAAAAAGAGGCGATTATTGAACAGGGTTTGATTCAGAAGTTAAAAATCGCGCTTGAAACGGGAAAATTCGCTTCTACCGTCATAGCTGATGAATTTGAGAAACCTTTTTTGAAATCACTTCACCTTCTGACATCTAAACCATTTATGTATGTTTTGAACAAGAAATCGGGTGGCAAAAATTTAGATGAATTTCAAGGTCCGACCTTGGATGAAAGATATATCTCGCTGATGGCGTTTTTTAAAGAAGTCAATGCTTCATGGGTAATTGTTGATGCCGGGATTGAACAGGAGCTCAAAGATATTGATGATAAAGATAAAAAAGAACTTCGCGAAGGTCTTGGCGCGAATGATGACGGGATTAATAATTTGATCAAAAAAGGCCACGAGCTTTTAAATTTGATTACTTACTTCACGACCGGGGAAGACGAAAGTCGTGCCTGGACGATTAAAAAAGGTTGGACCGCGCCTGAAGCTGGTACCGCAATTCATGGTGATTTTAAGGATAAATTTATCCGCGCGGAAGTTATTGAGTGGGATAAATTACTTGTCGCTGGTTCATTTGGCGTGGCGCGTGAAAAAGGACTTCTCCGCACGGAGGGAAAAGAGTATGTGGTCAAAGATGGGGATGTGATGGAGTTTAAGATTTAGGCAAAGAGAAAGGCGTTGCTATTGTATTATCAAGTTCGATATAATCTTGACTTTTGCCCCCAATCATGCCATCATTGTTTTGAAGCAATTTTGCACATTTGCAGTTAACCCTGTTCCTAAGAACAAATGAAAGGCCACATGCTTACAATGTTAGTGACATTGTTGGTGATCGGACTCAAAGTATTGTTTGTACTTCTCGCGACAGTACTGTTAATATTCGGTTTTTTTGTTTTCCTGCTCCACCCCGTTTGGACGAAGGGCCTAAGGAATTCATTACCGTTTTTCCTGCTTGGTTTGGTTATTGCCTTTCTGCTTTTCAAGAAGTAGTAGGTATGACAAATCATCGTCAAATTTTACAAGCCGTTCCCACGAGGGACGGCTTTTTTGATACTTATAACATTTTGAGTTATGATTACACTTATGAAAAATTCTGGCGAAAAAGTCAATCCAAAAGCGTTAAAATTACCTGCTTATGACCATTCAAAGATAGAACCTAAGTGGCAAAAACTTTGGGAAAAACAAAAGTTTGACCAGGCCAGAGAAGATCCAAAGAAAAAGAAGTTTTACGGTTTAATTGAATTTCCGTATCCATCCGGCGAAGGACTGCATGTTGGACATATTCGCAGTAATACAGCCATGGATATTATTGCTCGAAAGCGTCGAAGAGAAGGCTATGAAGTTTTGTTTCCTATCGGTTGGGATGCTTTTGGTCTGCCAACCGAAAATTACGCTATTAAGACTGGTATTCAGCCCGCCATAGTTACCAAAAAAAACACTGATACATTTCGCCGACAATTGAAAGCGCTGGGTTTTTCTTTTGATTGGTCGCGTGAAATAGATACGACTGATCCCAAATACTATAAATGGACGCAGTGGATATTTTTGCAATTCTTTAAAAAAGGGCTGGCTTATAAAAAGAAAATGGCTATCAATTGGTGTCCAAAGGATATGATTGGTCTAGCAAATGAAGAAGTTGTAAATGGTTGTTGTGAACGATGTGGCACGCCCGTGGAAAAACGAGAGAAGGAACAATGGATGCTGGCTATTACTAAATATGCCGATCGATTAGACAGAGATTTAGATGAAGTTGATTTTCTGGAAAAGATTAAAATTCAACAAAGGAATTGGATAGGGAAGAGTGAGGGTGCGGAGATTGGGTTTAAGTTTGTCATTCCCGCCCTTGATGGAAGTCGAGGACATGCTCCAACGGGAATCCAAGATCACATTGCGAATTTTGTCTTGCTTCATGGATTTACCGCCACGCCAGATGATGATTTTCACCCTTGGCTCAAGAAAAAACTTGAAAATTTAGGATATAAAGTGCAAGCGCCGAAATTGCCGAATACTGAAAAACCCACAGAAAATGAGCAGGTTGAATTTGTCCTAGATAATGTCAAGTTTGATGAAAATACTGTCTTACTTGGTCATAGTCTTGGTTCTGTGGTTGCTTTAAAGGTTTTAGAAAAACTTAATAAAAAGATCGCAGGACTTGTGACTGTCGGTGGATTTATTGATACAAACTTCAAAGATCATGACAGAAATTTTGCTGAAAGATTTGGATGGGACTTTGATTTTAATAAAATAAAATTAAATGTTAGTTTTATTCGTGTTTTACACGATAAAAATGATGTAGCGATTACTGATGGTCAAGCCAAGAGATTAGCCACTGCTTTGGGAGTAAATGTTATTGAGCGCATGGCTAATGAGGGTCATTTTTGCGCAAAAGAAGAACCAGCTATATTTGAAGTCATCATACCAAGTATAAAAGTCTTCACGACTCGCCCAGATACATTATTTGGCGTGACTTATCTGGTTCTCGCGCCTGAACATCAATTGGTAAAAGAACTTTTGCCAAATGTTCAAAATAAGAAAGAAGTTGAAGATTATATTTCCAAAACTAAAAAGGAAACTGATATTGAACGCGCTGACGCTTCAAAAGAAAAAACAGGCGTTGAGTTGAAAGGAATTAAGGTTATAAATCCAGCAAATAACGAAGAACTACCAGTTTGGATTGCTGATTATGTTTTGGTTGACTACGGCACTGGCGCTGTAATGGCTGTGCCGGCGCATGATGAGAGGGATAAACAATTTGCCCAAAAATATAGTCTGCCAACCAAAGAAATTATTCTCGCAGATAAAAAAGAAATAATTACTGAATTTGGAAAATCAGTTACCACCTACAAACTTCGTGACTGGGTGTTTTCACGCCAAAGATACTGGGGTGAGCCCATCCCTGTAGTGCATTGCGAACAATGTGGGATTGTTCCCGTGCCAGAAAAAGATTTGCCGGTTAAATTACCGAAAGTAAAAAATTATCAGCCGACGCAGACTGGAGAATCACCGCTAGCTTCAATTGGAAAGTGGGTGAATACTAAATGTCCGAAATGTAAAGGCAAAGCTCGTCGCGAAACAGATACAATGCCTCAATGGGCTGGCTCAAGCTGGTATTATCTGCGCTACGCTGATTCAAAAAATAGTAAAGTTTTTGCCGGTAAAGATAGACTGAAGTATTGGACGCCAGTAGACTGGTACAACGGTGGAATGGAGCATACAACATTGCATCTGCTTTATTCTCGTTTTTGGCATAAATTCTTATTTGATTTAGGTTTAGTGCCGACAAAAGAACCATATCAAAAAAGAACCTCACATGGACTCATTCTAGCCGAAGGTGGCGCTAAAATGTCAAAATCAAGAGATAATATTGTCAGTCCCGACGATATTGTGAAGATTGTTGGCGCGGACTCTTTGCGTCTTTACGAAATGTTTATGGGACCCTTTGACCAACCAATCGTCTGGAATACGGATAATATTGCCGGGGTCAGGAGGTTTATTGAGCGAGTGTGGAAAATGAGAGAAAAAGTCGTTCAAAAAATGGACGAAAAGATTGATGATTTTGTGTTGATCAACAAGATTATCCACAAAGCTATCAAAAAAGTCAGCGACGATATTGAAGCGATGAGATTTAATACTGCCATCAGCGCGCTCATGATTACATTCAATGAACTTGAAAAATTCAGAGTTGTTGATATAGAACAATATGGAGTTTTTCTTAAATTACTGGCACCATTTGCGCCACATGTGACTGAAGAATTGTGGGCATCTCTGAATCATAAAAATTCTATTCATACGACTGAATGGCCGATGTATGATCCAGTTTTGGCGATTGATTCACAGACAACTATCGTTGTCCAAATAAATGGCAAAATGCGTGGCTCATTCACTGTTCCAATTGATATCAGTAAGGAAGAATTAGAAAATCGCGCGCGGACATTACCAGAATCCGCGAAGTGGTTGGAAGGGAAGAGTATCATGAAGATAGTTGTTGTTCCCAATAAGTTAGTCAATTTTGTCATAAAGTAGGCCGTATAGTAGACAAGAAAACAGTATGCGCATTTTATCTCAAGACAAGAGAGTCTTGTCTCGCGAGTCACATAACTACCATCTTTGGATTTGAGATAAAATGCGCATACTGTTTTCTTGCTTAAAATACACTTTGTTTATATTTGACAACGATAAGACAATACTGTAGTGTATACCAATCAAGCCTGGGTGTGGGATTACGCACATTCCCACAAGATTGACTTTGTTACAAGCTAGTGATACAAATATATAAATTATTTATTAGCAACTATTATGGCAACATCAACAATCTCATTTAAACCCAAGCAGATCGTCAAACGTCTTCTCGCTTCATTACCTGATCGCGCTCGTGAAGTTATCATATATCGTTATGGACTTGGTTCTGATACCAAGCGTATGACACTTGACGCAATTGGAAAGAAATATGGTATTACTCGCGAACGAGTTCGTCAGATAGAAAACTACGCGCTCGGAATTATCCGCAAATCTGACGAGTATCGGTTGGAAAAAGCAATTTTTGCTGAACTAGAGACCCTGCTTCATGCTTTGGGTGGAGTTGTCGTGGAAGATGATTTCCTTGGTCATGTCTCAAAGGACAAGAGTCTTCAAAATCATGTTCATTTTCTCTTAGTTATTGGTGAACCTTTCAAAAAAAGAAAAGAAGATGATGAGTTCAATCATCGTTGGCATGTCAATGAGGAACTTTCTACTCAAGTAGAAGATGCCCTACGCAAACTTTATAACAATCTTAATACGCAAGATCTTTTGCCTGAATCAGAGATTATCAACAAATTTCTTCAGCATTTAGAGAGTGTTTCTGAACGCTACAAGAATCAAGAGATTATGAAACGCTGGTTGGCATTATCTAAATCAATCGGAAAGAATGCTTTAGGAGATTGGGGTGCGGCAAATTCTTCAAATATCAAGACCAAGGGTATGCGTGATTATGCTTTTCTAGTTATCAGAAAACATGGTTCGCCGATCCATTTTCGTGATGTAGCCAAGCAGATTATGGCGATGTTTAACAAGAAAGCTCATGTTGCCACGACTCACAATGAGTTGATTAAAGATCCTCGCTTCGTGCTAGTCGGTCGTGGTTTATATGCTTTGGCAGAATGGGGTTATGCGCCAGGAATTGTACGAGATGTTATACGACTTGTTATACAGAAAAATGGTCCAATGACCAAAAATGAGATAATCTCTAAAGTCCTGAAGGAACGCTATGTTAAGGAAAACACCATTGCGGTAAATCTCCAAAACCCGAAGTATTTCAAAAAAGACAAGGATGGTAAGTATTCGGTGGTTGCGTAAGAAATAAAAAAACCAAGGTCGGACCTTAGCTCCAAATCACCCAAGGTCCGACCTTGGTTTTTTTAAATAGTCCTCGGCAATAAAAACATGTGTGCACTATTATTGTTTTTGGTTAAGCTGTTCATGTTATAATAGTGGCATGCCCGTTGAACAATTAATTCCGTCATTGGTATCGGATTTTAAATCAAATATTCTGCCACAGGCGATTCAATTCATCATAACTATTTCGCCGATACTTTTTGTCTTTATTATGGCCAAGATTTTTTGGCCAATCTGGGTCAGTTATGTAAGGTCCAAGAATTTTCTATCATTGAAATATACAACGCTTGAGATAAAGTTACCTAAAGACACATTCAAGTCTCCATTAGCGATGGAAGTATTTCTGCAATCTTTGCACAACACCGCGGACGGAAGTCTCTATGCCCAATATTGGAAAGGCGAGACCCGGCCATGGTATTCTTTGGAGTTGGTTTCCATTGAAGGACGAGTTAAGTTTTTTATTTGGACGGAAGATAGACGCAAAGGTGGAGTGATATCAGGATTGTATTCACAGTTTCCAGGAGTTGAAGTTCATGAAAATGAAGATTATGCGCGATCAGTACATTTTGATCCAAACACAATGAAAATCTGGGGATGCGAGTTTAAATTTACCAGAGAAGATCCTTACCCAATTAAAACCTATGTTGATTATGGACTTGATAAAGATCCAAAAGAGGAGTTCAAAGTAGATCCAATGACGCCTTTGATTGAATTTTTAGGAAATGTCGGAACTAATCAACAGATTTGGTTACAAATCTTGTTTCGCGCCCACAAAAAAGAGCAAAGAAAACCTGGGCATTGGTTTAAAAAGACGGATTTGTGGCAAGATGAAGCAAAGGAATTAGTTAATGAAATTTTAATCCGTGACGCCAAGACCAAAGTGTCGGGTGAAATAAATCCAGATACCGGATACAGTAAATCACCGACGATCTCCAAAGGTGAACAAAGTATCGTTGAATCAATTGAGAGAAGCGTGACTAAACTTGCTTTTGATACTGGCATCAGGGCGCTCTATATTTCTAAAAAAGAAGTATTTGATGGACCTTTCGGAATAGGTGGAATTATTGGCAATATGAAGCATTTCAATACAGAAAGTCTCAATGGTTTCAAACCTAATGGGGATGTTTGGCATAGTAGACTAGACGATCCTTGGAAGGATTATAATAATATTCGTCGAGACCGCTATGCTCGTGAAGCTTTGGCTACATACAAACGTCGATCATTTTTTTATCCCGCGCTGTATCCATTTAGTAGGAGTAAATCTATGATACTAAATACCGAAGAATTGGCTACGGTATATCATTTTCCAGGATCCGTCGCCGCTACCCCATCACTGGATCGTATTCCATCAAAGAAAGCCGAGGCACCTTCAAATCTGCCAGTCTAAACAGTTATGTCTACTTACAGATTGAAAATACTGACAAATAGGTTATTTCGTAGATATGAGACTGTCACAAAAGGCCTTATAGCTTTGGGCTTGTTGGCATTAATTGTCTTAATTATTTATTCAATTTCTCCATTAAATTTTCCTAGAGGTAAGATTGTTAGAATCAACAAAAATATGGGTGTGACCGCGGTCGCCAATATGCTTAAAGATGATGGCATTATTCGTTCAGCGTTTATTTACAAAGCATATGTTGTTCTTTTGCATGATGGTAAAGGCGTTCAGGCAGGCAGTTATTTATTTGATCAACCCCAGTCAGCTTTGAGAGTGGCTTATAGAACTGCTTATGGTATCAGCGAATTGCAAAAAATTAGAGTCACAATATTTGAAGGCTTAAATTCTAAAGAAATTGGGACTACAATAAAAAAGAACATTCCAGAATTTGATGTTGATGACTTTATTAGTAAGGCCAGAAACTATGAAGGTCATCTTTTTCCTGAAACATATTTTTTCAATCCAGACGTAGAATCCGATGAGGTTATCGCTGAAATGCGTGGACAGTTTGATAGGGAGATAGTTCCATATAAAGATGCCGTAGCTACTTCAACGAAATCGCTTAGAGAAATAATCATCATGGCTTCCATAATAGAGAAAGAGGCCAATAATACAGAAGATCGCCGAATGGTTTCGGGTGTATTATGGAATAGAATCAGAATTAACATGCCACTTCAAACAGATGTGCCATTTTATTACATTATCAATCGAGCCGCTAATCAATTAACCGTGAAAGATTTGGCTACAACTTCTCCATACAATACTTATCTTAATAAAGGTTTACCGCCGACTCCAATAAGTAATCCTGGTCTTGACTCTATTGAAGCGGCATTATATCCAACTAAGAGCCAGTATTTGTTTTATCTCGCTGACGGCAATGGCATAACTCATTTTGCCAAAACTCATGATGAACATGTGGCAAATAAATTCAAGTATTTGCAGTAAAACGGAAAAAGCTGTAACTTGACTAGATGAATAGAAAAGGACTGAAATCCAAAGTCTTCGTTGGCATGTCTGGCGGAGTGGATTCGTCGCTTTCCGCGACATTGCTGAAAAAAGCCGGGTTTAATGTAACGGGTGTTTTCATCAAGGTTTGGCAACCTAATTGGATAAAATGTGCTTGGAAAGAGGATCGGTTGGACGCGATGCGTGTCGCGGCACATTTAGATATTCCATTTGTCACACTTGATCTGGAAAAGGAATATAAAAAAAATGTCGTTGATTATATGATCAATGAATACAAGTCTGGTCGCACGCCGAATCCAGATGTAATGTGCAACAAAAGCGTCAAATTTGGAGCTTTTTACGACTGGGCTATGGAAAATGGAGCAGATTTTATCGCGACTGGACATTATGCGAGAATAAGCGCGCGAGTACAAAAAAGTCCACAAACCGCAAATAAATCGTTCCGTCAACTACTTAAAGCGGTTGATCCAAGTAAAGATCAATCATATTTCTTGTACACATTGAAACGAGAACAACTTCAGCATATTTTATTTCCAATCGGTCATCTTAAAAAGACTGAAGTCAGGAAATTAGCGAAAAAGTCCAAACTACCGACGGCGGATAAAAAAGACAGTCAAGGTTTGTGTTTTATCGGCAAAGTTGACGTAAAAGATTTTCTTTCTCACTATGTTGAAGCGAAATCAGGTAACATCTTGAATGAAAATGGGGAAATTATCGGCATTCATCCTGGCGCGTTGTTTTTTACGATTGGCGAGAGACATGGATTCACGATAACAAGAAAGACTCCCGACGATTTGCCGTATTATATTGTTGATAAAGATGTTGAACGAAATACTCTTACTGTTTCGAGAAAAGATCTGGGCAATAGACTTGCTCATACAGAGAAGGTGGCGCGAATAGATAAAGTCAATTGGATTGAGGGTGTTGTTCCAAATCAATTTGGCGCTGTAGATTCAGCTTTTTCACTGCAAGCGCAGAGCCGATATCACCAAACTATGCAAAAAATTCGTATCAGTAATTTAACTATTTCTGGCATGACGATTGAATTTGAACAACCTCAAGAAGTAATTACACCTGGACAATCATTAGTTATTTACGATGGGGAAGTTTGTCTGGGAGGCGGAATTATTGAAGATTAAATCACTCATTACAACACAGGCGCGCACATGTTGGGTCATCTACTTCTATTTAGTTTTTTAACTTTATTGTATAATATGGTTCCAATGAATCACTTAATTACCATAACCAAGTCCGATGGCACTAAACAGCTTTTTGAAGAAGAAAAACTGGTAAGTTCACTCAAGCGTGCTGGCGCATCCAACCAAGCTATTGATGAAATAGTTGAACAAGTAGAAAATAGTATCAAAGAAGGAATGACGACCAGTGAGATTTATGGCCATGCCTTTTCACTTTTGCGCAAGCACTCTGTTCATATAGCAGTCAAATATTCAGTTCGGCGAGCATTGGCGGAGCTCGGACCTGACGGTTTTCCATTTGAGCGATTTGTGGCTCGAATATTCAATACTTGGGGATATGAGACGCTTACAGATCAACATGTTATGGGTTCATGTATTGAACACGAAGTTGATGTAATAGCTTGGAAAAGTGGGGTTTTAGCAATGGTTGAAGCAAAATTTCACAATGAATTTGGATTGAAATCTGATGTCAAAGTGGCTCTCTATGTCAAAGCACGCTTTGATGATATCAGTGGTAATGCTTTTGATTTTGGTGGTATGAAGCAAAAACTATCGGAACGTTGGTTATTTACTAATACAAAATTTACTGATCAAGCGATCAAATACAGTACTTGCAATAATCTCAAACTGATTGGCTGGAATTATCCTGCTGATAATAATTTACACACAATCATTGAGAAGTATAGACTTCATCCGATTACTTGTGCGACTAGTCTCAACCACCAACAGAAAAAGGATTTGGTCGGTAGAAATATTTTGACTTGTTCTGATCTTGTCAGACAGCCGGAAATCCTAAAGTTGATTGGGATTCGTCAAGATTCCGATATCCAGAGAATTTTGGCTGAAGTGAGTTTGCTTACAGAAAAATAGGGTGATAAGCAAGAAAGCGTATGTAATTTTTATGAATAAGATTGAAGAGATGAAAAAAATTCGGGATGAGATTCTTGTCTTAAAGGGATCTCCTCTTTACGAGTATAGAGTTATGAATAATTTTTTGCCAGTAATAGGCGAGGGAAGTCATGACGCCAAAATGATGTTTGTCGGCGAAGCTCCAGGTAGGAATGAGGCAAAGACAGGTAGACCTTTTTGTGGAGCCGCCGGTAAAGTCCTTGATCAACTTCTTGAACACATTAATGTTGATCGCAAGTCAGTCTATGTTACAAACATTGTCAAAGATCGTCCACCCGAAAATAGAGATCCGACGGTCATGGAAATTGAGGTTTATGGTCCGTTTTTGAATAGGCAGATAGAAATTATCAAGCCACGCGTTATTGTGGCACTTGGACGCTACGCAATGGGATACATTATGAAAAAGTTTGAATTAGACCTGGCACTTGAGCCAATAAGTAAAGCTCATGGAAAATCATATTCAACCCAGATAGTCTGGAAAGATTCAAGTAGGAAGCCGATTGATTTGGATATAGTAGTTCAGTATCATCCGTGCGTGGCAGTTTATAATCCAAATAATTTACCTAATTTAAAGAAAGATTTTGAGATACTGAAGACATATTAAAAAACCGGTCCAAACAAGACCGGCTGGTTTCTACGCATTTTTCAATTGAGATTTCTTTTCGTTTTTTCCTTCTGAAGTCTCTTGAGCTCTTTTGAAATAATACTTCTTAACTCCAAAGCCAAAAGTCGTTCGTTCATCTCTTCGTCCATTACGACGATGTGAATTCCCTCCGCTTTTTCTCCGTATTTGTCCTGAAATTTATGTCTACCAAACCACGAACTTTTAATCTGAAGAGGAATAGAATGTTGCGCGGTGTCGTCAATCACGATATCTATCCAAAAATCAATTCCATGCCGTTCATCCTGATTTCGACTTGCTTTTCTGATTTTGAGAATCTCAGGGAATAGACCATTTTTAATGACTTCTTTAGCCATACCCAAAAAAAGCTTCTCATTGACGAACCCTTTCTTGTCTTCTTCCCGCTGCCTTTGAAGAAACCTATTGATTGGTTTACCTTTTCCATGTATCTTCTTGATAGTAGAGATTAAAGTGACTAGTTGCCCAGTTCCTGAATGCTGAATTGTCAAATCATCAGAATCGTCTGCGATCGGTGAAAGTTTACTTAGATTCATATGAACCTTTCGTGTTTAGTTTTTTACTCTAAAGCTAGATTACCATAAATGGTTAATATTGACAAGGTGTGGAGGTCAGACCTTCACTTTTAAGAAATCCGTATTTCTGCTACAATTTTCAATATGAACTCCTCCAAAATTCGCCGACGATTTCTGAACTTTTTTGAGAAAAGAGGGCATGCCATTATTGACTCGGCTTCTTTGGTTACAACTGACGAAAAAAATGTGACTGATTCCACGCTTTTTAACACTGCTGGAATGCAGCCACTTGCGCCGTATTTACTCGGTAAAATTCATCCAAAGGGTAATCGTCTCGCAGATGTCCAAAAATGTCTTCGTACAATTGATTTGGATGATGTCGGAGATAAAACTCACGCCACCTTTTTTGAGATGCTAGGCAACTGGTCACTTGGTGATTATTTCAAAAAAGATGCTATCAATTGGAGTTATGAATTTTTGACTGACAAGAATGAAGGGCTTGGTCTTGATCCGAGTAGGCTTTATGTAACTGTTTTTGAAGGTAACTCCAACAGTCCAAAAGATGATGAAGCGGTTGAAATTTGGCAAGAGGTGTTTGCGAAAAATAGTGTTGATATTGGTAACGATACCTCTAATATTAGAAATTCAGGACGTATTTTCTATATGCCAGCGAATGCGAATTGGTGGGAGGCAGGTGAAAATGGACCATGTGGTCCAGATACGGAGATGTATTATGATATCACCGGTAAATTTGGGGGTAAGTGTTTGACCAAAGAGCAATTCATTGAAGCTGAAAGTCAAAAAGAAATTGTTGAGGTCTGGAATGATGTCTTTATGCAATATGAAAAGAAAAATGGCAAAATTGTCGGTAAATTGGCAAAGCCGTCAGTTGATACTGGCGCCGGATTGGAAAGATTGGCAATGATTATGCAGGGCGTGGATAATATTTATGAGACGGATTTGTTGAAGCCGGTTATGGATAATATTGAACAGAAAAAAAACAAAAAACATTTACAAGATTGGGATATTAAATCAGTTAGAATCATAGCGGATCATGTGAGGGCCGCAATATTTCTAATTGCTGATGGTGTAATCCCGTCTAATATAGGTAGAGGATATGTTCTACGTAAGTTGATCCGTAGAGCGATTCGCCAACAGAAACTTATTAAGTTAGAAATCAGCAATTTATCAGAATTTGTTCCTATTGTTATTGAAATCTATAGGAAAACTTATCCTACTCTTGTTAGAAAGGAAAGACAAATCAAGGAAATTTTTAGTCAAGAAGGTGGCAAATTTATACAGGTTCTTCATAGTGGTGATCTTGAAATTGATGATTTAATCAAGAAAGCGATACATGAGAAGAGATCAATTTCTGGAAAGGAATCTTTTATTTTATACTCATCGTATGGATTTCCGATCGAAGAAACAGTTAAAATAGCAAAGACTAAAGGGATTGATGTTGACATTGTGGGATTTGAAGATGAATTCAAAAAACACCAAGAACTTTCTCGCTCTGGCGCTGAACAAAAATTCAAGGGCGGTCTGGCTAACTCGCAAGATGAGATGGTTGTCAGATATCACACCGCTACTCATTTACTACATCAAGCTCTGCATGATGTTTTAGGTGAAGGCGCTAATCAAAAAGGCTCTAATATCACTAAAGAACGCCTGCGTTTTGATTTTTCCCATTCTGTTAGAATGGCAGATGAACAAAAAAAACGCGTTGAGGATATTGTCAATCAGAAAATCAATGAAGCATTACCCGTGAATAATGTTATTTTATCTCGCGAAGATGCCGAAAAGACTGGCGCGCGACACTTTTTTGGAGAAAAATACGGAGATCAGATTTCAATCTTTTTTGTCGGTCACGCTTCTAGACCACCAACTATTGCTGAATTGAAAAATGCCTATTCAAAAGAATTTTGTGGTGGACCTCATGTCAAAAATACTAAGGAACTTACCGGACCAGAAGGGAAGTGGATGTTCAAAATACAAAAAGAAGAAGCAGTCGCGCAAGGGATAAGAAGGATTAAGGCGGTATTGAATTGATCATTTATGTTATAATATTCTCAATGTTTTTCTCGCATAAATATGGCACGCTAAATTTAGTACTTGATCTCCAAAGTTCAGTCGTTCGTGGTGCTTTAGTTGAGATGAGAGAGGGTAAGTCTCCTTTAGTGTTATTTACTTACGATGTGGCAATTCCTTATAGATCAAATTCTGGAAGCGAATATTTAATTAAAGCGACACTCAACGCAGTCAATGAAGTAATCAATGAAACATTAAAACACCTCCATATTCGGTCATCTGTTGAAAAAATTCCAAAAAAGATTTCAGAGATAAATTATGTTTTGTCTTCCCCTTGGATTATTTCTCAAGCTAGGACACTCTCACTTGTTTTCAAAAAGAATACTTCAGTTGACAAGTCGTTCATTTTGGATTTGATTGTCAAAGAACGATCAAAGATTTTACCAAAAGGAAATGAGAGTGTTGTCATTATTGAGGAGAAAGTCTTTGACGTTAGATTGAATGGATATTCAGTCACTTCTTGGAGTGAACAAGAAGCTCGTAACCTAGAAGTGTCCTTTGTATTTAGCGCCGCCGGCAAGAAAATTATTGAAAAACTCGTAAAAGCGTGCGGTCACGCTGTTCATCATAATCAAGTAAAATTTCATTCCTCGCTTTTTCTCCAGCACATTTCAATCCAAAAGCTCTTTCCCGATAGATCAAGTTACGCGCTAGTTCATATTCACGGGGAACTTACCGATGTCATAGTCATTGATTCGCAAGCATGCATATTTTTAGGATCTTATCCTTTTGGAATAAGAACAATTATCAGAAATCTGTCCGACGAATTGAAAATTGACGAAAATACCGCAGAATCAATGTTAACAATAGCAGTTAGCGATCACTTTGACCCCAACCACGCAAAAAAAGAATCGGAGGGTATAACAAAGGTAAAAAGACTCTGGATTGATAAGTTTCAAAAACTACTTGACGCCAACCCCGAAAAGATTGTTATTCCTCGTTATACTATTATTTCCGCCCATTCACATGAGGATTTCTTCAAAACAATTTTTTTGGAAACATACCCGCTATCGTTACAATTGTTAAGTCTAGATGATGTCTTCCCACACATTGAATACGATATTCACGCGGAGAGAAAGATGATGGTTGGACTTTATATTATAGCCATTCGCAGTTTAGATAATGATTAATTATATGGTATAGTACTTCTATATTATGCCTCGTCGAGTTCAAGATATAGTACCAAATAGCCATCGCTCAATACGGGATGTACCTGTAGAGCGAAATCGCGCAGACGCTTCTATTCAGCAATCAAAAGAAAAGACTAGCTCAAAGCCAAAGATACATACGACAGAGGTTCGTCTTTCGGACAAAGAAAAAATAACTGGTGATTTGGTGCTTGTTAACAAAGATTCCAAAATAAATCAAAAAGATCTAAATATCCCGGTAAAACGCATATCTGTCACTCCACCGCATCATTCAAAAAAGAAAGGGTCCAATAAAGGGCTGTTGATTTTAGTGGGTATCGTCGTTATCGTCGCGGGAACAGGTTATGTCGCGTCGGTGTATTTTTCCAAAGCGACATTCACTTTACAATCGAGAGTTGTTCCAATAACGGTAAACAGCACTTACATAGCGCAGAATGCCGGAATCAAAAGTCCGTTGTCTTATGAGTTGTCCGTCGTGAAAAATAGTTCTTCAATTACGGTATCAGCGGTAGATGGCGCTCAAATATCCACAACCGCAAAGGGTAAAGTCACTGTGTACAACTCATACAGTTCAGGATCTCAAAGACTGGTCGCCGGAACAAGACTTTCTGATGACACTGGTCGAATATATCGTCTAACTAGTTCAATAACTATCCCGGGATATACTAATGCTAAGGGTACAATAACGCCTGGAAGCATTGTAACGACGGTTTCCGCTGACAAACCTGGAGAATCATATAATATTTCTCGAAGCGATTCCATCAGTGATTTTAAGATTGTCGCTTATAAAGGAACCGCTAGATACGATAGCATGTATGCCAGACTTGCTAGTGATATTAGTGGCGGATTTATTGGTAAAAAGAAAACTATTAGCTCGGACATTCTCGCTTCTAGCACGGCAATGTTGCAAGCCAAAATTACCGCGACACTTTTGAGTCAGGTTAAAGAAAATATACCTGAAGGATACATTATGTATGCTAACAGTTATGTCACATCATTTGGAACTCCGACAATTGGCGGAACCGATTCAAAAACCGCGGTTATAACATTACAGGGAACACTTTATGGAATACTTTTTAAAAAGACCGAATTGGTAAATCGTATAGCTGGTCAAACTGCTGTTGACCAGTTTGAAAATTATGCGTATGACACTCCTGGTCTTGATAATTTGGAATTCAGCATCTCAAACAAAAAAGATTTCTCTCCAGAAAAGAAAAACACTCTAATTATTAACCTTAAAGGTGATGCCTTGCTTGTCGGCTCAATACCGGTTGAGACTTTAAAGGCAGAATTGGCTGGATTATCTTTGTCAGAGACTCGAGCTATTCTGATAAAATACAAACCCGTGATAGATGTTGAGAATAGTTCAGGTGAAGTTACACCCCCATGGTCGAGGGTACCGAGTGTTTCTGATAGAATAGCAATCAAGATCTTGACGAAATAGCCTCTTGTCTGCTAGTATTGTCAGACGCGCTAAATACGAAATGGACACTGCGCCAAAATCCAAAAATACCGCAAGCGGCATTGTCGTTGAGGCGTTGCCGAATACGCTATTTAGAGTTGAACTCCAAGATTCCAAGGAAATTATTTTGGCATATCTTGCTGGTAAAATGCGAATGAATCGCATTAGAGTACTCATTGGAGATAAAGTCGAACTGGAACTGGATCCATACGGAGGTAGAGCTAGGATCACAAGACGTCTATAAAATGAAAGTTAAAGCATCAGTAAAACGAATTTGTCCAAAGTGTACCGTCGTTCGGCGAGGGGGATATGTTTATGTGGTCTGCAAATCAAATCCAAGACATAAACAACGCCAAGGGTAAGAAACAGGAGATGAAAAACCAAAATATCAAGTCATGTCTTATACCTCTTAGCTCACTATTTTAAAATAAATCATTATATAACACCATGCGTATCTTAGGCATAACAGTTCCGGAAAATAAGCGACTAGAGTTCGCTCTTACTGCTATATATGGCGTCGGTCGTTCACGAGCCAAACTCATCTTAAATAAGACAAGGGTTGACGGAGGATTAAAATCCAAAGATTTGACTGTTGAACAAGAAAATGAGATTCGGAAATTGGTTGAAAGTTTTAAGATTGAAGGTGATCTAAAGCGTGAAGTTGCGGGTAATGTTAAACGTTTGAAAGACATCAAAGCATATCGCGGACTACGACACGCTCGCCACTTACCGACTAGAGGTCAAAGAACAAAGACCAATTCTAGGACAGTCAGGGGAAATGTTCGCAAAACGATGGGATCGGGTAAGCGTAAGGAAGAGAAGAAATAAAAAATAACATGGGTAAAAAAAGAATTGTCACAACTGGCGGAAATGAAATAACTGATGCAAAAAAGGCACCAGTTGTCTCAGCCAAGAAGCGCTTGGACTCGGGAATTTTGCATGTCCAATCAACATACAACAATACCAAAGTCATGCTAACAGATACTAAAGGCAACGCTATAATGTGGGGTTCAAGTGGTGGGGCTGGTTTTCGCGGCGCAAAGAAAGGGACGCCATTTGCGGCCGCAAAAGTAGGAGAAACTTTAGCGCTTAAGGCGCAAAATATTGGCCTGAAAGAGGTCGCAGTTGTAGTAAAAGGTGTTGGTTCTGGTCGTGAATCAGCAATCCGTGGATTCATAAGCAAAGGGATTATCATCACATCTATCAAGGATATGACCCCGATACCATTCAATGGCCCACAACCAAAAAAGCCAAGACGCGTATAATATCCATACTTTTTATTTAATATTTATATAATTTATTTACCATCATGTTGATCGGTCCACGATACAAAAAAGCTCGATACCTAGGTGCCGCAGTCTTCAGAAAGACTCAAACTCCGAAGTATGCGATGCGTTCACAACGCAAAACAAAGACTACCAAGCGTCGTGGTCAGAAAAGTGAGTATGGACGACAGTTATTGGAAAAACAGAAAGCTCGATATAGCTATGGTGTTTCTGGGGGTCAATTTACTAACTATGTAAAGTCAGCTTTACAGACCAAGGGTGATAATGCCAAGAACCTTCTTCGAATATTGGAGGGTCGTCTAGACAATATAGTTTTGCGCGCTGGTTTCGCATTGAGTCGTTCGGCGGCTCGTCAAATGGTGTCTCATGGACATATTTGCGTAAATGGAAAAATTACTAACATCCCTTCATATCAAGTAAAAATTGGCGAAATTATTACTATCCGCGAAGGTAGTAAGAATAAAGTTATTTTTAGTAGATTGGATGAAGAGTTCAAAAATATGAAGTGGCCATTATGGTTGAAAGTGGATGCTGACAAAAGGGAAATCAAGGTTGAAGGTGATCCTAGTACCGATTTGAGTGAACTGCTTTTTGATGTTCGTTCAGTGCTTGAGTTCTATACTCGCTAGACAAGAACTGTTTTTAATGTATAATTAATCTTCTATTATTTTATAAATACTATGACACACGACCTCATCTTACCTTCAAAGCCAAGAATTATTAGTGAACAAGGCGCCAACGGAGTTTATGAAATTGATGGTCTTTATCCAGGTTATGGACACACCCTCGGCAATTCTCTTCGTCGAATCATCCTTTCATCTTTACCGGGAGCAGCCGTTACCAAAGTCAAAATCAGTGGCGTGGAGCATGAATTTTCCACTATTGATGGAGTTAAGGAAGATGTCATAAACATTCTACTTGCTTTGAAGAAATTACGTGTTCATCTGACTACAGATGAACCAGTGTTATTAAACCTTAAGGTCAAGGGAATCAAACAGGTTACAGCCAAAGACATTGACGCTCCAGGTCAAGTTGAAATTCTCAATAAAGATCTGCATATTGCATCATTGACTGAAAAATCTTCAGAACTTGATATAGAAATTACAGTTGAAAAAGGTCTTGGATATGTTTCAAAAGAAGTTATCCAAAAAGAGCGAGTTGACATTGGTTCAATAACTTTAGACGCAGCATTCACGCCGATTCGCAAAGCAAACTATGAAGTTGAAAATATGCGTGTTGGCGACCGAACAGATTTCAATCGTCTTCGTCTAATGATAGAAACTGATGGCACTATCACTCCTCGTGAAGCACTTGAGCAATCAATAACTATTATGATTCATCAGCTCAAAGCTGTTATCGGCTTTGTTGAAAAAGAGGAGAAGTCAAAAGATGCCGAAGAAGTTTCCAATGAAAAATCAGCCGGAGCAGAAGGATCACTCAAGGATGTTGATGCCGATCTTTTGAAAACTCGGGTTGATTCGCTTGGTTTTTCATCACGAACCGCCAAAGCTTTAATGAACGGAAATGTCCGTACTCTTGGTGGACTGGCTCGTAAGAAGGAAAGCGATATTATGGACATAGATGGATTAGGCGCAAAGGGGATACAGGAGATTAAGAAATTATTGGCTCAGTATGGTATTACCCTTAAACAATAATTTTCCACGATTTCTGACTTTCAGTTTTTAATAATTTTTATGCGACATCATTCAGATAAAAGAAAATTCGGACGAGAAAAGAATCAGAGAAACGCTCTGATGTCTTCTTTGGCGCGTAACTTGATTCGTGACAATCGCATTCAAACTACCACCGCTAAAGCTAAAGAACTTCGTCCGATGATTGAGAAATTGGTGACTAAAGCCAAAAAAGCCACAGTTGCTTCACGTCGTCTAATTGTTTCAAGTATTCACAGTCAAGTTGAGACCAAAAAGCTTTTTGATACTATTGCTCCAAAATACAAGAGTCGCGATGGCGGTTACACTCGAATTATTCGTATGCCAAACCGAGATCTTGATGGAAGTCCGATGTCATTAATTGAATTTGTATAAAAATGAAACACACTATTGACGCACAAGGTAAAAAGATAGGACGAATCGCCAGTCAAGCGGCGATAATTCTTCTTGGCAAGCATTCCCCTTCATTTGCGAAGAATAAAGTCTCCGCTGATAAAGTTGAGATTATCAACGCCTCCAAAGCTGATGTCACCGCAAAAAAGAAAATCAAGGATATTTATGTCACTTACACTGGCTATCGTGGCGGTTTGAAGAGTCAATCTCTTGGTGAATTGATTACGCGACGCGGCGCTTCGGAAGTTTTTAGGAGAGCAGTTATGCGAATGTTACCAAATAATAGACTTCGAACTGAAAGAATTAAGAATCTAATTATCAAAGAATAATTACTTGCTATCTTCGTTAAAATAGGAATCCATAAATCCAAATTTATATGACACCAGTCAAATCAACGACAAAATACTTTGAAGCTGTCGGTCGACGCAAGACCGCCATTGCTCGTGTCAGACTTTTTCCTGGAACAAAAAGTAGCTATGATATCAACGGCAAGTCGCTTGAACAATATTTTCCAGTTAAAGAAATGCAGCTTACCGCAACCGAAGCTATTACAAATGGCAAAGCGGCGGAAAAATTTGTGATTATAGTCAAACTGACTGGCGGAGGCATTTCCGCTCAAGCTGACGCGCTTCGTCACGGGATCGCTCGAGCGCTTCTTGTTTATGATATTGAACTTCGCGGAAAACTAAAGAAACTCGGCTATTTGAAACGAGATCCTCGCGCCAAAGAACGCCGTAAGTTCGGTCTCAAGAAAGCCCGCAAGAGTCCACAGTGGAGTAAGCGTTGATTTTAAAGTGAGAATCTACACATTAGAATTTGTAATTACGAAAAAAGAGGGTAGCGGCACTCTCTTTTTTATGTTATAAATCTTGGCAGACAAACAATCAATCAAAACCTCCTTGATTTATGAACTATGAAATCTCCTTGTGGATCGCGGTGATTACTGTAGTTTTGGTATTGGTATTGGTCATTCAAATAGTCTATCAATTTCTTGTGCAATCAAAACATCAGATGAGAACAGCAGAATTGATACGTCGAATTGATACCATTTTGGAAGAAAGTGGGTGCGATCATGCAGATAATTTACTCACTGAATGTATCCATATCATTGATCATTACAAGATCAATCTAGTGGAGCTTGATTTCAGGAGAATGATTACCATTGGAGAATTGAGACACGCAACTCTTGCTTCAATGGAAAGATATTACAAGCGCATGTCATCTCTCCACGAGAAAACCTGCGCAGAATATAAAGAGCTGATGGATATTACGCCAGAAAAGAGAAGCCTTGACCAAAGATCTCGTTACGCTCAACTTCGAGAAATAGTAACCAACTTCGGCGGAGAATTAAATAATTTGCACGCCAAGATAAACGCTTCAAGAGTCCAGCTTGGTTGATAGTTCTCCGTAAGTTTTCAAAGCCCGAATCGATTTTCGGGCCTTTTTTATTGTGAAAAACGAGTAACGCGTACAAATAGATTGTCAATTTTATATACATTAGCTTGCAGGAATGAACTTTATTCGTTGATTATTTTTTGTTGCAAAATACATTTTTTTTATATAGAATGGCAGAATTATGAAGAAAAAAATTGACGACGACATTATCCCTGAAACTAATGCTACAAATACTCAAAGTTTGAGTGGTTTAGGCGATTCTGACACTCTCGATGATTCTGTTGTTGCTGAAGAAAACGCAAAAGAAGCCATCAAGAAACTTCGTGAAAAGCTTAAAAATATAGAATCAGAAAGACAAGAATATCTGGTTGGCTGGCAACGCGCTAAAGCTGATCTTATTAATGCTCGAAAGCGCGATGACACAGAACGAGTTGAATTCATCAAATTTTCCAATGAGCGCTTAATTGACGGACTAGTTCCGGTTTTGGAAAGTTTTGATATGGCAATAGGGAATAAGGAGACATGGGAAAAGGTTGATAAAAATTGGCGTATAGGAGTTGAATACATTTATTCTCAATTAAAAAAGACTTTGAATGATGCTGGTCTAGAAGAAATTGATCCTATAAATAAGAAGTTTGATCACTCTTTACATGAAGCTGTCTCATATGAATCTGTTACTGACGAAAAATTGAATCATATTGTTACGGCCGTGATTCAAAAAGGGTATTCTCTGAATGGAAAGATTTTGAAACCTGCCAGAGTGAAGGTGGGGGAGTGGAAGAAATAGTTCAAACACTTTTTCATTATCCGTGAACCTTGCGCAAAGTTTTTTGAGGTGTATAATTTTGGCACACCTGCGGACTATTAGTCTCCTAATTTTGAAATATATGATACATAAACACAATATACAAAATCAACCAGATATCACAATCAATGAGTTAGCTGTAGAAATGAGAGGGGGGTTCAAGAAAGTTAATGAATCCGTTGAGGATTTGGCGAAAATGACTGCGCGTGAATTTAGAATAGTCCATGATGAAATAGGTGAAGTCAAAACTGTAATTCGTGAGCACGGATCTCGTATTCGTCGAACAGAACACAAACTTCAGCTTGCATAATTTTGAGAAAATATCGCTTGCCCAGCGATATTTTTCTGCTATAATAGTATTGTAATGATTAACCCATCTAAGAAACAACCCCTAGGCACTCAGAATTCGGTCTCAAATCAGACAGCCCTTCAACATGGCCAATTTCTTTCTCGTATCTTCACTGACCAATCAGGACAACAATTCTGTCTGATCTTCTTCGTGACTATTGTTGTCGGAGAAGCGCACGGCCATCTCGTCTCCGCACAACCAATGAAGCGTGAAGGTCAAACCTTCACATCACTCCGCCTTTCCGGAAGTTGTGCATCTTCAAATAGTTCAAGTGGTCAAATTTTCTGTCTTCCAATTGCATGTCCAAAGAGAGAGGTTGAAACTATATACATTCCTGCATACACACCAATTATTTCTCCTTTTACTGAACTTTACTTTTTTATGAGCCAACCTACGAGGGCGCCTTCTGGCATTTAATTTCCGCGCATGCTCATTAAAGTCAGAGTAACTGTCGGTGCGCGCGGAAAAGGTCGTCAAGAAAACTGACGATTTTTATGTTGTGTCTGTCAGAGAAAAAGCGGAAAGGAATGAAGCAAATAGGAGAGTATTGGAAATCTTGAAAAAAGAATATCCTGGAAATGCAGTGAGACTCATAAAAGGGCATCAACCGTCACTGCTATTTGTCAACTATCCTAAAACACCCTATTTACTCATTTTAATTACCAATTACTAGTTACTAACTACTTAAACTATGTCTAAAATCATCGGAATCGACCTCGGAACGACTTTTTCGGCTGTTGCCGTTATGGAAGCAGGAGTTCCGAGAGTCCTAGAAAACGCGGAAGGTCAGCGTACAACACCTTCGATTGTCGCTCAATCTAAAACAGGCGAAAGACTTGTTGGACTTTTGGCAAAGCGACAAGCGGTAACGAATCCAAAAAACACCATCTTCCAGATCAAACGATTCATGGGTCACACTTTTGACGAACCGAGTGTGCAGAAAGATATCAAGAACGTCTCATTTGAAGTGCGTAAGTCATCAAATGGAGGCATTGAAGTGAACATGGCGGGGAACTGGCTAAGACCAGAAGAAGTGTCAGCTATGATCCTCCAGAAACTCAAGACTGACGCAGAAGCACGTCTTGGTGAAAAGATTACTGAAGCAGTTATTACGGTTCCAGCTTACTTCAACGATTCACAACGTCAAGCAACCAAAGATGCTGGTAAAATTGCCGGACTTGATGTGAAGCGTATCATCAACGAGCCGACAGCGGCTGCGCTTGCATACGGATTTAGCAAGAAGAAAAATGAAAAAATAGCCGTCTTTGATTTCGGCGGCGGCACTTTTGACATATCTGTGCTTGAAGTCGGCGATGATGTTATTGAGGTCAAATCTACTGACGGTGACTCGCATCTCGGTGGACGCGATATTGATGCCAAGATTGTGAATTGGCTCGCCGACACATTCAACAAAGAAAACGGCATTGATCTCAAGAAGGATCCATTGGCACTACAACGTCTAGATGAAGCTGCGGAAAAAGCCAAGATTGAGCTTTCAACTGCGATGCAGACTGAAATAAATATCCCATTCGTTACTTCTGGCGCAGATGGACCAAAACATCTGCTTGTCGTTATGACACGCGCAAAGTTGGAAGAGATGACAAAGGAATTCATTGACCGTGCTATGGAAATAACTAAACGTGCCGTTTCAGCATCACCATTCAAAGTAGGTGAAATCAATGAGATTGTCCTAGTTGGTGGACAAACTCGCATGCCAGCTATGCAAGATGCAGTTAAGAAATTCTTCGGAAAAGATCCTCACATGGGTGTGAATCCCGACGAAGTGGTTGCGGTTGGCGCGGCGATCCAAGGTGGAATTTTAGGTGGTGATGTAAAGGATGTGCTTCTGCTTGATGTTATTCCACTTTCTCTTGGCATTGAAACTATGGGTGGTATTGCCACAAAACTTATTGAAAAGAATACAACTGTTCCTACCCAGCGTTCGCAAATATTCTCAACTGCCGCTGATAATCAAACATCTGTTGAAATTCACATTACTCAAGGCGAGCGCGCAATGTCTACAGATAATAAATCGTTGGGTAGATTCATTCTTGATGGTATTCCACCAGCACATCGCGGTGCGCCACAGATTGAAGTAAGTTTTGACATTGATGCAAATGGTATATTGAATGTGACTGCAAAAGATAAAACGACGGGTAAGGCCAACTCAATCAAAATCACAGCTTCTTCTGGTCTATCCAAAGAAGAGGTTGAAAAAATGAAACAAGATGCGGCCAAGCATGAGGCAGAAGACAAGACAAAACACGAAGCTGTTGAAGCCAAGAATATCGCAGAGCAGTTAGTCTACACCGCAGAGAAGGCCCTGAAAGACGCTGGCGAGAAAGTTCCTGCAGAGTTGCGAAAGTTTATTGAAGATAAGATTGCTGATCTGAAAACTGCCAAGGATAATGTGAATCATGATAAAGAAGCTATTAAAAAGGCAACTAGTGCGCTGTCGGATGAGATACAGAAGATAGGGCAGTATATGTCTCAAACCCCTCCAGGTGGTGCGACTGGTACTGATTCTGCTAGTAATTCAACCAGTGGCGCTTCGGAAGGAAAAGGATCAGAAGGAGATGAAGGAAATGTGAAAGACGCGGAATTCAAGGAGAAGAAATAGGTCAATAAAAAAGAATCCCACCAGCACCTTGCTGGTGGGACTGGAAAAATGGGGAAATTTTATGTGTGCGATATTAATTATCAGTGCAGAATAGTATTTTCGTCTTATAGCAAGAATATCTATCTTGAATCAACTGGATCTCACGATGATATTCACTAAAAATAATCGGAATTCAACTGTTTCCAAAACAGAAACAATCCATGTAATATCAAATAAATGAAAGACTACTACAAAATCCTTGGCCTTGATAAAAACGCCTCAAAAGACGACATAAAAAAGGCGTTTCGTAAAATGGCACACGAGCATCATCCAGACAAAACAAAAGGCCATGCTGGATCAGAACAGAAATTCAAAGAAGCTAGCGAGGCATATTCAGTATTGTCGGATGATAACAAGCGCGCGCAATACGACCGATTCGGTTCGGCTGGACCTAGCGGAGGAGCGGGTTTTAATGCCGGTCAAGGTGGTTTTGGTAGCAAAGGATTCGGAGGTTTTGATTTCTCTGGTTTTCAAAATGGCGGATTTAATTTCAATCAAGGTGGCGTAGAATTTGACCTCGGAGATATTTTTGGTGAATTTTTTGGGGGTGGAAGCAGACGCGCGCATAAAGGTAGAAATATTACCATAGATGTTGAAATCTCATTCAAAGATTCTATTTTTGGCATAGAAAAAGAAATATCAGTGAATGGCTCAAAATTTTCTATAAAAATTCCCGCTGGAATAGAAAGTGGCCAAGGATTGCGCGTGGCAGGGAAGGGTGAAAATGGTCAAGGTGGCAAAGGCGATCTTATTGTGCGCATTTGGGTCAAAGAACATGGTGTATTTCGTAAAGAAGCATTTAATTTGATCATGGAATTACCAATCAAACTTACTTTGGCTTTGACTGGCGGTTCTGTAGATATTGAAACTCTAGATGGAAAATTGGAGGTTAAAATTCCTACTGGCACTTCTCATGGAGAAATTTTACGAATCAAAGGAAAAGGAGTGCCATATGAGACAACTGGTACCATATTTGGCACCGGTGGTAGACGCGGAGATCTTTTAATTGTTACACATGTTGAAATGCCAAAAAAGTTGAGTAGAAAGGCGAAGGAATTGATTGATGAGTTAAAAAGGGAAGGAATCTAGTTTCAGCGAGGTCCGACCTCGCTAGTTAGCCAAGTAATCTGCTATAATGGTCCCATGAAAAAAGTATTGCTCTCTGGAGTCAAACCAACTGGCATCGCACATATTGGCAATTATTTTGGCGCAATGAAACAGTTTGTAGGTTTGCAGAACTCTGGTAAATACCAGTGCTATTTTATGATTGCCGACTATCATGGCCTCAATCTTATTCAAGACAAAGAACAGATGAAGAAATTGACACTAGAACTTGCTATTGATTACCTCGCTATTGGGTTAGATCCAAAAGCATCTGTACTTTTTAGACAGAGCGATGTTTCAGCTCACACAGAATTAACATGGATTTTTGATAGCATAGTCCCTATTGCCTATCTTGCCCGCGCTCACGCATTTAAAGCTGCTGTAGAAAAATTCAATGACATAGCACCCGCACAAAGATCTCTCGCGTCTAAATTAGAACAATTAGCCGATGTCAGTGTCGGCACTTTCAATTATCCAGTTTTAATGGCGGCTGACATATTACTCTATGACACAGATGTCGTGCCGGTTGGTCAAGATCAAAAACAGCATGTGGAATACGCTCGAGATATTGCTTTAAAGTTTAATGATATTTTTGGTGGACCAAAAGACTCCAAGAACAATCCAAGTTCGCCAGTTTTTAAACTACCTGAACATCTAATCATAAAAGATGTTGCGGTTGTGGCTGGAATTGACGGTCGAAAGATGTCAAAGAGTTATGGCAACACTATCTCATTATTCGCCGAACGAGATGAAATAATTAAATCAGTGATGAGTATTGTCACTGACTCAAACGGACCTGAGAGCGGGGGCATTCCGACAAATGTTTACAATATTCATAAACTTTTTAGAAGTGAGGGGGACTTGAAAGAATTGTATGAAGCTAATAAAGGAAAATACAAGATACTCAAGGAGGCGCTGATTGAAGATGTTGATACTTTTCTGAAACCACTTCGTGAAAGACGCGCGAGATTGGCGCGGAACGAAAAAGCCGTTGTTGAAATTTTAAAAGATGGCGGTCTGCGTGCCAAAGAAATAGCTGATAGAAAATTAATTGAAATCAAGAAAAGCATTGGAGTATTATAGAAAATGTCATTCACAATTAAAACCCAATCTTTTGAAGGTCCACTGGACTTGCTCCTTGACTTGATTGAACAACGCAAACTTTTTATTAATGATATTTCACTGGCAAAAGTAACTGACGATTTCATAGAACATATCAGACAATTTGAAAACGTACCAATAGGTGAATCGGCACATTTTATTTTAGTCGCGTCAACTCTTTTACTTATAAAATCTAAATCATTATTACCCGAACTTTCCTTGACCAATGAAGAAGCTGGGGATATCCGTGACTTGGAAACGCGTTTGAAAATATATAGACGAATTAAAGACGCCAGCAAACATGTGCAAAAATTGTTTGGCGTTGAAATAATATTCACTCAATCACAGTCAAGACCGATTCATGCGGTTTTTGCCCCTGATTCAGAATGTACGCTTGAAAAAGCCCTTTTTTCATTAAAGGATTTAATCAATCGTCTACCAAAGAAAGAAAATTTACCACAGACGCTCGTCAGAAAAGTCATGAGTTTGGAAAATATGATTGACACACTGACCACTAGGATTACTGGGGCTTTGCGCATGAGTTTTAAAGAATTTACGAAAGAACATAAGGAAAATCGAGTAAACGTAATTGTTGGTTTTCTGGCCATGCTTGAGTTGGTCAAGCAGGGAGTTTTGCATGTTTCGCAAGAAAAAATGTTTGATGATATTCACATGGAAACTACAAATGTGGGCGTGCCACGATATTAATCAATAATCACCGAATTTGTAAAATTCGTGTAATTCGTTGATTCGTATTATACTTTTTATCATGAATTTATCCCAACAAATTGAAGCTATACTTTTTTGGAAAGCAGAACCTGTGGCTATAAAAAAATTAGCGGTATTTCTGAATGTGGATGTACCGACGATAAAGACTGGGCTAACTGAATTAGAAAATATTTTGAGTGGTAGAGGAATCACTTTGGTCCAGACAAATGATGATGTAATGCTTGGTACCGCAAAAGAACTATCACCACTAATTGAAAAATTAACGAGAGAAGAATTGACCAAGGATTTAGGAAAAGCCAGTCTGGAGACTATCTCAATAGTTCTTTATCAAGGACCAATATCGCGATCCGAAATTGATTACATCCGCGGAGTAAACTCACAATTTATTTTGCGAAATCTACTCATTCGTGGATTAGTTGAACGCATCCCCAATCCAAAAGACGCACGAAGCTATCTTTACAAACCAACTCTGGAATTACTCTCTCATCTAGGCACATCCAAAATTGAAGAGTTGCCAGAGTATCAGCAAGTTAGAGAAGAGATTGAATCTTTTAAAGTAAATGTAAATCAATCACAAAAACAAGAAGAAGTAATGGGTCAAGAACTATAATGCCATGTCCTCAAATACCAAACCAATTGACCGTTTTTTTCTTCTCTCAATAGTTGTCTTGACGATTGCCGGATTCGTAATATTCCTATCCGCTTCACTCGGTCTTTTAGCACAAACTGGGGTGAATTTTGGCACGATCGCTTTGAAACAAACGATTAGTTTGGTGATTGGTATTATTTTGTTCATTATTTTTTCTAGATTTTCATATCACAAAATTAGGAAGTTAGCTTTTTGGGGATTTATTATCGCAATCGGTGTCAATCTACTCTTATTTATTCCTAGTTTGTCACTCTACCATGGCGGGGCGACTCGCTGGATAGATATCAGCTTTATTTCATTTCAACCATCCGAATTATTAAAAATTACTTTTATTATATATTTAGCGGCTTGGATACATTTTGCTAAAGATCGAATCAAAACTTTCAAATTTGGTCTTTTACCATATATGATTATTATGGGCATATTGAGTTTGCTTCTGCTTGTTCAATCGGATACCGATACCTTATTGGTTATTGGTTTTACAGGTATCATGATGCTCTTTATCGCTGGTTTGCCACTCAAACATACAATTATTAGCGGACTTTTGATGGCTTCAGTCGTCGTTGGAGTCATTTGGTTTCGCACGGATGCTTTGGAGCGTGTAAAAGTTTTTTTAAATCATTCTACTGACCAACAAGGAGCTGGCTATCAAATCAATCAGTCACTTATTGCGATTGGTTCTGGACAGATCACTGGACGCGGAGTTGGTCAAAGTATTCAAAAATTCGGTTATCTACCTGAACCAATTGGCGACTCTATTTTTGCCGTCGCGGCTGAAGAATTCGGCTTTGTTGGTAGTTCAATCTTACTTGTATTGTATATTTTGTTGGCGATCAGTTCTTTTAGAGTCGGTACGCGAGCGCGAGATAATTTTGGTGGAATCGTGGCAATAGGCATTGCGATCTTGATAATTATCGAATCCTTCATGAACATTGGCGCAATGCTCGGCGTCATACCGCTATCAGGTATGCCTTTGTTGTTTGTCTCTCATGGTGGTACGGCCTTGGTGATTATTTTGGCGGCTACTGGAATAGTCGCGAATGTTTCGAGATATCCAAAAGAGTAGTTATCTGCAAGCAAGAAGTGGGTGCGCATTTTCATGAGGGACCGTTATAACTGCCTCGCGCTCTGTGCCAAGAGACTGCGGTCCCTCATGAAAATGCGCACCCACTTCTTGCTTACTTCCATCACTATCAAATTCTGCTATAATAGTAGCCATGAAAATCCTTTTTACTGGCGGAGGCTCGGGTGGACATTTTTACCCAATAATTGCGATCGTTGAGGCTTTACATGAGCGGGTCAAGGAGCGTAAAATTATCTCACCTCAACTTTATTACATGGCTCCAAGCCAATACAATGCTCGAGCTCTTTTTGATAATGAGATTGAGTTTGTCAGCGTGTCAGCGGGAAAGATTCGAAGGTATTTTTCATTATTGAATATTACCGATGCATTCAAGACCGCGTTTGGATGTCTCTCTGCTTTGTTAAGCTTGTTTCGAATTTACCCCGATGTTGTTTTCGGTAAAGGCGGTTATGCTAGTTTTCCAACTCTTTTTGCGGCAAAAATTTTGAGAATACCGGTAGTTATCCATGAATCAGATAGTAAACCGGGCAGAGTAAATGTTTGGGCAGCCAAGTTTGCTCGTAAAATCGCAATATCGTATCCAGATGCGGCGATATATTTTCCCAAGAAAGATGGCTTGGTAGCCATGACTGGTTGTCCGATTCGCGCGGAACTTGCGCAACCACTTTCCAATGGCGCGCATGAATTTTTGAAATTAGAAAAAAATACTCCAGTAGTTTTAATTCTCGGTGGTTCTCAAGGTTCACAAAATATTAATGATGTAATCATTGAGGGATTACCAGAATTGTTAAATAAATATCAAATTATCCACCAAACTGGTCGCGACAATCTTGAAGAGATTAAATCAACTTTAGGGGTGATATTGAAAGATCATTCTTATTCATATCGTTACCATCCTTTTGATTATTTGAACGAATTGGCTTTGCGAATGTCAGCTGGAGTCGCTGATATCATTGTCTCCCGAGCCGGTTCAACAATTTTTGAAATCGCGGCCTGGGGTGTGCCTTCTATCATAGTGCCATTACCGACTTCAGTCAGCCATGATCAAACCGAAAATGCTTTCGCTTATGCAAAAACAGGCGCGGCGTCAGTGGTTGAAGAAAACAATTTGAGCGCGCATATCATCATTGAAGAGATAAACAGAATTTATAATTCACCAGCTATCAAAGAGACCATGCAAAAACAAGCTAAGGCCTTTGCACGTCTTGATAGCGCGAGCATTATTGCTGATGCTGTCTTAGATATGGCGCTAGAACATGAAAAATAGGAAACTATATCAGATATTTGTCAAGCATGTTTAATATTGCGCAATAGTTTCAAATATGTGCTATACTGCTAATCTAAAACTGTCGAATTATTAGCTTTAATAAATAATTTATAAAGAATATGGAACCTCAAAGTGGTATCAAAACATGGCAGTGGGTAGTGACCGTCATAGTCATAATTGTCCTTATTATCATAGGTATTATGGTTTTTGGGAATAAGAGTACATCAACAATAACAGAAGAGACAGCTACACCAGCTGAAGAAACAACCTCTTCAACAGAAATCAATCGAATCGTTGTCTCAGATCAATTTCCTGGAAACGTTGTGAATATTTCATCAGTGCTTTTGGCAAACGGCGGTTGGGTTGAAATTCACGCTGACAAGAACGGTCAACCTGGCGACTATATTGGATCGGCTTATTTTACCAAGGGTATCAATACTGGCAAGATTACTTTGACTAAGTCTACTGTTGAAGGCGGTATTTACTATGCTATGCTTCACTCTGACGATGGCGACAAGAAATTTGACACGACCAAGGATCTCCCTATCAAGGATTCCAAAGGCAACATCATTATGAAGTTGTTCCGTGTTTCAGCTACTGTTGACGCTGGAATCAAGGGATAATAAAATAAAAGTCACAAATCTTAAACTAAAACAAAAGAGGGTCGTCAAGGTGGCGGCTCTTTTTGTAATATGATTTGACACAGGTCTATCACGCGTCAAAGTTTTTATGGTATAATTTATATATGTCAAAACAAATCTATATTACTCGCATTATTCCAGAAATCGCGGAGAAAATGCTCCGCGAAAAAGGTTACGAAGTAGATATATATCCAGAAGATCGCATTCCCAAAAAACAAGAAATAATTCAGGCATTAAAAAACAAACAATATGACGCGGTAATTTCATTACTCACGGATAAAATTGACTCTGAAGTATTTGATTCCGCGCCAACGGTAAAAATCTACGCCAATTATGCCGTTGGTTTTGATAATATTGACGTGGCAGAAGCCAGGAAACGCAATATCGTCGTGACAAATACCGCCGGAAATTATTCTTTTTGTATTGCTGAGCACGCTATGGCTTTAATACTTGGTTTAGCGACACGAATCGTTGAAGCTGACGATTTTGTCCGAAAAGGGAAGTACAAGGGCTGGGCGCCGATGAACTTTATTGGCCATGATATCAAGGGTATGAAGATTGGACTTATTGGGGCGGGAAAAATTGGCGCGGAAATGGCCAGAATTGCTTCGCGCGGTTTTGATATGAAAGTTATATATCATGATGTCAACCGCAATGAAAATATTGAAAGGAAATACGGCGCACAATATTTGGAGACAATTGAGGATGTTTTAAAACAAGCTGATGTCGTTACTCTTCATGTTCCTCTACTTGATTCAACCTATCACTTGATTAATGAGATTCGTCTAAAAATGATGAAACCCAGTAGTTATCTGATCAACACTTCCCGAGGACCTGTCGTGGATGAGAATGCTTTAGTCAAAGCGCTTCAAGATGGAGTAATCAAAGGTGCAGGATTGGATGTCTTTGAGTTTGAACCAAAATTAGCCAAAGGCTTAAGCGATTTACCAAATGTCATTCTCACACCACACATCGCTTCTGCCAGCGAAGAGACTCGCAATGAAATGGCTAGAATTGTCGCACAAAATGTTATTGACTTCTTAGAGACCGGTAAAGCTACGGCTACAGTTAATTAAATCGTGTGTCCTGTTATTGTATGGGACTATCTATTCATTAGGCAAATAACTTCACAAGCTCAATTATTTGCTATAATAGGGTCATGAAAGTCGTAACCCGATTCGCGCCATCGCCCACAGGCTATTTTCACGCCGGTTCATATCGCACCGCGCTTTTTTCGTGCATTTTTGCCAGACAAAATCTGGGCAAATTTATTTTACGAATAGAAGACACGGATAAAGAAAGATCAAAAAAAGAATATGAAGAAAATATTATTGAGAGCTTAAAATGGCTCGGACTTGATTATGATGAGTTTTATAGGCAATCCGACAGAATAGAAGTCTATAAAAAATACATAAAACGATTAATTGAAAGTGGTAATGCTTATGTTTCTTCCGCTGAAGATGAAGAAAAGAGATACTTGGGCAAAGAAGGAAAAGAATCACAAAGTGAAAAGTCCACGCCAAAATCAAGTGTCATTCGTTTTAAAAACCCAAACAAAAAAGTTATTTTTGAAGACATGATTCGCGGTCGGATAGAATTTGATACCACAGAACTAGGTGATTTTGTGATTGCCAAAAACGAAGATGAGCCAGTTTTTCACTTAGTGGTTGTTGTAGATGACCATGAAATGGGTATTACTCACATTATTCGTGGTGAGGATCATATTTCCAATACACCTCGCCAGATCCTCATATTTGAGGCCCTAAGCATAAAACCACCTCAGTACGCTCATATACCGCTTCTTTTGGCGCCAGATCGTTCAAAGCTCTCTAAACGCAATGGCGCTATACCTATTAGTGACTATCGCAGTAAGGGCTACTTATCACAAGCAGTGGTCAATTATCTTACTTTGCTCGGCTGGCATCCTTCTGATAATAAAGAAATCTTCGGGATGGAAGATATTTTAAAGGAGTTCTCACTTAATCGAGTTCAAAAAAGTGGGGCTATCTTTGACGAGGAAAAACTCAAATGGTTCAATCGACAATATATTGCCAAACTTTCCGACGCTGATTTCTCTGAACACACCAAGGCGTTTCTTCCAGAATGGGTAGCGCCAAAGAGCGACATAATTAAAAAACTAATCCCGATACTCAAAGATAAAATCATGACATTTGGAGAAGTTTCAGATATGCTCGCGGCAAATGGAGAGCTTGGTTTTATTCATTGTTTATCGGAATACAAGAAAGAATCGTTGCTCTGGAAAAAAAATCCTGATGTTGATTCAGCCAAAAAACATCTTACGGAAGTTTCTAGATTGTTTTCAAAAGTCGCTTCAGTCCAGTTTACGATTGTTAACATCAAATCGGAAGTTTGGTCATACGCTGAAACCAATGGTAAAGGCGATGTATTATGGCCTTTACGAATGGCTCTAACAGGGCAAGACAAATCACCTGATCCATTTGTTTCCGCGGAACTGCTTGGTAGGGAAGAGTCTTTGAAGCGCATAGAAATTGCTTTGAGTAAGTTAATAAACTAGGAAAATGAGCATGAAAAGGGCTCAAAACCCAATTACTTTAGCAATCGTTTTATTGTTTGTGCTTTTTTCTGCAAAAGCATACTCCCAAACTATAACTGAACTCCAATCTAAAATTAATTTACGCAATCAAGATATTAAGGCTTTAGAGAAAGAAATAGCCGATTATCAGAGTCAAATTGGAGATTTAAGCTTACAAGTCTCATCTTTATCAGCAACAATCAAATCATTGGAATTGACTCAAAAGAAACTTGAAGCCAACATTAAGATCACGGAAAATAAAATTGTTGAAAAAAATATTGAAATTCAACAACTTGGTTCACAAATTTCAGACAAAAAAGACACAATCGCCGAAGATAGACGGATAATTTCACAATCATTTGCCACAATGAACGAATTGGGTACAAAATCACTACCAGAATTGCTTTTATCTGAAAAATCACTCTCTAGCGCATGGAACTCAATTGACGAAATCGGAACCGTACAAAAAAGTTTAGCTGATAGAATTACCAGTCTTAGAGCAGTTAAAGCTAATCTGGAAACTAATAAAAAAGCCACTGAAAAAGCTAAAAACGACTTACTAGTACTCAACAATCAGTTAAAAGACCAGCGAAGCGTCGTCTTAAGCACGACTGCAGAAAAAAATAAATTACTGAAAGAGACGAAACAATCTGAAGCAGAGTATCAGAAAATTTTAGCCAACAAAAAGGACCTAAAGGACTCGTTTGAAAGGGAAGTGCTAGATTATGAATCGCAATTGCGCTTAGCTGTTGACCCGACAAAAATACCTCACTCTGGTTCTGGAGTCTTGGCTTGGCCTTTAGATTCAATAAAAATTACCCAATATTTTGGCAATACTGATTTTGCCACCGCTAGTCCGCAGATTTATAATGGAAAAGGGCATACCGGAATAGATTTCCGCGCTTCAATTGGAACTCCGGTCAAAGCAACACTACATGGAGTTGTTGTTGGTGTCGGTAATACAGATCTTGTCTCAGGATGCTATTCTTATGGTAAATGGGTTATGATCAAGCACCCAAACGGCCTCTCAACTCTCTACGCGCATTTTTCATTACCAACAGTTACCACTGGTCAAGAAGTTACTACTGGCCAAGTCATTGGTTATAGTGGAAACACTGGTTATACTACTGGTCCACATCTTCATTTTGGGGTTTATGCTACTCAAGGTGTTCAAATTACTAAGCTTACAAATAGTAAAAACTGCAGGAATGCCGTGATACCTCTCGCTGATTTCAGTGCATATCTTAATCCACTTTCTTATCTTTAGAAATCAAGGTCCGACCTTGATTTATCTAAATAATGCGCTAAAATTAGATCATGAATAAAATACCTCAAAATAAGGGATTGGTCAGAGCTGTTATTGTTATTGTTATTGCTTTACTCATCTTAAGCTATTTAGGTATCAATATAAGGTCAATTGTTAACTCTCCAGCTGGTCAGGAAAACTTCAATTACACCCAGGAGGTCATCCTTAATGTCTGGAATAACTATCTAAAAGGACCCGCGACTTATCTCTATAATGATATTTTCATCAAACTTATTTGGGATCCAGCTATTGAGAGTCTGACGAGAATAAAAAATGGTCAACCGACGAACATTGATCAAAGCGCACCTACGATAAAGATAGAGTGACATTCATAAAAATAGTAACAAACAGGGGACCCGTCAAGCAGATGAGTCCTTTTTACCTATCTAGATACTGAAGTTAAGATATATTGTGCGACATCGTATATCTAGAAGGAATTATGGGTCAACTACCAATAATTAACTCTCCTCCCTGTTGGTAAGTCTCTTTCAGTCAAACAAAAAGCTCCACAAATTGTGTGAAGCTTTTTGTTTTTCTTGTCTCAAAAAAATGAGATCAACTAAATTATTTTCTAGCCAAATCACCCAACTTTGATTTTGACCAACATGAAGCTGAAGCTGACCATGGACTTGAACCGTATTTACCGTAAAGGTATTTGGCAAAAGCCACATTACCCTCTACAGTATGAATGTCTAGACCCATGTTACGAGCAGTATCAGCATGATAGAACTCATTAATTTGCATCAGACCAACATCGGCAGGATTGGCAAGACCGCGAACGACCTTGCCATTCTTATCAAATTGTCGGAATTCTGATTCACAACGAGCAATTTCCACTAGAATAGGCATTTCTGCGTATTCTTGGTGAAGATATGATTTCATAGTTGAAGTTGAGTTTGTGGTTTCCAATGAGCGAATTTGAGTTGTAGTTGCCTGTTCTGATTCCTTATTAGCGTTAATCGTCTTGATGTGATTATCGCTTTGTCCAGAACCATAGAGAGACGACACAAGAAAGATCACACCAGTTGTAAGTTCAAACATAACACAATTAAAAAACGAAGGTATTAGTCATGAGACTAACGCTTTCGTTTTATGAGACAAGTGTAGCACCTCTGTCTACAAAAGTCAAGTCTTTATTAGCTAAAATATGGCTCTGTTGAGCCATATTTTACACCATAAATAGCTATATTTAGAGCCATTTTATCGGTTTTGAGATTTTTAGCGAGGTGAGACCTCGCTAAACTTGCGCTTTTGTAACCTCTATGTTAGACTTTCCGAACTAATTAAGTAATACCAATATGGCACACAAGAAAGCGGCGGGTACAACTAAAAACGGTCGTGATTCAAACCCAAAATACTTAGGTGTTAAGGTTAATCATGGTCAAAGTATTGGTATTGGTCAGATTATTCTCCGTCAGCGCGGTACTACTTGCCTACCAGGTAGGAATGTTGGTGTCGGTAAGGACTATACCCTGTTTGCTCTAAAAAAAGGCACAGTTGAATTTACCTCAAAACGAAAAACTGGATTTAACAATGACATTTTGAGAAAGAAAGTTGTGCATGTAAAATAGTCCGCAGGTTTATCCTGTGAAATTATATTTTCTCAATCACCACCTTAAACTTCACCGACTTCCCTCCCCCTTTTACTTCAATCGTATGTTCACCAACTTCTTTGAGTGGATGTTCCAACTGAATAAAGTCCGGATCAACTTGGAGTCTAGTCTGCTTTTCAATTTCTATTGCGATTGCTTCTTTATGAAGACCTGCAAAAAGATGACCCTTATCGTTGGCTTTACTGATAATCGTAAGAATAATATCTTTTAGTCCTTCAATATTTTTTACCAGAAGTTCTTGATGAATTTTTCGTTCACCTTCAAGAGCTAACTTCTGCACTTCAATACGCTTCACAGCGTCTTTAGTCGCGGCAATTGCCAGTCCTTGAGGGATGAGTAAATTGATGGCGTGACCATCACTTACTTCCTTTGTGTCAAACTTTTTTCCCAGTTTCGCAATGTCTTTAAGTAATATTATTTTCATTTTTTACTTATTTAATAACTCAATCACTTTATTCATCTGCGCATCATTCTTGGTTTGAATATCTTTGTCTGTCAGCTCAATTTTGTAATCCGGCTCAAGCCCATCATGAGACAAGTTGTGTCCATTTGGAGTCAACCAGCGAGCGATTGTGACTTTAAGTGAAGTGTCAGATGTAAGTGAGACTAATTCTTGAACTGATCCTTTACCAAAAGTTTTAGCTCCGACAAGTTTTGCAACGCCATTTTCCTGTAACGCACCCGCCAAAATCTCCGCCGCCGAAGCTGAACCGCCATCTACTAGTATCAGCATTTTTAGTTTATCCGTAAAGACATCATAGCCTTTACTGCGATATATTTTTGGATCTCCATTCTTGCCGAAATCTTCAGTGACAACGGTCTTTCCTAATGGTAAGAACCATGAAGACATGTCCCATGCGGCATCTAGATAACCACCTGGATTACCACGTAAATCAAGAACTAACTTGTGATTGCCGGAAAGAATAAACTCTCGTAAGGCGTTTCTGAACAAATTGGCTGATTGAGCAGTAAAACTATAAAGACGAATGACGCTAATACCGCCCGGTTTAGTACTTGTTTCAAGTGTTGGAATATCAATAACATCACGAATAATTGAACGCTCTATTGGCTTTGATGAGTTTTGAGGTAAGAATAATATTTTTACCATCGTTCCCTTTTTACCTCTGATCAATTTTACAGCCGCATCAACGGGCATATCACTGGTTACTTTGTCGTCTATTTTTAGAATCAAATCACCCGTCTTTACTCCAGCACGATTAGCGGGACTATTTTTTAAAGGAGAAACAACTTGAAGTTGTTTATTTTTGATTCCAATTTCCATACCGACACCTTCAAAGTTTCCAGAAATATCATCTTGAAACATCTTTGCTTCTTCAGGCGGGAAAAATACTGTATAAGGATCGCCGTAGGAAGATGCCAGGCCTTGGATAGAACCCCAGATTTTATCTTGGGGAGTGGTACTTGCCGCGGCCACGAATTTTTCATCAAGAATATGCCAAGCTTTCCAGAATGGAGCAAATTGATCTGTGGTAACGGCACTAGTATCATCCAGACTTGAATTTGGCGCATAGGACTTCCCTTCCCCAAAATACATTCCAGCTAAAAAAGCAATAATCACCGCGGGTAGTCCGATAAGAAGTATGATCAGTTTGCGATCTTTAATATTCATAAAAATAATTGTCTGGGTATTATTACATATATTGATAAAAGAACCAACTAGTGCGTCTTACAAGGGTATAATTAGGTATTTTCTTTTTCTATATTCCTCGCTATAATACTCCCATGATTACTCATCACGCTTCTCGAGGTCTAGTCTGGCTTGATATTTTGTCACCAAATGACGAAGAAATTGCTGGCCTAGTTAAACGCTATTCTCTACATCCACTGGTCGGTGAAGAGCTTAAAAGTTCTTCATCTCTGGCAAAAATTGATTTCTACAAAGATTACATCTTAGTCGTTCTAACTTTACCGGTTAGGGTGCGTAAAGATGACTCTTACGAAATCGTTGATCGCGAGGTTGATTTTGTTATTGGCAAAAATTTTTTGATTACATCCCGCTTTGACACTATTGAACAGTTGGAATATTTCGCAAAAATTTTTGAAGCAAATTCAATTCTTAATAAGGAGGAGAAAATGGAGCATGCCGGCCATCTTTTTTACTACATGGTTAAGCGCATATACGCGGGAATGTGCGAGGATTTGGAAAATATCAAAGACTCCTTGGTCACAGCTGAAACTCATATCTATAAAGGCGACGAAAGAAAAATGGTTGAGGCGCTTTCAAATTTGAGTCGTGAACTTATTGATTTCAAACAAACCGCTCGCGTTCACGAAGAAATCTGGGCCGATATGATCGGATATGATGAAACGAGTATATTTGGCAAAGATTTTACCGTATATATGCGTGATATGCGCGATGAGTTCAATCGCATCCGTGAATTGATCAGCAACGCCCGCGAGTTGTTGGCTGATTTACGCCAGACAAACGATTCATTATTAAACACAAAACAAAATGAGATCATCAAAGTCTTAGCTATAGTTTCATTTATTTTCAATCCTTTAATATTCATCACTTCCCTGTTTACTATTCCTGCCGCTTCAGTGCCTATTGTCGGACATAGTTGGGGTTGGACAGCGTTATTTATCTTTATGCTTTTGATTTCAGCTGGCATCTGGTGGTATTTCAAGAAGAAAAAGTGGGTAGAGTAAAATGAATAACAAAAAAGCAATAAAATACATGTGCGCCTTTTGTTGTTTTTTTGTCATATACTTATAATATTCTAGATATTTATGGAAATCAGACTCCACAACACCTTGTCTCAAAAATTGGAAACCTTTAAGCCCATAAAAAGGGGCTTGGTTTCAATGTACAATTGCGGGCCAACTGTTTACGATTATGCTCACATTGGGAACCTACGCACTTTTATCTTCGCGGATATTTTACGAAAAACTTTGGAGTACAACTCATACACAGTGCATCAAGTTATGAATATTACGGATGTTGGACATTTAACGACTGACGGCGATGACGGTGATGATAAAATGACAAGGGCATTAAAACGTGAAAACAAACCGTTTACTCTTGAAGCGATGAGAGAGATAGCGACATTTTATTTTGAAAAATTTGTGGATGACTTAAAATCTTTGAATATCAGTTCACCTCAAGAATTTCCTAGAGCCAGTGATAATATTCAAGAAGATATCATTTTTATACAAGAACTAGAAAAAAAGGGGTTAACTTATAAAATCAGTGGCGGTATTTATTTTGACATATCAAAATTTCCTTCTTATGGAAAATTGGGAAATATTTCTCTTGATTCGCTCAAAGATGGCGCGCGCCTGACAATCAACCCAGAAAAGAAAAATCCCGCAGACTTCGTACTTTGGAAACTTGATTCAAAAATCGGTTGGAAAAGTCCTTGGGGTGTGGGATTTCCCGGTTGGCATATTGAATGTTCAGTTATGTCTAGAAAATATCTTGGCCAACCATTTGACATACATACTGGAGGCATAGATCTTATACCTGTCCATCACAACAATGAGATTGCCCAATCTGAATCGGCATACAACGAACCACTAGCACATTATTGGATGCATGGTGCCTTTGTTACGGTCAATGACGCTAAAATGGCAAAATCTGTTGGAGGTTCTATCACTCTCAAAACACTTGAGGATGAAACTATTTCCGCCATCGCCTATCGTTATTGGCTCCTAACCGCCCATTACAGATCACCGATAAACTTCAGTTTAGAAGCTGTCCGAGGAGCTCAAAATGCCCTAATACGCCTTATGGTAACCGTAAGTAGTCTTCCTACTGATGGAAAGGTTATTTTGGCCTATAAAGACCGTTTTATGGCTTATATCAACGATGATTTGGATACTCCGAAAGCAATAGCGTTGATTTGGGATATTCTCAAGGACAATAATCAATCTGACGCTGATAGACGAGCAACTATCATTGATTTTGATAAGGTTTTTGGCTTAAAATTAGATACAATCAAGAAGTCAGAAGATGAGGAAATCCCTGATGAAATAACCGCTCTTGCTGAAGCGCGCGAAGAAGCTCGCAAAGAAAAAGATTGGGTTAAAGCAGATGCACTCCGAATAGAAATTGAAGCTCGTGGTTTTGTTGTTTCGGATACTCCGAACGGAATAAAGATAACGAATAAATGATGGAAGCCCAGCGAATGTGTGTATTTTTTTGTCAAAACAAGAGAGTCTTGTCTCGCGAGTCATATAACCGCCATCTTTGGATTTGACAAAAAAATACACACATTCGCTGGGCTTCCAATCAAGCATCATTCTTTTATTCTTACAAAATCTCTGAACTCTTCCCTCACCTCTCCTAAAGTATCATCAATATCTTGACGACTACTTTCTATTTTGTCATCTATTTCTGCTAATCGTGAATAGATGCGCGATTCAGACGCGTCTATTCTTTCTTCTAATCGCTCAAAACTTCTGGCAATTGATATCGCTATATCATCGGCGCTTTTATACATAAGACGCTCAATAAGCTCCAGATCTTTTTGATCTAATGACATGGTAATAAACTTAAAACTTTCTATATTTGACTGAATATAGATTTAGTAATAAGTTCAACCTATCAGAGTAAGATCAAGAAATGATAAAGATCTGATCAAGATTTGATCAAGATTGGAGAATGTGGTGAAATTGTGAAGGTCAGGCCTTCACTTTTTCGGCTTCATCAAAGGAAACATTTGAGTTTCGCGAAGCGGTTTGCCAATCAAGACAGTGAACAAACGATCCCCGAATCCAAAACCACAAGTTGGAGGCATTCCATGCTCTAACATCTCAACAAAATCTAGATCTGACATCATTGCCTCTTGATCGCCAGATTCAATAAGTTTTTTTTGCGCTTCAAAACGCTTACGCTGATCTATTGGATCATTGAGCTCAGAGTATCCCTTACCAATTTCACTACCGGCAATTATTGGCTGAAACATCTGAACTATTTCTTTACCTTGAATACTTTTCGCAAGTGGCGCTACAAGAATAGGGTGGTTTATCAGAAAAACCGGTCCGGAAATATTTTTACGACAATATTTCCACAAAGTATCAACTAGACGTTCTCTATTATTACCATCATATTCTATGCCGAGCTCCTTTATTTTCTTCATCAGTTGATTGTTATCTGCTTTGTTGATATCAATCTTAGTTTGTTTATTTATTTCTTCCGCATAATCAATACTTGGCCAATCACCAGATAAGTCAAAAGAGTGTCCTTTAACGGAAAACTTCATTGTCCCAAAGACTTCTTTGGCGATTATTTGATAAAGTTCTTGGACCAACTTCATTCCATCTTGATAATCAGCGTATGCCCAATAAAATTCTAAATTGGTAAATTCCTGAGCATGTTCTGGACTGGTACCTTCGTTACGATATACACGTCCAATTTCAAATGTTTTTTGAAATCCTGAAGCTATCAAATGTTTTTGCCAAAGCTCTCCCACGGAAATCCGTAAATAAACATCCATATCAAAATCATTGTGATGAGTGATAAATGGTCGAGCTTCCGCGCCTCCAGTTGTCACCTCAAGCGTTGGAGTTTCAACTTCCAAAAATCCATGCCCCTCAAAAAAATTTCGTATAACGTGCCAAAACTTCGCCTTTTTCTTGAATATCTCACGAGATTCTGGATCCATAATGAAATCTAAGTAGCGTTTACGAAACTTTTCATCCGGATCGGTCAAGCCATGCCACTTTTCTGGTAATGGCAAAAGAGATTTGGAAGCCATAGTCCAAGAAGCTACTGATATACTCTGCTCTCCTCTATTGGTGGTAAAAAAAGTTCCAGTAACGCTGATAATATCGCCAATATCAACGGCATTGGTGAATAATTCAAAAAGTTTGGAATCTAAAACGTCTTTTTTTATTACAGCTTGAAATGTTGATTTACCGTCATCAAGCACCACAAATAAAATCGCGCCTTGGCCGCGAATGGCCATGATTCTGCCAGAAATTGAGACTGGCTTTTTTGAACTTTCGTAATCTTTGAAATTACCTCGAGCGTCAGCTAGACAAAAATCACGAGGAATTTTAGCTGGATACGCTTCCATACCGGCTTTTTTGAGCAGATCCAATTTGGCAATCCTTATTGTACGAAGTTCTTCAAGTGAAGCCATGATGATTAAAAAGAATTATTTTACCGCTCCAATAATATAAGTAATCGAGCCTTTTGGAGTATTAACTTTGATCGTGTCGCCCTTTTTGTGTCCAAGTAAAGCAGATCCAAGCGGAGACATGTTGGAGACTTTTCCTTGTGACATGTCAGCTTCCTCTGATCCAACAATAGTGTAAAGAAATGATTTGTTCTCGTCATCTTTTTGTAGACGAACAGTTGAACCTACTATAATGACATCACTCCCACCACTGCTAGATATGACGGCGCTTTTTAAAAGATTTTCCAAACGGTTGATTCGATCTTCAACTTCAGCTTGATCTTCTCGGGCCTGGTGATATTCAGCATTTTCGGAAAGATCTCCTAGTCTTTTCGCGTATTCTAAATGATCAGCAATCTCTTTACGCCGATTGGTTTTCAAGTGTTCAAGTTCCTTCTTGAGTTCGCTAAACTTTTCATTAGTAAGATATTGAGATGCTGTTGACATAATAATAAAAACACTTAGATTTATAAGCTTACTTATGATTATAGCATAATAAATACTAAATAGAGGGCGCTTATTTATAACTACTTTTTAAAGTACTCGGGAGTATTAATGTTCATCCAATCCAACTGCTGCCTCATCGCCGCGGCCGCGCCAATCAAATTGTGGACAGAACCTTGTTCTAACATCACAACAAATGCGTATTTAGGATTCTCATAAGGCCAAAAACCACTTATCCAAGAATTGACCTTCTCCTTGGTAGTACCAAGTTCAGCCGTACCAGATTTGCCGGCAATATTCACATATGTGACATCTAAAGCTTTGCTGGTACCGCCGAGTACGGAAAGACGCATACCTTCATGGATGATTTTAAAATCTTTTGGAGCAATCTCACTAATTATACGATCAACTTTTGTGATCTCACCTTTTATAATCGTTGGAACTAATAAGGTTCCACTATTTGCTAGAGCCGCGATAGCACGGACCATAACAATCGGCGTAACTTGAAAACCGTATTGACCAATAGCGGTATGATAAGTATCACCGACATACCAATCTTCATTGAAAGTTTTCTTTTTCCAATCTGGGGTCGGGATTGTCCCAGCTTTACCTTGAACAAAAGATTCAGGCATCAATGAACCTATTCCAAACAGCTTTAAATATTTATCTATATTTATGATGCCTAAACCTTTCTGATCTTTATATCCGCCGCCGATTATATAAAAATAAGCATCCGAAGACATTTGGATAGCGTGGCGAAGATCCATCGGTCCATTATTTTTCCAATCTCTGAAGAGTGTGCTTTTTGTAGAATCATATGGATTTGGAAGAGATATTGATCCCATCGTGATTATTACCGTCGCGGGATCTATGATTTTTTCAGTTAGAACTCCAAGCGCGATAAACGGCTTGACGATTGAGCCCGGAGTATAAAGCCCGTCAACCGCTCTATTAAGAAATGGGAGACTCTGATCATCAAGTAAATTCTTAACTCTGGCCGTATCTAATCGATCAGACATTACCTGTGAACTATATTCTGGATAGCTGGTTAAAGTAATTATTTCCCCAGAATTGACATCCATGATAATACCGGCACCGCCGGCAAAACCAACCCGATCGGCAATATCTTTGATATTCTTATACAAAGCAGACTGGACACGACTATCTATAGACAATGTGAGATTATCCCCTTGCGCGGGCGGTTTCACGATATTTTCGGAAACGATACTTCCTCGAGCGTCCACTTCTATCAAACGAGAGCCGTTTTCACCCTGTAAATTTTGATTATAATATTTTTCTATTCCAGACACGCCCTCAAAATCCTCCTGATAGTAAAAGCCGTTTTTATCTTTTGATGGATACTGAACATAACCAAGGACATGCGCCAAGCCCGTTGAGGTGGCGTATTCACGAGTCGCGACTGTGTCTTCGTTAGCGGCACTCATGGTACTTCTTATTTCTTTGACTTGGTCATCTACTGAAACATCTGAAGTCATTCGCGTGGGCGCGTTCCAAGACAATAATTTACCGTTACGATCCATGATTATTCCGCGACCAGCAAATATGGGTATTGGTCTCAAGAGATTCTTTTCACTGCGCGTTTTATAATCATCACCATGGATGATCTGTAAATTTATGGCTTGAACAAAAAAAATAATAATTACTGACAAAAACACTACCGCGATACCATAGAGAGTCGCTTCTGATATTGGTCTCTCAAGACGACCTTCAAATTGGGTAGTGTCAAAATCCGGCAGATTACTAGAATCTAACATAATCTCATCAAGAGCTATTTCCATGACTCGTCGGCGCTTCAATCGTTTCCAGAACACAAATTTTCTCCAAGAAAAAGACATGATCTAAATGTTACCATGCTCTCTATTTTCTAACTACTCTTTTTAGTATTAGGATTCCAATATAAACAACTATTGATAAAACTGTTCCTAAAAAACTCAATGTATTTGTTTTCAAATCAAATCCGAATATTGAATCAAAAATAATCCCAGCCGCAAAAATTTCTATAAAATACGGATATCGCCATACACCAAGGATAGCAAGTGGTAAGGCGATGAACCACCAGCCGTGGAGGATAGAAATGAGTATTAAGATATCAATTAAAATTCTGTAAGTTAATTTTTTGGTCATAATATCACTTTGTGTCATTCCCGCGAAGGCGGCAATGACAAATACTATTTTTCTACTAGCACCCATCTCATTTGATAAATATTCACGGGCGGAGCAAAAAGAACTGTCTCAAAAGCTTGGGTTGGATCAGAAAGCACCATGAAAACTATGCCGAATGGCTTATCATTCAAAGCTGAATTAATGACAAAATCTCCTTCTTTTACGCTGGTATCACGAGAAATTTGAGCTTCATATTGTCCTCCACCACGACCAATAGCGGTTGCCGGAATATGTTCCGCGCCAATCAATACCTCATACTTTTCCCCAGGTGAAGAAAATAATTTTACTTTTGCTGTTGACGGCAAGATATCAACGACACGACCAATTAGAACATTACCAACCGCGTAGATTAGACTGCTAGTAGAAAGATTGTAATCTCGTCCAATATCAATAATCAATCCGTCATACGGTAAAAATGGCGGTCGTTTGAGGACGGCGGACAGAATTCGTGATTCCAATTCTTTTGAAGTCATTTTAGAAATGAAAGAATATTTTGGAACCACATAGATAGTGGATGTCCCTGTTGAACTAGGATTAATAATTGATTCTACAATGAACGATTCTCGTCCCAAGAGACTTTTTAGTTCAGTGTTTTCCAATTCAATGGCCTGAATTGCGTCCAACCTGACTTGAGCATCAGTTAGTTGACGTTTGAGTCCTTCATTTTGATTGAGTAAAGATTCTGAAGACCGCAAAGACCCACTTAAAACAGAAAACTCCGTTCGCCAAAATGGTCTAGCTAAACTTGTAAAAATAGAAGCAAAAAAATGCGGAGTGGATATTTGTAAAAGAACTATAATCACAACCAAAACCGCAATAGTGTAACCTACGACACGAGCTCGACTCCGATATGGACGATTATGAGTTTGAAGGTAAGTCATCTTCACTTGCTATGAGCACTGAACGATAACGATCAAGATCTTCCAAAATAATACCTGCTCCGCGGGCAATCGCGGTTAATGGATCTTCAGCGATAGTTACGGGAATACTTAAGGTTTCTATCAATAACAAATCTAAACCTTTAATCAAAGCACCACCACCAACCAAGTGTATTCCTCGTCTCATAATATCAGATAGGATTTCTGGCGGAGTCGTTTCTAAAACTTCCTTAGTCGCCTCAAGTAAAACACTGACTGACTGACTAATCGCTTCACGAATATCAGAATCGGTTATTATGACTTCTCTTGGGAGACCCGTAATCAGATCTCTGCCACGAATCGTAGTCTCCAATGGCTCGCCAGAGACTACTGTGCCGACCGCTAATTTCACCTGTTCAGCAGTTGTTTCACCAATTAATATTTTGAATTCGTTGCGGATATAAGAAATGATGTCAATATTGAGTTTGTCGCCGGCGATTTTTAGATTTTTTGAACGGACAATTCCACCTAAAGAGATAACGGCAATATCCGTGGTACCTCCACCAATGTCAATAATCATACTCCCAACTGGATCATGAATCGGCAAACGAATTCCGATAGCTCCTGCCATTGGTTGTTCTATTATATAAACTTCCCTGGCACCGGCATTTTTTGTGGCATCACGCACCGCGCGAACTTCCACATTTGTCACGCCAGAAGGAACGCCGACAACTACTCGCGGTCCTAAAAATTTTTTAGGCATATATTCTCCCGCGCGCTTCATGAAATACACCAGCATTTCTTCAGTCACTTCAAAATCTGAAATCACTCCACCAACAAGCGGGCGCACGGCAATAATGTGAGCAGGTGTACGACCAAGCATGTCTTTTGCGACTTGACCAACAGCTACAACCTGACCAGTCTTTTGATTGACCGCGACGACTGATGGTTCATTAACGACTATACCTTTTCCACGAACATAAACCAAAGTATTGGCTGTGCCAAGATCAATACCGATGTCATTAGAAAAACGGCTAAACAGCTTTTCTTTTTGCTCATTAAACATAATCTCAACATTAACATAAAGAGGAAATTAGAGTAATTGACAAATATATAGTAGTATGCTATCCTCTGCAAAGACCATTATAGGTCAGTTTTTAAAACGAGCAGAGGTCCAAATAGACCACTGGGTATGGGATTCAATATAACCACTTTGAGGATATAATGATTCCACCAAAAAGCCTTCCCCTCACAAACAAGGGAAGGCTTTTTTCTTTTGGTTGAATTTTAATTTACCTCCCCTCTCTCTTTTTATTAGTTATAAGAAAGATAAAGATGGCTAAAATAATGAGAACAGTGAATATAATCACCCAAGTCCATGGAATATCTGATGCTGATACGAATGGGGTGGCGGCGAGAATTCTGTTGTCTGCTGAATTGATATCTTGTTGTACGATTGGGGCAGTGTATTCGTAGGCGCCTCTTGACCATGTCGTGCGAGTGCGACCAAGCATGTCAACATTGTAAGGTGCCGGTAACAGAGTGCCAGGATTTGTGTTCGTCTTTAGAGTAAAATCGTTTCCAGTGTAATTGTTGAATATGGATGTTGGAATGTTTAGTTGCTGATTAGCTTCTCCTAAAGAAGCCGAGCCAGAAAAGCCATTGTAATCATGAGTGGCTCCGGCAATAGTCGGAGTATTGGTATTTATCCATAAGTTGTTGTAAACATAATTGTTAGAGCCACCATTCAATGGAATGCCTGAAGCACCATAAGTACTATTGGCGAATGTGTTGTTGTAAATTTTGCAGTTTGAGCAATCATTTCTACCAAAACCAATGACACCATTACCGACTTGGTAGTTATAAACAATGTTGCCATAAATTTGATGTCCATTTGTCCAAGAAATTGCCATAATAGCCGTGCCACCGCCAGCGGGGGTAGAACCCTGACCCATAAACGAGTTTCTAAATTTGTTGTAACGAATGACGGAATTGTCGCCGTTGTAATATAGGTTTATGTTCTCACCATGATTGGCAGAATTACCCGTAATACGGTCTGACGCGGAATATTCAATAACCGGGGCCTCACTATTTCGGACAAACCAATGTTGGGTACCGCCATCACAAAATACTCGCGAAAACACATGGCCGGTGCTATTTATAGTTTCACCAGAATTATTATCGGTACTTATACACATGCGGCGCACGCTAGTACCTGGCAAGTTTCCAACAATTGCAAGGATGTAAGTATATTTTAATGTCACATTATCTGTTCTGGCGCCATATTTCGCGATAGAAACTGATGGCCAATCACCATTGCTTCCTACGCTAAATCCATATGCTGTCTTATCAAACCAATCAGATTCATTACGAGTCTGTCCATCAAACACCCAGTTACTACTGGTGAACTCTAACGCTGTAAACACCGCCTGTCCATCTCCATAAGTGTTATCCCAACCTGTGGCTATTCCATGATTTGCGACGGTTGCTTTCTTGATTGTGATAAGTTGTGTACTACTTTCTGGGTCATCAAAGACATATGATCCATAACTTCCATCAGCAACATAATATGTCGCTCCTCTTTGTAATGTAGCCGTAGCCGGAAGTGTGCTGTATGCGTTTGTCCAATCAGAACCTGAACCATTTCCTGTCGCTCCAGAACGGATGTAGAAAGTGGTTCCTGCAGGAATAACACTGAAGGTCGCGCTAATAGTATGATTAGCTGTAACATTTGAGAATGTATATGAGGTAACTGCTCCGACCGATACACCGTCAACTAGAACTCCAGCTACTTGATACCCAGAGTTTGGAGTGATGGTAAAGGTTTGGTTGCTTCCTGAAGTTACTGTAGCTGATGTTGGAGAGATTGAACCATTTGCGCCTGTTGATGCAGTGATGGCGTAGGTAACAACAGAACCAACCGTCACTCCCACCGCACCCGAAGTCGTCACAGCTCCACTGTTGTCAGTGGCTCTAGCGGTTAGTGAATAGGTTCCAGCGCCGACACCTGTCCATGAATAAGAGTAAGGTGAAGTAGTGTCAGTACCTAGAAGTGTAGCTCCATTGTAGAACGCTACACTTGATATTGTTCCATCAGAGTCAGATGCTGTGGCGTTAATGGTGATTGAAGCCGGGGCTGTGAAAGTCGCTCCATTTACTGGTGAAGAGATAGAGACTGTAGGAGGGATGTTAGCGACAACTGCGTCATACTTGAATATTGTCTTGGTTACAGTATTAGCCGTAACTGGAACAGAAACTGAACAGAAACTAGAGGCGCAGGTTAGACCTACGGTAGTATATGAAGGAAGGCTAGTAACTGTACATTCTGTACCTCCTTCTGGATATGTACAGGTGGCATATGATTCAGTGTAACCTATTGCATCTGTAGCAGAGACTGTGTGGTTAGCTACTGTGAGTGATGGGAATGTGGCTGGATTAACTGCTGTAGTTGCACCCGCATCTATTTTACTGACTACTCCTGCTGGTGCCATAGCTACCGTCAAATCTGTACCGACTAGTTTAGTCATGATTGAACCAGTGGAGGCAGGAGGAGGGATGATATCAGTGTATTCGTAGGCACCGATATCCCAAACGCTATCTGCACCATGAATGTTTCCTGCCCTATCCACATTATAAGGACTAGATAAACTTCTCCCTACAACATTTGTGGCTCTTGCAAGTCTATAATCTCCCGCGGCATAATTAGCAAAAACAGAAGTGGTATCAACTCCATTGTTACCGAAGGTTCCCACTCCATTGTATACCACGGCGGAATTCACAACCAAGTTGTTGTATGCCTCGTTGCCTGTCCCAACCGATACAGGGAAATGTACTGTTGGAGTATTTCCAACACCATTCACAAAAGTGTTATGATGCACCTTTATGTTATAATTTTCCCAACCTGCGGCGATAGCACCATCTCCCATCTGATAATGTTCAAAGATGTTGCCATAAATTTGCGCGCCTTGCGTCCAAGCAAGAGCGATAACTCCAGTTCCGCCTACTTGTGCCCCCGTATTCTGGTCTCTAAAATGATTGTAACGAACGATGGCATTGGAACCAGGGGTATCACTATAAAATAGATTTACGCTTTCAGAGTGATACAACGCCGAACCAGATGTGTCAGACCCCGCGCTGTACTCAACAATTGGACTAACTGTGTTGCGAACAAAATAGGGATTGCTACTGCCTTTAATATACATGCGCGAAAATACATAACCAGTATTTCTGGCGGAACTATACGTATCTGTATCTACACCATGTACCCTTACCCCTCCATAAGTTGGCACTCCAATTAGAGCATCAATGAACAAATATTTGACAGTAACATTCGGCATGAGGGTTCCACTATTGGTGATTATCATGTGAGTGCCCCAGTTCCCATTGTTTGCTATTTTGAAACCATACGCATTTCCATCAAACCAGTCTCCCTCGTTTCTATATGAACCATCAAGGACAAAATAACCTCTATTTACATTGATTAGTGTGGCAAAAACCGCTTGATTTGTACCATAACTCGCCTGCCATCCAGTACTAGTGCCATGATCTGTGGGAGATGCTTTCTTCATCGTAATAACATTCGTGCCAGATTGGGGAGTATTGAATGTCCAAGTTGGATATGATCCACCTGCAACATAGTAAGTTGAACCACTTGTTCCACGATTTAGTGTTGTCGGAATAGCAGGATAGGCATTGGTCCAATCAGAGCCATTCATTAATCCGGCTCCGGATTGGGTAATATAGTAAGTAGTTCCGGTAACAACAGGACCAACAGTCACAGTCACACTCGCGCTGGCAGGTGTCGTTCCGACTGCTCCGGTACAAGTAGCAATAAATGTAGTGTCAGCTGTAAGTGCTCCAGAAGAGACATTGGTACCTGATATACCAGTCTGCCAAGGAGATCCCGCTCTGGTAATGTCACAGGCGGTAGCATTAGTTGAAGTCCATGAGATATTTGAGCTTCCACCAGATGTAACCGAGGTTGGGTTGGCGGAGATGTCAACGGTTGGCTTGAATGGTGAGGAGTTAAAGGTAGCAGTTACCGTGGTGTTAGCAGTCGGAGTAAAGGTACATGATTGATTTGTGGTACAACTTCCAGCATTGCTCCAAATAACAAATGTTGAACCTGAGGCTGGAGTAGCTGTCAGAATAATTGAAGATCCTGGAGTGACACTGCAGTTGGCAGGATTGCAAGTGACTGTACCCGTACCTGTGCCTAACTTGTTTACTGTGACGGTGTAGTTAGGAGGAGTTTCTGTCGGAGTAAAGACTACATCACGGAAGTAGTTGGAAGATATATATGTCTGTGTCGGATACGCGTTGACTGGGCCATAGCGACCGTTGCCCCCAACTATTGAACTAAGATTGCCTGAGGTAATTTTGGTTGCAAAACCTGTGGTGTTGACCACGTAGTATGTAGAACCTGTGTTAACTGTAACCATATACCCTGTATTGGCATTGATAGCAAGTGGAGTAGCGAGATTTTGTTGTTGCCAACCAGAAGCTGTTTCACCAGTGAATACTACTGAAGCTAATTGAACTCCAGAAGCATTCCAGATGCGACCTGTATGTGTCCCAGTTTCATGAGAATCCTTCCAAAATCTAATAGCTAGAATATTTCCAGTAACATCACTTTGAAAACGAGTTCCGAGTTCATAATTCACGCCTGCGCCATCGGAAAGACCTAACAGAGTAGGAACTTGGGTAGTTAACAATGTCTGACCAACTACGGGCGGAGGTGAGATAAGATCAAAGGTTGCGTTAACAGGTATGATACTGGCAGTTGGTGTGAAAGTGCATATAAGATTGGTGGTACAGTTTCCAGCTTTGGACCAACCAGTAAATGTTGAACTTGCAGCCGGAATAGCTGTCAGAGTGATTGAAGATCCTGGAGTGACACTGCAGTTGGCAGGATTGCAAGTGACTGTACCCGTACCTGTGCCTAGTTTGAATATAGTAACATTATATACAGATGGAGAAATAGTGGTAAAAGTTTGATCAGTTGATTGAGAAATAACCCCGTTGGAAGATTTAATTTTGTAGTGATATATAGTATTAGCCGTTAAGCCAGAGATTGTCTGAGAATGTGAAGTGACTAAAAGTGAATTAAGAGGTGTTTGGCTACCATAGGCAGAGGTTAGACCATATACTACTTGAGTATCTGCTGGTAAATCAGTGGTCCAGGAGATCGTGGCACTTGAAGTGGTGATGTTAGAAGTATTAATATTAGAGATTACTGAAGCATTTACGCTAACAGTAGCTGTCACTGACTTGGAAACTTGTGTGCCGTCTACTCCCGTACAAGTCAGAGTAAAGGTAGTCGTGGTAGTAAGACGTTGGGTTTCATAGTATTTGGTGGAGATTGGGACTGATTTGGTCGGTCCATCACCAGAGAGAGTACAGGATGAGACTGCCACAGGTAATGTTGTCCAAGCAAGCTCAACTGCTTGCCCTGAAACAGTTGATGAAGGAGAAACATTGAAGGAATAGATTTGAGGTGGGATGGGGGGTGGTGTAACTACTCCAGTGTAGTTATATAGATCCTGAATCTCTGAATTGGATAATGATCGGTTGTAGATTCTTACTTCATCCAATACACCTTGGAGGCGATCGGAATTACCGCCGTATTGTCCGAGATAAAGTGGTGAACTGTTAATTGCTGGCGTGATAGTTTGAGAGACACTGGTATTCAATGCTCCATTTATGTAAAGTCTGAAAGACGAACCATCCCAAGTACAAGCCACATGCGTTAGTTGATTGGCGGTGATTGTTGCTGTTGAAGTGACAGTATTACTAATCGTGCCATTACCAAATACACAAACAACATAATTATCATTTTTGACCTCCATGGCATAGTTATATGATCGACCGTCATCATTAACATTACCCTTGGCAAATACACCATTCCATCGGCTGATAACTGGCAAATTGATCCATGTCGCAATTGTACCAGCCCCAGTTATATCTAGACTGCCATTGTCCGGAATGGAGATAAAATCGCTTGTCCCATTGAAGTTAAGTCCTCCTGCAATCTTTCCTGTGGTCCAAGTAGCACCATTAACACTGCCCGTATTATTGTTGCCTGAAGTGTCATTGGCAATACTGCCTGTACCTTCATCAAGATTGTAGTATCCAACTAGACCACTGGTACTGGGTACAGATACTTGAGCAATCTGGGTTTGTGGCGAGATGGTAGTCACCTGTTTGGAAATTGTTTGGTATCCAAGGAAAGCTCCAGCGATTAGTAAAAGAACCACCAGAATGCCTAGTTGTTGTTTCATATATATTTTAATTACAATCTATGTACATTATTAATACCAACCTCTCCACCTTTTTGAGGAGAATTGTTAGGTATATTGTATCATGAAGGGTAGATGTAAGTAAGGTAGTTATCCACACGACAATAGTGGAAATAATTAGTGACAGTAACCGTAACTAGAATCTCAAGTTTTGAATTTTTTCCATCTCTATTTTCCCAGTCTTTCTGTCTTTGGTTTCAACCGAATTATCTTTCAAGGTTTTGACACTAATCACAATCCGTATTGGTATACCAATCAAATCAGAATCTGAAAATTTTTCTCCGACGGTGGCGTCTCTGTCATCATATAAAACCTCAACATTACTTTTTATCATCCTTTCATATAGCTCATCGGTCGCTTTTTTCACATTACCTTCGGCATCAAAAAGGGCGATCAAATGAACGGCAAACGGCGCGACTGATTCCGGCCAGACCAAGCCTTTGTCATCCGACCAAATTTCCGCGATTGTGCCCATGACTCTACTTGGACCAATACCATAACTACCCATTATTACCGGCTTTGACTTCCCTTCCGCATCTTTGAAATTCAAACCTAACGCGGCAGAAAACTTTGTTCCTAGACTGAAAATATTTCCAACTTCAATGGCTTTTTTTTCCGCCAAATCTGATCTAGTAATTCCTAAATCTTTAAGTACTTCATCATTCAAGACTTCTTTGTTAACGGCGATCTTTTTTGATTCATGGACAAAAATGGTATCTTCGCCGGCTTCAGAAACAGTTTGAAATTCGTGAGAATATTTTGAAAATGAACCACCACTAGCAAATGTGACATAAGTATCTCCTCCGATGCCTAGTCGATCAAAAATTCTACGATATGCCTCTTTGGCTTTTTCATAAAAATCTTGATGAGCTTTTTCATCGGGATTAAAAGAATACAGGTCTTTCATCAAAAATTCCCTACCGCGCAATATACCTGATTTGGCTCGCTCTTCATTTCTAAACTTTGTCTGAAATTGATATACAGACACTGGTAAATCGCGAAAAGATCGCACCTGATCTCTCATCAGCGCCGTCAAGGGTTCTTCGTGAGTAAAAGCTAGGCCAATTTCTCCGCCATTATTTAATTTAGTCTTAAACCAAATGCCAATTTCCTTATCATCCCAGCGACCCGTCGCTTCCCAATTTTTCTTGTCTTGAAATGCCGTAAGCTGAACTTCTTGACCGCCAATATTATTCATCTCTTCGCGAATAATATTTACTATTTTATTTAAAGTCCGTAATCCTAAAGGTAAGAATGAATACACTCCGGCTATTTCTTTACTTATGAACCCAGCGCGAATGAGGAGTTGAGCATTTTTGGCAACTTCATCCTTTGGTGCCTCTCGGCGAGTTTTAGTGAAAAGTTTAGATTGACGCATTGGTGTTAATAATACAAGAAAACAAAAAAACCTCAACTTCCATGAAGATCAAACCTTCACTTTACCGATTTCACAATATCCTTATAAGTCACGACTACCATAAGTAACATCAGCAGTATGAATCCAATTGTGTTGACGATATTCGTAAATCTCATGGAAATTCTACGACGAATGACGCCTTCAATCAAAACAAACAATGTTCGTCCCCCATCAAGCGCTGGAAATGGAATCAAATTTATCACGCCCAAATTTATTGAAATCAGAGCCGTAATCATAAGTAGATAGGTGAAACCAAGATAGGCGGCGCTTCCCACTATTCCCGCGATACCAATCGGACCGGCAACATCGGAAAAATTGGCTGTACCCTGAAAAATATTTACGACAAATGTGTAAAGTCCGACGACGGTCTCACGAATCATAATCAAAGTGTAGTGTAAACCTTCCCATATCGCGGAAAATAACGACAATCTTAGATCAGCAACTTTTTGCATGGCAATCCCAATAGCATATTTATCGTTTACTATTCCTTGAATGGGCACTATCTCAACCGAACGTGATTCTTGTTGATGTTTAATTGATAGTTTGATTGAACTCCCATGACTATCATTGATCATTTGCTGAATCGTTTCAACATCATTGGAATTTTCAATTATATCGCCAACGACTAATCCCGCATTTTCAGCCGGTGAATCTGTGGACAAATAAGTAATCATTACTCTTGAATTACTGAAATCTTGAGAATATTTCTCAAAGCCATCAGTCGTCGCGGTTACTCCAGAAAGAAACGCGCTAATATAAAGAAGCCACGCAAAAAGAAAATTAAAAAACACACCCGCGACCAAAACAATCACTTGTTTCCAGCGCGGTTTATTAACAAAACTTCTGGCTAAATCGGGACCACTGACAGATTCCTCATCTGGGTTTTCGCCATGAATTTTCACATAACCGCCAAACGGAATCAGGTTAACGCCATATTCAGTCTCTCCTTTTTTCCAAGAAATAATTTTTGGTCCAAAGCCGAGTTTGAAAGCGTCAACGCGGATACCCGCAAATCGCGCGGTAATAAAATGTCCAAGCTCATGAACAAAGATTAATATCGCGAGAACGATTATAAAAATAATTGTGGTAAGCATTTAGATTTTGATTGACCATTAACTTATTACCTCCTTTTCTTTTTTGTCATACATTTCCTCCATTTTTTTATTGAACTCATCAACTATCTTCTGGGTTTCATTTTTCAACCTGAAAATTTCATCTTTACCCATACCACCCAACTTTTCTTTCGCGGTTAAATCTTTGATAATAGAATCACGATAACCACGAATGTCTTTTTTGGCATTTTCAAGCTTATCCTTGGCTAGTTTTGCTATTTGAGTTCTACGATCGGCAGTCAACTCGGGAAAAATCGCGCGAAGTCCTTGATCATCAACGACAACTGAAAGCCCAAGATTGCTAATTGTCATAGCTTTCTCAATTTCTTTTGTCTGATTCTTATCCCATGGCGCAATACGCAAAGTTCGTGCGCCTTCTATGGTGACACTAGCCAATTCCTTTAGCCCCATTGGCGCGCCATATACTTCAACCTTAATAACATCAAGAATAGATGGTGAAGCTTGTCCAGTCCTGATTTGCTGGAACTCTTTTCTAAGCCAATCTTCAGCTGAAGCGAGTTGTTTTCTGAATGGGTTGAAGTCGTAGGACATAGTGATTGGGTTTATTTATATAAATGAGTATAGCATAGGATAATATTATATATTCAACGCCACATATTCCAACAACATCTTTACACTTGGCGCGCGATCGTGGATATATTTTCTGGCAAGTTCAATTGCCTCCAACGATCTCGCCGATTGTTTAACTTCGTTTTTCCTATAAACAACAGCTTGAATAGAATCTAACAAATTAATCGCGTCTTGTTTCGTCTTTTTTTCATCTTTTATGTCATCAATCAGTTTTTTAAGAAATTCTAATCGTTTTGAAGTAGACATATTCACGAATTTTTCCGCATCCTGAAAAATTGGATCTGTCGTGGAGTTTTCCTGCGAGATACTTTCGTTTTTATCTGACTGTCTCTCACCAGAAATTTCCTCTAAGCCAATCATTAAAATTCTTGACTTAACCGTCGGGAGTAACAAATGAGTGGAATGGATGATTAAAAAAAAGTGTGAATCTTTATTCGGTTCTTCCAATAATTTAAGCAATGCATTTTGGGCTTCAATTGTAATTCCATTCATCTTTAAAATAAAGATTTTTTTACCCAAAGCATTCATTGGCTTTGTAGTATGTAATGATTTTATCTCACGAGCATCATCAATCGTAAAAGTTTCGTATTTTCTATTAAAAAAATCGGGATTACCTTGAGCTTTAATGGAATAATTTTTCGCAAGAATTGAGATCAATTCAAAACGAGTTGAATCAGAACCAATTAAACAATAGGCGTGATGACTAAGCAATTTTGAAATTTCATTTGAAGACATAACTATATTGTAACCTACTACCTCTTACTAATTATCGTCTTTTTATAGACATCCAAATGCTCCAATGCCACGCCCGTTCCCTTCACCACGCATAGATGAGGATCTTCGGCCATTACCGCCTTCACGCCCGTTCGGCGCAAGACCAATTCTGGAAAATTACGAAGCATGGCTGAACCACCCGTCATCGTGATCCCCTGATCAATAATATCTGCCGCTAATTCTGGCGGAGTCTCTTGGAGAACATCTTTGATGGCTTTGATCATATCTCGCAACGGAGTGGCAATAGCTTTTACGATCTCATTAGTCTTGATTTCAGCGGAACGAGGTAAACCAGAAATATAATCACGGCCCTTCACCGACATAGAAAGTTCTTGGTCAAGCGGAATGGCAGAGCCGATATTGATTTTAATTATTTCGGCCATGTGATCGCCAATCGCCAGATTGAAAGTTTTTTTGACATAATCAGTAATAGCCGCGTCAATTTTATTACCCGCGCATTTTACTGAAATAGATGAGACGATTCCTCCAAGAGAAATCACGGCAACATCAGTGGTGCCGCCGCCAATATCAACGACCATGTGCCCTCGCGGTTCATGAATCGGTATACCAGCGCCAATTGCGGCCAAAACCGGCTCCTTGACAACATAAGCGTTCTTGGCGCCAGCACGCAATGTCGCCTCAACGACTGCGCGTCTTTCTGTTGAAGTAACGCTTGCCGGCACGGAAACTATCACATCCGGTTTGAAAAGTGACCAGCGGCCGAGAGCTTTGTCTATGAAATATCGAAGCATGGCTTCGGTCACGCGATAGTCGGCAATCACGCCATCGCGCATTGGTCTATAGGCAATAATAGTATCTGGAGTACGACCAAGCATTTCCTTGGCTTCATTACCAACTGCTAGAACTTTTTTATCAACCTGATTTACGGCAACGACTGAAGGCTCATTTAAGACAATCCCTTTTTCCGGCACAAAGACAAGGGTATTTGCGGTGCCGAGATCAATTCCGAGTTTCGGTGAAAATATACTCATGAACGAAATGTACCATAAATCAGGAACTAGGCAATGTTTACCGAGCTTTATCCGTTCTTTCAATTTCAACTCCTAAAATTTTTAATCGCTCTTCTATTTTTTCGTATCCCCTATCAATCAAGTGAACGTTGTTAATCGTAAATTTTCCATTCCCAATTAACGCCGCGACAATCAAGGCAAATCCCGCTCTAATATCATGCGCGGTTAATTCTTCATTTTCCGATAATTCGTGAAGTGGGGTCGGTCCTTTAATTTTTATTTCTCGTGAATTGATAGTGGTAATATTTGCTCCCATTTTGATTAGATCTCCAACATATTTAAATCGCCCCTCAAATATTGTCTCGCGAATAGAAAATTGACCCTTAATTTGAGTTAAGAACACGACCAGTGGCGGTTGCAAGTCAGTCGGAAAACCAGGATACTCTAAAGTCTTAATACTTCTCGGAAGTGTACTATTGATAAAATCACTAGCCGAAACAATTATGGAATCCTTTTCAATTTTAATATTTACACCCAACTCAACTAATAATTTAACGACCGTATTCATATGTTTTGGCTGACATTTTTCAATTTTTAATTTTTTCGCGCACAAAGCTCCTAAAATAAGAAAACTTCCAGCTTCAATCCGATCTGGAATAGTCACGAATGATTCCTTGAATGAAAGTAACTTTCCGTTAGTCCCTTCAACTTCAATCGTCGGCGTGCCGATACCTTTGATATTTGCTCCGCAGACATTCAACCATTCAGCAACATTGGCGATCTCCGGTTCACGAGCGCAATTATTCAAAACTGTTTTACCTTTTGCCAAAACCGCGGCCATCATCAAAGTCTCCGTGGCACCGACAGAAATTTTGCTAAAAGTAATTTCCGCGCCTTTCAAACCATCAATCGCGGAAATTTTATGCAAGCAATCATTTTCTTCTTTAACCGTCGCGCCCATTTTTCCATAACCGGACAAAAATAAATCAATTGGTCTCGCGCCAATCACACAACCACCGGGTGCCGGAAAACTTACTTTACCGAATCGACCCATTAAAGAACCTGTTAAAACTATTGACGCTCTCATACTTGTCGCTAATTCTGGATCAATTTCCGTTGAGTTGATCCCAGTCGCGTCTATTTCTAAAATCAGGCCACCACTATTTTTACTTGCTCTTTGAGGTTCTGGGCTAGCGGGAAACGAGGTGAAGCTTTTTTCTTTTACATTAATTTTCGCGCCCATTTTTTCCAAAATGCTTATCATCGTCTGGATGTCACTATTATCTGGCACATTCTCAAGTATCACTGGACCATCAAAAAGTATTGACGCGGCCATGGCTTTCAGCGCGGAATTTTTAGCGCCATTTATGATCACGGCGCCGTGGAGTTTCTTTTCTCCCGCGAGGCCTTGTATGATAAATTCGTCATTTTTGTCCATGGATTTAATGTTAGTGTATTGTAATGCGTTTGAAAGAAATTAACAAATAAATATCGCCTTTCTTTATGATTTTAAGAATAGTAATAAACCCATGAAATATCATCTGTCAATCTCTGATAAACCCCCAAAATAAGGTATAAATATGATTATGAAAACCGCCAAGAAAATCCTCAACATAATAGATGTCATTCCATTGGTACGATCCAAATTCGCTGATACTCTGACATATTTCACTACTACTGAAGTTCCAGTCGGAGCAATAGTGGCCGTACCATTACGATCAAAGAGTATTCACGCCATTGTGGTAAATTCTCGACCAGCCAAAGACTTGAAGACTGAAATAAAGAATGCGCCTTACGAGATTCGCAAACTTGGCAAAGTCAAGACTACTTCATTTTTCCCCGCCACTTTCATGGATGCCTGTAAAACTCTGGCAGATTACTATGCCACAAACATTGGTTCGGTAATTGATTCATTAGTTTCTGATGTCCTTATGGAAAACGCTAATAAAATCCCCGTGCCAATCCATCAAGCTAGATTTTTTCATAATATAGAACCATCAACGATAATAGACGAGACATTCGCGGTTCAAGGAGATGATGATGATCGACTGGGTTCTTGGCGTAGTCTGATTCGTCAAGAATTCGCGCGCAAAAGATCATTGGCAATATATGTCCCGACAGTAGAAGAATCTAAAAACATTTCAGTCTTATTGACCAAAGGCATAGAAGGTTACATTTTCGTCCTTCACAACAGACTTACCAAAAAAAATATCGTGGACATCTGGACACAAATCGCCGAAATTCCTCATCCAGTCGTGATAATCGCGACACCATCGTTTTCCATTTTGCCACGCAGTGATATAGACACAATCATTATTGAACGCGAAAATAGTCGTGGCTGGATCAATCAAAAACAACCATATATGGACATGCGCCACGCATTGGAGACTATTGCCAGAAAACAAAAAAAGACGCTGTATCGTTCAGACAATATGTTGCGCGTTGAAACCCTTTTTAGACTTGACGAGCATGAGATAGCTCAAGGATCGCCATTTAAATGGAGATCAATCTCAACGACTAAAGATTTTTTGGTTGACATGAGGAAAAACAATTTTAAAGCGCGAAATTCTAAATCCGAAACAAATACGAATACTGAAATTCAAAATCCAAAGGAGGAAATCCAAACAATTTTCACTTCAAATTCTTTTCAAACGCTTTCACCCGAACTGGAAGAATTAATTCAAAAGAATCGCGACGAAAACACGCATCTATTTATTTTGACTATTCGTCGCGGATTATCGCCGATCACAGTCTGCAGTGATTGTGAGACAATCGTTTCTTGCGAAAATTGTTCAAAACCAGTTGTCCTTCATACCTCAAAGAATTCGGGCAAAAATTTCTTCATGTGCCATATTTGCGGAGACAGACGAGGCGCTGAGGAGATTTGTATCAACTGCGGCGGTTGGAGATTAACTCCTTTGGGTATTGGCATTGAGCGCGTGGCGGAAGAAATTCAAGCAAAATTTCCAAATGTTGATGTCTTCAAGATAGATTCCGACACTACCAAAACCGACGGTCAAATCCTATCCGCCATAGAAAAATTCAAAGCAAAACCTGGAAGTATACTGTTAGGCACTGAAATGACAATCGTGCATTTAACGGAAAAAATAGACCATATCGCCGTAACTTCATTAGACACTTTATTTGCTCTTCCAGATTTTCGAATCCAAGAAAAAATAATGTACACCTTAATTCGTCTGCGCAGTTTAACCAACCGCTCTATTTTGGTTCAAACCAGAAAACCAACCGAAAAAATCTTTGAATACGGTCTAAAAGGAAATTTAAGTGATTTCTACCACGCCAACTTAGAAGAACGCAAACAATTTTCATATCCACCTTATTCAAATTTAATCAAAATCACTATTGAAGGTAAAAAAGATAAAATCGCTAATACCATGGCTAAAGTCCAAAAAAACCTTGAGCCACGCGAAATTGAGGTTTTTCCAGCATTCACCGCGACCGTTAGAAATAATTCAATAATTCACGGACTTTTGAGACTTCCTAGAGGTGGCTGGCCAAATTCAGAATTAACAGAAAAACTTCGAGAATTGCCGTTTGGAATCAAGATTAAAGTTGATCCTGAAAGTTTGCTGTAGTTATAGCAAGTAGCGAGGTCTCACCTTGCTATCCACGCAATCTATTCTTTATGTTATAGTTTCTTTTATGAAAACCATCCTTCAAAAAGACGAAATAATCCTACATCGGTCGGCAAAAATGGTACCAGTCAAGGAGATTGGTTCAGAAAAAATCAATCAAATAATTACTGACATGATTGAAGCAATGTCAGAACAAAAAGACGGAGTCGCTATAGCCGCTCCGCAAATCGGAATATCATTAAGAATTTTTGTAATTTCCGGAGATCTACTCAAAAAAGCTTTGAAACAAGATCATGATGAATCTCAAAAAAAACACAAGAATCAAACCGGCAATCTTGTTTTTATTAATCCAAAAATCATTAAATCTTCCAAGGAAAAAAAGAAGATGGAAGAAGGTTGTCTGTCAGTTCGTTGGCTTTACGGCAATGTCAATCGGTCAACTCGCGTCACTTTGAGTTTTTATAACCAGAAAGGAGAACAGTTTGAACGAGGCGCCAGTGGCTTATTGGCTCAAATATTTCAGCATGAATGCGATCATTTAGAAGGCAAATTGTTCATAGATAAAGCCGAGGAGATTTGGGAAATGAGCGAAGAGGAAATAAGAGAGTTACAAAAGAAATAAACCAAAAATAGATCCCCGCAAAAACGGGAATGACACACATGAAAATAGACCAAACTTCAATCAAATTCGCGTTTTTCGGGTCATCGCGATTTTCGGTGATTGTTATTGATGAGCTGGAAAAACTTGGTCTAATTCCAACTGTGATAATTACGACTCCAGATAAACCGCAAGGCAGGAAATTGATCACCACTCCAACTCAAGTAAAAGAATGGGCTGTCAAAAAGAATATAAAAGTTTTTGATCCGGAAAAACTTGACGCTGAATTTATCAAAAAAATAGACGCTGAAAATTGTTTAGTGTTTATTGTCGCTTCTTACCGCAAAATCATTCCGAACAACATAATCAACTTGCCAAAACATAAAACACTAAACATCCACCCATCTCTTTTGCCAAAATATCGTGGCCCTTCCCCGATCCAATCTGCTATTATTGCCGATTCAAAGAAAACGGGAGTAACGATTATGAAAATAGATGAAATAATGGATCATGGACCAATAGTGGCACAAAAAGAAACCATGATAAACGAGTGGCCTATTTATGAAAAATTAGAAGAATTGATGGCAATTGAGGGGGCGCGACTATTAGCTGAAGTCTTGCCAAAATGGATTACTGGTCAGATTTCTGAAATTGAACAAGATCATTCTGCCGCGACATTCACCAAAAAAATAAATAAGGGAGACGGGTTAACTGATTTGAATGACAATCCCTATAAAAATTTTCGTAAAATTCAAGCTTACCATGAATGGCCACAAGCGTATTTTTTAATTGACTGGAATAGTAAAAAATTGCGAATAAAAATCACCTCCGCATCATTTACTGATGGAAAACTAATCTTAGAAAAAGTCATACCCGAGAATGGAAAAGAAATGAGTTATGAAAATTTCAAAAATGGCTACAAGGCAGGGTAAATCACTTTCCCCACGGCCATAGTCCCTTCATCATAGCTTTAACGCGAGCACCGCCACGACGGATCCGTGATGTGTCTCTTTTGCGCTTAGATTTCAATTCACGAAGAACACCATCTCGCATTTCGTCAATAGCGACATACAAATCTTCTTTGTCGGAACTATTATAGATATTCAAACCTGAACCGACAATATGTATTTCAGCCCTAAAAATTTCTCCTTTATTGTGATGAGTAGTAGTACGCGCAAGCTCCACGTCGCACTGAACCGAAGAATCGTCTCGGGTAAGTTTTTCAATCTTCTCCAATCTCTTAGAAACATAATCCGAAATAGCTTGAGTTAAAATAATATTGGTTGTTTTGATGTGTGTATTCATATGGTCATTATATCTCATGTGTCATTCCCGCGAAAGCGGAAATATATAAATTCGTAAATCAACGGGGTTCAATAGAAATAATTTTTGCGGACGCGTGATGTCCACTGATTATGCGAACTATCATCTCTGGACACATATGCCGTACAATCTCCAAAATTTTTTCATTGGCTTGATTGTTTTCAGGAGACTCTTTGATGGAAATGTCATAGCGATCATCAGCAATCTTTTTGATCTTTTCTTGTTTTGCGTCTGTTTCTACGTGAATCTTTATATACATATTTTTTGATTTACACGACGAGATGTGATACATTTTGGCATGTTCAAGCATTAAATAATAGCTTGAAATCATTCCGCGGTAGCTCAGCCGGTAGAGCGCCTCCCTGTTAAGGAGGATGTCCCAGGTTCGATCCCTGGCCGCGGAGCCAAGAAATCTGAAATGACGCGCTCCGCCACTATTTTTTTGGGGTCTGGGGAGGAATCCGCGCAGGCTTCGGCTTTCTTTTTTCAAAAAATCGGCGGCTAAATTCATAAATACATTATATCCTAATTTGGGATTATTCTGCAATAGGATATATCATAGAAACATATATGAGCAAGTCGGTTTACTCAAAAGACTACAAAGAGATAATAGAACGCCTGAAAACGGCGCGTATTGAGGCTGGGCTTGCACAGCAAGATGTTGCAAAGAAACTCGGGAAACCTCAATCGTATATCTCAAAAATTGAATCTGGCGAGAGGAGACTTGATGTCGCAGAAATGAAAAAATTTGCAGAGATATACAAAAAGCCATCCTCATATTTTTTATAATATATGTTAGTACAAAAATTCGACAAATTTTTACAATCGGTTGATCTCAAGGCATATCGTGAAAAATATATGCCGATTAAAATTGTGGAAATGAATCTTCCTAAAAGCATCCAAGCGATCGAGCTTTTGTATCGTGTCTACTGGGATGAGAAAAAATTTATTGACTTTGAAGAGTTTTATGGAATTTACGAGAAAGAAAAAGGGCGAGAGCTTCGCAAGTTTCAGAAGAAAAGTGGTATGTGTCCCAGGTGTTTTGCGAAAGGCATAAAAGCTAGAACATATAGAACTTGGGCAGGGCTCATCACACAAATTCATGCAGGGTATGTTGCTGGACAAGTGTTCGGACTTGATACAGTAAAAATGTCCGAGCAACTTGATCACCAAGATGCCGACATTCAAGTGCATTATAAGGGAATCGTTATTAACTATGATGTGAAAAAGATAGCGAACGCTGGAGTAATGGGACGCGGCCATGTTCCGAAAAGGCCAATTCCTGGAGAAAAGATCTCGATTCGTTATGAAGTGCCCAACCTTGATATTGTTTTACATCCAAAAAAGAAAAGGGGGGTTGGATTTAAAAAAGCTTTTATAGATTTTGCAGATAAATATTTAAAAACCAACATGCTCCATGTGTTTCCAAATGGTTTTGTAGTTTTTACCCCGTATACTTTTGAGCAAAAGAAAAAAGAGATAGATAACTCCCTAAAATAATTTAGCAACTGACTTTTTATCGCCCACCATTTTTTCTGCCAGTCTCACATAATCTGGATTAATCTCAAAACCGATATAAGATTGACCTAATTCTTTTGCCGCCGCACACTCCGAGCCAGTACCAACAAAGGGTACTAATACAACGCCATCTTTTTTTGGCATAGCAGATTTTATCAATTTTTTAGATAGTTCGAATGGTTTTTGTGTTGGGTGCTTCATTATTTCATGCCCATCATGATTTTTCAGTTGTCGTGGTTCGCAAACAGAATCGCAAGTTTTACACAAAAACCATCTCTCAATCATTCCGGCTCCACCGGCAAGAGCAGGGATTTTGATAACATCTCTTGGTAAAGCTCCGCCGTCGTGGGCTTTATAAACTGTTTCTAAACCGCTACTACTAAATCTCCCTAGCGTTCCTTTTCTTACCTTTCCGGCGGCTCCGTTTAAGAATCCTTCCGTGTATGGCTCCCTAACTTCATCTCTGTTGAAAATCGGCTTATCTTTCCATGCGCAAATTATAGCTTCGTGGCTTCTTTGCCAGAAATTGAGCGAAGCGACATTTTTGTTTGTATAGTGCCAAATCAACCACCGTTTTTGTATAGGAATTTCGATTGAAAGATATGCCAAAATTTCACTGAAACCATAAATAAACATTGTCCCATTCGGCTTTAGAATTCTTATACTTTCATTTATCCAACTTTTGCACCATTCTACATATTCTCCGAGTTCTCGTTTGTCTGTATTGTTGCCAAAATCTTTTCCGATATTATAGGGCGGATCAATTATGACGACATCACAACTTTCGTCAGGAAGTTTCCTTAGTTCTTGAACAGCATCCCCTAAAATTATTTGATTAAGTGGTAGTTTCTTTTCTTTTTTTACTTCTTTTGTTGTTGTAATTTTTTCTGCCTGCAATTCTTCCTCGTTTTTTATAACATCAATGACAACACCTTGAATTTTAATATCGCGATCTTTTCTAATGATAATTGGCTCAAAAGTTTTATTTGCGGGTTGCAATCTAATATGTCCTCGTTCTTGATAAAATTTCTTTAGTGTTGCTTCTTGGTTATCTATCAAAGCAACGACGCGCTCTCCATTCTCCGCCGTGTCTTGTTGCTTTACTAAGACAACATCTCCATCTTGAATATTCTCATCAATCATACTATTTCCACTTACACGCAGAGCATAAAGATTGCCAGTACTAGGTAGAATATTTTTGGGAACAGCAATAAATTCGTCTTGGCGAATTACTTCTATTGGTTCACCGGCGGCGATAGTTCCTAAAAACGGAATTTTGATCATTGGCTCCTTGGAAGCAACGCTAATAGCACGAGCCTTGTTTTCTGTTTTTCCTAAATAGCCACCCTCTTTGAGTTTTGAAATATGAAAATGAATAGTTGAAACAGAAGCGAGCTTAAGTCGTTTTCTAATTTCCTCAAAAGAAGGAGAGTACCCCTTCTTTTGCGAATAGTTTTCTACGAAGTCGAGGACTTCTTTTTGGCGTTTTGTTAACATATAGACTTGACTTGTTTACTACACATCAATTATAATAGAACAAAAGTAGAAAATCAAAGTCGAGTTATCCACATAAGAGAAGTAGTAAAAATATAATATGGCATTAATACCCCCAGCATACTTAAATTCAGTTTTATCGATTGGAGTAAGTATAAAAAATGAAAAAAATGAATCAACTTTTAAATCGCTAGCAACCGGTTTTTTGGTAGGTAAGCCCGTTGGAGAAAAGAATGAGAAAGGACAGCGGTCTTATCGACTATTTGTTGTTACGAATAGACACGTTTTTTACAACGATAAAACTAAGCAGTATGTAAAAGAAGTGCTATTCCGCTTCAATACAACCGAAGGGAAAAGTCATCATTTTAAAGTCAAGTTGCTTAATTCAGAAAATAAGCCAATTTGGTCAATGCATAGTGATGAAAAAGTTGATTTGGCTGTTCTTCCCATTAACGCCAACGCTATTAGTGAAGCTGGTGTAGACTTCTATTTCTTCAGAGAAAACGATCTTTTTTATGCCAATAATTTTAAAACCAAGAACATCTCTACGGGAGATGGACTTTTTGTCTTAGGATTTCCAATGAGTATAAGCGGTAAGTCAAAAAATTTTGTTATTGTTAGGCAGGGTATCATTGCTCGCGTTGACGAGGAGGTGCTTGAAGATAAGTTTTATTTCATTGATGCCTCTGCGTACCCTGGAAATAGTGGTGGACCGGTTATTGTAAAACCAGAAATTGTATCAATACAAGGAATTAACAGTAATAATTCGGCGGGCCTGATTGGAGTTATTAGCTCCGGGGTAACATATTCTGATGTAGCTGTTAGTCAGCAAACTGGTGAAGCTAAAGTCATATTTACAGAACAAACAGGGTTAGTAAAAGTTGTGCCAGTTGAACTGATTTACGAAATAATCGACGAAATAACCAAACCGTCCGTAACAAAAGAAGAAGCAGAGGTTAAGGAGGCTGGTTCTGAAGTCAAAACAGAAGAAACTGTTGAGAATAATAAAACATAGCCGCCGATTTTTTCAAAAAAGAAAGCCAGAGCCCGCACGGATTCCTCCCCAGACCCAGTATGAGAGAATCTACTGGGTTTTTGTATTTAGAATCG